>ERZ813253.746-NODE-746-length-10695-cov-4.306681_pt1 | contig 10695 bp, 13 predicted proteins | sample MGYA00520893_ERZ813253 | MGnify/ENA primary metagenome ERZ813253 (study PRJEB31669, sample SAMD00080414) | marine metagenome | biome: oceanic hadal pelagic zone biome; feature: marine hadalpelagic zone; material: sea water | place: Pacific Ocean:Izu-Bonin Trench...
TGTTAGCGCTGGGTTACGGTCTACTGTTTGGCACGGTAATGACACTCATTTTACTGCCGTGTCTTTATTCAATGAATTACGACTTCATTCACTGGCTGGGCAGATGGAAGAGAAGCGATTGAGTAAGGAGACTTAGTCTAGGCTTACTTGTTTTTCAATGCTTGGCGAATGAGCTCTTCGGTAGAGAGAGTTAGATCTTTGATAGCAGAAATCATTTTGTTTGCTTCTTTATATTTAAATCCTAACGACTGTAAGGCTTCCAGAGCTTTTTTGGCATTCTGGTTTCCACTGCTTTGAATAACACTTGGGGTCATAACCCCACTTGAAAATTCAACTTTATCCAATCTGTCTTGAAGTTCAACAATCAGTTTTAGAGCCGTCTTTTTGCCGATTCCAGGCGTTTTGGCTAAGAGGTCAGCATCTTCATTGCCAATACACTCAACAAGAGAGCCAACGGTTAGGTGTGAGAGGATGGCGAGTGCGACTTTTGGGCCTACGCCATTGACTCGGATTAATTCTCTAAAAAGCTTTTTCTCATCTTTAGAGATAAACCCAAACAAGGTGTGTGCGTCTTCTTTAATACTAAGATGTGTGTAAAGAAGCACGCTCCTACCGGTGTCGCCGAGTTGGTAAAAAGTAGACATCGGACAGAGTATCTCGTAGCCGACACCCGCCACTTCCACGACAACTTCTGGTGGATTCTTACTTAGAATTTGACCGCTAAGCTGTGCAATCATAGCCAGGGATACTGTTTGAAGTATTCAATTTCAAAGTGGCGAATGTCACCCTCGTATTTAAGTGTTAGAGTGATGTCATCAAGGCCGTCAGCCAGTCTTCTTTTGCGTTCGCCATCCACTTCGAAAGAATAGGTATTTGAAGTAGTGGTAACGCTTTGAGTCTCTAGGTCAATAACAATTTCTCCTACGTAGGCGAACAAATCATCCATGATGTCATTGCTCAACACTATCGGTAGAATGCCATTTTTAAAACAATTGTTATAAAAAATATCGGCAAAGCTTGGTGCAATAATCACTTTAAAGCCGTAATCTTCAAGCGCCCAAGGCGCATGCTCACGTGAAGAGCCACAACCAAAATTTTCTCTGGCAAGTAAAATTTGAGCGCCAGTATATTTGGAATTATTGAGTATAAAATCAGGATTAAGTGGGCGTTTGGAATTATCCATACCGATCTCGCCATGATCAAGATAACGCCATTCATCAAAAAGATTTGGGCCAAAACCTGAGCGTTTAATTGATTTTAAAAATTGTTTTGGAATGATGGCATCGGTATCGACATTCGCACGATCAAGCGGTACGGCTATTGAGTTTAATGTTGTGAATTTTTCCATAGTAAACTATGTGTAAGGTCTACACTCCTGAAAAATGACCGGCGATAGCAGTGGCTGCAGCAATCGCAGGACTAACCAAATGTGTGAAAGAGCCTTGGCCTTGGCGACCTTCGAAGTTTCTATTGGATGTGCTTGCACAGCGTTCGCCGACTTCAAGCTTGTCAGCATTCATTGCTAAGCACATCGAGCATCCTGGCTCACGCCATTCAAAGCCTGCGTCGGTAAAAATAATATCAAGCCCTTCTTCTTCGGCTTGCTTTTTAATCAGACCAGAGCCTGGCACAACCAAGGCTAATTTAACGTTGTCCGCAATTTTCTTGCCTTTAACAACAGCAGCCGCTGCACGTAGGTCCTCGATACGAGAATTGGTGCAAGAGCCAATAAAAACCTTATCAATCTCAACAGAACTTATTAGTGTATTTGGTTCTAGGTGAATATAGCTCAGCGCGTTGCGAATACTTTTCGCTTTCACAGGATCGGATTCTTTGCTTGGATCTGGCACTGAGCCATTAATATCGATCACCATTTCTGGCGAGGTCCCCCAAGTCACTTGCAGTTGGATGTTGCTGGCATTGATAACCAACGTTTTGTCAAAAAATGCACCCTCGTCACTATGAAGAGTTTGCCAATAGTCAACAGCCTTTGTCCAGTTCTCACCTGTTGGTGAGAACGGCCTACCTTCGACGTAGTCAATGGTTTTTTGATCAACCGCTACCATACCAACGCGTGCACCTGCCTCAATGGCCATATTGCACAGCGTCATTCTGCCTTCAATAGACAAATCTTTTATCGTGGAGCCACAAAATTCAATCGCATGGCCTGAGCCACCTGCTGTACCAATTTGACCAATAATGTAGAGCGCAATATCTTTGGCACTGACGTGTGGGTTCAGTGCGCCATTGACTTCAATTTTTAGATTTTTTGCTTTAGATTGCCATAGGCAACCCGTTGCTAAAACGTGTTCAACTTCTGAGGTACCAATACCAAAAGCCATCGCCCCTAATGCGCCGTGTGTTGAGGTATGTGAGTCGCCACAAACAATACTCATGCCTGGTAGAGTCGCACCTTGTTCAGGGCCAATGACATGAACGATGCCTTGACGAATATCATTCATTGGGATTTGATTGATTTCAAATTCTTCGCAATTCTTATCCAGTGTTTCAACTTGTAGTCTTGAAATTGGATCTTTGATACCGCTCACACCGCTAGAGCGTTCAGTGGTTGGAACGTTATGATCTGGCACGGCTAAATTAGCCTCTATTCGCCAAGGTTTTCTATTGGCAAGCGCAAGTCCTTCAAAGGCTTGAGGCGAGGTAACTTCATGAATCAGTTGACGATCAATATAAATCAGGGTGGTGCCGTCTTGCTCGCGCACGATATGAACACTCATTAGCTTATCGTAAAGCGTTTGTGCCATGGTAAATCGGTGATAATTGTAAAATAGTCTATTTTATATCAAGAAATATTTATGTGCGGAATTTGTGGTCAGTTGCGCTTCGATGGGATAGTGGTTAAGGCTTCTGCTTTGAGTGCGATGATGTCGAAAATTGCTAGACGTGGTCCCGATGCTAAAGGCCAATGGATTGAGAACGATATTGGCTTCGGCCATCAAAGGCTAAGCATTATTGATCTCTCGTCTCACGGCGCCCAGCCAATGGTGGACGATGCACTAAATTTAACGCTGGTTTTCAATGGTACGATTTATAACTACCAAGCGTTGCGTCAACAACTGATTGGAAAGGGTTATCGGTTTTTCTCGCATTCGGACACTGAGGTTATTTTGAAGGCTTACCACCATTGGGGTGAGGCGTGCGTCATGCATTTAGACGGCATGTTTGCTTTTGCGATTTGGGATCAAGCCAAGCAACAATTATTTATTGCTCGTGACCGTATGGGTATTAAACCATTTTATTACAGCCTCAGCGACAAAGCGATTACTTTTGCATCGAACACGCAAGCATTATTAACTCAAAAACTAGACAAAAGCATTAATCCGATTGCTTTGCAACAACAGTTATCACTGCACGGTGTTGTGCCAGCTCCGAACACCATTATTAACGGCGTTCGCAAGGTGAGGCCAGCAACGACAATCACCGTAAATAAGATTGGAAAGTTTGTTGAAAAGACTTACTGGCAGCCTGTGGCCAAACGCCCGATTGAAAAACTGAGTGATAGGGAGTACATAGAGAAAACTCACGAATTATTAACTGAGGCTGTGATGAAAAGAATGTCGGCGGCAGACGTGCCTATCGGGGTTTTGCTGTCTGGTGGCTTAGACTCCTCTCTACTTGTTGGGCTTTTGAGTGAGGCCGGTCATCAAGATATTCGTACATTTTCCATCGGTTTTGAAGATATTGATGATGAAGCGGGCAGTGAATTTGAGTATTCCGATCTAATTGTCGAAAAATTTAATACTCGACATCAAAAATACGTCGTCAGCAACGCAGAGGTGTTGCCGAGATTGCCAGAAGCCGTGGCCAATATGGCCGAACCCATGGTGGGCCAAGACGCGGTGGCTTTTTATTTGCTCTCAGAGCAAGTGTCAAAGCACATTAAGGTGGTGTTGTCGGGCCAAGGTGCGGATGAGGCGTTTGCCGGTTATTTTTGGTATCGAAGAATGAAAGCCGAGCGCGGCGATGAAATCCATCGCTTTTCTAAACATTATGTTGATAGATCACACGAGGATTTCCTCAATACGGTGAATGCTCAATATCACTGTGAAAATCACACCTACAACTGGCTTAATAAAGAATTTGCTAAAGCGGATGCCGAGAGTTTTATGGATAAAGTATTCCGTACAGACATCACTCGCTTGATTGTCGATGATCCAGTGAAACGAGTGGACAACATGACCATGGCTTGGGGTTTAGAGGCACGAGTGCCTTTTATGGATACTAAATTAGTGGAGTGGGCATTGCAATTGCCACCTCAGTTAAAGATGCGAGAAGAGGGTAAATATCCCTTAAAGAAAATCTCAAGAGGTCTGTTGCCAGACAGTGTGATTAATCGTAAAAAAGGCTATTTCCCTATGCCAGCGTTGAAGTATGTTGAGGGTGAATTCCTAGACTTTATGTCTAATATACTCACCTCCAGTGCCTGCGTTAATCGAGGTATTTTTAATCAAAACTATGTTCAAAAAGTTATCAATTCACCTAGAGATTATATGACCGCACTGAATGGTTCTCGCCTCTGGCATATGGCTTTATTAGAGTTCTGGTTTCAGACTAATTTGGATGGTTAGAGAGATTTCTGCAACAATCGTTTTAGGTTTGATAGTGGTATTTTTTACCCTAGGACAGGCTTCGCACTACTTTAGTTTAAAAAGTGCAGAAAAATTCTCATCAATAGCTGGTGCTATTAATTCTCCCGTAGGAAGTACTCTTGGGGTGTAAATTTTTACACATTTTTTATTCATTTTTATAACTCAGAAAATTCTCAAATGATTGTTGCAAAGGTCTCTATGGAAAGCATTGTTATTTATACAGATGGCGGGTGTCGCGGCAATCCCGGTCTAGGTGGATGGGGTGTTTGGCTTCGCTATAAGGGTAAAGAAAAAAAACTTAAAGGCGCAGAACAAAACACCACCAATAATAAGATGGAGTTGACTGCAGCTATCAGAGCTCTCGAATCTCTCAAATCAAAAGATATTGCGGTCGATTTATATACAGATTCCACATACGTTATCCAGGGTATTAATGAATGGATAGAGGGTTGGAAGCTGAAAGGCTGGAAAACGGCTAATAAAAAACCGGTAAAGAATGTCGAGCTATGGCGGCAATTAGACGAACTTAATCAAGTTTTTAAAGTGACTTGGCATTGGGTTAAAGGGCATAGCGATGATCCTGGTAATGATTTGGCCGACTTGCTTGCTAACGAGGCAATGGATGAGGCTAGTTAGTTCGCTCCGTATTGGCGTGTTCTAGGTAATTGAGCTCTGCTTCAGTGAAGTCTGAGAGTAATCTTGCCTCCCAATTAAATGGTCCACGTAGGCTTTTACCCACATGTTTTTTGATGAGAGTATCAAAAGTGTTTATGGGTTCAAGGTTGCGTTCTTTACAGAGATGTTTGTACCAATAATTGCCAATTTTGACGTGTCCAATTTCATCTTGAAAGATAGACTCTAAAATTTCCGCCATTTTGGAAAAACTTGATTTTTTGAATTTAATTTGGATGCTAGGCATAACATCAAGCCCTCGTGCTTCAAGCACTCTTGGCACTAAAGCCATTCTTGCCAGTACGTCGTAATCTGTTTCAACTGTCATTTCCCAGAGGCCGTTGTGTGCCTCAAAGTCACCGTATCGATAACCTAATTCATTAAGGTAGTTATTAAGTAGAGTGAAGTGCAGAGCCTCTTCATGGGCAACCTTGCTCCAATCCTTATAGTATTGAGCAGGCATATCTTGAAACCGATAAAGCGCATCAAGGGCTAAATTAATGGCGTTGAATTCAATATGGCAAATAGAGTGGATGGTCTTAATCATACCAAGATCGGAACGATCCCGTTTCGGGGTGGTTTGGTAGCTGACCAGTTCGGGCTTGTTGGGGCGACCGGGAATGGTAATTGTTACAACCGATTTAGTACCATTAAATACTAAATTTTGATTTTGAATTTCGTCAAATAGTTGATGTGTAAGTTGGACTTTACTATCCACATCATCACACATTAACGCTTGGTAAGCCAACTTAAAGAGAGACATAAGAGCCCAGTGCTAAATTACCTAATTTCCAATCTCCTACTTGTGTTCGGATAAGCCTCAGTGTTGGAAAGCCCACATACGCGGTCATTCTCCTGATTTGGCGATTTCTGCCCTCACTAAGTGAGAGTTCAACCCATGAAGTCAGAATATTTTTTCGCTGCCTAATCGGTGGGACTCTCGGCCATAACCATTCTGGCACAGCAATAATTTTTGCATTTGTGGGTTTTGTAGGGCCGTCATTAAGTGTGATTCCAGCAGTCAGTTGCTGAATAGCATCAGCGCTAATTAACCCTTCCACTTGGACAATATAAGTTTTAATTTTATTGAATTTTGGGCTTGATATTTGGTTTTGAAGTTTACCATCATCAGTAAGGATCACTAGACCTTCAGAGTCTTTATCGAGTCTGCCTGCGGGGTATATATTGGGTATATCGATATATTTTGCTAGGGTGTCACCCTCCCCGCTAAATTGACATAAAGTGCCAAAAGGTTTGTTAAAAGCAGTGATTTTAGCCATACACTTGTTTGGCACGTGCAATAAAAGCATCCAATTGAGAATTGGCAATTTGAGTAAAAATCGGGGACAGAGCAATATCCATCAGTCTCGATTTGAAAGAAAATTGCAATTCTAATTCTACTTTTGTCGCATTGTCGCCAAGTGCTTCAAAGCGCCACTGTCCTGAGAGTGTTTTAAAGGGGCCGTCAAGTAATTCCATTTCAATTAAATCAAAAGCTCTCAGCGTGTTTTTGGTGGTAAATTTTTGCCTAAGACCGCCCTTATTAATCTCAACCAAGGCCGTAATTTGTGCATCAGATTGATTTAAAATACAAGAGCCTGAACACCAGTTTAAAAATTGTGGGTAATCGTTAATGGCATTGACGAGCGTAAACATTTGCTGGGGTGAGTGAGGCACGATGGCGCTTTTAGAAATATAATGCAAAGATCTCTCCATGAGCAAAAAGAAAAAGACAGATAACTCAAATACGATTGCTCTTAATAAAAAAGCAAGGCACGACTATTTTATCGAACAAAGCCTTGAGGCTGGAATCAGTTTAGAGGGTTGGGAGGTAAAAAGCCTTAGAGGTGGCAGAGTGCAGATTAAAGAAAGCTATGTTATTTTGAAGAACAATGAGCTGTTTTTGTTTGGTGCTCATATTTCTCCTCTTGCTTCGGCATCCACCCATGTTAATCCTGACCCAACTAGGACGAGAAAATTACTTTTGCACAGGCTGGAAATCAATAGATTAAGAGATAAAATTAACCAAAAAGGCGCCACGGTTGTGCCTCTAAAACTGTATTGGACCCGTGGGAAAGTAAAGCTTGAAATCGGCGTTGCAAAGGGAAAAAAGGCTTATGATAAGCGTCAGGACATAAAAGACAGAGATTGGAAAAGAGACAAGGAGAGAACACTGAAAGACTCTAATCGTTAATTTTTCTATTTTCTTTTGGAAAAATACGGTTTTATGGCAATAAATATTGACTTTATTCTTTGAAAATAATATTTATATGTGTACTATTTTGACTTATAATTATCTTAATATTTTTCGATTAGGGTTGATAAAATGAATATTTTTTCATGATTATCCATACCCCCCTTAAGAGATGTCAACTCTAGCGCGAATATTCTTTAATAATTTTTTGGAGATAAGTAGATGAATAAAGCACAATTAGTCGAGGCAATTGCCGCAGGCGCAAACCTCTCAAAAGCCGACGCAGGTCGCGCTCTCAATGCAACAACAAATGCAATTACTTCAGCCCTTTCAAGTGGCAATGGTGTACAGTTAACGGGTTTTGGTAGTTTTATGGTGAGAGATCGAGCAGCACGTACAGGTCGCAACCCACAAACAGGCACTTCTATTGCAATTCCTGCAACTCGAATTGCCGCTTTCAAGGCAGGTAAAAATTTAAAAGAATCAGTTCGTTAGGAGAAATTTTAACTTTGTAAAAAAAGGCGTCTTTTGGCGCCTTTTTGTTTGTATGCGTTTTAGTTTTACTCGTCAACATGGTAAAATACCGCCTTTTTAATAACAACTGGAGATAAGCCCATGGAGCGTACCTTATCAATCATCAAACCTGATGCTGTTGCAAAGAATGTAATCGGTGAAATCTACTCTCGCTTCGAGGCCGCGGGCTTCAAAATTGTAGGTGCTAAAATGTTACATCTTGATGCTGATCTTGCGGGTGGTTTTTATGCTGTTCATAAGAATCGTCCATTTTATAACGACTTAGTATCTTTTATGACTTCAGGTCCAGTGATGGTTCAAGTACTAGAAGGTGAAAATGTAGTGGCAAAGCATCGTGAAATTATGGGTGCTACAAATCCTCAAGAAGCGGCTGCAAGCACAATCCGTGCTGATTTCGCTGAATCTTTGGACGAAAATGCAGTTCACGGCTCTGACTCAGCTGAGAACGCAGCGATTGAGATCGCATACTTTTTTGGTAACGATGGTGTTTGCGCAAGAACTCGTTAATAGCCAATCTATTAAAAACAGTCAACTCCTCGGCTGTTTTTTCTCATGCTAGAAAAGCAAAATTTATTGGGCCTTCCCCAACCAAAACTCAATAAATTTTTTGCAGATTTGGGCGAGAAGCCCTACAGAACCAAGCAAATCATGCAGTGGATTTATCATCAAGGTGAGAGCAATTTTAATGATATGCATAATTTGTCCAAAGACTTACGGCAAAAATTGTTCACCATAGCAACACTTGATTTGCCCAGCGTTGTTAAACAAGATCATGCTAGTGATGGGGTAATTAAGTGGGTCATCGAACTTGGTGAGAATAACCACATTGAAACGGTTTACATTCCTGAAAAAGACCGGGGTACTTTGTGTATTTCCTCACAAGTGGGTTGTGCCTTAGCTTGTACGTTTTGCTCAACCGGTGTCCAGGGTTTTAATCGTAACTTAAAAAGTCACGAAATTATTGCTCAAGTTTTGATTGCACATAATTATCTTGTTGCTAAGGGCAAGCGCATTTCCAATGTTGTCTTTATGGGTATGGGCGAGCCCATGCTTAACGAAAATGCGGTGTATGACACTTGTGATTTACTACTCGACGATTGGGCCTTTGGCCTGTCTCGCCGAAGAGTCACGATTTCTTCTTCTGGCGTTGTGCCAGCTTTGTACCGTATGGCTGATACAACATCGGTCAGTCTTGCAATTTCACTTCATGCGCCAGACGATGAGTTAAGAGATGTATTAGTGCCAATCAACAAAAAATATCCGATTAAGCAGTTGATGGAAGCTTGCGACTATTACTTGAATGCAGGCACTCAAGAGCGCCATATTTTGTTTGAATATGTGATGTTGGAAGATGTTAACGATTCACCTCAACAGGCGAAATCGCTGGCTAAATTGCTGTGTGGTGTCTCAGCTAAGGTTAACTTAATTCCTTTTAACTCATTTCCAAAAACTCAATATCAGACCTCGAAAGAAGTTACAATTAAGCGATTTCAAGACATATTGCATCAATCAGGCATTCGTACCACAACACGTCGAACTAGGGGCGAGGATGTTGATGCCGCTTGCGGTCAACTGGCGGGTAAAGTGCAGGATAAAAGTAGAAGAAATGTTAAACGGTATTGATTATTACCCAAAGAAAAAAAAACGAAAAAAATTAATTATTTTTTTGCTTTTTTTGTTTGTTGCTCTTGCTTATAGCGTATGGACTTATATAATCTCTCAGAGACCTAGTGAGGTGCACTCGACGTTGATTGTTATTAGTGTACCTGAGAGCGAAGAAGAAACAGACGAAGTCATTGTTGAGAGTGTCCAAAATACTCCAGCGGAAGCCGAATCGGGCAATAGTGAAAATTTAGACGAAGTAATACAAACTTATGAAGCCAGTTCATACAATTAAACGAAGAATCTCACGCCAAATTTTTGTCGGTGATGTCGCTATTGGTGGTGATGCGCCAATCAGCGTGCAAAGCATGACAAACACAAACACTTGCGATGTTGAGGCAACTGTTGCCCAAATTAAGGCTATCGCAAAAGCTGGTGCCGATTTAGTTAGGGTTTCCGTACCAACAATGGAGGCCGCTGAAGCCTTTAAAGAAATAAAAAAACAAGCAAATATTCCGCTGATTGCGGACATTCATTTTGATTATAAAATCGCCCTGAAAGTAGCCGAATACGGCGCTGATTGTTTGCGCATTAATCCTGGTAATATTGGCAGAGAAGACCGTGTTAGAGAAGTGGTCGCTTCAGCAAAAGATCACAATATTCCTATTAGAGTGGGCGTTAATGCCGGCTCTTTGGAAAAAGACCTGCAAAAAAAATACACAGAGCCAACTCCTGAGGCGATGGTGGAATCTGCCTTTAGGCATATTGATATTTTGGATCGGCTTAATTTTGATAATTACAAAATCTCTCTAAAAGCCTCTGAAGTGTTTATGACGGTTTTTGCTTATAAGCAATTGGCCTCTCAGGTTGACAACCCACTGCATCTTGGTATAACTGAGGCGGGCTCTTTTCGATCTGGTGCGGTTAAGTCTTCTATCGGTTTGGGTCTGCTACTGAGCGAAGGTATTGGTGATACCATAAGAGTTTCTCTCGCCTCCGATCCGGTTGATGAGGTCAGGGTGGGTTTTGATATTTTGAATTCACTTCATCTTAGACAGAGAGGAGTTTACCTAATCGCTTGTC
>ERZ813253.747-NODE-747-length-10692-cov-3.349266_pt1 | contig 10692 bp, 10 predicted proteins | sample MGYA00520893_ERZ813253 | MGnify/ENA primary metagenome ERZ813253 (study PRJEB31669, sample SAMD00080414) | marine metagenome | biome: oceanic hadal pelagic zone biome; feature: marine hadalpelagic zone; material: sea water | place: Pacific Ocean:Izu-Bonin Trench...
AAAAACCCGACGAACTTCACCACTCGTAGTCCTTGTAACTGCTCTGTTCGCCTCATCGCTCCCCCTCCAACAGGAGAAGCCATAAAACCGGACAGATCACATGTTACATAGACCGGACATATCACGTGTTACTGACAGATACGCGCCGACAGGGTTGCCTGATGGCCGTCTCGCAGGTAAAATCCATGTCATGAGCCGCCAAGCGAGGCCGTCATGAACATGAAGACGATCCTTGTACCCGTCACCGGCAGCGATGCAGGTCTCACCGGCATCGACGCCGCGTTTCGCCTCGGCGCCCATCTCGGCTCCCATGTGGAAGGGCTCCATGCCAGCCGCGATGCCCGCAACGCCCTCGCCTATATCGGCGAAGGCATGACCGGCGCGATGATCGAGGAACTCATCACCACCGCCGAGGAAGAGAGCGCCCAGAGCGCCCAGCGCGCCCGGCGGGACTTCTCGGCGGCCTGCGAGGCGGCCGGGTTCGAGCAGACCGAGGCAAGCGATGTTGCCGGCGCCTCGACCGCCCATTTGATGATCGAGACCGGGCCGGAGGAAGAATTGATCGCCCTCAGGGGCAGGGTCGCGGACATGATCGTCGTCACCCGCGTAGCCAAGGACGGCGATCCGGGCATGCGCGCGACCCTCGAGGGCGCCCTGCTGGAGAGCGGCAGACCGCTTTTCGTGGTGCCGCCCGAAGGCATGCCGGGGCCGCTTACCTCGGCGGCCATCGCCTGGAACGGCAGCGCCGAGGTGGCGCGCGCCGTGTCCCAGGCCCTGCCCCTGCTGGCCAAGGCGGAGACGGTATCGGTGATCATCATCGAGGAAGGATTGCGCCCCGGTCCGTCGCCTCGGGAACTGATCGTCTATCTCGCCCGCCACGGTATTTCCGCAGGCGTCCACGACAGCCAATCCAATCACCTTCCGACCGGCCAGGCCCTGCTCTCGGACGCCACCGCGCTGGCGGCGGATTTCCTGGTGATGGGCGCCTACACCCACAGCCGTCTGCGCCGCATGATCATGGGCAGCGCCACCGAACATGTGCTCGGCGCGGCCGAATTGCCGGTGCTGATGATCCCTTGAGGCGGCGTAACTTCAATCTTGTCGAGTCGATATCAACCGGAGTACCCTGGTAGTCGAGGAAACGCCTGTTTTACGCCGATTTCCAGAGTACCGAGGTAGTCGATAATGACCGACGTTCTCCCCGCGGGCGACCATCGGATCAACGGCAGCGCGCTTGAGGCTGTATTCGAGATTCTACCCATGGGCCTCATGCTGTTCGATGCCGGGGACCGGCTGCTGCAATGCAACGCGGCGGCGCGCGATTACTTTGCGCCGATCGCCAAGGCGATCAAACCCGGCGCGTCATTCGAGAAACTGGCGCGGCGGATGGCCGAGCAGGCGGTCCGCCGCGACGGGGCGAGCGCCGATGACTGGCTCGCGGCGCGGCTCGGGCGGCATCGCAACGGCGACGTGGCGTTCGAGGAACAGCTCGCCGACGGGCGCTGGCTGAGAGTCAGCGAAAACCTGGTGGCGGGGATCGGCGGCATGGTGGTCTACGACGACATCACGGCGCAAAAAACCCATGAGCGTAAGGTCCGTGAAAGCGCCAGCCGATACCAGGATCTCAATAATATCGGCGTCGCCCTGTCGGCGGAAAAGAACGTCAACCGCCTGCTCGAGATGATTCTCCAGGAGGCCAAGAAAATCTCCAACGCGGACGGCGGAACGGTCTATCTCTACGCCAATCAGGAAGCTTCGGATTGGAAGCCCAAGGACCGTATCGACCAACGCAGCGGCGGCGACCGGCGCAGCGGCTATGACCGGCGCGGCCCGCTCGTGGCCAAGGGCGAGAAGGCCAAACCACTCAAGGAAAGGCGCGCCGGATTGATGGATATGCGAAGCGACCGGCGCCTGGACATTGACCGGCGGGCGCGTCCCGACGTCCTGAAATCCGCCATCATGCTCAACGACACCCTCGACATCGCCATGGGCGGCACCACGGGCAAGGAAATACCGTTTCCGCCCTTGCGCATCTTCGACCCGGTCACCGGCGAGGGCAATTACCGGAATGTCGCCACCGTGGCCGCCCTGACCGGAGAGACCGTGGACATCCCCGACGCCTACGATTCCGAGGAGTTCGATTTTTCCGGAACCAAGGCGTTCGACGCGGCCAACGACTACCGCTCTAAATCCTTCCTCACCATTCCCATGAAGAACAAGCAGGATGAAGTCATCGGCGTCCTCCAGATGATCAACGCGCGCGACCGGGACAGCGGCGAGACCATCGCCTTCGATCCCGAGGACCGCAAGATCATCGAATCCCTGGCCTCCCAGGCGGCGGTTACCCTCGACAACCAGATGCTGCTCGAAGGCCAGAAAGTGCTTCTCGATTCATTCATCCAGCTTATCGCCGGCGCCATCGACGAAAAATCGCCCTATACCGGCGGCCATTGCGAGCGTGTTCCCAAGCTGACCGAAATGCTCGCCGAAGCCGCCTGCCAGGCGACCACGGGGCCGTTCAGGGATTTCCAGCTCACGGCGGAAGAGAAATACGAGCTTCATATCGCCGGCTGGATGCACGACTGCGGCAAGGTGACGACGCCGGAATACGTGGTCGACAAATCGACCAAGCTGGAAACCATCTATGACCGTATCGAGACCGTCGTCACCCGCTTCGAGACCCTCAAGCGCGACGCCGAGATCGCCTGCCTCAAGGACCTGGCCGCGGGCGGGATCGACCCGGCGCGGCGCGAGGCCGAGCATCGCGCCGAGCTCGAGCGGCTCGACGCCGACCGTGAATTCATCAAACAGGCCAACGTCGGCGGCGAGTTCATGGACGATGACAAGAAGGACCGGGTGCGCCGCATCGCCGCCATGACCTGGCGCGCGCCCGACGGCGAGGAGGCCCCGTTCCTCGACGAGAACGAGAGCTACAATCTCTGCATCAGCCGCGGCACCCTGACCGCGGAGGAACGCACCATCATCAACGACCACATCGTGGTGACCATCGAGATGCTCGCCAAGCTGCCGTTTCCCAAGAGCCTCAGGCGGGTGCCGGAATATGCCGGCGGTCATCACGAGAAGATGGACGGCACCGGCTATCCCCGCGGCCTGAAGCGAAATCAGATGTCGACGCCGGCCCGGATGATGGCGATCGCCGATATCTTCGAGGCCCTGACCGCCGCCGACCGGCCCTACAAGAAGGCCAAGCCCTTGAGCGTCGCCATGAAGATCATGGGCTTCATGAAGAACGACAATCACATCGACCCCGATCTCTTCGAGCTGTTCGTCGAGAGCGGCGTCTACCGCGAATACGCCGAGAATTTCCTCGCCCCCGATCAGATCGACGAGGTCGATCACGACGCCCTGCTCGGCCGCAAATCATGAGCGATTTGAGAACCGTTATCCTGACCGGCGCCAGCCGCGGCATCGGTCACGCCACGGCGCTGCGCTTCGCCGACGCCGGCTGGCGGGTGATCACCTGTTCGCGCGATGTGGTCCCCGCCGAATGCCTGATCGGAGATGGCCGTCACATCCACATCACCGCCGATTTGGGAGACAGCGACAGTCTCGAAAAATTCATGGCCGAAGCCAACGCCCTGCTCGGCGACGACCCGCTCCATGCCCTGATCAATAATGCGGGGCTCTCGCCGAAGACCGATTTCAAGGAGCGCCTGGGCTGCCTCAACGGCGAACTCGATCATTGGCGCGAGGTGTTCGAGCTTAATTTTTTCGCGCCGCTGCGGCTCGCGCGGGGTTTCGCGGCGGCGCTCCACCGCGGCACCGGCGCCATCGTCAACATCACATCGATCGCCGGCCACAGCGTCCATCCCTTCGCCGGCAGCGCCTACTCGACCTCGAAGGCGGCGCTGTCCGCCCTGACCCGGGAAATGGCGGCCGAGTTCGCCCATCTCTCCGTGCGTGTCAACGCGGTGGCACCGGGCGAGATCGAAACCGCCATGCTGTCGCCCGAGACCGAGGTGATGATCCCGCGCATCCCGCTGCACCGCTTCGGCCAACCCGCCGACGTGGCCGGCGCGATCTATTATCTCTGTTCCGAGGACGCCGCCTATGTCTCGGGAACCGAAATCATGGTCACCGGCGGCCAGCATCTATTCTGATTTCAAGGAGCCCGTCACATGCTCAAAATCTGCTTGGCCGGGGCCACCGGCTGGACCGGCGCCGCCCTCGGCGCGGCGATCCTCGACGCCGAAGATCTGGAGCTTGTCGCCGCCGTCGCCCGCGACACGGCGGGACGGGATTTGGGCGAGGTGCTCGGCCGGCCGGCCGCCGGGGTGGCCATCTCGGGTGAGCTGGCGAGCGCCCTCGAGACCCCCTGCGACGTGGTGATCGACTACACCCATCCATCCGTGGCCAAGGCCCATGTGATGGCCGCTATTGCCCACGGCGTGCCGGTGGTGCTGGGAACCGCCGGGCTGAACGCCGCGGATTTCGGGCAGATCGACGAGGCCGCCGAGGCCGCCGGGGTCGGCGTCATGGCGGCCGGGAATTTCTCCCTCACGGCCGCCCTGTTGCAGCATTTCGCCCTCTTCGCGGCCCGCCATATCGAGCATTTCGAGGTCATCGATTATGCCGGCGCGACCAATCCCAACGCGCCGACCGGCACCGCCGGCGAGCTCTCGGAACGCCTCGGCGCGGTGCGCCGCCCGACCCTCGACGTGCCGCTTGACGCCATGCTCGGGCCGCCGGAGACCCGCGGCGCCGACATCGCCGGGGTGCGCACCCATTCGATCCGCTTACCCAGCTTCACGGCCTCCGTCGAAGTCGTGTTCGGCATTCCCGGCGCCCGCCTGACCCTGCGTCACGACGCCAATGAAAGTGCTTCGCCCTATGTCGACGGCACCCTGCTGGCGGCGCGGCGGGTGGGCGCGGTGACCGGCCTGGTGCGCGGCCTCGACAGCCTGCTGTTCGCCTGACCGCCTACAAATCCCCCGGCACGCCGTAGCTCGGCGCCTGCTCGGGGTCCAGGGCGCGGGTAAGATAGGCTTCCATCTCTGGCTCATAGAGCCGCCACAGGCCGCGCAATTCGGTGATCGGCTTATCGTTCCAATCGACCCGCAGATCGACCAAGGGGAAGACGTGGCTCCCCACCACATAGAGCCCGGCGGAGCGCACCTCGCCTTGCTCGCCGCCGGCCTCGAGGCCGGCCTCGAGACCCCGCAATAAGCATTCGGCAAGATGATGATCGGATGATGCCTCGAAAGCCGCAACCATCTTCGCCGGAACCTCCTCGGCGGCCAGGATATTGCCGGCGGCAACGCAGCCCGAACCCTCGGCCACCCGGTTGAGGCCGAGGGTCTTGGCGCCGGAATAATGGGCGATGCCGCCGTCCCGGTCGACCGCCGCGAGCTGGCGGTATTCAGGATAGGCATTCGACGCCACCATCTCCTCGATGGCCGATTGCGCGGCCATGCCGCGGGCCAGCAGATCGAGGCCGAGGGCGCCGAGCGCAGGGTCGGTGACGTTCTGGGTGGCCACCACGCCCACGCCGGCTCGCGCCCAGACGCCGCAGCGCGCCGCCACGCAGATGCTCGATGAACTCACCGCGATGCCGAAAGCGCCGCTGCGGGCGCAGCGCGCGGATAGGGAAAACGTCATGGCTCTACTCCCCGTCGGAAATCACCGCTTCGACGTCGATCTCCATGAGCATCTCGGGGCGCGCCAGGGCCTGCACCACGAGGCCGGTGGAAACCGGATAGACCCCGCGCAGATGCTCGCCGATGACCCTATAGACATCCTCGCGGTAGCGCGGGTCGATGATATAGATGGTGATCTTGCAGATATGCTCGAGCCTGGCGCCGGCCTCCTCGAGAAGCTGCTTCACACATTTCATGGCGTTGTCGGCCTGGGCGGCGGCGTCGCCGGCGCCGACGAAATCGCCGTCCAGGGTGAAGCCGGTCTGGCCGCGCATAAAGATATGATTGCCGGCGCGCACCACCATGCAGAGATCGTTGTCCAGGGACTGCTCCGGATACATCGCCTTGGTGTTGAACTTGCGAAACCGCTGATGGGCCATGGTCAGCCCCTCAAGATGCCTTCGCGCGCCAGGTCGTCCTGAGTCGCCACGATGGCGTCGCGCAGGATGTCGACGAAGGTGTCGATCTGCCCGCGGGTCAGGATCAAGGGCGGCGACATGACATTGAGATGGCCGATGGGGCGGACGATGAGGCCGCGCGCCTGGGCGTGCTTGGCGATGCGGTCGCCGATGGCGACGTCTTCGTCGAACAGCTGCTTGGTCTCCTTGTCGGCGACATTCTCGACACACATCATGAAACATTTGCCGCGCACGTCGCCGACGATGGCGAGGTCGCGCAGGCTGTCGAGCCGGCTCTCGAAATAGGGTCCGACTTCCCGCACATGCCGGCAAATATCCTCGCGCTCCATGATCTCGATGTTCTTGAGGCCGACGGCGCAGAGCACCGGATGGCCCGAATAGGTGAAGCCGTGGGTGAACAGCCCGCCCTTGGATTGCGGCACGCTGATGACCTCATAAATGGCGTCGGAAAGCATGGTCGCCGACAACGGCAGATAGCCCGACGAGATGCCCTTCGCTGATACCAGGATGTCGGGGCTCAGGCCAAACACCGGCTCGGAGGCGAAGAAATGGCCGAGGCGGCCGAAACCGGTGACCACCTCGTCGGAGATGTAGAGCAGCTCGTATTTTCGGCAGACCTCGGCGGTGCGCGCATGATAGCCGGGCGGCGGCACGATCACCCCGCCGGCGCCCATGATCGGCTCGGCGATGAAGGCGGCGACATTCTCAGGCCCGAGCTGATTGATCTTGTCCTCGAGTTCCCCGACCAGGTGATCGCAATACTCATCCACGGTCATGCCGTCGGGGCGGCGGTAGACGTTGGGCGCCGAGACCCGCTCGACGATATTGGGCGCGAGATCGAAACCCTGATGATCGAAATCGACCCCGGTCAGGGTCATCGCCAGATAGGTCGAGCCGTGATAGGCGTCGATGCGAGAGATGATCTTCTTCTTGGACGTCTTGCCCAGGCGGTTGAAGTAATAGTGAATGATGCGAACCGCCGTGTCGTTGGCCATCGAGCCGCCGGTGCCGAAGAAAATATGATTGATGTTCGCCGGCGCCAGCTCGGCGAGCTTGGCGGCGAGTTCGGCGGCCGGCGGCGTGGTCATATGGCCGAACGGCGAATAGTAACAAATCCTGCGCGCCTGGTCGGCCATGGCCTGGGCCATTTCATCGCGGCCGTAGCCGATGTTGACGCACCACAGCCCGCCGATGCCGTCGATGTAGCGCTCGCCGTCCGAGTTATAGACATAGACGCCCTCGGCCTCGGCCATGACTTCCGAGCCCTCTTTCTCGAAGGTCGCGAAATCGGTCCAGGGATGAATGAAATGGTCCCGGTCCTTACGCCGGATATCCTCGGTGTCGTAGGCCGCGAAATTCGTCCTCTCCATGCTATCCTCTGCCGACAAGAATTGACCGATTGCCCGTCGCCATGGTGACGGTAAAGTCGCAGCGCCGCAATTTTTATATGGAGAAGCCGCCGTGAACACGGATCAGTTTTGGGACGAGCTGCGCGGAGAAATTCAAAGCCAGTCGGTGAGCCATCACCCGCTGTACAAGGATCTGGTCGACGGGTGCTTGCGGCGCGAGACCATCGCCGAGCTCTGCGCGCAGCTGAAATACGCCGTGCTCGACGGGATTTCTTCCCTGTCGACGATCATCCCCCTGGCTCCCCGCCATATCAAGAAGGAGCTGGCGGCGAACCTGTTCGGCGAGCTCTGCGGAACGCCCGCCGAGCCGTCCCACTGGGAACTGGCGCTGAAAGCCGGGGCGGCCGCCGGGTACAGTATGGAGAATATCGACGCCCGGCCGATCATGGCCGAGACCCAGCTCTACCCCGATACGGTCGCCAGCTATGCGCGGCGGGGCGGCTGGCTAGAGGCGCTGAGCTACGTCTCCCTCGGCATCGAGGACATGTTCACGGAGTTCTGCGACGGGGTCAGCCGGGGCCTGGTCGAGCACTACGGCTATTCGGACGCGGACGCCTTTTACTTCTACGTCCATGTCGGCGCCGACGAGGTTCATGCCGCCACCGGCTGGGACGCGGCCCGGCAATACGCCGAGGACGACGACCACCGGCGGCGCATACGCATCGCCGCCCTGGAGGGCCGCAATATGTGGTGGAACATGTATTCGGCGATCTATGACAAGGGCGAAGGCGGGACCGCCCCGAGATTGAGCCTGAATTAGGGCCTGTTGCAATCCTATAGGATCATTAGACCTAGTCGGTATCGAGGCTCGCGCTGAGTTCTTCGAGCCACGCCAGGTCGTCCTGAGCGCGGTCGATCTCGCGGTCGAGCCAGCGCAGGAAGAGGCCGTCTTCATGGGCGTGGGCGGCGCGCAGGTCGATCAGCCTGGCGGTCTCGATCTGACGCATCTCGACCAGGTTCTCGGCCTGGTCCCGCTGCTGGGCCGGCGACAGCAGATGCATGTAACGCAGCTTCAAGGCGATGACCAGCTTGCTGAAGTCGCTGGCCGGCGCGCGCACGGTGGCGCTGAGCAACTCGTTGAGTTCGGCCCGGCCGGCATCGGTCAGGCGCAGGATGGAATCGCCGTCGCCGACGGCGGCGTCACCGTCCTCGGCCAATTTTTCGACCAGGCCTTCGAGGCGCATCAACTCGATGGACGAGGCCATGACATCCAGCGTCGGCCCCCAGAAACGGGTGGTGAAATGGCGCACCTCATTGGCCACCGAGGCGTAGCTCATCGGGCCCTGGCTCAACAGACCGAGCGCCGACAGGCGAATCGCCTCCTTCGGCATCAATGATTTATCGCGGAACATCTGGGCCAATCCTCGAACCTTGTGCGAATTTGGGAATATACCACCAAGCAGAGCTTAGAGGATATAGGTTTACAAAGCCTTATTTACAATCCTCTACGCGGCGACGGCGCCCTGGCGGGTGAGATCGTCGAGGGTGTCGTCGAGCGCCCGCGCCAGGCTATCGAACATCTCGTCGATCTGGTCCTTGGTGATGATCAGCGGCGGACAGAAGGCGATGGCGTCGCCGGGCAAGGGGCGGGTAATCAGGCCATGGGCGGCACAATACTTCGCCGCCATCGGCCCGGCCTTGATGGCCGCGTCGAAAACCTCGTTCTTGGACTTGTCGGGAACCATTTGCACGGCGCCGATCAGGCCGACGCCGCGGGTCTCGCCGATCAGCGGGTGATCCGCGAAGCCGTGCAGGCGCTCGAGGAAATGCGGGGAAATGCCGCGCACATGGCCGAGAATATCCCTCTCCTCGTAAATTTTCAGGGTCTCCAGGGCGACCGCGGCGGGCACCGGATGGCCCGAATAGGTATAGCCCGTGCCGAACACGCCGAGGCGGCCGCTTTCCGCCTTGATGACCTGATAGATGTCATCGGAGATCATCGCTCCGGAAATCGGCAGATAGGCCGAGGACAGGGCCTTGGCGATGGCCATCATGTCGGGTTCGATATCATAGGTCTCGCAGCCGAACATGTTGCCGGTGCGGGCAAATCCGCAGATCACTTCGTCGGCGACGAACAGCACGTCATGGCGGCGCAGCACCGCCTGGATCTTCTCGAAATAAGTGGCCGGCGGAACCACCACGCCACCAGCCCCCTGCACCGGCTCGGCGAAGAAGGCGGCGACGGTGTCGGGACCCTCATCGAGAATCAGCTTGTCCAGGTTGTCGGCCATGCGGGTGGCGAAATTTTCCTCGCTCTCGCCGTCCTCGCAATAACGCCAGTAATGGGGGCAGTCCGTATGGATGAAATTGGCGATCGGCAGGTCGAAGGAATTCTGCACATAGGCCAGCGCCGTCATGCTGGAGGCCGCCACGGTGACGCCGTGATAGCCCTGGCGCCGCGAGATGATCTTCTTCTTCTCGGGCCGCCCCAGCGCGTTGTTGTAGTACCACACCATCTTGATCAGCGTGTCATTGGCCTCGGAGCCGGAATTGCAGAAGAACACCTTGGTGATGGACGGCGGCGTCATCTCGATCAGGCGCTCGGCGAGTTCGATGACCGGCGGCGTCGTGGCATGGGCGAAGCCGTGGTAATAGGGCAGCTCCCGCATCTGCTTGTAGGCCGCGTCGGCGAGGCGCTGCTCGCTGAAGCCGAGGGCCGCGCACCACAGGCCGGCGAGCCCTTCGATATAGCGCTTGCCGTCGTCGTCGATGACATAGACGCCGTCCCCGCCGGTGATGATCCTGGGGCCTAATTGTTCATGAAGCTCGGCGTTGGTGTAGGGGTGCAGGTGATAGGCGATGTCCCTGGCTTGGGGAGAGTTTGCGCGGATGGCCATGGTGAAGTCCTCGGGCGGGGTGAAGCGTGGTTCTCATCGGGTTGCCCGCCGTAATACGACCCGCGCCGACGAAATGCAAACCCTCCGCCGCGCCACGGGCCGGCGATATTTTTCGACCAGGCGGCCACCCTCAGCTTGTACACAGGTTTTTCCACAAAACTATCCCCAAGAATCTCGCGGTTAACCATGATCAGCGGTTGATTGCATGGCGGTCCTCGGGCAGATTTAGCCGCTGATTTCTACTGGGGGAGTCTTTAACCCGCATTTCCCAAATGAAGCCGTGATTCGATGACGCTGGTGCTTGATTCTGGTATAAGAATCATAGTGTTATTGGCGGATTTGGGGTGTTGATATGGCTCACCCGACGGGT
>ERZ813253.748-NODE-748-length-10686-cov-8.693342_pt1 | contig 10686 bp, 11 predicted proteins | sample MGYA00520893_ERZ813253 | MGnify/ENA primary metagenome ERZ813253 (study PRJEB31669, sample SAMD00080414) | marine metagenome | biome: oceanic hadal pelagic zone biome; feature: marine hadalpelagic zone; material: sea water | place: Pacific Ocean:Izu-Bonin Trench...
AAATAAAATATTTTCTTGTTGCCCTTAATAAGAGAACTGGGAATATAGAATGGGATGTTCCTTTAACAATTTCAGGGGCAAATGATATTAAATGGCTTGGCGTTAAAAATAAACAATTATTTGTCGAATCAATTTATGAAGATACATTGTCTGTATCTGCCCATGACATTTTTGGGGGTGCATTGCAGTGGACTTCTTCCTGGCCAATAACCGGCTTATATCCTTCCTATGAATTGGAGCCGGCCTTTTATAATAATAATATTCTTATACCGCTGGATGCACAAATAGAATACATAAATACTGAAAATGGGCGGATTGAGGGGCAATATGCTGAAGAAGACATTGAACAGATTTATTCATTCAATAAATACAGTATACAGGGTGAGTCAATGATCTTTTTTATTGAAGATATTGATTATGAATATGTGGTTGTAGATTTAGCAACCAATATGTTGGCGGCTCGGGGAAAATTAGATTCTGAAAATCCTCAATTGAAATTAAATATAAATGGCAATTTTTATGATATTAATGCCAACACAATCACCTCTTTTAAATCTAAAAGAGCTAATGATGGGGGGGTAGATGAATTATGGCAAAAAGAGTTTAAAACGGATGTAGCTTACTCAGGAAATGATGATAAAAGTATTTTTGTTTTTAGCTAACATCGCTCTAATGCACTGGGATTGTGGGCAATAGAATATAAGAAGGGAAATCTGTGGAATGATACACAGTTTGGTTTGCACTGAGAAATTCTTTTCCCGTGGCAAAATCTTGCTTTACATTCAAATTCCTGTCGTATCGAGGAAAATTACTGCTGGAAACTTCTATTCTTATTTTATGCCCTGGTAAAAAAACATTGCTGGTGGGTCTCAACTGGATCTTTGTCAGTAAAGGCTTGTCTTCCTCTGTTGGAATATCCTCCAGTCTGATAATTCCATCGGAAATATTATACACATTGCCATCGGGGTAAACGTCCACCAACTTAACGGTAAAGTCGGTGGTCTCTGCGCTGGAGCTAACATGTAAATGGGCTTCAACCGGACCGGTAATTTCCACAGGAAATTCCAGCGTGGGCCCATCGTAAATCAACACATCTTCACGCTGCTCTATGTCCTTCTGATTCCTTATGCCTCCCCAAGACCCCAATATGGCTCCACCTGCTGTCGGCACAGGGTTCGTTGGATCGTATGTGAAAGAGTCAGAAGCATTGCGTAGACTATCTTTTAAAGGAGTTAGCAACCCATTACCTTTAGCAGAATTGGCTTGTCCCGAAGAGTCTAAAAAATAAGGTTTGTAGACTGTTCTTTGGAGGGGCCATTTTTGTTCTTCTCGCCATTGATTGATTCCCATAACAAAAATGTTTACCTCTGCAATTTTTTTAGCGCCCTTTCCTAGAATCTCATCAAACCACGGAATTGCTGGCCAAACGCTGTTTTCACGATAAGCAATACTTTCTCCGTTAGGCAAACTCACTTGCTCCGCATGCTTCCAAGGGCCAATGATCAGCCGGGTATTCTGAGCTATGTAAGAATCTGTATGGCTCTTTAAAGATTTGTAATCTTCTATTTGCGTTATTAAGAACGGGTCGTACCAACCAGCCAAAAGTAATGCAGGCCCTTGAATTTCTTCAGTTCTATTTATCCCATCAATTTTTTCCCAAAATTTTTGATTGTCTTTATTTAGTACCCAATCGTTGTAAAAATCTGTGTCTCCTAAAGCCACATTATCGGCTTCGATAATAGGCAAAGTTTCGAGCCCTTTTTTTAAATCCTCGAGGACAACTTCCCTGTCCTCTTGGCCCCTGCTGCGCATTGACCAATAAACCGCCGTAGCCAAGGAAAAAGCCCCGCCAGGATAAAACATTCCTTCAAAATCTGAACTGGCAATGTGCATAAAATAACCCTTTATTTGTGGATCGATTGAATCTGCTATTGCCCATTGGGTATGAGCAAAGGAAGACGATCCCCACATAAACAGATCGCCGTCAAACCAAGGTTGTTGCTTGATCCAAGCAAGAGTCTCTTGGCCGTCTTCGCGTTCATGAATTAAAGGATAGAAAGTACCACTTGACTGGTATCTTCCCCTGGTTCCTTGGAGCACAGTATTGTATCCTCTGGAGGACCAAAAACGGCCGATCAATTCTGATTTTAAGCTGTTTTCTAAAGTATAAGTTAAGGGAATGCGGACCAATATAGTTGGGGCTTTTTCTAAGCCCTTGGGCCTGAAGAGCCTTGCTGACAGCGTAATGCCTTTTTTTGTTTCAAAGCTTTGGTTTCTGAGGAGGTCTACTGAATAGAGACTTTTCTTGTTGTCTGGGTAAGAGAAGGCCCAATTTGCTAAGAAATTCATCGCTGGCCCGTAGCTAAAATATAAAGACAAACCAACAATAAGAAAACTAAGGATTACTAAAGGTTTTTTCATCTAACTATTTGTTTTACTTCTTCTTGTTGTCGGCAGGTTTGACCTAGGTATTTGCCCCACCGGCTTCAGGGTCACCGAGCGAAGCATGATCGGGTTCCAGAGTGACTTTTGCGGATGTATCCTGATCGCGGATTCCCCTTCGGGTAACGTCAATTGGCCGATGTGCTGGGTTTGAAAAGTCTGCAGGCCGCCGGTGGATTTTACGGTGAGAGGTTTTTGCCCGTCGTTCGCCATCAACAGGAAACCGGCAGGCTCCTCCGCGGCGACCTCTGCGTAAACATCGAACGTACCGGGCTTATCGATCCTTACCAGCCAGTCCACGCGGCTGCGGAAATCCGTCCACCCGTCCAGGTAGGAAGCAGAATTGCCGTCCTGCCTCAGTTCCACTTTACCCCCATACCCGGGGTTATGGATATTGGCGTCATTCACTGCCAGCACTAGGACACCATCCCCGTCCTGTCCCGGAAGTATCCGTTCCACGTCGAGTTTGCCCGTGATTTTCAGCACTATGACCGTGTCAACCTCGTCAAGTGGTTTGTCCGGGAGCTGCAATACGACACCTGCTTGTGTTTTGTCGATTTGAATCTGTTGCTGGAAGTCCGCCATAAAGTAGGCGCCGCTCACCTCGCTGCGCAGGCCGTCCACCCTGAGCAAGCCGTCCTCGGGCCAGTCAAACACGTGCAAGAACAGGTCTGTCGCATTTGGATATTCCTTCTTGGTGGCCCGCCCCCACTTCAGGCGAACAAAAGGGCTGGCGGTGGTGCCATGGATCGATGGAGAATTCACTCTCATCCATTCACCGACGTCTTTCAGCCGCTCGATACTTGCCTGTGGAATCTCGCCATTGGCCATCGGACCGACATTCAACAGGTAATTGCCGCCCTTGCTGGCGACGTCGACCAGGTTCCGAATCAGCTGTTCGCTGGATTTCCATTCATCATCGTAGGACTTGTAACCCCAGGTGGTGTTCATCGTCATGCAGGCTTCCCAGTCATAATCCAGCCCGGTCGCCGGAATATGTTGCTCTGGGGTTCGCAGATCACCGTCCACACCATCTAACAAGCGGTTATTGACGATTATTCCGGGCTGGAGATCAACCAGGCCGTCAAACATGGCGGCCCGCTCCGGCGTCATGTCGATCGGCGTGTCCCACCACAGAATCGATACCTCGCCATAATTGGTAAACAGTTCCCTGACCTGGGGTACAGCGATATTGCGGATATAGTCGTCCATGCTCCCATCCTGGGCCGGGTCCCAATTCCCATCCCAGGTTGCGCCCCCAGGATGGTGCCAGTCCTGGGCCTGGGAGTAGTAAAACCCAAGCTTGATGCCGTGTTTTTGGGCGGCTTCGGCCAGGGGTTTGAGAACATCTTTGCCATACGGCGTCGCCTCCACGATATCCCAGTCACTGACCGCGGTATCGAACAGGGCAAAACCGTCATGGTGCTTGGCCGTGATGACGATGTACTTCATGCCAGCGTCCTTGGCCATGCGCACCCAGGCTTCGGGGTCGTACTTCACCGGGTTGAATTGCTTTGCATACTGCTGATACTCCGCTACCGGGATCTGTGCATAGTGCATGATCCATTCGCCGATATTCGGTATCTGCTCGCCCTTGTAAGTCCCCGCCGGCACGGCGTAGACACCCCAGTGGATAAACAACCCGAACCGGGCTTCACGCCACCAGGCCATGCGCGCATCACGTTGCTGCACGGTCTCGTCGTCGTAGGGGCCCTTGAAGGTCACTTCTGCCGCAAAACCCACACCACTGCATCCCAACAACAGTCCAGCGATTAAGATTAGTTTTTTCATCTTATTTACTTTTAGTATAGTAATTTTCTATTTTTCTCAACGTTGTATCCATTACTTTCTCAATCTCTTTACCAGAGCCTTTTCTCATCGCTCGTCCCAATTGTTGAAGAAAGGAAAAAATAGGACTGTTGAATGTTTCTTTTGTCTTATCAACTTTCATGACCCAAAGCCTACAATAAACCTCAGTCAAGTTTCACAAATTTTTGACGGTGGATGGTGTGATGTAGAATGGAATTATGAAGCACTCATTCCTTGCTTTGCTTGTACTGTTTCCACTTCTTGCTTGTCAGGATTCAATGAATATATACAAAAAGCCTGATTCAATTATTGACGTAAAGCAATTGATTCCTGATGCGGTTTTTGATCTCCGTTATGCTTCTTCCAATAATTTTACAGGTAAACAGGTTTCAGGATATGAAGCGGCAAAATGCCTTCTAGATCATGAGGCTGCTCATGCTTTACAAAAAGTTCAGCAAAACGCAAAAGTCAAAGGATTGAGGTTAATAATTTTTGATTGTTATCGACCACTAAGAGCCGTGAATGATTTTATGAATTGGCTCGATCAACCTGAACAATTGCAAGTTAAAGATCGGTATCATCCACATTTATCCAAGCCTGAACTGCTTGGTCCTTACATTGCAGAGAAATCTGAACACAGTAAAGGATTTACTTTGGATGTCTCCCTAGCAAAACAGAATGCAAATGGTGAATACCAGGAAATAGAGATGGGCTCATCATTTGATTTATTTGATCCTATTTCAAACACTGATGATCCTTCTATCAGTTTATCTCATCGAAAAAACCGCTATCTATTGAAGGAATTAATGGAGGGTGAAGGTTTTATTGCTTACGATATGGAATGGTGGCATTTTACGTATAGTCAATCAGGAGAATCAGAATTGTATTATGATTTTGTTATACGTTAACCAAAGTATTCGGTGGGTATAAAAAGATTCTAACCGCCGCCATCTCCGCCGCCACCGCCACCATTTCCAGCAACCATGGCGCCTTCCCCGCCTCCGTGGCCCATGGCAGCTGTAATGTTAGAAATTTGATCCATACCTACACCGCATGCTGTGGTGATGTGTTGCTCGGTATAACCAGCTAGGTTCTCCACCTCGGTTGATGTCCCTGTTTGCTGGTCTACTAATAGTGTTTTCTTCTTTGATGTTAGGTAAACCTTGTTATTGCTGATAAAAAGACGAAACCTAGATCGGGCAAATACTCCGGCAAATTTTTCTTCAAATTGAATCTTGCCGCTATCTAGATCGAGCTTACAAATCTTCCCGCTGATATTGCCAAAAAACATACTGCTGTTTAGGTAATGAGGCACTATATAAGATTTAATTTCATCGCTTTTCCAAAGCAGCTCTCCTGTGTTGGCATTAAACATATGATGAACATGTTTTGTTTGCCATTTATTAGTGCCTTGAACAAATAAATAATCATTATAAGTAGTAATACTCCCTGGGATACCGTCTATTTTTTGGCTCCAGGTAGGTTTCTGTTGTTCTAAATCGTATCTAGCTATTGATTTTTTTTGCCCCAAGAATACTTCGCTCTTGTTGTCCATGTTTCGCTCCCTAATCTTTTTTATAGCGGTTTGCCAGCATTGCGAATTCTGAAATTTCAGTCCACTTTGACACCGTGTTCATGTAGTTAATAAAGGATTTATAGATGGTGTTAAATTTTTCATCCCGGGCTGAGATCTCTGCAATAATCTCATCAGATGCTTGCTTGAGAGCAGTCATGACGTCGTCTGGGAAAGGCAATATTTTAACGTAGTCCATTTGTTCAATTTCAGTCAAGGCAAATGCGTTGCGAGCCATAAACTCTGCCAACATTTGATCGTTGGTAGCACTTGCTGCAATCTCCACAATGGTCTGCAAATCTGCTGGCAGAGAATCAAATGCTTCCTTGTTGACAATGCATTCCAGTGCCGGACCGGGTTCGTGCCACCCGGGATAATAATAATATTTTGCAGCTTTATGAAACCCGAATGTGAGGTCGTTGTAGGGACCAATCCATTCGGCAGCATCAACCGTTCCGGTTTGCAGTGCGGTGAATATTTCACCTCCAGGCAAAGCGACGGGGGTGCCTCCTGCGCGTCTTAAAATTTCACCGCCAAGACCGGGTATTCTCATCTTAAGGCCCCGCAGATCCTTGGCTGATTTTATTTCTTTCTTAAACCAACCCCCCATTTGACAGCCGCTGTTGCCTGCAGGAAACGGGTGTAGGTTAAACGGCTCGTATAGATCCCGATACAGCTCAAGGCCGCCGCCGTAGTAAAACCAGCCATTGAGCTCCATCGCATTGAGGCCAAAAGGCAGAGCCGTAAAAATTTGGCTAGCAGCGCTTTTGCCCCGCCAGTAATAGGCTGCGCCATGTCCCATTTCGGCACCGCCCCCAGAAACATAATCAAAAACCTCAAAAGGAGGCACCAACTCACCTCCTCCAAAAACTTTTATTTTGAGTCTTCCTGAAGAAGCTTTTTCGATGTTTTTTGCCATTCTCATAGCCCCAGTTCCTAGTCCGGGGAAGTTGGGTGGCCAAGTGGTAACCATTTTCCATTTGAATGTTTCTTGGTTGGCAGCTTTTGTCTTGGTGGGAACTGCCAAACCCAGTGCTCCAGCCCCAAGAATTAAATCTCTTCTTTTCATTCACGGCTCCTTGCTATCAATTTTAAAAGGATAACTTAAATGGGTGAATAAATGATACTCATCAAAACTTATGGTGTATAAATACAAGGCTATGATTGCTTTGATTCAAAGAGTTAGTGAAGCCTCTGTTTCCGTAAAAGGCAAAGCTGTTGTCTCCATTGGCAAGGGGTTGTTGGTGTTGCTTGGCTTGGAAAAAAATGATTCCACCCAAGAAGCAGACCGGCTTGCTGAAAAATTGTTGCACTGCAGAATTTTTGATGACGACAAAGGTCGTTTAAACCTGGATGTATCAGCCATCAATGGCGAGGTGTTGGTTGTACCTAACTTTACCCTTGCTGCAGACACCGCCAAAGGCAACAGGCCCGGCTTTTCAAATGCCTTGGAACCAAACAAAGCAGAGCCATTATTCGAGTACTTTATCCAACAACTGGAGCGGAATTACCCGCCGATAAAACAAGGTATTTTTGGCGCAAAGATGCAAGTAAATTTGGTCAACGATGGGCCGGTAACTATTTCATTAAAAGCCCACAATCCATGATATGATTGTGTTTAAAACTAGCCTAGGAAGAACCAAGAGGTAAAAAATGGGAGCAAGCGGTATAAGTGTCTGGCAACTTCTGATAGTCCTTTTAATTGTCATATTGATATTCGGAACCAAACGGATGAAAAACATTGGGGGCGATCTAGGGGGTGCGATCAAAAGCTTTCGCAAAGGCATGACTGAAGCAGATAAAGCTAAAGATGAGCTTTCTGAAATTGAGCAAGAATTCACAGACTCGTCTTCTGAAGATGCCTCAGAAGAGCCAACCATCACCAAAGAAGAAGAGTCAACCATCACCAAAGACCAAGACAACTCTTAGGCCACCATGTTTGATGTTGGTTTTTGGGAGATGCTGCTTCTGTTGGCCCTTGGGCTGCTAATACTGGGTCCCAAAAAACTCCCTGCTATTGCCTTAAAAATAGGCAACTACATCGGCAAAGCACGTACCTTGGTGAACTCTTTTTCCAGACAAATGAGACAAGAAATAGAGCTCCAGCCGAAAAGGCCCATGATTCCAAAAAAAGCAAAGCCCCCATCAAAATCGTCCCAGGAAGAGCTGCCTTTGGCTGAAACAGAGAACGATCAAGACAACTAAAAGAACCGCTTAAATTTTTTACATGTCAACACAGCCGATGGAAACTGAAGAAAAGCTCAAAGAAGATACACTGCTGTCGCATTTGGTCGAGCTGCGTTCTCGTTTGTTGAAGGCCGGTGCTTCTGTCCTGGTTGTGTTTTTGGTGCTTGTTCCTTTCTCAGACTTTATTTTTAGCAGCATTGCGCTTCCCTTAATGGAGCAGCTTCCCGAAGGCTCCACTATGATAGCAACCCAAGTGGCTTCCCCTTTTCTAACGCCTTTCAAAACGACAATGTTTGCCGCATTGTTCTTAAGCATGCCCGTGGTCTTGTTCCAAATATGGGGTTTTGCTGCCCCTGGGCTGTACAAAAAAGAAAAAAGGTTTGCGGTTCCATTGTTGTTGTCCAGTATCGTCTTGTTCTACTGTGGGACGGCGTTTGCTTACTTGGTTGTTTTTCCCTTAATGTTTGCTTTTTTCACCTCCGCTGCACCCGCTGGGGTTGCTGTGATGACAGACATCGCAAGCTACCTGGATTTTGTGTTGGTTCTTTTCTTTGCCTTTGGGCTTGCTTTTGAGGTGCCCATCGCAACTGTCGTTTTAGTCTGGTCTGGGCTGACTTCGGTGGAAACGCTGGCAAAGAGTAGAGCTTATGTTTTTTTAGGTGCTTTTGTCATCGGCATGCTGATAACGCCACCTGACATTATTTCACAAACATTGTTGGCAGTACCTGTTTATTTACTCTATGAGTGCGGCATTCTATTGTCTAAAATATTAACAAAGAAAAAAGAGGAAGCTGACCAATGAGCAATTCAAGCGTTTCAAGTGACTATTTAGACAAGGGGTTTTTAGGGCATCCAATCGGTTTGAGAACACTCTTCCTAACCGAGATGTGGGAAAGAATGTCGTATTACGGAATGCGGGCTCTTTTGGTTCTCTACATGACTGGCACTGTTACAAACTTCAATCCAGGGCTTGGCTGGACGCAAATGGAGTCTCAGGCTATTTATGGCATTTATGTTGGCATGGTTTATTTTATGGTTGTCCCCGGTGGCTGGATTGCTGACAATATTCTGGGCCACCAAAAAGCTGTTTTATACGGGGCTATGATTATCGCCCTTGGTCATTTTACTTTGGCTATCCCGATTCAACAGACATTTTTCCTAGGTCTTATTTTTGTTGTTTTGGGCACGGGCTTGTTAAAAGGAAACATCTCCACCATAGTCGGCAAACTCTACAAGGAAGACGATGGCAGGAGAGAATCTGGCTATACCATTTTTTACATGGCCATCAACATAGGGTCCACTCTTGGGTTTCTAGTTTGCTCCTATCTGGGAGAAAAAATCGGCTGGCATTGGGGCTTTGGCGCTGCTGGGATCGGAATGAGCTTTGGGGTTCTCCAGTTTATTTATTCCAAAAAACTGCTGGGGGTTGCTGGAATTAATCCCAATCCCATGGAAGATCGCAGGAGAGCGAAATTGGTTTTGGGAACCAAGATAAGTTTGGGGGTAATGTTTGTTGTTATTGCAAGCGGTCTCCTGGGCTTTTACTCAATAGAACCAAGGGGTTTTGCGGAAAATTTTTCTTACTTTTTAACCGTTGTAGCTGGTTTATATTTTCTTTATTTGTTCTTTTTTGCAGGACTAACTTCGGCAGAGAAACGAAACCTCATTTTATTAGCCCTCCTTTTCGTTGGTGCTGCAGCTTTCTGGTCGGGCTTTGATCAATCTGCCAGCTCTTTGAGTATTTTTGCACGGGATTACACAGATCTTTCTGTTTCAGGATACATCATCCCGATAGGGTGGCTGCAGTTTGCAAACCCCATCTTTGTGGTGATCTTTGCTCCCATTTTTGCTGGGATCTGGACCCATCTTGGGCGCATTAACCTAAATCCAGCCTTACCAATAAAATTTGCTTTTGGCTTGATGCTCATGGCAGTAAGCTTTGTCATTATGTTGTTTGCGGTTGAATTGGCCATGGAAACAGCGCCCGTTGGGATGCGGTGGCTTATCCTAACTTATTTACTGCAGACTTGGGGTGAACTGACATTATCACCCATTGGCTTGGCGGCTTTTTCCAGATATTCTCCTAAAAAATACATTGGTCAAATGTTTGGTTTGTGGTTTTTGGCTTCTGCCATTGGCGGGGTTCTGGCAGGACTTTTGGGAGGCGATGCTTTGGATGCAGGGCTGGAGAGTATATCCCCTGTCTTCAATTTTATGATCAAATATTACCTTGCAATAGCATTAATTTTAATTGTCTTGTCCCGGTTCATTAAAAAGCCTGCTAGCCCAAATCCTGAGGACGAAACAGCCAGTAATTAAGATCGGCAAAAACGCTTTTCTAGTTTCTTTAGGCAGTCACCTCAAAACGTCTAGAATCAGTCGTTTTGTGTTGGTTGTTGTAAATATACAACAATCTATTGTGCGCCTTCATGAGTTGTTTTGTTTGGCATTCTGCCCTGCCTCGGGTACATTAATCGTAGAGAAATATTTCGTTTAAAAATAGAGGGGGTTCTTAATGAAACCAATCAATCGTCTCGTTGTCGGTATTAGTCTGGCAATCCTGGTGGTCGCACCCATCTCCATGGCTCAGGTCATTGAAGAGATTACGGTGACGGCTCGAAAAAAATCTGAAAACCTGCAGGACGTTCCCATCAGTGTCAACATCATCACCAGTA
>ERZ813253.749-NODE-749-length-10674-cov-2.748364_pt1 | contig 10674 bp, 8 predicted proteins | sample MGYA00520893_ERZ813253 | MGnify/ENA primary metagenome ERZ813253 (study PRJEB31669, sample SAMD00080414) | marine metagenome | biome: oceanic hadal pelagic zone biome; feature: marine hadalpelagic zone; material: sea water | place: Pacific Ocean:Izu-Bonin Trench...
CTCGTGAAGCGTCCAGGAGACCCACACCGGCCGCCCGGTGGTCGCCGCCGCCGTCGCCGCGGCCAGCCCTTCGGCGGCGCTCGACATGGTCTCGCAGAGAAACAGATCGACATGGGGCATGAGGATTTCCGCCTGCTCGCGGTAGAGCGGCTCGATATGGTCGAAATCCCCCACCCGGTCGGGACGGTAGCTGCCCGCCAGGGGCGGCAGGGAGCCGGCGATCAGCACCGGCCGGCCGCCCTTTGCGCGGGCCTCCTGGGCCAGGGTGCAGGCCATCAGGTTGAGCTCGGCGAAGCGATCCTCGATACCCTCCTCGGCCAAGGCGGCGCGGATCACGCCATAGGTGTTGGTGATGATGACATCGGCCCCGGCGGCGATGTAATCGGCATGGATTTCGCTGACCGTCTCGGGCGACACCACCAGGGCGTTGGCCGACCAGATGGTCTCCAGGATGGGCACGCCGCGGCGGCGCAGCTCACGGCCCATGCCGCCGTCGAGCAGGACGGTGCGATCGGGAAGATTCACTGATGGTGCGTCAGTCATGGTCAATCCAAACTCATCCAATCATATCAAGACAATCAAAGCGCCGCCAATCGCTTCATCGCGGCGGCGAGCTTGTCGCGGGTCTCGATGGCCGCGGCGCGGCGCTGGCGCTGTTCCTCGATGACCTGCGCCGGGGCGCGGCTGGTGAATTTTTCATTGCCCAGCTTGGTCTCGATCTTGGCGATCTCACCGTCGAGCTTATCGAGATGCCTGGCCAGGCGGGCGGCCTCTTGGCCGACGTCGATGACCCCTTCGAGCGGCAGCACATAAGTCGCCTCGCCGACCACCAGCTGGGCCGAGCCCTTCGGCGCCGGACCATCGAGCGCCGCGATGCCGTCGACGCGCGCCAGGACCGCCAGGCTCTCGCCATGGGCCGCGAGGCGGGCAACCGTCGCCGCATCGGCGTCATGGTGGAGCAGGGGGAGCCGGGCCGAGGGCGGCACGTTGAGCTCCGAACGGGTCGAGCGCAGGGCCGAGATCAGCCCGATCAGCCAGGAGATTTCGGCGTCGGCGGCGGCGTCCACGGCGCCTTCGGGATAGACCGGCCAGGGCGCCTCGATCAGCAGGCTGTCGCGACTGCCATCGAGCAGGCCCCATAATTCCTCGGTGACGAACGGCGCGATGGGGTGGAGCAGCAGCAGGATCTGATCGAGCACCCAGGCCGCCGTCGCCTGAAATTCGCACTTGCGCGGGCCGTCGTCGCCGAGCAGCGCGGGCTTGGAGAATTCGAGATACCAATCGCAGAAGCTGCCCCAGACGAACTGATAGACCGCGCTCGCGGCGTCGTTGAAGCGATAGGCCTCAAGCGCCGCATCGACCGCGCGGCCGGCACGGGCGGTCTCGCCGACGATCCAGCGGTTGAGGGTCTGCTCACAGCCCTGCGGATCGAACCCGGCGCGCCGCGCACAGCCGTTCATTTCGCAGAACCGCGCCGCGTTCCACAGCTTGGTGATGAAATTACGATAGCCCTCGATGCGCCCCTCGGAGAGCTTGATATCGCGCCCCGGAGCGGCCATGGCGGTGAGGGTGAAGCGCAGGGTGTCGCTGCCGTATTTTTCAATGAGCACCAGCGGGTCGAGAACATTGCCCTTGCTCTTCGACATCTTCTGGCCCTTCTCGTCGCGCACCAGGGCGTGGATATAGACCGTGTGGAACGGCGCCTGGCCGGTGAAATGCAGCCCCATCATCATCATCCTGGCGACCCAGAAGAAGATGATGTCGAAGCCGGTAACCAGAACGTCGGTCGGGTAGAAGCGTGTCATCTCCGGCGTCTCGTCGGGCCAGCCCATGGTCGAGAACGGCCACAGGGCCGACGAGAACCAGGTGTCCAGGACATCGGTCTCGCGCCGCAGCTCGACGGTCTTGCCGTAATGTCCGGCGGCGGCGGTGATGGCCTCGTCTTCGGTCAGCTCGACGAAGATATGGCCGTCGGGCCCGAACCAGGCGGGTATGCGGTGGCCCCACCAGAGCTGTCGCGAGATGCACCAGGGCTGGATGTTGCGCATCCAGTCGAAATAGGTGTTTTCCCACCGCTTGGGCACGAAGCGAGTCTTGCCCTGCTCGACCGCCGCGATGGCGGGGCCGGCCAGGGTCTCGGCGTCGACGAACCATTGATCGGTCAGCCAGGGCTCGACCGCGACGCCGGAACGGTCGCCGTAAGGCACGGTATGATCGTGCTCCTCGATGCGCTCCAGCAGGCCGAGCCCGTCCATCTCGGCAATAATTTTCTTGCGCGCGGCATAGCGGTCGAGGCCCCGGTAGCTCTCCGGCGCGGCATCGTTGAGGCAGGCGTTTTCGTCGAATATGTTGATTATCTCGAGATCGTGACGGCGGCCGACCTCGAAATCGTTGAAATCATGGGCCGGGGTCATCTTGACCGCGCCCGAGCCCTGGTCGGGGTCGACATAATCGTCGGCGACGATGATCAGGCGGCGGCCCGTGCTCGGCTGGATGCAGTATTTCCCGACCAACTCGGTGTAGCGTTCATCGTCGGGATGGACCGCGACCGCCGTATCGCCGAGCATCGTCTCGGGGCGCGTGGTGGCGACCACAAGATGTTTATTGTCGTCGTCCTCCAGGGGGTATTTGAAATACCACAGGGAGCCCTTGACCTCGCGCTGCTCGACTTCCAGGTCGGAGATCGCGGTGTGCAGCTTGCAATCCCAATTGACCAGCCGCTTGTCGCGGTAGATCAGGCCCTGCTTGTAGAGATCGACGAACACCTTGCGCACCGCCGCCGACAGCCCCTCGTCCATGGTGAAGCGTTCGCGCGACCAGTCGGCCGAGGCGCCGAGCCGGCGCAGCTGATTGGTGATCGCGCCGCCGGATTCCTGCTTCCACGCCCACACCCGCTCGATGAAGCCGTCGCGGCCCAGGTCGTGGCGGGTCTTGCCTTCCTCGGCAAGCTGCCGCTCGACCACCATCTGGGTGGCGATGCCGGCATGGTCCATGCCCGGCTGCCACAGGGTGTCGCGGCCGCGCATGCGATGCCAGCGGATCAGCACGTCCTGCAGGGTGTTGTTGAGGGCATGGCCCATATGCAGGCTGCCGGTGACGTTGGGCGGCGGGATGACGATGCTATAGGGATCGGCGTTGCCGCGCCTGTTGCAGCCGAAAGCGCCCGCTTTCTCCCAGGCGTCGTAATGGCGCTGCTCGGTCAGCGCGTGCCGATAGGTCTTGTCCAGCATTGTCGGTCGGTTCTTCCGTGATCGGCGCGGGGCCGGCCTGGCCGGCGCGCGGGCCTGCCTCAGCCTGCGTGGAGTATGGCTCTAATCCGTATCGGCCCGGCGGACGAGCCTGCGGATTTCCTTCTGTACAATGCACTCGACGGTCTTCGGCAGGTTCTGGTCAAGCCACTCGCGCATCATCGGGCGGAGGATTTCGATGACCATATCCTCGACGGTGCCCCCCTGCCCGCCGACTCTGAGAGCGCTCGTCGAAGCCGGCGCGGGTCCGCCCGCCCCGGCGAGCTTCGAGAGCGCATCGATCGAGGCGGTGGAGGTGGCCTCCGAGATCAAGGCTTGAACTTCCACCGGCGTATCCGTCGCCGTATCCGGTTCGGGCTCGGGTTCCGGTTCGGCCGCGCTCTCGGATTCCGTCGCTGTCTCGGGCTCGCTGTCTTCGGCGGCGGCTGTCTCTGATTCTGTCTCGGCCATGGGTTCAGGCTCTGATTCTGGTTCCTTGGTGGTTTCGGTTTCGTCTTTTTGACTCAGATCCACAGTCGTGCCGTCGTCCTGGAGCATTTGAGTCAACTCGAGAACATCGTCAGCTTCCGTTCCGCCGTCGGGACTCTTGGCACCGGAAGAATTCTCGGCGGACCCATCCGCCTCCTCGTCATCGGTGATGATGCGGCGGATGGATGCCAGGATATCCTCCATGGAAGGATCTTCTTGCGATTTTTCGTCACTCATTCTGTCACAACCCTACCACATGAAGGTGACCGTCTGATTAATACCAAGGAGCAGTGATAAAGACCCATAGAGACGGCTTCCCGTGGTTTTCGGCTAGGCGCGCGCGGCGCCGCGATGCGGCGCATCGCAAGGCGGGCGCAACGACATCCGATGCGCCTCGGGAAGCCGCCGCCTCGGTCGTGTCCGCTCACCCCCGGAGTGCGTCAGGAAACCTAACCGATGCGAAGGCATCGCTCGCGGTTCCCTTGCCTTCCCGGGAATAAGCGGACACGATCTCTATGGGCCTTTATCTCTACTCCTTGGTATAGGGGGCGCAAGACTAAAACGAACGCGGAACAATTGCCAGTGCATCGTCGGCACCATCGATGCGGCGCGGGACGGCGGCTATTCAACTTTGCCAAAGCCCCAATACTTGTCGCGCACCTCATTATAATGCCGCTTCTCGTCATAGACCGGCACGTCCAATCCGAGATTTCTCACGGACAGCCGGCCGATCGCCGCCTGCAGGAAATAGCTCGCCACCACATTATCGCGCTCGGCGCCGACCAGATCGCCGCGCACGTCGAAGAGTTCCTGTTCGGCGTCGAGCACGTCGAGCGTGGTGCGCGAACCGACGGCGGCTTCCTGCTCGACACCGTCGAGGGAAATTTCCGCCGCCCGAACGGCGTCCCTGAAAGCGGCGATCTGAGCCCGCGCGGTCAGCAGGTCTTCCCATGTCCGGGTTACGTTTTCCAGCACCGCGCGGCGAGACTGTTCGATCTCGATGCGGCGCTGGGAGGCGAGCTCGCGGGCGGCGCGCACGTCCGAATGCTCCGCACCCGACTGATAGAGCGGAATGGTCATGCTGGCGGTGATCTCCCGGCGCGTGGTCAGGCTGCCGCGTGACGACGAATCTTCGTTGCGGCTGAATTCGCCACTCAGCTCGATAGTCGGCAGAAGCGCCGCCATGCGGATGTCGATATCGGCGCGGGCGGCGCGTTCGATGTACAGGGCGCGCAGGATGACCGGGCTGTGCTTGGTGGCGATCTCGCGGGATGCCAACTCGCTCTCGGGCTGTCCGGTGAGCGGCGGCGGCGGCGTCAGATTCTCCGGCAGGGAACCGGTGGTGTTGAGATAGGCCGCCCGGGAAACGACCAGGTCGGATTTGCTGCGAACCCTCTCGGCGATCGAGCTGGAGACCCGGGCCTCGGCCTGGGCGACATCGGTGCGGGTCACTTCACCAACCTCGAAGCGATCCCGCGCGGCCTGAAGCTGGCGCCTCAGGCGTCGTTCGTTGTTGACCGCAAGATCGACCACTTCCCGATCGCGCAGCACGTCCATATAGGCGCTGACCACGGAGAGCAGCACGCTCTGCTCGGTCTCCACCAGCCGGGCGCGGTCGGCCAGCACCAAATTCTCGGCGTTTCTGGTCTGCGCCACGGTCAGCCCCCCGCGAAACAGCGGCTGAGTGAGCTTGAGCGCCACGCTGGCCGGCGTGCGGACCTCATTGGAAGAGGAGACGGCGGATTCCGAATCCACGTCCGCCTTGCCGATGTCGGCGGTCACCCGCACCGTGGGACGCCAGCCCGATAACGCCCTGGGCACCTGCTCGTCGGTCGAGCGCAGGGAGACGCGCTCGCCGAGCAGGATCGGATTGTTGAGATAGGCCGCCGCCAGGGCCTGGTCGAGGGTTTCGCTGCCGGCCTCGCCGGCCAGTACAACCAAGGCCATCAAGCCGGCGGACACCCCCTTGAACCATGGGGTCATCGGACGTATTCCCCCCGCCCCGCGCATCCTGAGATCAAAACACAAAGCCGCGTTCAATGTCGAAGCCGGGCAACGGCGGGATCGATGCATCGAACAGCACGCGGCTGGACAGCGCGCCATGCGAGCGGCGCATGAGCGTCGCCCGCCCGACCCGATGGGCGCCGGGGTGGCCGCTCCCATTCCCGCCGGTCACCACGGCGACCAGGCGGCCGCCTTCGACCAGCTGGTCGGACAGCGCCGCGGGGATCTCTTCCACGGCGCCTTCCAGAACGATCACGTCATAAGGCGCCTGCTTGGCATAGCCTTCCCGCAGCACGCCGGTGACCACCGCCGTATTGTCGGCGTCGAGCTCGGTCATCAGCACGACGGCGGTCTCGGCCAGATCCTCATCGCTTTCAACCGCCACCACCGTATCGGCGAGCCGCGCCAGCACGGCGGTCGAATAGCCGGTCGCGCAGCCAATATCGAGGACCACGTCGCCGGCCGTGATCGCCGCCTCCTGGAGCAAGCGCGCCAGCACCATGGGTTCCATCAGATAGCGCCCCTCCGAGACCGCGATATCCTCGTCCACATAGGCAATGCCGGCGAATTTTTCCGGCACGAACCGTTCGCGCGGCACGGCCGCCATGGCCTTGAGCACGCGATCGTCGGTCACCTTGTTAGGGCGAACCTGATTCTCCACCATATTGGCGCGGGCGATGTCGTATGCGGGCATGCGGGCTCCTTCGAAAGACCGCCGAGTTATACTTGTCCCCACGGTTAAAGACAACGCCCCGGGCGCCTCCGATACACTGCTTGACCGTCCCGCGCCGGGCGGCCTATATAGCCCGGTCCCGCTAGGCCGGGTAGCAAAGTGGTAATGCACGGGACTGCAAATCCCTGATCGTCGGTTCGATTCCGACCCCGGCCTCCAGGGGCTTGTTTTGGTGCTGATTTAACATGCTTTTTTACCCTTAATTGTCCCACCGGCCTCCACCGCCTGATCGGGTGGGACACTTTCGTTCGTTGAATGGTCCGGGTCCAGGTGGTGCATGCCGCTATCCGCGAGCTTTATCCGGTCCACTTTGCGGGTGTAGACCTCGGCCTGTTTCAAGGTTGTCCAACCGAACATCGCCATCAACTCGTGCGCCGTCGCGCCGTCCTCCGCCGCGATAGTGGCGCCGGCCTTGCGAAGCCCATGCGCCGAGCAATGGGGGAGCCTGGCCTGCTCGCACCATGCCTTGAACCGATTGCCGAACGCCTTGGGGCTTGAGTAGGGCCTTCCCCACTCGGTCACGAGATAGTTCAAATGCCCGGATGGGTTCGCATCCAGTTCGGCGCGCAGCGCCGGCAGGATCGGGATTTCGCGATGCTTGGGATTGTTCGCGCGATTCTTGGCCTCGGTGAAGCAAAGTTTACCGTCGCGCTCCATCTGCGGGCCGAGCTGCACGGCGTCGGAAATCCGAACGCCGGTGAACATGAACAGCGCCAGCGCCAACCGCGCCTTGGTCCCGGCCGGATGGTGCGCCTTGTACTGCTCGATTTCCCCGCGCGTCCAGGCGTGGAAGCCGTCCGGGTTGTTCGGCGGCAACATCGCCACGCCGAGCGCCGGATTGTTCTTGGCATACTTCACTCTGACGGCCCACTTGAACACTTGGCGCAGCGCCTTGACGCGGCCGTTCGCCGCCTCCGGAGTGGCCGCCTTCGGGTCGCGAATTTGAACCTCGATATGGTGACTTTCCATTCGGGCAAAGGGCTTGGTGCCATGCTCCCGGCAGATCCCCTCGAGGATGGCGCGGCGCTTGGCGCGGGTGCTTTCGTGTAGGCTCGTGTACGCCGGGCAGCCGTAATAGGCTTGCACCAACCAGCGCAGCGAGCCGGGCGCCGATGAAGTCTTCAGCACCCCTGCCATCGGGGCAGGGGTGCTCAGCGCCGCCCGATACGCGGCCATGAATTCCTCGGGGTTGGCCAGATCGTGAATGCGAACCTTGCGGCCATGGCGACGAACATAGATGCGGTCGGTGCCGTGCCGGTCGGTATCCTTCACGAGATATTTGCACTTCAATTCCGTGCCGTCCTCGAGCCGGATCATCGTCATGCTTAACCCTCCTCATCCCAGGGGTTGTCGTCGTCATCGGTCGGCAGGGCCGCATAGGCTTCGTCGAGTTCCAGCCGATCCCATGATGTCAGTCCGTCAATGCGCTTTGGTTTTGGCATGCGTCCGTCTTTGACCATTTCGTCGAATTTGGTGGGGCCTACCGGGCCGACATAGGCCGCGGCCTGCACGCGCTTTAGGCCGCGCGGTGGACATGAGAGCGGCAGAATGTCAGGCGGGCGGGTCATCGTTTCTCCATGCTTGTCCTGTTGGGGCGGGCTAAGGAGAAAGCCACCCGCCCCTCAGGAAAATAACTCGGCTGACACTCCAACCGGGTTTCCGCCGCGGGCTCTTATCGCGGCATTTGCCGATAGGCCCGGCGGTATAGGAATTGCGGGAAACCACACCGTCGGGCCCGGCCGGCGAATTACGCCGCGATGCCGGTGATCGAGCAGAACGACTCCGGGTGTGCAAGCTGCACGTCGAGACGAATTGCCGCCAGGAATCCATACTGGAATTTGTCTGCGTATCGCTCTTTCAGGACTTCCACACGAAGCTCTGATCGCATGCCGATGAAAAGGTGCGGCCAATGCCCGACGATGGAGCTCGATTTGTTCGTATTCTCGGTGATCGAAAATTGCGTCGATGCGAAGTTCTTCATGTCGGATACGACCGCCGGCGCGATCAAGGGCAACTGGTTGCCGTCCTTGAGCTTGCGGATCGTTCGCCAGGTGCGGGGGTGTGCGGCCATGTTGTAGGGCAGGGGCACGTTGTCCAGTTCGAGCTCGTAAATCGCATCAAGCGTCTTGTCGTGACTTGCAAGGGTGCCGCCGGAAGCCACGGTGTTGATGCCGGTGACGTTGAGGATGCCCTCGGGCTCGTTCGATGTGCCCGAGCCGGTCAGGGCCACGCGGTCAACCTCAAGGGCCGCAGCCTTCGAGAAAGCATTAACCAGCACTTCGTTGATGTTGACGGAATCTTCAAGCAACTCCCTGGAAACCAGGACCAAGGAAAGAGCCGATTCGGCCGTGAATTTCAGCTGTTCGAGAGTCGGCGAGTTGTCCGAAATCGTCGCGTTCTCAGCCCGGAAACTGAACGTCGGATCGGTTGCCAGCCGGGCGATGTCCAGGGTTTTCGATTCCATCACCACCGTCCGGGCGCCCGCCTGGATGGCAACGCTTTGGGCGCGCATCTTGTCGATGAATTCACCGGCAAGAGGTTCCGGCACAGTGAACCCGCCGGCGCTGTCGGTGCCCTCGGAAAGCGCGCGCTTTTCGGTATCGTTGCGCGCTCCAATGGCCAGGGCGCGTAGGGTGTCGCCAAACCCGATTTCCGAAACCGCGCCTTGCTCGGCCATGGGCTGATCGGGGCGCAGCACCTTGACCGGCTCGCCCTTTTTGTCACGCCAGCCGTAATCCGCCGGCTCGCCGCCCATGGTCAAGTCATGGTCCGGCCGGCGCGGATCGGGCTCATCCCCCGCGAGGCGGTCGTATTCCGCCATCAGCTCATCATGGCGAGCCTCAAGCTCTTTGGCCTTTTCGTCAGGCGTGTCGTCGGTGACCATGGAGATTAGAGCCTTCGCCTCGCCTTTGATTTCGGACAGGCGCTCGCGGTTTTCTTGGTAAGTCATTATCTTACGTCCTATCTGCGGCGTACAATTCAAGCGCCAGGGCGTCGCCGCGCAACGCGAAATCGGCGCCGGTGTTCATTTGTCTGCGTTTTCCGCCAGGATCGCGCCCATCGCGTCGTCATCTTCAGCAAGGTCGATCGCCAATTGATGCAAGAAACCGCCGCTGAAAGTTGTGTCCTCGCGGACAGCGAACCCGTATCCCGTCTTGGGCAAATCCTCGGCGCGATATGTCGCTCGCTTGAGCTTGCCGCCCGAGGTCCATTCGATCGAGGCTTCGCGCCATAGTTTGCAAATGATCACGCGCTTCACTTTTAGTTTGTAAGCGTGGTCAGCAAGGATGCGAGATAGAGCTTCGCCGAATGTCGGGGCAGCCATGAAGGCATCGATTGGTTTCATCGGGGAATATGAAGTCACACTTTCGGGGCAATGCGCCGCCTTCGCGCTCACGGCTAGGCCGATAAGTAGCTTTGCAGCATCTTCCGGGTTTATGTCAGGCGCGTGACGACCATATCCTCCCTTGGGCATGATCCCCGCCTCGCGAAGCAAGCGCGCGCGGAGTTCAATATCGGACAGTGTCCATTTCGTGAGTTCCCCCACGTGACGGCAGGTTTCGGCGAGGTTCATTGGGCAGCCTCCTTGGTGAGCACGAAGTCTATTGTCTGCCTTATCGGAATAAATGTCAAATGAGGCTTTTTCATTGGATGAAACTTAAAACCCCTGCCTGCCTGGCGGGAGTTGGTTGGTGGTGCGGCGCCGCCCCATCAGACTGCGTTTCGATCCCGGGCGATACGTCGGCCCGCATCATCTCCATCGAGGGCAATCGCGGCGAAACTCTCGACATTCGTCCTTGGCAGGCTCTGTTCGACTTATCACTGGAAGCGTCGGGTGAAGCCTGGACGGGCGCCACTGATTTACTACGCGTAGCGAGGTTCGGTCACTTCACGGAAGAAAGTTTGCCTTGGGAGAAGTTGCGGTTTGCGCCGATTACGCAGCAGGCTGCTGCTTAGATCAGCAATGTCCGTCAGCAAAACATTTGGGACGATTGAGCCTGCTGCGTAACGGAGGATCTGGCTCATCTTGGTTTGATGTTAAGCCGTTTTGCGCTGAAGGTTCAAGCGGCGGTTTTGGATGGTCAGTTTTTTGATCTTTTCCCTCCTTTCGAGAATGGCGGTGTGACGTCCGAAGTAGGCGTCGGCTGGTGTGACGTTGCCAATGCTCTCGAGGTAGCGGTGGTTGTTGTAATGATCGACAAAGGTGCCGATCTGGTGTTC
>ERZ813253.750-NODE-750-length-10660-cov-4.151334_pt1 | contig 10660 bp, 8 predicted proteins | sample MGYA00520893_ERZ813253 | MGnify/ENA primary metagenome ERZ813253 (study PRJEB31669, sample SAMD00080414) | marine metagenome | biome: oceanic hadal pelagic zone biome; feature: marine hadalpelagic zone; material: sea water | place: Pacific Ocean:Izu-Bonin Trench...
GACTTCATTATTTACATATAAAACTGGGAATATGTATGTATTCTTATTGGAAAAACAACCAACTCAAGCTGTCACCGTGGCTTTTTCTTGCTCCAGGCATCTTTATGTTTTTCCTTTATGTTATTTTTCCAATATTTCAATCGATAGGCTTAAGTTTTTATCAGTGGGATGGGCTAGGCGCAAAAACATATATTGGCGCTGAAAACTATATAGAGCTATTAGACGATGAATATTTTTACACTTCGCTGAAAAACAATATTATTTGGCTTGTTCTCTACTTACTAGCCGTTCCTGCGGGTCTATTTGCAGCATTATTTCTAAATCAAACGGTTAGAGGTATAAGAATATATAAGTCTCTATTTTTCTTTCCATTTGTTATTTCTCAAGTTGTAGTGGGGCTAGTTTTTAGCTGGTTTTACGACCCTTCAAATGGTTTATTAAATGTTATTTTGGAAGCTTTTGGTTTCAACCCTATTGCTATTTTGGCAGAGGAAGATTATGTCACCTATGGGATTATTGCAGCAGGCTTGTGGCCGCAAACTGCTTACTGCATGATACTTTATCTAACAGGTTTAAACTCTGTAGATCCTGAACAAATTGAAGCTGGTCGAATTGACAATGCAAGAGGCTGGCGAATGTTGTGGTATGTAATATTGCCTCAGTTAAAGCCAGCAACCTTTATTGCAATTGTTGTAACAGTTATTGGTTCGCTAAGATCCTTTGATTTGATTTCAATTATGACAGGGGGTGGGCCTTGGGGCTCAAGTCGTGTTCTTGCTTATTATATGTATGAGAAGGCATTCTCAGAGTATGGTTATCGCATGGGTTACGCCGCCGCTATTGCTGTTATTTTACTGGCTATTATGATGATTTATATTGCAGTTATCCTTTATAGGATATACCGCGATGAGAGGAGTGGTTAGTTATGTTTCCAATGCCGATTGAAAAAACCAAGCCACTAACTCAGCGACTGTACAAAATCGCTTTACCTATTTCTATTATTATTTGGCTACTTCCACTAATCGCAGTTGCAATAACCTCAATACGTTCCGGTGCAGACATTAATTCTGGCAACTACTGGGGTATGCCAACTTCCTTTAATTTAATTGAAAACTATACAGCAGTATTTCAGAACTCTCCGATAGGGTATTACATTCTAAATAGCTTTAAAGTTACCATTCCAACCGTTATTGGTGCAATAGCTCTATCAAGCCTTACAGGCTTTGCATTGGGTGTTTATAAATTTAAGCTTAATTTAGTGGTATTTTTTATGTTTATTGCGGGCAACTTTGTACCTTTTCAGATATTAATGGTTCCTGTTAGAGATCTTTCGCTTTCCCTTGGTCTATATAACACGATAACCGGTCTAGTGGCTTTCCACATTGCATTTCAAACCGGTTTTTGTACCTTTTTTATGCGTAATTTTATCCGCGCCCTGCCATTTGAATTGATAGAAGCAGCAAGGGTTGAGGGTGTCTCAGAATTTAAAATTTTCTGGTATGTCGTAGTTCCACTTATGCGCCCTGCAATGGCAGCATTATCTGTACTTATATTTACCTTTATCTGGAATGACTATTTCTGGGCATTGGTATTAACTCAAGGCGCTGATACTATGCCTGTTACCGCTGGTTTAAACTCTCTAAATGGTCAATGGATTGCCAATCAACATCTAATTTCTGCTGGCTCTATAATTGCAGCTCTACCGCCAGTTTTGATGTTTTTCATGATGCAGCGTCATTTTATCGCCGGACTTACCTTGGGGGCTGTTAAATAATGACACAATGGCGCCTTGATACTTTTGACCAAACCATAGTATTGTCTTCAACTAATGACAATTTGCCTTGTGTAATATATTGGGGGGCAAGTTTGCCAGCAAATGAAAATATTACTGTTCTAGCTGAGGCAGCAACCAAAGATCCTGGTAGAGCTACTCTTGATGCCTCCCCAGAAATGTCTGTACTGCCGGAACCATCTAAAAATTTTAGTGGCCAACCTGGTTGTAGAATACGAAGCCTAAGTGGTGATTTACTTGACACTAATTTTGTATTTTCAAGTAGTGAAAATAGTGAAAATAGTTTATCTTTGAACTACAAGGATGTCACTTTAAAGCTCAATTACACTGTCACTATAACTGCATTTGATGACAGTAATATGCTTAGTTTTGTGGCAAAAATTGACAGTCAAAACTCTATATTCATGGACTGGTTAGCGGCGCCTGTATTGCCTGCACCTCACAACAGCACTGAAATGATAGACTATGGTGGGCAATGGTGCGGTGAGTTTCAGAGGCAAGTTAGTCTTTGGACGACAGGCGCCCATCTTCGCGAATCACGCTTAGGTAGAACAGGTCATGATCATTTTCCAGGTCTACTTATACCTACTATTGGGAGTTCAGAAAACTCAGGATCTTGTTATGGTTTCCATTATGCTTGGTCTGGTGGGCACCGTATGATTGCCGAACAGTTATCAGATGGTCGTCGACAGGTTCAGTTTGGACATGCTGAGCAAAGCGAATTGAGTTCTGCTAAAAGTTTTGAGACAGCGCTACTTTTTGCTTGCCATTCTAGTAATGGCATTGGTGGAGTTGCCCAATCGTTTAGAAAACATGCAAGTTTATTTGTCTTAAAAATACCCGACACCAATAAATATAGGCCAGTTAATTATAATTGTTGGGAGGCTGTGTATTTTGATCACGATATTGAGCAACTCAAAGAAATAGCAAGCCTTGCCGCTGAAATTGGTGCTGAAAGATTTGTGTTAGATGATGGCTGGTTTAAGGGTCGCAATGATGATAGAACAAGTCTTGGTGACTGGCAAGTTGATAGGAGAAAATACCCCCAAGGCTTGCACCCATTAATAAGCCATATTCATTCACTAGGCATGTCTTTTGGGTTATGGCTTGAGCCAGAAATGATTAACCCAGACAGTGACCTTTATCGCCAACATCCAGATTGGGTGATGGGTCATAAAGATCAACTTTTAGGGAGACATCAGATGGTACTCAACATGTCGTTGCCTGAGGTGGGGGAATATCTATTTGAGCAGATTTCGACTTTGCTAAACGAGTACTCAATTGAATATATCAAGTGGGATCACAATCGTGTCTTGCCATATCCAGATGCCGAACAAACACGAAGAGTTTATGACTTACTTAGGCGTATACGAGAGAGTAAGCCTAAGCTAGAGATTGAATCATGCGCATCGGGTGGTGGGCGTATAGATTTTGGTATTCTTCGCCACACCCAAAGAGTTTGGCTGTCTGACAGCAATGATGCCATCGAGCGTTTACGGATTCAACATGAGGCCATATTGTGGTTGCCAGCATATATAACGGGAAGCCATGTCGGACCGAAAGTTTGTCACACTTCAGGACGTGTTTTGCCATTGGCTTTTCGTGCTTGGGTTGCAGCACAACGACATATGGGATTTGAAATGGATCCGCGTGAACTAACACCACAAGACACGACAAAACTCAAACAAATAATAAGCTGGTGGAAAGATAACCGACAGTGGATGAAAAATGCCACCGTCCTTCGCTTGCCAAGCACAGATAAAAGCATCATTGCCGAAATCCAAATTAATACCCAGACTGGTCATTTCGTAGTGTTTGCTGGCCAGCATAGCGTCTCACTTTTTAGCTCACCAGTGCCTCTAGCACTGGCTGGCCTAGAGCCACAGTCTATGTATAGTGTTTTTTTGTATAACAACGATGAGACTGATTCTCTTAGTAAAACTGATGGCGCTCTTTTCCATAAAGCGCTGTCATTGAGTGGTCAATTCTTAATGAACCATGGCCTCCAGTTGCCCAAATCATACCCAGCACACATGTTTGTAATTGAAGGGGAAAAGGTAGCATGAGTAAACCTAGTAAACGCCGCTCCTCTCACTGGTATGGCAAGATAGACAAAGATGGCTTTATTCATCGCAGCTGGATGAAAAGTCAGGGTTTTCCAGATCACGTTTTTGATGGTCGCCCTATTATTGGGATATGCAATACTTGGTCTGAGCTAACTCCTTGTAATTCAGGATTAAGAGTTCTAGCCGAAGGAGTAAAGCGTGGTGTTTGGGAGGCAGGTGGTCTTCCGCTCGAGTTTCCTGTTATGTCACTGGGTGAAACCCAAATGAAACCTACGGCAATGCTATTCCGTAATCTCTTATCTATGGATGTTGAAGAAAGCATTCGCGCTTATGGAATAGATGGGGTGGTTCTTCTCGGTGGTTGTGATAAAACTACTCCGGGCCAACTGATGGGCGCAGCAAGCGTTGATTTGCCGACTATTGTTGTGTCTTCTGGGCCCATGCTTAATGGTAAATATAAAGGCCAAGATATAGGCTCTGGAACTGATGTTTGGCGTTTTTCTGAGGATGTCAGAGCTGGAGATATGTCATTACAGGATTTTATGTCTGCTGAAACCGGAATGAGTCGTTCAATTGGCGTATGTATGACTATGGGCACTGCATCTACAATGGCAAGCCTGGTTGAAGGAATGGGGCTAAGCTTGCCAACTAATGCAGCTTTGCCTGCTGTTGATGCAAGACGAATGGCTCTTGCACATATGTCAGGTAAGCGAATCGTGGAGATGGTTGAAGAAGGTTTAAATCTATCCAAAGTTTTGACCAAAGAAAGCTTTCAAAATGCCATTACATTAAACAGTGCGGTAGGTGGCTCAACAAATTCTGTAGTTCACTTATTGGCACTAGCAGGCAGAGCTGAAATTGACCTCACTTTAGAAGACTTTGAGCAAGCTGCTGACATACCTTTACTGGTTAACTGTATGCCTTCAGGTCAGTACCTAATGGAGGATTTTTGTTATGCTGGCGGAATTCCTGCGGTATTGGCACAGCTAAAGAGTCACCTCAAGCCCGCTAATACAGTGCTAAATAAAGATATATCCACATATTTTAAAGGTGCAGAAACATTAAACGAAGACGTTATTCGACCAATTAATAACCCCTTAAAGCCTGCTGCTGGCTTGAAGGTATTGAGAGGAAATTTAGCGCCAAATGGGGCCATCATTAAACCGGCTGCTGCCTCTGAAAACTTATTAAAGCACGAAGGCTTGGCTCATGTCTTTGAAGATATTGAGGATTTAAAAGCCAATATAGATAGACCTGACCTCCCAGTAACTAAAGACACCATATTGGTTCTAAAAGGCTGTGGGCCCAAGGGTTATCCAGGAATGCCAGAAGTTGGCAATATGCCAATCCCTAAGGTGCTTGTGGAGCAAGGCATACGGGATATGGTGCGTATTTCAGATGCACGCATGTCTGGTACAGCTTTCGGAACAATAGTGCTTCATGTGTCTCCTGAAGCAAATGTAGGTGGACCTATCTCAATAGTTGAAACAGGTGATCGTATTCGCCTTGACACTTCAAATGGAGTGCTTGATTTACTAGTTCCAGAATCTGAAATTGAGAAACGCACTAAAGCAAGAAAAGAACCAAAAGAAAATTACACTCGTGGATACGCAAAACTTTATATTGATCATGTCATGCAAGCCGATAAAGGTGCAGACTTAGACTTTTTAGTGGGTAAAGATACACGCCTTCCAACTCGAGAATCTCATTAATGAATAATTATGCAATTTTTAAAGATTTAGAAAATGCTTCGGTTTTTATTACTGGAGGCGGTTCAGGTATTGGCGCTACAATAACCGAAGGCTTCTTGGCGCAAGGTGCTAAAGTTGCATTTGTTCAGAGATCAGATTGTGATGAATTTCTAGACGAAGTTTCTTCAAAATATAAACATAAACCCTTATTTATTAAATGTGATGTCACTGATACTAGAGCCCTACAGAAGGCAATAGCGCAGGCTGATGATACTTATAGTGGTATTAATGTACTTATAAACAATGCTGCCAATGACGCTCGTCACAATCTTGATGAAATGACAACTAAAGAATGGGACCAAACAATCAATGTTAACCTGAGGCCACATTTTTTTACAGCTCAAGCGGTTGCATCAATAATGAGAAATCAGGGTGGTGGTAGCATAATTAACTTTTCATCTGCATCTTATATGATGGGTAGTGTTGGATATCCAGCTTATGTTGCCTCTAAGGCGGGTATTACAGGTTTAACCCGAAGTTTGGCTCGTGAGCTTGGCCCAGATGGAATTAGAGTTAATACTCTTATTCCAGGATGGGTTTTAACTGAGAGGCAGTTGAAACTTTGGGCTAATGAGGCTGATTTGGCAAGTCATCTAGAAAAACAATGCATTAAAGAACATTTAATACCTATCGATTTGATTGACTCTACTTTATTTTTAGCATCGGACGCATCTCGCATGATGACCGGCCAAGCTTTAGTAATAGATGGTGGTGTCGTAGTTACAGGATAAAAAATAATGAATAATGTTAAAGCTACATGGATTGCTGCAGACTGGGGAGCTACTCATATGCGTGCTTGGGCCATTGGTATTAGTGGAGATGTGCTTGCTTATAATGAGTCTAACGAAGGCATGAAAGATCTTCAGCAAGATCAATTTGAGCCAACATTAGTTCGCCTTATTGGAAACTGGATTGGTAATGATAAGATTACACCAGTTATGGCGTGTGGAATGGTTGGTGCCCGTGAGGGGTGGGTGGAGACACCTTATCAACAAACACCATGTGTACCGATAAATAAAAACCAACTTACAGCTGCCAGCACCCACGATAGCAGAATACAGGTTAACTTAGTCCCTGGCGTTATGCAGCTTGAACCTGCTGACATTATGAGGGGCGAAGAAACTCAAATTGCAGGATTTCTTGAATCAGACCCTAATTATGACGGGATTGTTTGCCTTCCAGGTACGCATGTTAAGTGGGTTAAAGTAAGCGAAGGTAAGATAAAAAAATTTACTACATTTATGACGGGTGAGCTGTTTAGCGTGATTTCTCTGAATACTTTAATTCGTCACTCCATTGATGCAAGTGGTTGGCACCAACCTAGCTTTGAAAAAGGACTTATGAATGGCTTTGAAAACCCTGGTTTAATTGCTTCAGAGCTTTTTTCATTGCGCGCTGAGTCGATACTTGGTGAGCTCGACGGAAAATCTGCGAGAGCTAGACTTTCCGGCCTTCTTCTTGGTATTGAACTTCATGGTACACAAAATTATTGGCAAGAGAATCCCGTCGTTTTTATTGGCTCAGAATTGCTAACGAAACACTATCAGAAAGCGCTACAAATAGTTGGCGGCAATGGTCTGTCGTTTAATGTTGAAATCGCAACCTTGTCAGGATTAAGTTCTGCCTATAAGCAATTGCACAATAACTAAAGCTGATGAGTAGGAACTTAATTGCTATTTTGCGTGGTATTGAACCGAAAGAGGTTCTTGATATAGCCGATGTTATTGTTAAAGCAGGAATTACCCAAGTTGAAGTCCCGCTGAATTCACCTGGCGCATTTGAAAGCATTAAGTTGCTTCTTAATGAATTCACAAGTCCTGTTCAAATCGGTGCTGGCACAGTAACACAAGTCGCTCAAGTAGAAACTTTGGCTGCACTCGGAGTGGATTTAATAGTTTCGCCTAATTGTGACCCTGCTGTTATTATGGCTACCAAAAAAGCGGGAATATTAAGCTTTCCGGGAGTGATTACCCCCTCGGAGTGTTTTTCAGCTCTTAATTGCGGTGCTGATGGCCTAAAATTTTTCCCTGCATCACTTATCGGTCAAGAAAACTTAATTGCATTGAGGGCAGTCTTGCCAGCCAACGTTCCTTTATATTTGGTAGGTGGGGTTAGTCCTAAAAACTTTGCATCTTGGTTTGAGGCAGGGGCCTATGGCTTTGGTATAGGTTCTGGACTTTATAAGTCCGGTGATAGTGCTTCTTTGGTTGGACAGAAAGCTGAATCCATTGTTTTATCGTATGATCAAGCAAAAAATAATAAGTAAATATCTGCCAGTTGAGCCCTGTAATTTAGGTGAGGGCCCATTATGGCATCCAACGCTTCAATCATTATTCTGGTTTGATATTAACGCCTATAAAATGTACAACTGGAAAGATGCTAAATTAGAGACTTGGACATTTTCTGAGCCTGTTTCTGCCGCAGGCTGGATAGATGAGGATAACATTTTGGTGGCCAGTGCTTCTGCTTTGATTAAGTTGTCTTTAACTACAGGCAATCAGGAAACCATAGTTCCTTTGGAAGCCGACATGCCACACACTCGTTCAAATGATGGACGAGCTGATCCTTGGGGTGGTTTTTGGATAAGCACCATGGGCCGCAAGGCAGAGCCTAGTGCTGGCTCAATTTACCGCTTTTATAAAGGCGAGTTAAGGCAATTACATCAAAATATTACCATACCAAATAGTATTTGCTTTTCTCCAGACAGAACTTATGTGTACTTTGCTGACACAACCCAAAAGACAATATGGAAACAGTTATTGGATTCAAAAACAGGATGGCCAGTAAATGATGCAACTATCTTTGTTAATTTTGACTCTAAAGATCTTTATCCAGATGGGTCAGTTTGCGACAGTGAAGGCTATTTATGGAACGCTCAATTTGGCGCCTCAAGGATAGCTCGCTATAACCCTAATGGTGTTCTGGAAAGAACCATAGATCTGCCCGTAACTCAAATAACTTGCCCTGCATTTGGAGGTGAAAACTTTAACACAATATATACAACAACGGCCTTTGAGGGCCTAAATAGCGAGGATTTAATAGAGCAGCCGCTGGCTGGGAGGCTATTTTATTTTCAATCTGAGATAGTAGGATTAGCCGAATATCAAGTTAGGATGTGAGGGTGTTATGATACCGAAATTAGGAAGTTGCTATTACCCTGAGCATTGGCCTGAAGGGCAATGGAAGAAGGATGCGGATAAAATGATCGCATCAGGCCTAACTTGGGTTCGAATTGGTGAGTTTGTGTGGAGTCGAATAGAGCCTGAAGAAGGCAAGCAAAATTTTCAGTGGCTAGATCGAGCTATTTCAATATTAGGTGAAGCTGGCCTGAAAGTTGTTATGAGCACTCCAACTGCCGCACCTCCAAGATGGCTCTTAGATAAATGGCCCGACATGTTGATTGTTGATGCACTAGGCCAAGCACGTAAATTTGGCTCACGAAGGCATTACTGCTTTTCTCATGAAGGCTACCTCCAAGAGTCATTAAGAATTGCAAAGACATTGGCAGGCCGTTATGGAAACAACCCTTATATTAAAGCCTGGCAATTAGATAATGAATATGGCTGCCATAGTACGACTTTATCATTTAGCGCGTCAGCCGCTAAAGCCTTCATAGCTTGGCTTTCTGATAAGTACAAATCGATAGATACACTAAATGAGGTTTGGGGCAATGTCTTTTGGTCGATGGAATACAACAGCTTTGATCAAATTGAATTACCAAATTTAACGGTTACTAAGGCCAACCCAAGTCATGAATTAGACTTTAGGAGATTTAGCTCAGACCAGGTGATTAAGTTTAATCGCTCTCAGGCAGTATTAATGCGAGAATATACTAAAATGCCTCTTATTCACAACTACATGGGTCGAATTACAGACTTTGACCACTATGCTGTTGGTCAAGATTTAGACATTGCTAGTTGGGATAATTATCCTTTGGGATTCCTAGAAGATCGTTCTACCCAAGATGAGGATTTTAAACTTCACTTTATGCGTTATGGCGACCCGGACTTTCAAGCCTTTCATCATGATCTGTATAGAACAGTTGGCAAAGGTAGATGGTGGGTTATGGAGCAGCAACCTGGCCCAGTGAATTGGGCGCCCTATAATCCCGAGCCTGCTCCAGGAATGGTTAGGCTTTGGTCTTGGGAGGCAATAGCCCATGGAGCAGAAGTGGTTAGTTACTTTCGTTGGCGCCAAGCTCCTTTCGCTCAAGAGCAGATGCACGCTGGACTTCAGAGACCAGATGGAATAGCTGCTCCAGGATTAGCACAAGCAACTCAAGTCGATAAAGAATTAAAAGAATTCAAAGGCATTCAGCAAGTTCAATCAAAAGTTGCTCTAGTTTTTGATTATGAAAGTTGTTGGGCTTGGGAAATTCAACCACAAGGAAAGGACTTTAGTTACTTTGAGTTGGTCTATGATTACTACAAAGCGCTAAGAAGCCTAGGGTTGTCAGTTGATATATTACCACCAACCCAAAAAGATCTGAGTGACTATAAAGTTATTGTTATGCCTGGCTTAATGCACATAGATAAAGCACTTGAATTGGCAATAGAGTCTTTTAAAGGTGTTTTAATTGCAGGTCCAAGAACTGGATCAAAAACTGCAAATATGAATATACCTAAACAATTACCACCAATTGTCCCAGGTATTGAGGGTACAGTTGCTAGCGTTGAGACGCTTAGACCAAATGCCTCTATAGCAATTGAAGCTGGTGGAAAGTTTAACTGTTGGATGGAAAATTTGATTAATTACAATAATATTATTGAGCGTTGCAATGATGGCCGACCAGCTATTATTGGGAAAAAGAATAGGCAATATTTGGCAGGCTGGCCCGACCAGGAGGCATTAAAACGAATATTAAGTGATGTGTGTTCTGCTCAAAATGTTTCTATAACTCAACTACCTGACTGTGTAAGGGTTCGTGACACGCTAAAACATCGATTTTGGTTCAATTATAGTGAAACTGAATCCATTGTTGGAGGAATTAAGTTGCCACCATCTGGAGTTATTTGGGAGTCATTGTAAGACAATAAAAGTCTTATTATCTG
>ERZ813253.751-NODE-751-length-10654-cov-2.559609_pt1 | contig 10654 bp, 6 predicted proteins | sample MGYA00520893_ERZ813253 | MGnify/ENA primary metagenome ERZ813253 (study PRJEB31669, sample SAMD00080414) | marine metagenome | biome: oceanic hadal pelagic zone biome; feature: marine hadalpelagic zone; material: sea water | place: Pacific Ocean:Izu-Bonin Trench...
TCAAGCAGAAGACGGCATACGAGATCTGATCGTGACTGGAGTTCAGACGTGTGCTCTTCCGATCTTTGAAATAAACCAATGATGATTGCTGATTTGTTAGTAAATTCTATATCAATTTTTTTTGTGATTTTGAACTTGTCACTAATATATAATAAGATACCAAATATTAAACTCATCCATCCAATAACTTCCAAGCTTCTTAAACTATTAATTAATCCTGTTTGGTAAAGAATGTAACCAACAGGAATTATCGGAATAGTTCCTAATATAATTTTGATAAAAAAACTTTTGTTTTGAACAAAATTAAACAAATCTTTTCTAAAATAAAATATAATCGCGATTAAAGATCCAAGATGTAAACTAATATCTATTAATAAGTTTTGATTGCTGAATTCGTAATACTGTGAAAATAATACAAGGTGGGCAGTAGAACTAACTGGTAAAAATTCCGAAATACCTTGAATCGTTGCTAGAATTAAAATTTCAACTGAAGGAAGCATTTAAAATAGTATTGCATAGCAGATATGCAAAATAAATCACTTATTTACTGGGTTTTTAAAAATATAGGTCAGTTTTTATGTCCTAAAAAGCCTTTTAGCCTTATTTTTATTGGTATAAAAGTAAGCGCTTATAAAGAAAATATTATGCCAGATAAAATGCTTAAATTTGTAAACGTTGGCATGCAAATGCCAACCAAAAGAACTGGTGGTGCAAGAACTAAAGATTTTAAAGAAATCTATGATGTATTCATTCACGAGAAAGCAAAAGAACAATCCAGCAGATGTTCACAATGTGGGGTTCCTTTTTGCCAAGTTCATTGTCCTTTACACAACAATATTCCTGATTGGTTGAAGCTGACTGCCGAAGGTAGGCTTCAAGAAGCTCATGAATTAGTTCACAGCACAAATAATATGCCTGAGATTTGTGGAAGCATTTGTCCACAGGACCGTCTATGTGAAGGTAATTGTGTAATTGAAAGAGCAGGACATGGAACCGTTACAATCGGATCTGTTGAAAAATACATAACAGATACTGCGTGGGAAAAGGGATGGATTAAACCAATTAAAGTTTTGAAAGAAATAAATCAGTCCGTTGGTATCATTGGCGCAGGACCAGCAGGATTAGCTTGCGCGGAAGAACTAAGAAAGTCAGGATATAAAATAACTATATATGATCGATATGATCGACCAGGTGGACTTTTAATTTACGGAATACCAAACTTTAAATTAGAAAAATTTACTGTTGAAAGGAGAACCAATCTTTTAAATGAGAGTGGAATAAAATTTAAACAAGATTTTGAGGTTGGAAAGGATATATCTCTTGATGAATTAAGAAAAAAACATGATGCAATACTTATTGCAACTGGCGTTTATAAACCTCGAGAAATCGATTTGCCGGGCTCTGATTTAAAAAATATTTTTCCAGCTATGGAATTTTTAACGGCATCCAATCGAAAAGGTTTGGGAGATAGAGTAAACAATTTTGATAACGGGACACTCAATGCTGAAGGCAAGAACACTATTATAATTGGCGGAGGTGATACCGGGATGGATTGCGTGAGAACTGCAGTAAGACAAAATGCAAAATCAGTAAAGTGTTTGTATAGAAGAGATAGAGAAAATATGCCCGGTTCTGCACGAGAAGTACATAATGCAGAAGAAGAAGGAGTTGAGTTTATATGGTTATCAAATCCAAAAAAATTTATTGGTACATCACAAATTTCATCAGTGTTAGTTGAGAGGATGAAACTTGGTAAGACGGATTCATCTGGAAGAAAAAAACCTGAGCCTATCCCAAATTCTGGATTTGAAATGAAGGCGGATATGGTAATTAATGCTTTGGGTTTTGATCCTGAAGATTTACCAAAATTATTTAACTCCCCAGATCTATCTATTTCTAAATTGGGGACTATAAAGATCAATTTAAAAACTATGGAAACAAATCTCTCCGGTGTTTTTGCCGCTGGAGATATAGTCAGAGGAGCCTCTTTGGTTGTGTGGGCAATTAGAGACGGTAGAGATGCAACTATATCAATTCGAAAATATTTAGAACACAAGCGAAGCAAAAGTGTAAAAGCAGCATAACTATGAATCTTTATAAAAAAAATTTAAAAAAACTAACTGAAGCAGGTGCATATTACCCAAGTCTTGAACACGATGCTTGTGGAGTTGGTCTTGTGGCTTCAACAGAAGGAAAAAAGTCAAGAAAAATAGTCGAATTTGGCATACAAGCATTAAAAGCTGTTTGGCATCGTGGTGCGGTAGATGCTGATGGAAAAACCGGAGACGGTGCTGGAATTCAAATTGAAATTCCAGCAGATTTTTATAAAGAAAGGATTGCATTTGCAGGTCGCAAACATCACGAAGGAACAATTTGCGTTGGTATGATTTTTCTTCCCCGTAATGATTATAGTTCGCAAGAAAATTGCAAAACTTTGATTGAAACGGAACTTTTAAGTAAAAATTATTATGTTTATAGATGGAGGCAAGTTCCAATTAATACTAGTGTCCTTGGAGTTAAAGCTGAAAACAATAGACCTGAGATTACTCAAATAATCTTTAAGTCAAACAATAAAAATTTGACGGGAGAAGAACTCGAAAAAGATTTATTTGTTGTGAGGAAAAAAATAGAAAAGCAATCCAATATATTACAACTCAAAAATTTTTATATTTGCTCTTTTAGTTCACGTTCGATTATTTACAAAGGAATGTTTTTGGCAGAGGCATTATCCGAATTTTACCCCGACTTAATGGGTAAACGTTTTATTTCCAGATTTGCAATTTTTCATCAAAGGTATTCAACCAATACTTTTCCGAGCTGGGATTTAGCCCAGCCCTTTAGGACATTGGCCCACAATGGTGAAATTAATACTCTGAAAGGAAATATCAATTGGATGAAAATTCATGAACAAGATATGAGCAGTAAACTTTTTGATGATATTGAATCACTAAAACCGGTTATTACACCTGGGAATTCAGACTCAGCAGCCCTAGACAATGTATTCGAATTACTAGTTAGATCAGGAAAGTCGGTCCCATTAGTAAAACTTATGCTTATTCCTGATGCTTGGTCGAAAAGAAGAAAAACGGTTCCAAAAGCTCATCAACATCTATTTAATTTTTTGAATAGTACAATTGAACCTTGGGATGGACCTGCGGCTATTGCTGCAACAGACGGAAAATGGATTATTGCAGCTACAGATAGAAATGGACTTCGCCCGTTACGTTATACGATATCCAAAGATAAGCTTTTATTTGCAGGATCTGAAACTGGAATGATACCAATCCCAAACGATAAAGTAATTTTTAAAGGAAGACTCGGACCAGGACAAATTATTGCTGTTAATTTAGATCAAGGGAAAGTTTATGATAGCAAAAGTATTAAAAATCATATCTCAAAAGATTATAAAAAATACAATAAACAAATCATAGACCTTGATAAAAAAATTAGTATTTCAAACGAAAAATTTATTTATTCTGGTGATGAATTGAGACGCAGACAATATTTGGCAGGAATGAATATTGAAGACCTAGAACTAATTTTGCATCCAATGGTGGAAGAAGCAAAAGAAGCTGTGGGATCCATGGGCGACGACACACCTACTGCAGTACTGTCAGATAGATACCGACCTCTATCACACTTTTTCAGACAAAATTTTAGTCAGGTAACAAACCCACCAATTGATTCACTAAGAGAAAATGAAGTGATGAGTTTGAAAACTCGTTTTGGAAATCTTAGAAATATTCTTGATTTTGAAAATGTACCTATAGACAACATTTATGTATTGGATAGTCCAATTTTGTCTAACTCACAGTTTAAAAAAGTTACAGTTTGTTTTAAAAATAACCTTAAAGTTTTAGATTGTACATTTAACGTTAAAAATAATTTAAAATAAAGATTAGATCAATTAAGTTCTGAGGCTGAGATTGCAGTTCGAGAAGGGTGTAAACATTTAATTTTAAGTGACAAACAACTTTCTGAAAAAAAAGCAGCAGTTCCAATGATACTTGCGTTTGGCGCAATAAATTCAAAGTTAGTTAATTTAGGAATAAGAGGTTTTGTTTCGATTAATGTTCAAACAGGAGAAGTGCTAGATACGCATTCTTTTGCTGTTTTATTGGGAATTGGAGCGACAACTATTAACCCCTATTTGGCCTTTGATTCAATTTATCAAAGATATGAAAAAAAACTATTTGGGAAGTTTAGTTATGAGGAATGTATTCAACGATACATTAAATCCGTAAATAATGGTTTGTTAAAAATTATGTCTAAAATGGGTATTTCAGTTTTAAGCGCCTATAGAGGTGGATGTAATTTTGAAACTGTCGGACTAAGTAGAGCAGTTGTAGCTGAATATTTTCCAGGAATGATATCTCGAATATCGGGTATCGGTATTTTTGGAATTGAAACAAAGGTAAAAGAACTGCACAAAAAAGCTTTTCAAAAAAATGTATCAATTCTTCCAATCGGCGGCATTTACAAATACAGAAAAAACGGTGAAAATCACCAATATCAAGGCCAACTAATTCATATGCTACAACATGCAGTGGCCATTAATTCTTATGAAACTTATAAAAAATATGCTCAAGGAATTTATAATTTACCTTTAATCAATTTAAGAGATCTTTTAATTTTTAAAAGTCCAAGAAAATCAATTAACATTAATGAAGTAGAATTAGAAACCAGCTTAAGAAAAAGATTTGGAAGCGGAAGCATGTCTCATGGAGCTTTATCAGCAGAAGCTCATGAAACTTTAGCAATTGCAATGAATAGAATTGGGGCTGCTTCTTGTAGCGGAGAAGGAGGAGAAGATCCAAAAAGATTTGTTAAAATGAAAAATGGTGACAGTGCTAATTCAAGTGTTAAGCAAATCGCCTCGGCAAGATTCGGAGTAACTATTGAGTATTTAAATAATTGTAACGAAATTGAGATAAAAATTGCTCAAGGCGCTAAACCTGGGGAGGGAGGCCAACTGCCTGGTTTTAAAGTATCAAAAGAAATTGCAAAGTTAAGACTTTCGACTCCAGGAGTTACCTTAATATCACCACCCCCTCACCATGATATTTATTCTATAGAGGATTTAGCTCAGCTTATTTACGATCTTAAACAAACTAATCCTAAGGCAAGAGTGGGTGTTAAGTTGGTAGCATCAACTGGTGTTGGAACGATTGCTGCTGGCGTTGCAAAAGCAAAAGCGGACGTAATTTTAATTTCAGGGCATTCTGGGGGTACGGGCGCTAGTCCACAAACAAGCATAAAGCATGTTGGAATTCCTTGGGAGATGGGACTTACTGAAGCAAACCAAATTTTGACTTTAAATGGACTTAGGCACCAAATAACTTTAAGAACTGATGGTGGCATAAAAACCGGTAGAGACATAGTAATGGCTGCTATGATGGGGGCTGAAGAGTTTGGAATTGGTACCACTTCTCTCGTAGCAATGGGTTGTATTATGGTGCGTCAATGTCATTCTAACACTTGCCCAGTGGGGGTTTGTACTCAAGACGAAAACTTGAGAAAAAAATTTACTGGCACACCCGAAAAAGTCGTTAATTTATTTACCTTTATTGCTCAAGAGGTCAGAGAAATCCTAGCAGAGTTAGGTTTTAAAAATTTGAACGAAATTATTGGAAGAACTGACCTTTTAAGACAAGTAAGCAGAGGCACATCTAATTTAGATGATCTAGATCTCAGTCCATTATTGGTTCAGGCTGATCCAGGAAACAATGACAGGTACTGTGCTACTAATTTAATAAATGAAGTCCCTCCAACACTAGATGAAAAAATTTATAAGGATATAAAAAATTCTATTGGCAAAAATAAAGTGGAATCAAGTTATGAAATTAAAAATGTTCACAGAGCTGTAGGAACGCGACTATCACATTACATTTTTAAAAAATTCGGCAATAAAGGTATTGAAGAAAATATAGTTGAAATTAATTTGTCAGGATCAGCAGGTCAATCACTTGGCGCTTTTGGGATAAAAGGTTTGAAGTTAAATGTTACTGGAGATGCAAACGATTACGTTGGAAAAGGACTTTCGGGTGCAACGATTGTTATTAAACCTCCCGCAGATAGCAATTTGGTTAGTAATGATAATACAATTATTGGTAATACTGTGCTTTATGGCGCTACCTCAGGAAAACTCTTTGCAGCAGGTCAATCAGGAGAAAGATTTGCAGTTAGGAATTCTGGAGCTGAAGCAGTTGTAGAGGGTTGTGATTCTAATGGATGTGAATATATGACTGGAGGTACCGTGGTCATTTTAGGCAAAGCAGGTGATAATTTTGCAGCAGGTATGACTGGTGGTATGGCGTTTGTTTATGACCCAAAACATGAATTTGAAAACTACGTTAATCCCGGTTCTGTTATTTGGCAAGTACCAGAAACTGATTATTGGAAAAGTTGTTTAAATAATTTAGTTAATCAACATTTTGAAGAAACACAATCTCACATCGCCAAAACAATACTTGAGAATTTTAACAACGAGGTGCAGAATTTTAAACAAGTTTGTCCTAAAGAAATGCTAGATAAGCTTACCAATCCTTTATTATTAAAAACCAAAGTTTCGAAAGCTGTTTAAAGAAATATGGCAAAAGAACTTAAATTATTCTGTTTTGGTTTTGGTCAGGTAGCACAGTATTTTGTAAAAAGTTTGGTATCTCAAAAATGTGAATTTGATTTTGTAACGACCACAACTTCTAAAACATCTTTTAACAAAAAAATTTTTGGTAAAAATTATAAATCTCTATTTTTTGAGGGAAATGATTATGACCCAGATATTTTAAATGAACTATCTAATTCAAATAACGTTTTAGTTTCAATACCTCCAGTTTCTGATGAAGATTTGGTGTTAAAAAACTTTACTGATGAATTTAAAAATAATAAATTTGATTGGATTACTTACCTGTCTTCGACAAGTGTCTACGGTGATAAAAATGGTGAATGGGTAGATGAAAATTCAGAGACTTTACCAACTTCAAGTAAAGGCAAAGCAAGGCTTAAATCAGAAAAATTATGGATGAACTTGTGCAAACAAAATCAAATGCCAATTAGAATTTTTCGTTTGGCAGGCATATATTCTTTAGAACACAATGTGCTAAATAAACTAAAAAATAATACAGCCAAAATTATTGATAAGAAAAATCAGTTTTTTTCAAGAATTCATACAGATGATATTGCGCAAGCGTTAGTTAAATCGATTGAACAACCCAGTTCTGGTGAAGTGTATAATATTTGTGATGACTATCCGTGTTCTAATGAAGAGGTAACAGTTTATGCTGCTAATCTATTAAAAGTCCCCATTCCACAAAAAATTAAGCTAGATACTATAGAAAATGAAATGTCTAAAAATTTTTATAAAGATTCAAAAAGAGTTAAAAATACTAAAATGAAAGAAAACTTAAAAGTTAAATTAAAATACCCTACTTATAAAGAGGGACTAAGCAATATTTGTAGTCATCTTTCTTAATTCTGAACAGATTTTTCTCAGATCTTTTTTTCTGGAAAGACTATGATCGCCATCTTTAATTTTAATAATTTTTTTGTTTTGAGTTTTGAATAATTTAAATGTTTTTTTAGAAAATTTTAATGGAACTAACTTATCTTTTAATCCATGAAAAAGAACTATAGGTATTTTTACATCTATTGTTTTATTAAAAACCTTGTTTTTTCTTCCATCCATGATTAGGTTTTTTGTAATTGGATATGGAACTTCGTAATCATTCTCTAGGTAATAAATCTTATTTTTAAGGATAATTTTTTTTATTTTTTTACTGAAATTTTTCCACATTATTTCTTCCGTAAATTCTGGCGCTGAAGCAATTCCTATAAATCCTATTAATTGTCTGTTAAAACTTTTAAATAAATTGAGCACTATCCAACTTCCCATGCTTGATCCAATAAATATTAATTTTTTTTTACCTTTTATTTTTGTCTTAATTAATTGTTTAGCATCATTAGTCCATTTGGATATATTGCCATCAGTAATTTTTTCTGAAGATTTGCCGTGGCCAGAATATTCGAATTTTAAAAACCCTATTTTTTTTTTAGTGCAAAATTTTTGAATTGTATTTGGTTTTTCTCCTACCATATCAGACATAAACCCGTGAAAAAAAACCACAGTTATTTGACTTTTTTTATTCAAAAACAAATATTTGATTTTTCTTTTGTTCGAAGTTAAAAAATATTTGGATCTTTTGTAACTCATTTGACATACTATAATATTTCAAAATAATGAAAAAAAAAATCAAAGTTTTACAGGTTATACCTAAATTGGGCTACGGCGGAGCAGAAACGGGATGCTACGATTTAGCACATTTTCTTCCAGAACAAGGTTGCAAGTCCTTTATTGTTACAAGTGGCGGAGTATTACTTAAGTTTATCAAAAAAGAAAAAGTAAAAGTATTTAGATTACCAGTTCAATCTAAAAATCCTATTTTAATTTTATTAAATGAAATAATAATATCTTTAATAATACTTATTTATAACATAAATATTGTTCATGCTAGAAGTCGAGCTCCTGCCTGGTCTTGTTTAATAGCTACAAAAATTACATCAAGAAAATTTGTGACTACATTTCATGGCACTTATAATTTTAGTAATCGATTTAAGAAGTTTTACAATTCGGTAATGGTGAGATCTCATTTAATTATCGCAGGTTCAAATTTTATTTTTTCCCATATAAATGAAAATTATGGAGATTTTTTTTTAAATAGAAAAAGAAAACTTTTAGTAATTTTTAGAGGTATTAACGCAAATTATTTTAATCCTCAAAAAATTTCACTTTCAAAAATAGAAAAATTTTCTAAAAAAAACAGTATCGATAGAGACAAATTTATTATTTTACTTCCTGGAAGACTTTCCTTCTGGAAGGGTCAAAAAATATTTATTGAAGCACTTAAGTTACTTTCGGAACAAAATAATAACCAGCCTTTTGAAGGAATTATTATTGGTGGCGACCAAGGAAGAAGTGTTTACAAAAAACAACTTATTGCTTTAGTAGAACGATATAGATTAAAAAAAATTATCAAATTCATTGATCACTGTGATGAAATGCCTGTTGCTTACAAAATTGCAAACTTAGTTTGTTCATGTTCTTCTGAACCGGAAGCTTTTGGACGAATTTCCGTAGAAGCTCAATCAATGGGAATTCCAATTATTGCGAGCGATATTGGAGCTTCAACAGAAACAATAGTTAAAGATAAGACAGGCTTTTTATTCAAAAGTGGCGATTCGAACGCATTAACAAATGCAATCATTATGGTTATGCAAAAAGATTATAATTCATTGAAATCCATCGGGTTTGAAGGTAGGAAAAATATATTAAAAAAATTTGATGTTGATAAAATGTGCCACACTACCTTTACTGAATATAAAAAATTGATAGAGTTATCTTAATCGATGCCAGATATAAAATTGCCAGATGGCAAGAAAATTCCATTTTCAAAGACTATTGATGGCTTTGAAATAGCAAAAAAGATCAGTAAGTCTCTAGCTAAAGATGCTTGTATCATGAGTGTGAATGGTAAACTTAGAGATTTAAGTTTTTCTATTGATAAAGATGTTCAGATTAAGATAATTACCACAAAAGACAAAGAAGGCTTAGAAGTAATTAGACATGATGCTGCGCATGTTCTAGCAATGGCAGTGCAAGAATTATTTCCAGTAACTCAAGTAACAATTGGTCCGGTTATTAAGGATGGGTTTTATTATGATTTTTCCAGAAAAGAAACCTTTACAGATGAGGACCTCAAGAAAATAGAAAATAAGATGAAAGAAATAGTTGACCGTGACGAACCAACCAAAAGAGAAGTCTGGAAAAGAAATGAAGCAATAAATCACTTCAAAAAAATTGGAGAACATTATAAAGCTGAAATAATAGAGGACATTCCAAAAAATGAAGAACTTTCTATTTATTATCATGGTAAATGGCATGATTTATGTAGAGGCCCTCACCTACCCTCAACGGGAAAAATTGGAAAAGCCTTTAAGCTTACAAAAGTATCAGGAGCATACTGGAGAGGCGATTCAAACAATGAAATGTTACAAAGAATATATGGCACGTGTTGGAGTAATAAAAAAGAACTGGATGAATATCTTTTAAGATTAGAAGAGGCAGAAAAAAGAGATCATAGGAAACTTGGTAAAGAAATGGATTTATTCCATTTTAGAGAAGAAAGTCCCGGCGCAGTTTTTTGGCATCATAAGGGTTGGACTTTATTTCAAACTCTTGTTGGTTATATGAGGTTAAAACAAAAAATAGCAGGTTATAAAGAAATTAATACTCCAGAAATATTAGACAAAAACTTATGGGAACAATCGGGACACTGGGAAAAATTCGGAGAAAATATGTATACTTTCGAAACGCCTGATGAAAAAACTTTTGCGATTAAACCAATGAATTGTCCAGGATGTATACAAGTATTTAATCAGGGACTTAAAAGCTATAGAGATCTTCCCCTTAAGCTATCAGAGTTTGGTAAAGTTCATAGATATGAACCCTCAGGTGCTTTGCACGGTTTATTAAGAGTTAGAGCTTTTACCCAAGACGATGCCCATATTTTTTGTACCGAAGATCAAATTACTGAAGAATGTTTGAGTGTAACAAATTTAATATTAGAAATTTATAAAGACCTTGGATTTGAAAATGTCT
>ERZ813253.752-NODE-752-length-10636-cov-4.276144_pt1 | contig 10636 bp, 12 predicted proteins | sample MGYA00520893_ERZ813253 | MGnify/ENA primary metagenome ERZ813253 (study PRJEB31669, sample SAMD00080414) | marine metagenome | biome: oceanic hadal pelagic zone biome; feature: marine hadalpelagic zone; material: sea water | place: Pacific Ocean:Izu-Bonin Trench...
ACAAGTATTGGACAATAAAGGTATATGTCTCGTCAAAGACCACATTTGACACATATTGTCGTACCTCTTCTGGTCTGACGTTTAGTTTGTTTGAGCCTTCAGGATTTGGCATCAGTCGCCAACCAAATAAAGCGATAAAAATGACACCTGAAAGAGCAACAATCAAGCCCACCGGGGCAAAGTCAAACATTGAATACGGCGTATCCAGAACACTTTCTCTGTAGGTGGCAATAACAACATTAGAGGCGGTACCAATCATTGTTACCATACCGCCCAATATTGAAGTGAAAGCAAGAGCCATGAGTGTTGCCGAAGGTTTTCTGTTTGCTTTCTTGTTTAATTGGTTGTCTGCAGGCATTAATATTGCTAAGGCGGCAACATTGTTAACAATGCTTGAGAGCATTGCCGAGACAGTGCCCATCACCGCAATGTGGGTTTTTACGCCGCTGATGAGATTCCCAAGCTTTGAGCTAATAAGTTCTACAGAGCCAGAGCGAACCAAGCCTCTACTAATAATAAGGACTAGGGCAATAATAACAACCGCTGGATGGCCAAAGCCAGAGAACACTTCTTGTGTTGGTATAACGCCGATGATGGTTCCTGCAATCAGGGCACCGAAGGCGACCATATCATAGCGAATTCTGCCCCAAATAAACAAAACGAAGGTGGTGGAAATCAGTAAAAAAACAAGGGTTTGATCGCTCATAGTCACTCATTATTTCCATTTAAGTAGGAATTCATTATAGCGAATTGGAACTTATGTAAGCCTCAATAACGTCATATTTTTCCCTCTTTTAAAAAAGAAAATATTGCATAAATAAACCCAGATGGGATAGATTTTCATTCATGGGCTCGGGTGAATAAGTAAAGCGCGCTAATATGGAAAAATCAAGGAGTTAATGTGTCGTCAGGCAGTAAAAAAATTGTTGTCATCGGTATCGTCAGTAATGCCGTAGTTACTTTAATCAAGTTTATCTCTGCCTTTGTTGCGACTTCAGCCTCGATGATGAATGAGGCAATCCACTCATTAATGGATACATTGAATCAACTGTTTTTATTATTTGGCTTAATCGCCAGTGAAAAAGTACCCGACCAAAATTATGCCTTTGGCCATCATCAATATTCTCAATTTCAATATCAGTGGTATTCTGTTGGCGTTTATTGTTTTGGGCGCGTCCTTTGTGATCGAGGGTAATGCTTGGCGCGTGGCGATGAAAGAGTTTCGCTAAAGAACTAAAGACATCGATATTTCCGTTTTTCGCTACATCAGTGAAGCCAAAGATCCAACCTTGGTGGCGATGATCTTGGAAGACAGTATTGCGATGTTTGGCATTCTGTTGGCACTCATTGGTATTTCGTTGTCTTATGTCACCGGTAATCCGCTTTGGGATATTTTGTTTTCCTCTCTTATTGCCATGCTGCTTGGTGTCGCAGCTGTATTTTTGGGCAGGGTGAATATGATTTATCTATCTGATATTCGCCATTTGGAAATTGAAGAGGCATTCGCCAATATTTGTAGACAGCACAGTGAAGTTGAGCTTTGTCACGATGTTAAATCCATTGTTATGGATGAAAACAACATCATTCTTGTTGCCGAGGTAGAGGTGAGAGAAGAAGCTTTAATGGCCAATATTCAGGCGGACATTGAGCAAGAGAAATTACAGCTATCAGAATCCATCGAGCTTCGTGATGAGCGTTCTGCCGTTTTTGCCACCGTACGTCGTATCGACCATATTATTGAGGACTTAACTCGTCAGCTGCAGCAAAAACACCCAGAGGTGCAATCGGTGACGATTGAGGTGGGCATTTATCAGAACTGACAACTCTTTACTATTTACGAAAAATCTTGAAATTAGGGACTTTCTAACTCACTATTGATTGGAAATTTTATAGACACTTCTGTACCTTGTTGGTTAGCACGATTTTTAGGCCATACAAATTCTCCATCGTGTTCTTCCATCACTCTTTCCACAATATTCAGTCCCAGGCCATTACCCACTTCACCAGTTATTGGTCTAGGGGAGGATTGTCCGCTGCCAAAGACAGCACACACTTCATCGGTGATGCTAGTGCCAGTACCTAAAATAGTAATAACCAGCCATTTTTTTTGCACTGTTACAATAATTTGAACATTTCCTTTGGCGGAGAAATCAATCGCATTGTTGAGTAGATTTATAATAGCTCGCATCACTGATGTTTTGTTTATTTTGATTTTGCAACCGTCATCATTTAATTGATGAGTTATTCTAACGTCCTGTCTTCAGAGTTTGTCTCTAGTGGTGACGTTAGTAATAATTTCGAGAATTAACGCCTTCACATCAACATTTTCCATCAATCCAATGTCTCCTCCTCTGGTAAAAACCTTTTGTTAATATAGTGCCTCTTCAATATTGTCAATGGCGTTCAAAATAATCAATGGAGATTTACCTCTATAACCATCCTTGTGAATTTTGTATGAGATAAAGGATTTAGAACTTATTGTACTTATTGTTAAAGTTGCACATAGAAAAGAAGCCTATTAAGAGAATTAAAAAAATGCGGGAAATTCCCGCATTTTTATTAAACTAAAGAAAGGCTTAGTACTTATATGACTCTGGTTTAAACGGCCCGTCTTTCGGGGTGTTGATGTAGTCTGCTTGGGTGTCGGTCATTATCGTCAGGACGCCACCAAAACCACCCACCATACCGGCAGCCACTTCCTCGTCGAGTTTTTTAGGTAGCACTTCAACGGTAATTTTGGCTGATTTGTCAGCTTCTGGTAAATCAGCAAATTTCCGCTCGAACAGATACATTTGCGCTAAAACTTGGTTGGCAAAAGAGCCATCCATAATGCGGCTCGGATGACCTGTTGCATTGCCTAGATTCACCAAGCGACCTTCGGACAAAAGAATCAAATAATCGTTTTTACTTTCTGACCTAAAGACGCGATGTACTTGCGGTTTAACTTCGTCCCATTGCCAGTTGTCACGCATGAATTGCGTGTCGATTTCATTGTCAAAGTGGCCAATATTACAAACCACCGAGCCGGATTTTAGTGATTGCAGCATGGCAGAATCACAAACATTGATATTGCCCGTTGTGGTGACAATCAAATCCGTTGTTGAAAGTAGGACTGTGTTGATTCCCGCAGTTGTGCCGGTGTTGATGCCGTTATTGTAAGGTGAGACCACTTCAAAGCCGTCCATGCAGGCTTGCATCGCGCAAATTGGGTCGATTTCACTGATCTTCACAATCATGCCTTCTTGGCGAAGAGATTGTGCCGAGCCTTTGCCAACATCACCATAACCAATAACTAACGCTTTTTTGCCAGACATCAGCATGTCTGTGCCGCGCTTGATGGCGTCATTTAAGGAATGACGGCAGCCGTATTTATTGTCGTTTTTTGATTTTGTTACTGCGTCATTGACATTGACTGCTGGCACTTTAAGTACGCCATTGGCAATCATTTCGATTAAGCGATGTACACCTGTTGTTGTTTCTTCACTGATGCCATGAATATCATTAAGCATTTCTGGGTATTTTTCGTGCAACATTTGTGTTAGATCGCCACCATCATCCAGCACCATATTGGCACCCCAAGGCTTGCCATTTTCCAAAATGGTTTGCTCGATACACCATAAGAATTCTTCTTCGGTTTCACCTTTCCAGGCAAAGGTTGGGATATTCGCCGCTACCATGGCCGCTGCTGCGTGATCTTGTGTTGAGAAAATATTGCACGATGACCAGCGAATTTCAGCACCGAGTGCGACTATTGTTTCCATCAAAACCGCGGTTTGAATGGTCATATGAATACAGCCTAAGATTTTTGCGTTTGCAAGCGGCTTTTCGTCACCGTATCTTTGACGCAGCGCCATTAATACTGGCATTTCGGCTTCTGCTAGTTCGATTTCTTTACGACCATAATCGGCCAGAGTTATATCGGCTACCTTATAGTTGTTGTTATTTAGAGTTGTTTTGCTCATTTGTTTTTCCTGTAACTTTCATGAAAAATAAATGAGCGTCGTTTTGATTGCCAAGCCTGATGGGAATTCCCAATGCAACGCTCCTTGGCAGGCGTGCTTCTAGATGGCTATTCAAAACTACCTAGAAGTTCGTTGGGTATTATATCTAAAACACAGCTTTTCTGCTAGTTAAGCAAATGAACTTTGTCAGTTTTTTCCCAGCTGATTGAATCCTCTGTTCGTCCAAAGTGACCACAGCTTGCCGTTTGTTGGTAAATAGGCCTCTTTAAGTCTAGCATTGCAATGAGGCCCTTAGGTCTAAGATCAAAATGCTTGGAGATTAATTGAACAATTTCTTGATTGTTAATCTTCCCTGTACCAAAAGTATTCACATTAACACTGGTTGGTTCGGCCACACCAATGGCGTAAGACACCTGAATTTCACAAACTTCAGCTAAGCCGGCAGCGACAATGTTTTTTGCTACATAACGGGTTGCATAGGCTGCGCTACGATCCACTTTAGAGGGGTCTTTGCCAGAGAAGGCACCACCACCATGGCGTGCCATACCACCGTAGGTGTCTACAATGATTTTTCGACCTGTAAGACCTGCATCACCAACTGGTCCACCAATAACGAAATTACCCGTTGGGTTGATGTGATATTTGGTATTTCCACTTAGCCACTCACTTGGCAAAATTGGCTTAATAACTTCTTCTAAGATCGCTTCACGCAAATCATCTAGCGAAATATCTTCATCATGTTGAGTGGATAAAACCACCGCATCAATACCAACCACATGGTTGTTTTCATAAATACAAGAAACCTGAGATTTGGCGTCGGGACGTAGCCACGGCAGTGTACCGTTTTTCATTAATTCTGCTTGACGTTCAACCAGACGATGGGCGTATACAATAGGCGCTGGCATAAGGACGTCAGTCGCGTTATCTGCATAACCAAACATCATCCCTTGATCGCCTGCCCCTTGTTCGTGATCTGTTGACTCGTCTACGCCCATGGCGATATCTTGCGATTGTTTGCCGAGCAAATTAGTGATGGAGCAGTTATGGCCGTTAAAGCCATACTCATCTTTATCGTAACCAATTTCAACAATGGTTTTACGGACAATGGCCTCATAGTCAATGTTAGCACCTGTAGTGATTTCACCAGCTAGTACGACTTGGTTGTCTTTAACTAGGGTTTCAACAGCAACGCGAGAGTTTTTATCTTGTGCAAGCGCTGCATCAAGAATAGCATCTGAGATTTGGTCACAAATTTTATCTGGGTGACCTGCTGAAACGGATTCGGAAGTAAATATCATAAGCGTTTTCCTGTGCTATGTGTAAAAACCCTTAAAAGTGGGGGGTTTCGGGCTAGGAAAACGCCAACTTTAGCTTTTTTAGTCACTCAAAGTGACAACGCTAGCAATCGGGACAAATCAGCGTGTGAGAGAATTATAACGTATTTTTTTTGGAAAATAAAGGTCATTCTAAACTGGTTTTTAGAGCAAGGGCGCTAACAAAGGGTGAGCCCATCAAACTCAGTATTAAAATGCTTGCGAGGAAGTAAAGTTGGGCGCTAATTGGGAGACCGAATCGCGCTTGTGAAACGGCACTTGAGGCAAAAATTAGAATTGGAATGTAAAGTGGTAGAATCAACAATGAAAGCAGCATGCCCGAGTTCTTTATACCTACAATCAATGAGGCACCAATCGCACCAATAAGGCTCAGGCTTGGTGTGGCGAGCAACAGTGTTAGCATTAATACGCCAATACTCTCGCTATCTAGGAAAAGTGCAGCCCCTAATAACGGTGATAACAGCACAATAGGCAATCCTGTTAGTAGCCAGTGCGCGGTAGTTTTGGCGAGAAGTAGTAATGGCAGGGGGTGATGAGAAATCACCATTTGCTCTAAAACCCCGTTGTCGTAATCATAGTGAAATAGGGCATTTAGAGAAAGTAGTACTGCTAGCATGCAGGTGACCCAGATAATGCCCGGGGCGATATTGGAGAGGGTGTGTGCTTCGGGACTGATTGCCAAAGGGAAAAGTGAAATGGCAATCACAAAGAACAACAAAGGATTGAGGAAACTGGATGGGTTTCTCAGCGCCATCTTTAAATCACGAGTGAGTGTTTGCATGAAAATATTCACAGTGAAAGTGTCCTCATATTGGATAAATTGCAATCTTGATGAGTGGTTAGAATACAAATACCACCACGCTCTGAATGTTTGTTAATTTGCTCCTCGAGAGTAGCAATGCCGTCACTATCGAGCGCAGTAAATGGCTCGTCCAGTAGCCAAATAGGGGCTTTATTAATGAACAGAGAAGCAAGTACAACACGCCTTTTTTGACCAGCCGATAAATTGGCGGCGTATTCATATTCGTAACCTTTTAAACCAATAGCGATCAAAGCATTTCCCACTTTGTCGTCTGAGTTATCACCTTGAAGATGCGACAGATAGCTTAAGTTTTCTCGGCAGCATAGTTCCGGACTAAGGGCGGGGAGGTGACCCAAATAGAAAATATCTTCTTGGTATTCGCTGGACCCTGCTGGGTTTTGGTTATAAACAACCGAATCTGACTCGGTACTGCTTAAACCGGCAAGAATCTTTAGTAATGAGGTTTTTCCGCTGCCATTAGCGCCAGAAATTCTTAAAATATCACCTGCAGTGAGAGAGAATGAGAGGTTGCTAAAAAGGTTGTTATAACCCCTTTGACAACCTAGCTCACTAACGATTAATTCAGACATGGGGGTATTTTCCTAGATTGAACTTTGGCACTTGAGCTGGGGCGTCAGGATGTGAACTCTATTCCCCTACAGGGTTGATTAAGCCACCAAGCCCACTGTCATCGATAACTGACAATAAGTTGCCTTCAAAAATCAGTGTTAAGCGGTAATGGATTACCTCTTCGCCATTGATAGTTGAGTGATGAATGTAATCCCATTGATTTTCGTGGAATGGATCGTTAATGCTTGGCGAGCCAATCAGCTCCATTACCACCTCTTTATTCATGCCTAATTGAAGTTGTTCAAGCGCCTCAACCTCGAGTACAGAGCCTTGAATAATGGTCGGTTTGTGGACATCAATACTGGGCCACGAAGGCGTTAAGAAGCTTGGCCAGCTTGGCATAGACACTCCGCAGCCTGTTAGGAGGGTTAAAGTAAGCGCAATTAAAGTTAGTCTTTTCATGATTATTTAAACGATTAAAATACTGAATAGATTTTACCCAAGGATTCTGAATGGACGCACAAGATTTAAAAAGCGCTGGTCTTAAGGTTACTTTGCCGAGATTGAAAATTTTGGAAGTGTTGGAAAAAAGCCCCAATCATCATTTGAGTGCCGAAGATATTTATCGTGCGTTGATTGAACAACATGAAGAAGTTGGTGTTGCCACCATTTATCGAGTTCTTACTCAATTTGAGGAATCGGGCATTGTTAATAAGCTCAATTTTGAAAACAATCTGAGTGTGTATGAGCTCTCAAATGTTGATCATCATGATCATTTATTTTGTGTGAAATGCAACGAAATTGTTGAGTTTCAGGATGATGTGATTGAGTCTCATCAGTTGCAAATTGCCAAGCAACATGGTTTTCAATTAACGGACCACTCTTTGTATCTTTACGGCCTTTGCCGCCGTTGTCAGTAATTTAATGAAGACTTTATATAGTTGTTAATATATGGAAGACTTTATTATTCGTGCACTCGCAGCTTCACTCGGCGTATCGGTGATTGCCGGTTCACTGGGTTGCTTTGTTATTTGGAAGCGTCTGTCTTACTTTTCAGATTCAATCTCTCACAGTGCTTTGCTTGGTGTTGCTTTAGGTCTAGTCAGTGGTCTTGGGGTGAATTTTGGTTTGTTGATTGTTGGCGCACTTTTTGCCTCTTTGATTGTCGTTTTGCAACACAAACAGTTTTTATCAAACGACGCTATACTGGGTATTTTTTCTCATATTGCACTCTCAGCCGGTATCGTGGTTCTAGGCTTTGTTGGTGACAGAAACACTGATTACTTTGCCTATCTTTTTGGCGATATTCTTGCTATTACCAGCCAAGATTTATTCTGGGTTTATTCGGTAATGGTTGCTGTTGTTGGGCTGCTGATTATGAATTGGAAAAAGCTGCTTTTATTGACTCTGAATGAGGAGTTGGCAAGAGCAGAAGGCGTCAATAAAATTGCCTATGAATTACTCTTTATGTTCTTGATTGCGCTAGCTGTTTCTGTCTCTGTGCGAATTGTTGGCGTGTTGTTAATCACTTCTTTATTGATCATTCCGCCGGCCATTGCACGCGTTTTTTCCAAGTCACCACTGTCAATGATTTTTGGCTCTATTGTTGTTTCGGTGATATCCGTAATGTTGGGTCTTTATAGCTCCATTCAGTATGACATTGCAACAGGACCGGCGATTGTCATCACACTGGGTGTGATTTTTTTGTTGTCGCAATTAATACCAACAAAAAGCTAGTTATAAACTGTCATTTAAAGCTGTTAATTGGTTAGCTTGTTGTTCAACAATCAGTGGTTCAATCACGGATTCTAGTTCGCCTTCCATCACTTCACTTAGCTTATAAAGGGTTAGATTAATGCGGTGATCCGTAATTCTGCCTTGCGGATAGTTGTAAGTGCGTATTCGCTGTGAACGGTCGCCACTGCCGACCAATTCCTTGCGTTGAGAAGCTTGTTCTTTTTGCTGTATCTGTTGTTGCGCGTCGAGAATTCTTGAGGCCAATACTGATAATGCCTGCGCCTTATTTTTATGTTGTGATCTTCCGTCTTGACATTCAACAACAGTCCCTGTTGGGATGTGGGTAACTCGTACTGCTGAATCTGTTTTATTGACGTGCTGACCACCAGCGCCAGAGGCTCTAAAGGTATCCACTCTTACATCACTCATGTTGATATTTACCTCCTCAATAGTAGCTACTTCTGGCATCACAGCAACAGTGCAAGCCGATGTGTGTACGCGACCTTGAGACTCAGTTTCTGGCACACGTTGTACGCGATGAGCGCCAGATTCAAATTTAAGTTTTGAGTAAACATTAACACCACTGATGCGAGCAATAATTTCTTTAAAGCCGCCGTGCTCACCTAGGTTTGAACTCATTACTTCCATTTGCCACTTATTTTTCTCAACGTAGCGGCTATACATTCGATAAAGATCGCCTGAGAAAATGCTGGCTTCGTCACCCCCTGTGCCTGCTCTAATTTCAATAATAATATTACGAGAATCGTTTGGATCTTTTGGCAGTAGAGATTTTTTAAGTTCAATCTCTAATTCAATTAGCTTTTCTCTACCGGTCGAGATTTCTTCCTCTGCCATTTCTCTAAGGTCCACATCATCTTCACTTAGCATTTGCTGAGCCGCTTCAATGTCTTGCTGGGTGGATAAATACTGTTGATACTGGTCGTTAACGGGACTCAGTTGAGAATGTTCGATGGACAAATCTCTGAATCTATTCGGATCAGAGGCAACTTCCTGCTCTGAAAGCATGGCGTTGATTTCCTCCAGGCGCATGGATAACTGCTCAAGTTTGCTTAAGATGGACTGATTCATGAATTGCTTACGTTGATGGGTTTGTTGATTGTTTAGGGATGCAAAATTTGCATTGATCCAAGTTAATCTGTGGTGTTTTTTTAATGTTTTGGAATGGCGCATGCAAAAGTTTGTTAGTTAACTGGTCCGCCAGCTCTTGAAGTACTGCATCGGCTTCTACACCGGCAGACAGCTTTTTAATGGCACCCTTAACAGCGTCGTCTTTAAGGCTCATCGCGTGTTGACGATACTGCTTAATAATCTCTTCATTTGGAATGTTATCCAGCCATACTTTAAATTCTATATTTTGTTTATTAATGATCTCTTGGGCGGCAATTTTTTCTTGCTTGCGACCTTCAAGATTGTTTTCTACTACCTGCTTCAGATCATCTACAGTGTAGAGAAATACATCATCTAATTTTCCCGCCTCAGGCTCAATATCCCTAGGTATAGCTAAATCTAGTAGCAACATTGGCCGGTGTTTTCTTTGCACCAGCACTGTTTCTATCAAACCTTTACCCAAAATGGGTACGGGCGCAGCAGTTGATGATATAACAATATCGGCACGATGAAGATGCTCAGATAATTGTTTAAGATTAATCGCTTCAGCCCCATAAGCGAGCGCAATGGTTTGCGCATTTTCAATCGTCCTATTGGCGACAATTATCTTACTCACACCTTTTTGTCTCAGGTGTTGGGCACTCAGTTCAATCATTTCACCTGCACCAATTAAAAGCACTGTTTGATCAGATAAGTTGGTAAAAATCTTTTCGCTGAGTTTGACGGCACAATAAGCAACCGAGACTGGCGAGGCTCCTATCTTGGTATCTGTTCTGACTTTTTTTGCTGTGGTAAAAGCATGTTGAAATAACTTTTCCAATGTTTTATCAAGTGCTTTATGCTCTTTTGAAAACTGATAGGCGTCTGGGAGGGGGAGAAAAAGGGGAGGAGAAACCAAACCCACAGAGGGAACTGAGGATGAAAGAGGGAACAGGTGAGGAACGTCAGCATCGTTTTCGACATAGGGTACAGAGGGAGAGAAGGGGTTAGGTTCCAGGCCAGGGTTATGTGAAAGTGAGGGCACGAGTAGGGATGCAATAGGTTGGGGTTGTGAGACACGAGCTCACGAGGACGGGAGTGAACGAGCCCGGAGAAGAACAGTG
>ERZ813253.753-NODE-753-length-10635-cov-2.693472_pt1 | contig 10635 bp, 6 predicted proteins | sample MGYA00520893_ERZ813253 | MGnify/ENA primary metagenome ERZ813253 (study PRJEB31669, sample SAMD00080414) | marine metagenome | biome: oceanic hadal pelagic zone biome; feature: marine hadalpelagic zone; material: sea water | place: Pacific Ocean:Izu-Bonin Trench...
AGACATACAAAATAGAGCATGTGGTGAATGGCGCGATCGCTTCTGCTGCCGTGTATGGTGCTATGTGCGGCGCAACTCCAGAACAAATCGAGTCGGCCATCGGGATGACCATTGCACATCACATTCCGTGGAGGGCAATTCGTGCGGGTAAACAACTGTCGGATTCAAAAGGGTCTTCCGCCGCGATTAGTACAGAGGCCGCCATCCTCTGTATGCAGCGCGCAATGCGTGGTTTCATGGGACCACGAGATATCTTTAGAAACCCAGAGGCTCTCTTTCGATACTTTGAACCCACCGATGGAGATTCTCCGTTCAATCTTGTTCTTTCGCATAGCGGGGATGATTTTGCTGTCATGGGTATGCATTTTAAAATTGGCCTATACGAACATCAGTCGGCGGGTGCATTACAGGGGTTGCTGGACATCCTTCGGCGCAAGCCAGTTCTTGCATTGGATCCGAGTTGCGTCGCCTCAATCAAAATCACTGCATACGAACCTGCGTTTAGCATCATTGGTGATCCGGCTAAACGCAACCCGTTGACACGGCAGTCGGCAGACCATTCAATGGTGTACATCGTTTCAACCATGCTGCGCAAAGCGCAAGAAATTGCATCTACTGAAGGTGCGTCGTTTTTTGAATCTTCAAATGATGTTGTGTGGAAGCGGTTGATGCTGACACCCTATGACTTTGATGCCGATGCCATCAACAATCCAACCACTCGCGCCATCATGGACACAATTGTGTTTGAACATGGGGGTAGTGAATACGACAAAAAATATCCTGACGGCATCCCAACATCTGTTTGTATAGCAACGACAGATGGAAGTGTTCATGAAAGTGGGTTGATCATGTACCCGAGTGGACACGCAAGAAACACGACTTGTGACATCGAAGATATTCTTGTAGAAAAATTCAACATGCTTGGACACATTGCGATGGATAGTCCATTACCGTTTATTGATCGTTGCTCGAATGTTGGTCAGCTCGGACCAACTGAAATCGCTTCACTTTGGGACGTTAAAATTGCAGAACGCCCAAAGTTCAAGGATTAATCGGTATTACCATTTGGGAACAGGTGGGCAAGCAGTTCAACAATACCTTTGCCCTGCGTGGCAATTGTCTCAACTATTTCGCGACCCGAAGCAATGTCGAGTAACTCCCGCACAAGTGCGCTTTCTCCGTCATAGTCTGCTTTATTGACGATGAATATGTCTGCTATTTCCAAGATGCCGGCCTTGTCCATCTGCACCGAATCACCCATGCCCGGAACGAGAACGACTGCGGTGGTGTCAACAACGTCGCGGATCGCTACATCATTTTGACCTGCGCCGACCGTTTCAATGATCACTTGATCAAAACCGGCTCCGCCAATCAACTCAAGAATCTTGGGTAGTGTTTCATAATCCTCCCCAACCCTTGCGAGACTTCGGTAGAACACTTGTTCGTCCACAACATTAAAATCAACCCTTAGTCGATCACCCAGCAAGGCGCCGCTGCTAATTGGGCTCATTGGGTCATACGCAACAATGGCGATCCGACCTCCTCGGCGTACGCATTCCGCTGCCATGGAAGCAGAGAGTGTCGATTTTCCAGCTCCCGGAGATCCCGTCAGACCAACGACTGTGTTGGGTCGGCTCATCCTTGCATGTGTTTCTTGTCCAGTCTCTACGTGGCTGATATTCCTCGCAAGGTCGGCTAGCACACTGCTTGTTTCTTTCGATAAGTGCGTATATGGAACTGTTGCTGATCGAACCGCTTCAACAATTTCCAGCATCGTTGTGCCCGTGTGGTACACGCTCCTAACCCCGCAATCAAGCATGTCTTGAATATCTTCCTGTGGAATAATGCCGCCAACATCCACAATCAAATCAGGTCTGCCCACTTTCTTTAATTCTTCCATCAGTCTAGGAATAAGTACAAGGTGGGAGTTGCTCATCATGGAACACGCAATCATGTCCACGTCCTCGTCTCTAGCAGAAATTGCGAGGCTTCTTGGTGTTTGCCATAGCCCAGAATAAATGACATGCACACCGCTGTCCCTGAGTGCTCTTGCTATGAGTTTGATGCCCCTGTCGTGTCCATCCAATCCAATTTTCCCAAGGAGAACGCGCGGATGGTGGTGTAGATCTCCGCATCGGTCGATCTTTTCAAGTTTGGTGGTTGGTTCAGTAGTTGGAGATGTCATGCGCTGTCAATCATAACATAGTCGCAAGTACCCCCATTAACTGTATTGTACGCTTCCACATGCCAACGAATCTCCAAGATTTAATTGCAGACTCCCTTCGGGAGGCGTTCGCCGATGTCCTTGATGTTCCAAAGAATGAGATTGATCCCGTTGTTCGCCGTTCTCAAAACCTCGACCACGGTGACTTTCAAGCAAATGGCGCCATGGCGCTTGGAAAGCGATTTGGAATAAGCCCGAGAACACTCGCAGAACAGATTATTTCGATTGTTGACTTCGGCCAGTTGGCAGAACCACCGGTAGTTGCGGGTCCGGGATTCATCAATATTCGGTTGACCAACAAGGCCATAACACATCGTCTTGAGCTGATGGATACACCAGAACTTGGTGTTGTACCCGACAAAGATGCGCACGCGGTTGCAATTGATTTATGTGGCGTCAATGTTGCCAAAGAATTGCACGTAGGACACCTTCGCTCAACGATCATTGGTGATTCCTTGGCGCGAATGTTCGAGCGACTCGGCAGAAAGGTGTATCGCGAAAATCACCTTGGCGATTGGGGGCTTCCGATTGCAATGGTGCTTGAACAATTGCTTTCCACCGGTGTTGATCTTGATACATTAACAATCAACACGTTGAACGAAGCCTACAAGAACGCACAACTTGGCGCGAAGGACGACCTGCTTGGCGTAGAAACCGCAAAAAGAATACATGCTGGACCACATCGACATGTCGAACTAGAGGAACAAAACATTAGCGCACTTGCAGCACAAGGAGCCGCGAAGAAAATTCTCATCGCGCTCCAGCAGGGTGACAACAAACTACTACATGATTGGCAAAAGTTGATTGACTGCACGATGGCGTCTGTATATGAATCTCTTGACTTGCTTCATGTCAAAATAGGACCCGAAAACAATCGCGGCGAATCTTTTTATCGAGATCGACTTGAACATGTCGTACAAGAGTTTGTCGACAAGGGTTTGGCAACGCGGGACGCCGGTGCACTTGTTGTGCGATTCAAGGGCCGCGACAGACCAATGCTAATTCAAAAAACAGATGGTGGCTTTCTGTATGCAACTACCGATCTTGCTGCTGTTCAATACCGAACGCAGGAACTACGCGCCGACATGGTGATATATGTGGTGGACGCAAGACAGCGAGATCACTTCAAGGATTTGTTTGATGCTGCAAGATTGGTTGGGTGGGACAAGACACCTGATGGAACACCGGTGAAATTCGTCCACATCCCATTTGGATCTGTTCTTGGGGAAGATAAGCGCCCGCTTAAAACCAGAAGTGGATCAAATGTAACCCTAGTATCGCTGTTGAATGAGGCTATCCAACGCGGAACTTCTGAAGTGATCAAAAGATCGGAAGATCCCAATGCGCCGACACATGGAATGTCGACATCCGAGCTGGCTGATATCGGAAGACAGATCGGCATTGGAGCAATTAAGTACGCCGATCTTTCAAACGACCTTGTGCGAGATTATGTGTTTGATGTGGACAGAATGGTTGCTTTCGAGGGGAACACGGGACCCTACCTGCAATATGCCTGTGCCCGTATTTCGTCGCTCACACGAAAGGCTGACGTGGTGCGCGATGCCCCCCTGTGTATCACAGAGCCCCAAGAGCGTGCTCTTGCGCTGAGGTTGTTGCAATATGACAGCACGCTTCAAGAGACTGTTGAACATTTGGAACCACATCGACTTTGTTCGTGGTTATATGAATTATCCGACACCTTCAGTTCGTTCTATCAAGCATGTCCCATTTTGAAGTCAGACAATGAAGCGGTTTCTCGCTCTCGATTGCGACTCGCAGATCTTACAAGGCGAGTGATTGTTGATGGACTTGATGTGCTTGGTATCGAATCACCCAATCGTATGTAATCACGGAACACCTCATGAACAACAACGAAACCAACACAACGAACACCAATCGGTCGACCCTCTTTTATCTTGGGTTGTTGTTCTTGTTTGGTGCAATGGCAGCATCATTCCTGCTGGCGAGTACAAAACTCGGAATCCTTATTACACCTCCCGGTTGTGGGGCGGGAAGTGGGTGCGACGCCATCACCAATGGTCCGTGGGGAACTGTTCCACTAGTTGGTGTACCCGTATCATTCGTTGGGTTAGCGTGGTTCGCGGCGCTGTTTGTCGTGTGGCTCAGTTGTGGAATAACATCAAGAGCGTTTTTGTGGGTGATCCGAGCGGGGGTGCTTGGATCAATCGGATTCATCGTAATTATGGTGAGCATCAACAGCTACTGCCAGTGGTGCATCTTGGCACATGTGTGCAACGCCTCATTCTGGATCATCGCCGAACTCCTGTACCGTCGAGCCACTACGAACGACTCGGGTAGCGGATACCCAATGAAACTAGTGGTCGTTGTATTCATTGGTGCTCTGGGGATCCTTCTTGGGTTGAATGCAATAGCGAAGGGCAACATCATCGATATCGATACTCCGGTTGATGATTCAACACTCGCGCTTCTTGAATCGAGGCACATACTTGGGTCTAGAGATGCGCCAATACAAATCGTGATGTTTACGGATTATCAATGTCCTGATTGCAAACGAATTGAGGGACAACTCGCGGCGATCATGAAAACTCGAAACGATGTTGCCGTTTCGGTCAAACACTTTCCGATGAATTTCGATTGCAATGACAATATTGGAGCATTCAAGCTTCACAGCAATGCGTGTTGGGCGGCGCGCGCCGCCGAAACAGCCTCTATATTGGGTGGAGAAGAGGGGTGGCAGCGAATGCATACATGGTTGTTTTCCCAAGGCGGATCATTCACCGACCAAACATTTCCGGCAAGCCTGAGATCGCTCGGATTTGATCCGGCAATCTTTATCAAGGAGATGGGTGGTGACACAGTTCTGCAACGTGTAAAAGCAGATGCGGATGATGCTTCTGAACTTGGTGTCTATTTTACTCCGATGGTCTTTATCAATGGTGTGGAGTACCTATGGTATTACGGGGGGGAACAGGCGCTTGCAAATGTGGTTGACGCCGTAGGTGAAAAAGTAAAAGAGGGTAATGCTGTGACTGTAGCGCCGCCTAGTGCTGCAAAAAAACTGGTTGAGGATTGGCGGAGAGGCAAGAGGCGGGTGCTACCGGGACAAGAACGGGTTGCGTGGATGGGTGATGGCGCGATTGAAATTATCGTCTGGAGTGATTACCAGACATCTATTACTGCTGAACTCGATAGCAAGATTCAAGCCATCGTTCAGGGTGATCCGCGAGTTCGGTACGCATTTCGCCATTTTCCAGTAGACGACGATTGCAATTCCGGCATTTCAAACATGTTGGAAAAGTATGAGGGATCGTGTTTCTTGGCAAAACTTGTGGAATCAGTCCATGTACTTGGTGGAAGCGAAGCAAGGTGGAGCATGCACAATTGGTTATTAAAACAGCCCACTCCCATTAAACAGGCCACCGCACTGGTCACCGCAGCTAATTTCGCGGGTGTTGATCAATCGGATGTTCAAGCCGTGATGGGCGGAATGGATGTCGGCAGCCGAATGCGCATGGACATACTGTCAAAAAACAACGTGTGGCGACGGAGTATTCCTGTGATTGTTATTGATGGTCGATTCATTCCCCGTTGGAGAAGCGATGATGTTGATGCCGGCACGCTCCTGCGGCAAATTATCGATGTCGCTCAATCTGAATTAGATTCTGTCGACACCCCGGGTGAGACGAGCCGATAGATTTTGCCGGATACAGCATATGCGTTCCAAAATCCGCACGCGAGGATTTCACCGTCGGGAGTTTCACCAAAAGAGGAAATGGCAAGTGGCGTTTTTTCCGAAATCGGTACCGCAATGTATTTTTCTTCCCCTTCCTTTGGGGAAAAGAGGACCCAGATTTTTTTACTCATGTAGTCGGAAAAAACATAGCCGCCAACCAGTGCAGGAATACTCGACCCGCGGTACACGTGTCCACCTGTGATTGAACCACCGGAACGGCGACCATATTCGTGAACCGGCTCGATCATCGCTGAGGAATCGCCACCACCGCGAAACGCGTGTGTTCCCTCGCGAACGTTCCAGCCATAGTTGCCCCCTTTCACAATGATATCTATTTCTTCCCACGAATTTTGCCCAACATCACCCGTCCATAGTTCGCCGGTCTCTCGATCAAAACTCATGCGCCAGACATTTCTCAGTCCCCATGCCCACAGCTCCTCCCTGCAACCATCGGCACCAACAAGCGGATTATCTTTTGGAATTGAATAGGGTCGATCCGCTGCGGGGGAGTCAACGTCAATGCGAATAATTGAACCAAGCAACGTATCTTTGTTCTGTCCGTTTTTTTGTGGGTCGTTTGCTGCACCCCCATCTCCTATTCCAAGGTACAGATATCCGTCTGGACCAAACAATACTGTGCCACCATTGTGGTTCGCCCACGGCTCTAGCACTTCTAACAGTATTTCCTCGGTGTCAACGTCTATCTCCTTGTTATCTTGTGAAACAAAAAAACGCGACAAGACACTTCTTCTTGGGCGCTGTGCGCTATACCAAGCAAACAACTGGCCGTTGTCCTTAAATTTTGGGTGAAAGGCGATTGACAAGAGGCCCTCCTCGTCATTTGTAACGCCCACTCGATCAGTAATATCCATGTACACCGGTTTCTCGGTTGTATCCTTTTGTGTCGACACACGTCTCACAAGACCGCTTTTCTCCACAACATACATCACGTCGTCGTTGACCTGATCAAATAGAACCTGCACTGGCATTTTAAAGGTAAGCGATGCATGAACCGGTTCAAAGTGTGCGAGCTGTGGAGCCGTCGCGACAAAGAGCGTTAGTAATGTGAAGATAAGCATTCATTCATGCTAACAGGTTGATTAGATCCCGAGATTGTGATGTCCCCGTTTGTGAAAATGGTCGTTGTAATAGTGCCATCAATCGCTGTCACGAATCGGTCACAATCCTCCGGAAATTTCCACCGGTCTTTTGCGAATCTTGCTACATTCGTTGATTGAATCACGAATCGAGGTCGGTGGTTGTTGATCATTGATTGTACTTGGCGACCCCATTGGCCATGGTGCGGCAATTCAATCAAGTCGATACTTTTTGGAAGCCGCCCAACTAGTTGTCCGATCGTTGTTCCGTCAATATCGCCAGTTAGAACAATGTTTCTACCGTGTGCCTCCAACAAAAGAACAATGGAGGAGCCGTTTGATGTTCGATACACATCATCACTTCGTGGTGATAGTATCGACAGTGTAAGTTCGCCGAGCGACTCTGACCATCCAGTGGCGGCATCAATGATTGGAATATTGTTTTTAGTAGCAACATCAAGAACAAACGACAACGGCTTTGTTTGGTGTTGTCTTGTTTGTGGCGCTATAATAATTTTTGAAACTGGAAATGCGCGCAACACATCGGGGATTCCGGCGCAATGGTCAATATCGCTGTGTGTAATAATGATAGTGTTGATGCTAGACACACCTAATGCGTTCAGCGCTGGAACGATCGTGTTTGTGCCAACATCAAGATTATGCATAGAGCCACCATCAACGACAATAGTGCTCGCGCCGGCTTGAATAATATGACAGGTTCCGTGTCCAACATCTATTGTGGTCAACACAATATTGTTGGATGTGTGCCAGTGACTTGAAAATAATCCAAACAGAATCAGTGGGGCGGAACACCAAAGCAGTACCCTCCTTCTCATCATGATCGACCAACAAGCCACCCACGACAGAAGAACAGTGGACCACCCCCACGTCAACTGAATTCCATGAAAGTGGGCCATGGGTAGTGAACCCACAAATGATGCCATCGACGAGAATATGTCCAACACAAATGAGAGTTGGTGCTGCGCCAAAATATCAACCGTTGTACTGAACCATCCGATCAGCAGGCGCTCAACCCCAACCCACAGCGCTACGACCAACATCCCAATTGCAGGAACGCTTGATACTAATCCGCTTGGCGACATTGTGCCAAATACATGTGCGGTAATGGGGCTCGCAACCAACCACGCACAAAGACCCGTAATCCATAATGACGCCAACCAGTATTGCGCTTGCTTACGTGATGACCCGTGTACATCTGTTGGTCCAATAAGCCTCCATTTCATTGCTGGCAACAACAAGCTCAGCGATGCAACAACGATAAAACTCAATTGATATCCGACTGTTCCAGCAGCGGCGGGGCGCATAGCAAGCAAAACAATAACTGCAATGCCAAGTAGTCCGGCCGTGTTGCCTCGCATTCCGATACATTTACCCGCAGAGATGATCGCTACCATGACAACTGCGCGGATTACAGGTGGTCTTGGTTCAATGAGAAACAGTAATCCAGAAACCACCACGAGTACTGTTCCAAACAAAAACAATTTTCCACTGTGTATTGATGTGGAAATACGCAGAACAATCAGAATAATCAACCCGACATGCAATCCACTAATGGCAAGAATGTGTGACATGCCGGCTAGGCGAAATGTGTGCGCCACGTGATCCCAGCCTTGGTCTCGCACACCAAAAAACAGCGCGCTTGCCAGTGTTTTTTGTTCTTGCTCCAATCCACTCATGATTCGACTTCGAATTGACTGGCGCAACGATGGGTGTTGACCGGTACTAGTCCGCTTTATGTGTTGAACGACCCGTTCGCTCGACACAAACAGTGCATATTTTTTTTGATGACGCAAGGATTCGCGCAACCACCCAATGCATTGGATCACATCACCTTTTCGAAGATCACATATTCCATCAATGCGCACCGCTATTTGAAGCGGTCGCTCTGCAGAGTTGGCCACGGGTGTTGCGTTTGCATAGAATCGAGTTGCTGGTGGGCGGTGGTCGAACTGAGCCATTTCTCCTTTTGTACGAGGAACAACATGCGGATCATTTGTGATCTCGCATCGCAACTGAACTAGATCACCTTCAAGAATCGTTGCCCATGTGGGCACCCGTGGATTACTGTCGGTTGCAGATCTTGAAAAACCAACGAGAAACATGGATGCCGTAATACAGGCAAGAACCTGTAGCCGCGATTGACAACATAATCCAATGGTTGCAACAACGGTGCCGATACTCAGTGCGATAATAATTACATGGTTGTCGTAACTAGCACGTGTTCCAAAATAAGATGCAAACGACAGGGCAACGCCGATTGTCGCCAGAGGGGGCCAGTAAATATGAGGCGGTTTTATTTTTAGACACTGTGGGCGCATGCGCACAATTATCTCGGTGCATTTTCGTCAAATACGCATTGTTGCGGTTTCGCTTGTTGCAGAAAAAGCGCGGGTTACAACAGTTATGGCGGGGCGCATGTACACTTTCCGTTGTGGACACTATTATTGGTCAAGATCAAGCCATTTCCCTGCTTCAACGTTCGTTGGATCTCCAACGCGTGCATCATGCTTGGATTTTCTCTGGTCCATTAGGTGTTGGTAAATATACGGCGGCTGTTGGGTTTGCCAAACATCTCTTGCAAATAGATCCGAGCAGTCCCACCGCACACCCAGATTTACACATCATCCGGAAGGAAGATGTTGTGTGGTCTGAGAATCCAGCGCTTCAACGAAAGAAACAAACAAATATTCCAGTGGATCTGCTGCGGGAGCGGATGATTGGTGGCAAAACTTCAGATGACAGAAATCATGATGCTGTTGCTTACAAAACGCCTATTCTTGGAAAGAACAAGGTGTTCATCATTGATGAGGCGGAATTATTGGATGAGCAGGCGCAAAATGTTCTATTAAAAACGTTAGAAGAGCCACCTGAGCATGTTAAATTTATTTTAGCGACCACTGATCCGCAAAAGTTACCTGTTACTGTATTATCACGTTGTTTACAGTTTCATTTAAAAGCCTTAACCGTTAAGCAAATTGAAGAGAAACTCGCCGAAATCTTAATGGAAGAACAAGTCAGCCATGAACCAGGTTGTTTAACCCTACTCGCTAAAGCTGCTCGTGGCAGTATGCGTGATTCATTGAGTTTAACAGATCAAGCCATTGCTCAAGGGCGAGGAAGTATTAGCTTAGCTAATATTCAACAGATGCTTGGTGGCATTGATCAAAACTGGGTTTATCAGCTGGTCATTGCTTTACTAAAACAAGACAGCCAAGCGTTAATGGCGTTATCACAAGAAATCGCTTCTTATGCACCAAGTTATAGCCGCTTATTTGCCGAATTAATTCAACTATTTCACCAAATTGCTTTACTGCAATTAGTTGACCAGCACTTTGACTTACCCGCTGACTTATTAGCTTTATTGAAGAAATTTAGTCAAGCTATGTCAGCTGAAGATGCTCAGCTTTATTACCAAATCAGTCTCAACGGCCGTAAAGATTTGCCCTATGCCTTTGATGAGCAAGCCGCTTTTGATATGACCTTATTGCGTTTAATTGCTTTTAAACCAATGCAAAAGCCGATGCTTGCTAACGAATCATTGGCAGCTAACAATAAAGCGAATGTTAAAGAGGTTAGCT
>ERZ813253.754-NODE-754-length-10626-cov-2.799219_pt1 | contig 10626 bp, 8 predicted proteins | sample MGYA00520893_ERZ813253 | MGnify/ENA primary metagenome ERZ813253 (study PRJEB31669, sample SAMD00080414) | marine metagenome | biome: oceanic hadal pelagic zone biome; feature: marine hadalpelagic zone; material: sea water | place: Pacific Ocean:Izu-Bonin Trench...
CCTGGCATGGCCGAGGACGCCTTGGCGATCGGCATGGATGCGGCGCAGAGCAAACCCGGCGACGCGCTCGGGTACACTGCCGCCGCCGGCGGTGCCGCCGGAAATGCCGGCGTTGGCGATAACCAGGTCCAACGGCGCCGTGGCATCGACCTGTTCGATCCAGGCCTTGAGCGCGTCGGCATCGCGCACGTCGAGGGTTTCGTCGCTGATGGTGGCCCCCGCCCACAGGCACCCCTCCCCCACTTCGCTCAGCCGCGCGCGGTCGCGCCCGGTCAGCGCCAGATGGACGCCGGGCCGGGCGTGGGCGAACGCCAGCGCCGCGCCGAGGCCGCTGGACGCGCCGGTGATGGCGACGGTCTGCCCGGCGAAGCTCATTGGCCGGAACCGGTGAACCGCCCGAGGGCCTCCCCGCTGAGGCCCCATTCCTTGAACGGGTCGGCCGGCGGGATGATCTTGCCGGGGTTCATGATGCCGCGCGGGTCGAGGCCCTCCTTGACCGCCTGCACGGCCTTAAGGCCGGTTGGTGAAACGTCTTCCTCCACCCACGGCAGGTGCTCGGTGCCAACGGCGTGATGATGCGAGAGCGTGCCGCCGTTTTTCATGAAGGCATCCTCAGCGGCCTTCTTGATGTGGAGGTACTGCTCGATCTCGCGGCCTTCCCACTGGAGGCAGCCGAAAGTGAAATAGAGGCTTGCGCCGGTTGGGTAGCTATGGCTGATGTGGCAGCCAACCCACGGCGCCACGCCGGTGTCGCAAATGGCGCGGTCGATGTCGGCCAGGCTGTGTTCGTAAAGGGGCAGCAGGTTCGACCAAGTAGTTGCTGTCTCGCTGACGTCAGTCATGATGTTGCTGTCCATCCCGTAGTCGCGCCGATGCGGGAAGTCGAACTTGGCCTCGGCAAACGAGCGGGCCGGTTCCGGGCCGGGGCACCCGCCGCGGTGTTTGCGGTAGATGGCCGAAACGCCCCGGCGCATGTTGCGGAACGCCGCACGGTCGCCCTCGTACTTGACCACCATCAGGCAGCAGCGGCCGAAGTCGATTCCCTTCACGCTGCCGATGTACCACTTGAGGGCCTTGGCGACGGTTTCCTTGAGGCCGGTCTTGGGTTGCTTGAACGCGAAGGACAGCGCGGTCTTTTTTGGGTCGTTGAGTCGGGTGACGGTGGGCATGCAGCCTTGGCGTTGGCACTCGTGGATGGCGGCGACGCCACTCTCGAAGTCGGGGAACAGCCAGCCGTGCCAATCCTCGCGGGGCGGCTTGAGGTGCACCTGCACGACAATCTCGGTGATGACGCCCAGGATGCCTTCGCTGCCGATGCAGAGGTGGCGCACGTCGATGCCGTTGCTGCTCTTGGGCACGGTGCGGGTGACGATGGTTCCGCTGGGTGTTACCATACGCAGGCTGATGACCATGTCCTCAATTTTGCCGTAAATGTCGCTCTGCATCCCGGCGGACCGTGTCGCCACCCAGCCGCCCAGGGTGCTGTGCAAAAAGGAGTCCGGGAAGTGGCCAAGCGTGACGCCGTGTTCGGCGAGCTGATCCTCAAGGTGCTGACCGTACACGCCGGGCTGGATGCGCGCGGTGAGCGAGTGTTGATCGACCTCCAGCACCCGGTGCATGCGGCACATGTCCAGGCTGACGACCATGCGGCCATCGCGGTCGCGCGGTTCGAGGCAGCCGGCGATGTTTGAGCCGCCGCCGAACGGGATCAGCACCGCGCCATGCTCGTCCGCGGCGCGAACGATGGCGGCGACGTCCTCCTCGCTTTCGGGGAACACAACGCAGTCGGGGGCATACTTGACGATGCCGTGCCGCAGCAGCCACAGGTCCCGGAAACTCTTGCCGGCGGCGTGGATGAGCCGTGTCCTTTTGTCGTCGGCAACCTGGCCTTCATCGAGCGCGCCCCGGATCGCGCCTAGGAACGCCTCGTTCGTTGTCTGTTCCGGCAGGTCGATGTCCTCAAACGCCACCGGCCGGGTCCACTCAATCTCCTTGATCTTCAGCTCGTTCTTGAGGTAGGGCCAAAGCCCGGGCTTGTTCGAGTCATCGAAGGCCACATCTTCGTAGCCCCAGCCCCACCATTTCATGTGTCGTATTTCAGCGGCCATGATGTTGATCGTAAAGTGCGCGGATGCGCTTGGCCAGTTCGTTGGTAAGTTCGGTGTAAATCAGCCGGCTGGTTTCGTCCCGCTTGGCCAGGCGCTGTGGATGGATGGGCTCGCCAAAGTAAACGTTGATTCGCCTTGGCTTGGGGAATTTTCCGAACTTGGGCAGCGAGGCAAACGTGCCGTGCATGTAGGCGGGTACGATGGGGATGTTCAGTTCGCTGGCAATCATTGCGGGGCCTTTTTTCAGCGGCGCCATTTCCCCGTTGAGCGAGCGCGTGCCCTCGGGGTAGATGATGATGGCACGGTCTCCCGGATGCAGAAACTCCCGGCAGGCCGCCATCAGCCGTGCGATGGTCTGTCGGTTGGATTTCCGGTCGGCGGGGATGAGGTTCATCAGCAGTGGCAGGGAGTTCTTGCGTTTCTCGTTTTCGAAAAAATAGTCTTTTGCTGCGACCATTCCAAAGCGGTTGAAACCCATCCCGCTGGCGTACATCAGCGCGGCGCTGTCCATGTGGCTGCTGTGGTTGCTGCAGACCATGAACGGTGGCTCGGGCAGATTCTCACGGCCGTGTGTGGTGAGCCGGCACCAAAGGTTGAACAGCGTCGTGCCGAATAGCCCGAACAGGGCGTGAAACAGGCGGACCCTGCCGCGCGGCGACTCGCGAAGATGGGCAAATTCCTCCCTGAGATCCGCGTCCTTGAGCAGTTCCTGGAAGGCCGATGTGTGGTTACCTCCCAAACTCGGCATGGGCACCCGCGAACTCGTTGCTGACAAGGGCGCCGGTCAGCGAGATTTCCAGCGCAAGGGCGGAGGCGCAGATGATCTCCGCCAGCTTGCGTGAACTCTTCTCCCCGGTGCATTCCAAAAGCTCTAGGTTGCGGCGTTGCTGCTTGAGCCGCGTGGCGCCACCGACCGTTCCCACGGTGATGGACGGCATGCTGAGTGTGGCATAAAGGTTGTCGCCCTGTTTCTCGTAGGTGGTGGTGCCGACGCAGTTCTCGGCCACGCAGGCGACATCCTGGCCCAGCGCGAGGTACGAGGCGGCGAGCGCGTTGGAGACGTGCAGGTTCAGGCCGAACACGCCGGCCATTTGCGAGCCGAGCTGCTTGTCGGTGATGCGGCACACGATGTCGTCCACGCTAACGCGCAGCAGCCTGCGAAGCAGGCGATCCGGCACGGAGAAGCTGCAGATGACGTGGTGGCCGCGGCCCTCCGTCATCGTCCTCTGGGTGGGATTCTTGTCTCCACTGAAGTTGCTCTCCAAAAGGTAGCGCACCGGCTTGCGCGATCCGCACTGCTCCATGATCCACCGGCACGCGGCGTCGGTGGCGATCGTCACCATGTTCTGGCCGGCGGCCTCGGCGGTGTCGTAGACGAACTCCACCAGAACGCGGTTGTGGATGGGGCGCGTCTGGACCCGCAGCAGTTTGCCGTGGCGCGTGGTGCTCTCGGCGATGGCTTGGATTTCCCCCGCATGTGCATCGATCCAAGGCAGAAAGTCGTGCGCCTCCTCGAGTGTCTTGAAAGTAAACACCGGGCAGCGCGATAGCTGCTGCTTGATATGCCGACTCGTGATGCCGCCGGCGAGGTAGGTCAGATAAAAACCGCGCGTCATTGAGAACGACAGGGTTCCCTCAAGCGTGCAGAGCGGCACGTAAAAATCGCCCTTCGCATAGGTGCCATCGATGCGAAGCGGGCCGGCAATCGAGAGCGGGAGCCCTAGGTAGCCAATCTGGTTCTCGGAGAGTCCCTTGAAGTTCGCCGGGTCTTCCAGCGCGAATTCATCCAACCGGTGCCCCGTCCGGCCGGCGAGCCATTCCACACGGCGATCAATGTCTCCCGCTGAGTAGCCGCGCGGGGGCGTGATTTTCCGGGAGAACTGCCCATTGAACGGGGCAGTCTTGGAAGCGTTGTCTGCTTGCTGTTTCACGGTATCTGCGTCGCTGTTGGTGGCTCCAAGCCGGGAATGTAATCGTTTGTTGACGGGAGTCCAGCTTTATCCCGGCTTACCGCCCAGAACCCGGCGAGCTGTGAATCTAAACAGGCCCGAATGTTATCATTCTCCCGCTGGCTCCTGCTGGGTGAGGCAGTGGAACGAGCCAAGCCCCCAGATCAGGTTGGTCGAGTCGAGGCCGATGACCGACCGGCTGGGGAAGCAGTCGCGCAGGATGCCCAGCGCTCGTTCGTCGTTGGCGTCGCGGTACGTCGGAACGATGACGTGCGCGTTGCTGATGTAAAAATTCGCCTAACTGGCCGGGAGGCGCTGGCCGCCCGACTCGATCCGGCGCGGCATCGGCAACTCGACGACCTCGAACGCCTGGCCAAGCCGCTCGCGGTTCTCGCGCAGCGGCCGGTGGTTGGCATCGCGCTCGTCCGGCTAGACCGCCGCGACGACCGTGCCGGCGGCGACAAAACGGGCGATGTCGTCAACATGCCCGTCCGTGTCGTCGCCCTCGATGCCGTCGCCGAGCCAAGTGATCCGCTCGACACCAAGATGGTTGCGTAGTCGCCGCTCGATGGCGCCCCTGGTAAGATGCGGGTTGCGGTTGGGATGCAGCAGGCACGCCTCGGTGGTGAGCAGTGCGCCCGTGCCGCTCTCGAGAATCATCTTGGGCTCGAGCAGCGGCAGTCCAAGCGCGGCGGCGACCTGGCCCGGGATGGCGTCGTCGAGGTCGAACGGCGGGTACTTGCCGCCCCACGCGTTGTAGCCCCAGTTGACGATGGCGCGCGCGCCGGTTTCGCGCACGACAAACTGCGGCCCGTGGTCGCGGCACCACGGTTCGTACGCCCGGAACGGATGAAACTGCACCTTGGCCAGCGGCACGCCCGCGGCCTCGAGAGAGCGCTTGGCCAGGTGCTCGAGGTCGGCGTCCCAAATGTTGATGTGTACCGGCTCGCCCTCGGCGATCAGCCGCACAAGCCTGGCCAGCACCGGCGGCACGACGTCGTAGCGTCCGGGGAAACTGATGCCGTCCGGCCTTGGCCAAGTGAGCCATGTGGCGGCGTGCGGCTCCCACTCGGCCGGCATGCGCCAGCCGATACTGGCTGCGGCGGTTGGGTTGGTATCAGGAATGCCCAGGTCAGGGCAGGGGTTTTCCGGCGGCGGCGGCCATCAATCGGTACCATTCCTCGCGCGACAACAGCAGGTCGGCCGCTTTTGTGGCCTCGCGAATGTGCTCGGGATTGGTGCTGCCAATGATCGGCACGATGCCGGCCGGGTGGCGCAACAACCACGCAAGCGCGATGGCGGTCGGGCAGCACTCCTCCTGCAATGCCACGACATGCAGCGCGTCGCGCACGGTTTGTTCCTGCGAATGGTTGACGTTGCGGAGCGAGACCGGTGCCTCGCTGCCGAGCTTGCCCTGCGCGAGCGGACTCCACGCGAGCGGCGTGACGCCGTGCCGCTGGTAGTAGTCGAGCGACCCGTCCTCGAGCGCGCCGTAGTGGAACAGGCTGATCTCAACCTGGTTGCAGATCAGCTTCATCGGGCACGCCGCCTGCAGATGGTCGAGTTGATCCACGGTGAAATTGCTCACGCCGAACTCGCGCACTTTGCCGGCTTGTTTCAACTCATCGAACGCCTTGGCGATTTCTTCCTGCTCCATCAGGTAGTCCGGCCGGTGCAGCAGGTACAGGTCGATGCAGTCGATGTCCATGCGCTTGAGCGACGCTTCGCACGAGCGGACGATGTGGTCGCGCGAGAGGTCGTAGCGGTGCGGTGAGCCCTTGTCGGGATCGCCCTTTTGGCGGATGCCGCACTTGGTCGTGACGGCGATGTTGTCGCGCATGCCCGGGACCCCCTTGAGCGTGCGGCCGAACACCTCCTCGACGAGTCCTTCGCTGTAAATGTCCGCCAAATCGAACATCGTGTAGCCGGCCTCGTAGGCGGCGGTGATGGCGGCGTGGCCCCTTTTTTCGTGCTCATCGTCGATGGGCGGATGAGTGATCACACCCGTCACCCGCCAGCAACCGTAGGCCAGGCGGCTGCATTCCAGACTGGATTCTCCCAAGGTGATTGTTTGCATGACTGACTCGGGCAAACGGTAGCACATCCCCCCGGCCCAAGCCAAAAAAAACCGCCCGCGGCTTGGCCAAGCGACCTCAGTTCAAGTAATCGCGCGGGTCGGCGACGTGGCCGGCGCGGGCACTGGCGGCGACGGTAACCGGGCTGGCCAGATAGATCTCACTCTCCTTGCTGCCCATGCGGCCGGGGAAGTTGCGGTTGGTCGCGCTGATGCACTTTTGGCCGCCCTCGTTCATGCGGCCGAAGGTGTCCACCGGGCCGCCGAGGCATGCGGAGCAGCCGGCGTTCTCGGTCATGCGCACCCCGGCGTCGGTGAGGATGCTCCACACACTCTTCCCGTCCCACTCGATGGTTTGCAGGTCGTGGACGATCTCCGGCGTGGCCGGCACGCCGAAGGTGTCGATGCACACTTCCTGTCCGCGCACCACCTCGGCAAACGCGAGGAAATCGCTCGTCTTGCCGCCGGTGCAGGAGCCGATGTAGGCACGGTCGAGCTTCATGTCGGTCATCTCGCGGGCGAGCTTGCGCTGGCCCGGATCGGGGTGACACGCCACGGTCGGCTCGAGTGCGCCCAGGTCGATCGTCGTGTCGTAAACGAACGTCTCGTCGTCGTCGCGCTCGACCGGCTCGTAGTCGCTCTTTGTGCCGTTGAGCTTGGTTCGCTCATCGACCATCGCGCCGGTTTTGTCGTCGTACTCAAAAATGCCGTTCTTGCCGCCGGCTTCGATCGCCATGTTGGCCACGGTCATGCGGTCGTCCATCGACAGGCCGGACGCGCCGGGGCCGTCGAACTGCATCGCGCGATAAGTCGCCCCGTCGAAGCCGATCTCGCCGATTGCGTGCAGGATGATGTCCTTGGCCATGACGCCCGGCTGCAGTTCGCCCTCGAGGCGGAAATGCATCGTCTCCGGCACCTTGATCAGCAGTTTGCCGGTGCCCATCACGAAGCCGGCGTCGGTGTTGCCGATGCCGGTGGCAAACTGGTTGAACGCGCCGGCCATGCAGGTGTGCGAGTCGGTGCCGAACAAAATCTCGCCGGGCCGAAGGTGCCCCTTCTGCGGCAAAGCCGTGTGGCAGACGCCGGCGTAGCGCGAGCCGTACTGGCGCTTGAGCAGGCCCTGAGAGGCGTCGAACTTCCACTTGCCGTCCTCGTCATCGATCACGTCGTAGAAATACTGAAGCCCCTGCGCCTTGGCGAACTCGCGCAGGATGTCCACGTTGCGGTTGGACAGCGAGTCGGAGGTGAAAATGTAGTGGTCGGGAATGATCACGATCTTGTTGGCGTCCCAAACCCTGGCGTCCTCGCCGAACTCGCGCTTGAACACCCCGATCGTGCCGGGGCCACAGACGTCATGCGTCATCAACAGGTCGGCGTTCACCCAGACATTGTTACCGGCGTTCACCTCGGTCTCGCCCGCCGCCCGGGCCAAAATTTTCTCAGTCAGCGTCATCGCAGCCGGGACAATGTACCGGCGAACCGCTCCTCACGCAAGGAAGAGGTGGGAGGGGCAAATTCCACCTTGCCCCATTTGAAACCTGATTTGGGACGAGGTGGAACTCGCCCCTCCCTTCCATTACGTGTGGCAACCGGCGACGACGTCGGTGGTTTTTAGCTCGGGGGAGAAGGGGTCGAGCGGCATCGGCTCGTCGTGGTCGAGGTGTTCGCGGCAGATGGCGAAGAAGTCGGCCTTGGTTTGGGCGCGGCGGATGTCGTGCAAAAACCGCCCGTCGGCGTCCACGCCCAAGCCGAAGTAGTTCATATACTTTTTCATTTTGTGCACCTGGCTTTTTTCGATGTAGTTTTCGGGGGCGGTCATCTCGAACAGGTCTGTCACGTAGTCCAGCACGTCGCGTCCGCTTGGCCAGGCGGGCGGCTCGCCGCTGAGGTGCCGGCGAATCTGCGCGAATAGCCACGGGTTGCGGATGACGCCGCGCCCGATCATCAGCCCATGCGCGCCGGTCTCGCGCAGCACCGACTCCGCCTTGGCCGCGGAGTAGACGTTGCCGTTGGCCAGAACCGGGCAGTCCATCGCCTCGGCAGCGCGCGAGATGAAGTCGTAATGCACTGCGCTGCGGTACATCTCCTTCACCGTGCGTCCGTGGATGGTGAGCAGATCAAGATTGTGCCGCGCGAAGATTGGCAGCAACTCGTCGAACACCACAGCGTCGTCGAAGCCGATGCGCGTCTTGACGGTGAAGCGCGTCTCCACCGCGTCGCGCAATGCGCCGAGGATGCGGTCGATGCGTTCCGGCTCGCGCAGCAAACCGCCGCCGGCGCATTTTTTGTAAACGATCGGCGCAGGGCAGCCGAGGTTCAGGTCGACGCCCGCGATGGGGTGTTGCTGCAACTCGCGCGCGGTTCGCACGAGATCGGGAATGCTGTTGCCGATCATCTGCGCGACGACCGGCCGGCCAGTGGGGTTTTCGGTGATCGAGCGCAGGATCGCCTTCTCCAGCCGCGAGTCGGCGTGCACGCGAAAGTATTCGGTGAAATACACGTCCGCCCCGCCGCGTCCGGCGATCACCCGCCAAAACGGCAGGTCGGTGACGTCCTGCATCGGCGCGAGCGCGAGCATCGGCTCGTCCCGTTGCAGCAGGGCATCAAACTGGCTGGCCTGTTCGGAGAGTGTTGTCACCGCGCGGTTTTTCTCCCGCTTGGCCAAGCGAATGGCAATCCCAAAACGCACTTGGCTTGCCTTGGCCAAGCGACTGTGCCGACAATGCGCGCCGAAGCCATGCGTTACTTGAATCACTCCCAAACGGGCCAGGCCGGCATCACGCACCGGCGCTTGGCCAAGCGTCTGGCCCTGCTGCTGCTTTTTCCAGTCATGGCCAATTCACAAATGACGGGTGCCGGTTACGACCGGCCGTACGGCGATCCCAAGCTCAGCCGCTCGGTGGTGATGGCACCCAGCGGCATGGTCGCCACCAGCCACACGCTCGCCGCGCAGGCCGGCGTCGAGGTGCTCAAGCGCGGCGGCAACGCGATCGACGCCGCGATCGCGGCCAACGCCGTGCTCGGCGTGGTGGAGCCGATGAGCTGCGGCATCGGCGGCGACCTGTTTGCCATCGTGTGGGACGCCAAGTCGCGGAAGCTTTACGGCCTCAACGCCAGCGGTCGCTCGCCGCTTGGCATTTCGCGCCAGCTCATTCGCGAGCGCGGGCACGAGCGCATCCCGCTCAAGGGGCCGCTCAGTTGGTCGGTGCCGGGCTGCGTCTCCGGCTGGCAGGCGTTGCACGACCGGTTCGGCAAACTGCCGTTGGCCAAGTCGCTTGCGCCGGCGATTCGTTACGCGCGGGACGGCTTTCCGGTGACGCAGATCATCGCCGGCTACTGGAAATCCGGCGAAGTGATCCTCAGCGAAACGCCGACCGCCAGCCGCGCATTTCTCAAGGACGGCCGCGCGCCGGGGGAAGGCGAACGCATGACCAACCGCGACCTGGCCAAGGTCTATCGTGCCATCGGCAAGGAGGGGGCGAAGGCGTTTTACGAGGGCTGGATCGCCGGGGAGATCGTTCGCTACAGCGAGTCGGTCGGTGGCCTGATCACGCTGCGCGACCTCAAGCAGCACACCGCCGACTGGGTCGAGCCGGTCAGCGCCAGCTATCGCGGCTACGACGTCTGGGAACTGCCGCCGAACGGCCAGGGCATCGCCGCGCTGCAGATTTTGAACGTCCTCGAGCAGCACGACATCGCCGCGATGGGCCACAACTCGGCCGACTTCATTCACCTTTTCACCGAGGCGAAGAAACTGGCGTTCGCCGATCGGGCCAAGTTTTACGCCGACCCGAAGGTGGAGAAAAACCTGCCGATCGCCGAGCTGATCTCCAAGCCGTACGCCAAGCGGCAGGCCAAGCGCATCGACATGGCCAAGGCGGCGTTGCGCGTGCCGGCCGGCGATCCGCGCCTAGCCAAGGGCGACACGATTTACCTGACCGCCGTCGACAAGGATCGCAACGTCGTGTCGCTGATCCAGAGCAACTATTACGGATTCGGCTCCGGCCATGTGCCGGGAAACGTCGGGTTCGTGATGCAGAATCGCGGGACGCTGTTTGCGATGGACGAAAACCATCACAACCGGCTTGAGCCGAACAAGCGGCCGTTCCACACGATCATCCCGGCGATGGTGACGAGGGACGGCAAGCCGTTTCTGTCGTTCGGCGTGATGGGCGGCGACATGCAGCCGCAGGGCCACGCGCAGGTGCTCGTCAACATCATCGACCACGGCATGAACGTGCAGGCCGCCTCGGACGCCGCGCGCGTCCGGCACGACGGCTCCGACACGCCCACCGGCGACATCATGTCCGACGGCGGCCGGTTGATCGTCGAGAGCGGCGTGAGCGATGAAGCCGTGGAGGAATTGAAAAAACGAGGCCACAACGTCTCTCGCGGCGGTGCCGGTGGCGGCTATCAGGCGATCCGCATCGACTACGAGACCGGCCTGCTCCACGGCGGCTCGGAGGCGCGAAAGGACGGCGCGGCGATTGGCTAT
>ERZ813253.755-NODE-755-length-10618-cov-2.355924_pt1 | contig 10618 bp, 11 predicted proteins | sample MGYA00520893_ERZ813253 | MGnify/ENA primary metagenome ERZ813253 (study PRJEB31669, sample SAMD00080414) | marine metagenome | biome: oceanic hadal pelagic zone biome; feature: marine hadalpelagic zone; material: sea water | place: Pacific Ocean:Izu-Bonin Trench...
TCGACGTCGGCACCAACTCGATCCACCTCCTGGTAGCAGATATCAATCCCGATGGTTCGGTCCAGTTCGTGGAGAAGACGAGAGTGCAGGTCGAACTCGGCACCGGGGGTCTGGTCGATAGCGTGATCACCAAAGAGGCCTTCGAGCGTGGGCTCCTGGCGATGCAAGGCTTCAAGGAGACCTGTGACAACTTCGGTGTCATGGACATCACCGCTGCTGCGACTTCTGCCGTCAGAGAGGCTTCCAACGGAAATAATTTCGTGCAGGCGATCCGAGAGAAGACGGGCGTTCACGTCCGACCAATCAGCGGACACGAGGAGGCACAGCTGATCTACCTGGGAGCCCGAGAAGCGATCGATTTCTCCGATGGGCGGACGCTGGTGTTCGACGCAGCCGACAGCGCCCGTGTCTTCGGCAACCCCGACTATCTCAACACCTATGGCCGCTATCGCCTGGAAGCCAACGGCAAGCCGGTGGGCATGAGCTTCCAGACCGGCCTGATCGGTCCGCTCAACCGCATCCTGTCGCTGGCGCTGATCGATGCCGAGCCCGGCCGGTTCCGGGACATCATGGCCTCGGGGCGGGATCATTACGGCGGCCCGGCGCTGCGGCTCGGCGATAAGCTGTCGAAAGCCTGGCTGGAGAAATCCGCCAACCCCTACCGGGGCGAGATCGCCGCCGTCGCCGCCCGCCTCGGTGGCCCCGGCGCCTGGCTGCTCAACCTGTCCTACGAATGGACCTGCACCACCGGCGTCGCCCCCGATGGAGCAAGCGGGGGCATGAAGATGCTGCGCACGCTGGACTGGCCGCTCAAGGGCCTCGGTCTGGGCGTGGTCGTGGCCGGCAACGATTGCGGCGCCGGCGCATGGTGGAACGTCACTTGGCCCGGCTTCGTCGGCGTCGCCACGGCGATGGCGCCCGGACGCTTCGCCGCCGCCATCAACCAGCCGCCCATGACCCGCCGCATGCCCAGCCGCTGGCTCGATTGGGTGACCGGCCGCGCCGCCGTCTGGCAAAGCCGGGCGCTGCCGCCGGTGCACCTGCTGCGCCGGGCGTTCGAGACGGCCAGGACCTATGCCGAGGCCAAGGCGATGCTGGCTGAAACGCCGCTGTCGATTCCGGCCTTTTTCTCCCTCGCCGGCGCCGGGGCGGGCGAGGGCTGCGTCATTGAACGCCTGGAAAACAGCGTCGTTGTGCGCGCCGCGCCGGCCGCGGTCGCCAACCACTGGATTGCCGATAATCAAGGCGGCGGGCGCATGCGCGGCGAGGACAGCGCAGGGCGGTATGCCAGGATGGAGAGTTTGCTGGAGCGGATGCCGGACGATTTTTCCTGGGTGCGGGCGCCGATCCTGAACCCGACGACGCGCCTCGCCGTCATCGCCAACCCGGGCGCCGGCGCGCTCTCGGTCCGGGGCTACGAGGAAGACGGCCCGGCGACGGCGGTGTTCAGACTCTAGAGCATTTCCGGTTCACGTAGGTTCACCGGAAATGCTTGTTTATTTTACGCAAATGCGTCGTCGCAAACGAAACCGTTTGCTCGGGATTTGCTTTAGCCCTTGCGGTAAACCAGAAACCACGCCAGGGCCAGAAACTGCAACGCCAACATCATGGCGAACGCCGCCTGGTAGCCCTCTGGCGCGTAGCCGCCACCACTGGCGGCCGGCCACAGGTTGATGACCACGCCGATGCCCCACTGGGCGGCGAAGGCGCCGGCGAAGGTGAGCACGTTGAGTCCGGTGATGACCCGGCCGGCGAGTTCCGGCGGGAAGCCCCGGGGCAGTGCCGCGTAGCTGAGGATGCCGGCGGTGCCGAAAAAGCCGAACAGCATCCACGCCGGCAGCACGGCGCCGGTCCATTGGAAAACCAGGACTATCTGGACGACGGCGAACACGGTCATGCCGGTGAAGGCGACATGGATGGTGCGCACCCCGATCCTGCCGAGCCGCTCGGCGATGGCGCCCATGCCCAGAAACCCGCACACCATGGCGACGGCGATGAACAAAAGGTGGTTGGCGACGGCGTCGCGCTCCAACCCGGCGACGTCGGCCAGCCACGGCCCCGACCACAGGCTCTGGGTGCCGAGGAACATGCTTTGCGACGCCACCGTCATCGGCGCGATGCGCCAGAACTGGGGGCTGGTGAAGATCCGGGCGATGCCGGCCATCTGCTCCGTCATGGTGCCGGGCACGGTCTCCGTGCCGTGACGCCGGGGGACGACGAAAAAGAGCACGGCGGCGGAGACGGCCGCGGCGGCGCCCAGGGCGAAGAAGATGCCGCGCCAGTCGGTCACCGTCAGCGCCATTTCCACCGGCACCGTGCCGGCGACGGCGCCCAGGCCCCCCGCCGCCATCTGCAGGCCGTTGACGAAGGGGATGCGCCCGGACGGGAACCACACCCCATAGGCCTTGAACGCCGCCATCAGGCAGGCCGAGGTGCCGAGCCCGATCAAGGCCCGCCCGGCGATCAGCCCCGGCGCGCTGGCGGCAGTGGCGAAGAGGAAGGCGCCCAGGGCCGCGAACAGCAACAGCACCGCTTCCGTCCGCCTCGGGCCGTAGCGGTCGAGCAGGATGCCCAGCGGCAGTTGCGCCACCGCGAAGGCGAGGAAATTGGCGCTGGTCAGGAGCCCCAGGTCGGCCGCCGTCAGCCCCAGTTCGCGGACCAGGTCCGGCGCGATGACGGCGTTAATCACCCGCATCAGGTAGGACAGGAAATAGCCGAGCGCGAAGGGAATAAAGACGCGCAGACTGGTCACAACAACCCCATATCCTTGAACGACGAATGCCCCGCCTTGGTCATGATCAGGTGGTCGTGCAGGGTGATGCCGAGCTTGGCCCCGGCGTCCTTGACCTCGTTGGTCATGTCGATGTCGGCCTTCGATGGCGTCGGGTCGCCGGACGGATGGTTGTGGACCATGATCAACGCCGTCGCGCCAAGCTCGAGCGCGCGCTTGATGACCTCGCGGGGATAAACCGGCGTGTGGTCGACGGTGCCGGTCTGTTGCACCTCGTCGGCGATCAGCACGTTCCGGCGGTTGAGGAACAGGATGCGGAAACGCTCCGTCTTCTCGAAACCCATGGCCGCCCGGCAATAAGCCACCAGCTTGTCCCAGTTGGCGAGTACCGGGCGGTTCAGGATCTCCTCGCGCGACAGCCTGAGCGCCGCCGCCTGCACGCATTTCAGCGCCACGACGACCGCCTCGCCGCCGCCCTCGATCTCTTTCAACGCCGCCGCCTCGGCGCTGATGACCTCGTTGAAGGAGCCGAAATGCTTCAACAATCGTTTCGCCAGCGGCTTGGTGTCTTGGCGGGCCATGGCCTGGAACAGCAGCAGTTCCAGCATTTCGTAATCGGCAAGGGCGTCGGCGCCGGCTTTCATGAAACGCTGGCGAAGCCGCTGGCGGTGACCGGCCTGGTCGGGTTTCCCGGCCACGGGATCAGACGTTGTAGGGCGGACGGTCGAGCCCCGCCGGCGACAGGGTGAACACCTCGTAGCCGTCGGCGGTGACGGCGATGGAATGTTCGAACTGGGCCGAAAGGGAGCGGTCCTTGGTCACCGCCGTCCAGCCGTCCTCGAGGATCTTGACCTCATAGACGCCGGTGTTGATCATCGGCTCGATGGTAAAGAACATGCCTTCGCGCAGTCGGTCGCCTTCGCCGGGGTTGCCGAAATGCATTACGTTAGGGGCGTCGTGGAAAACGCGGCCGAGCCCGTGGCCGCAGAAATCCCGGACCACCGAATAGCGCTTGCCCTCGGCATGGCTCTGGATGGCGTGGCCGATGTCGCCGAGCGTGGCGCCGGGACGGACGACATTGATGCCTTCCCACATGGCTTCGAAGGTCGCCTCCATCAGCTTCCTGGCCTTCACCCCGACCTTGCCCACCGGGAACATGCGGCTTGAATCGCCGAACCAGCCGTCCAGGGTCACGGTGACGTCGATGTTCATGATGTCGCCTTCGGCCAGGGTCTTGTCGCCGGGGATGCCGTGGCAGACGACGTGGTTGATGGACGTGCAGATGGATTTCGGGAAGCCCCGGTAGTTCAGCGGCGAGGGAACGGCGCCGTTCTCGATGATGAAGTCGTGGCACAGCTTGTCCAGCCGCCCGGTGGAGACCTTCGCCCGCACGTGGGGGGTGATGAAATCCAGGCATTCGGCGGCCAGCCGCCCGGCCCGGCGCATGCCCTCGAAGTCCCCGGGTCCATGAATCTTGATGTGGCGGCCGTCGGCGGCGACGAAATTCGAAGTCCCGGAGGCGGCGATATCGGACGGTTGATCCTGCATGGTCCGGATTATGCCGGTTTTTTCCGAAAAGCCAATGGGACGGGCTTGGCCATCCTTATGCCGTGTCTTGTCAGCCGGCAGCCGTAGCACATGACCTCGACCCCGGCCTGCATCGCCGTCTTGAGCCCTTCGGCGTACACCGGGTCGATATCGGCGGCGATGGCGAACGCCGGGCTGTCGGCGCGCTGCACCAGATACATCATCACCGCCCGGTGGCCGTCCCTGACCATGTTGGCGAGCTCGCGAAGGTGTTTGGCGCCGCGCGTCGTCACCGCGTCGGGGAATTCCACCGGCGCGCCTTTGGTCCGGTCGCGGCGCATGGTGACGTTCTTGACCTCGACGTAACATTTTGCGGCTTCGCCGGAGCCGTCTTTCTCCAGCAGGATGTCGATGCGGGAATTCTCGCCGTATTTGACCTCGCGGCGGAGCGACCCATAGCCCTTGAGCTCGGGGACGCGGCCCGCCTCGATCGCTTCGGCGACGATTGCGTTGGGCAGGCTGGTGTTGATGCCGACCAATGAGCGCCCGATGCGGATCATCTCCCAGGTATATTTCAGTTTCCGATCCGGGTTGCGGGCGGGACTGAGCCACACTTCCGCCCCCGCCTCGTCGACCGACAGCATGGAACCGGAATTGGCGCAGTGCGCGGTGACGATCTTGCCATGGTCGGGGCCGCCCTCCAGCTCGACGTCGGCGAGGAAGCGCTTGTAGCGCTTGATCAAGCGGCCGCGAATAAGAGGATCGGGGAACTTCATGGGGGGAATGTAGGGATTACGGCGGCGGCGTTCAACGGCGGGGATTTTCTGCTATGGTTTGTCCCGGGAGGCCGGGATGATCAGACGTTGGGTGTTGGGAATTTTGGCGGCGGTGTTTGTTTTGTCTACCGGCACCCCCGCTTATCCCTGCGACGCCAAGGTGGAGATTTAATTCTTCGATTCCGATGGCGACATTTTCCAAATCACCAACAAGAGCGAGGCGCCGTTCGCCCTGGTCTCGCTGATCATCCGGCTGACCGGGTCGCGCGGGCGCCTGTTTTTCGACACCGCCGAGGGCGGCCCGGGCGCGTCCATGCCGGAACCGTTCGGCCCCGTCATGGGCGCCGGCGAAAGCGACATCGGTTTTCTGGGCGCGACGGTGGTCAACGACGGCGACGAGCAGGTTACGCTCCGGTTTTCCGATTTCCAGCCGGGCCGGGAATTCATGTTCGTGATCGATGTCGACGACCGGCTGGAAAATTCCGACTTCGGCCAGGCCGTCATCAGCGGCGACGAGATTGATGGCGCCGGGGCCGAGGCGGTGCTGACCATGAAGGGCGGGCGCAGGTCGAAAGTGAAGGGCGTCTTCGGCACCGACGGCCGGGCGCTGCTGAAGGGCGGCGTCTGCGCCTGAGGGCGCCGCTTCCCCCGCTTAGGGCTTCGCCTTGTCGGGCAGGGGGCGTTCCTCCGTCCCCAGCGCGTCGGCGAGGCGGGTGGCGGCCGAGCCCGGCTTCAGGGGCTGTTGCTGCGAGGGGTCGGGGGCCCAGCCGGTCAGGGTGATGATCTGGAACGTCGCCGGCACCTTGCCGTCTTCGCCGCCGAACAGCTCGCCATAGCGCGCCGCCGCCGCCGCCAGGGTGGCGGGACGGGTAAAGCCCTTGCGGCTTTCGGCCACCGCGTTGGTCTCGCCCATGGCGCGCAGGTCCGTCATCACCGCCATCGGGTCCGTATACATCACCGTCACGGTGTCTGAGTCGACCACCGGCAGGGCGAAGCCGGCGCGTTGCAGCAGCGCGCCCAGGTCGCGGACGTCGGCCATCGGCGAGACCCGGGGGGAAAGCCCGTCCTCTTCGGCGATTTCGGCTTCGGCCAGGGCCTGGCGCAGTTCCCGCAACGTCTCGCCGCCGAGCACGGCGGCCAGGAACAGGCCGTCGGGGCGCAAGGCGCGGCGCGCCTGCACCAGCGCGCCCGGCAGATCGTTGACCCAGTGCAGCGACAGGTTGGACAGGATGAGGTCGAAGGTTTGGTTCCCGAACGGCAGGAATTCCTCGTCGGCGGCGAGGCTGAAATTTCCGGCGTGCTTGGCCATGGCCTCAGACAGGTCGCACTGGACCAGGATTTCGATGCCGCCGCGCCGCCCCAGCGCCCGGCCCAATTGCCCGGTGTGGCAGCCGAGGTCCAGCGCCAGCGGAAAAGACCGGGTCACGTCGTCGAGCCGGTCGGCGAGGCGCTCCGCCGATTCCCGCAGCAAAAAGTCGCCGCCTTCGAGCCCCCCCGCCATCCCCGCCGCCGCCCGGTCGCGGTGACGGCGGACGGCGCGGCGGTTGAATACCGTCATCGGGTCGGTCATTGTGAATTTATGACACAGGGGGGGCGAACCATAAACACTTCGGCGAACACTTCGACCTTGGCGCGCCTGGCCGGCGTGGCGCTGGATACCCTGCCGCCGCCGCAATGCCCGGCCTGCGGCGAGGTCGTCGAGGACGCCGGGACGTTGTGCGGCCCGTGCTGGCGGCGGGTGGATTTTCTCGGCGATCCCCAGTGTTCGGCCTGCGGGCTGCCGTTCGAGTTCGATCCCGGTCCCGTGAATGGCCCGGTGAATGGCCCTGGGGACGCTCCGGGGGACGGCATTCTCTGCGGCGCCTGCATCCGCGCCCGTCCGCCCTATGCCCGCGCCCGCTCGGTCATGGTCTACGGCGATTTCAGCCGCCGTATCGTTCTCGCCTTCAAGCACGGGGACCGCACCGACACCGCGCCCGCGCTCGGCCGCTGGCTGGTTCGCGCCGGAGCCGAGCTGATCCGGGACGCCGACCTGGTCGCGCCGGTGCCGCTGCACTGGACGCGCCTGTTCGCCCGGCGCTACAATCAGGCGGCGCTGTTGGCGGGGGTCGTCGGCGGCCTTTCCGGTGTGGCGGTGGTGCAGGACCTTCTGGTCCGGCGCCGCAGGACACCGGTCCAGGTGCGAATGGGATGGGCGGCCCGGCGGCGCAACGTCCGTGGCGCCTTCAAGGTGCATCCGGCCAGGCGGGACGGCCTGCAAGGACGCCGCGTGCTGCTGATCGACGACGTGCTCACAACCGGGGCGACGGCGTCGGCCTGCGCCGGGGTATTGATGCGGGGCGGCGCCGGGGCGGTGGACGTGCTGACCCTGGCCCGGGTAGTGCGGGCGGCCTATTAAGCCCGCCTGTTAGCCCGGGCTTTTAACCGGGGTGGAAACTGCCTATATATCCGTCGCCTGAAAATTATTTTTCGATGACGAGGAACCTAAGCGTGGCCGAAATCGAAATCTATACCTCGCCTTTTTGCGGCTTCTGCAACGCCGCCAAGAAATTGCTGGAAAAAAAGGGCGTCGCCTATACCGAGTTCGACGTGATGATGAATTCAGGCAAGCGCCAGGAAATGATCGAACGCGCCGGTGGCCTGACGACGGTGCCGCAAATCTTCGTTGACGGCGAGCATCTGGGCGATTGCATGGACATGATGGAGATGGACGCGAACGACGAACTCGATGCCCGCCTCAAGCTGCCCGGAGACGAAGATGTGGGCGGAGAAGGGGACGGGGGCGCGGACGGATGAGCGGGCCTTTCACCGTCGCCTGCGTGCAGACCACCACCGGCCGCGACATCGCCGCAAATATCGAAACCGCGGGCGCCCAGGTCAGGGACGCCGCCAAGGCCGGCGCGGATTTCGTGTTGCTGCCCGAGACCGTCAATCTGATGGAACTGGACCGCCACGCGCGGGATGAAAAGATCGCCGCCGACGGTGGCGACGCAGGGCTGTCGGGCTTTTCGGCACTGGCCAGGGAAGCCGGGGTCTGGCTGCTGGCGGGCTCGCTGGTGAAGCAAACGGAAGACGGGCACGCGGCCAATCGTTCGTTCCTCATCGACTCCGACGGCGAGGTCAAGGCCCATTACGACAAGATCCACATGTTCGACGTCGATCTCGGCGACGGCGAGGTGCACCGGGAATCGAACGCCTACGAGGCCGGCTCAAGGGCGGTCACGGCGGACCTGCCGTGGGGGACGCTTGGGCTTTCGGTGTGTTACGATTTGCGCTTTCCGCACCTTTACCGGGCGCTGGCCCAAGGGGACAATAATAAGGCGGGCGCGGATTTTATTTCGGTTCCGTCGGCGTTCACCCGGCCCACCGGCAAGGCCCATTGGCACGTTTTGCTGCGCGCCCGGGCGATCGAAAACGGCTGCTACGTGTTCGCCCCGGCGCAGTGCGGCGAACACGAAAACGGCCGCAAGACCTTCGGCCATTCGCTGATCATCAGCCCCTGGGGCGAAGTGCTGGCCGACGGCGGCGAGGAGCCCGGTTTCATCACCGCCGAGGTCGATCCCGCCGAGGTCGCCGCCGCCAGGGCCAAAATCCCGGCGCTGACCCACGACCGGGATTTTTCTTAAACGGTTTGCGAGAATTGATGCGGCGGCGGCTCGCCGTCGTCGCGGATGCTGGCGCCCAGGTCATTGACGGCGCAGATGCGCTGTTTGACGCCATCCATATCGGCGGCCTTGATGATGCCGTGTTCATAAGCGACGACCTGCAGCCGCCCCTGCACCAGATCCAGCAGCTCGCCGCTCTTGAGCAGGTGGTCGGGGTTGCGGGGACGGACGAAATCCTCGTTGCCGCGGGCAAAGGTTTCGTAAATCAACACCCCGCCGGGTTCCAGCGCGGCGGTAATGGCGGCCATCAGCGGCCGGTGCAGGTAATTGACGACGCAGACCCCGGCGAACACGCGCCCGGCCAGCGCGCCGCCATCCGCGAAAACACTGGCCCCGGCCTCCAGGTCGACCTCGATGATCTCGACGCCGTCGGCCGCCAGATCGCTAAGCGCCGAGGTATCCCGGTCCACCGCCGTCACCGGATGGCCTAGGCCTTTAAGGAAGCGCGCATGCCGCCCGCCGCCGGCGGCCAAATCCAGGACCGCGCCGCCCGACGGCCCTTGCCTGGGGATCAGGGATTGGAAGCGTTTGACCCAGGGCGAAGGCTCGGTAATGCGGAGGTGCCTACTTCGGGTTTTGTCCCGGATATCTTGCTGATCGGGGTTTTCCATTCGTTAATTCTTTTAGGCTATGCCTTGCGGCAATAAAAACGCTAAGATATTAAAGCATTAAGTGACCCCTGTTTGTGACCCAAAGTTGAGGATGGCCTTTCGCCATGATTCTGTACCAACTCAAATGCCGCCAGGGCCATGACTTCGAGGCCTGGTTTTTGAACGGCGGTACCTACGACAGCCAGCAGGCGTCGGGCGACGTGTCGTGCCCACATTGTGGCACCACAAGCGTGGCCAAGGCGCCGATGGCTCCCAATATCGCCCGCGGCCGGTCCGGGAACCTTAGGGATTCGGGCAATCCCGCGGCCGAGCACCGCGCCCATGAGGTCGCCGAGAAAATCCTCGAAGCCGTGGACGGGTTGCGCCGGGAGGTCGAGGAAAATTGCGATTACGTCGGCGACGAGTTCGCCGAGGAAGCGCGCCGCATCCATTTCGGCGAAACCGAGGAACGCGGCATCTATGGCGAGGCCAGCGACGAGGAAGCCGAAGACCTGGACGATGACGGCATCGATTTCTTCCGCCTTCCGTTCATGCGCCGCCGCAACGATTGAGTCCTATTTCTTCACCCCGCCCCGTTCTTTATCCCAAACGCCAGGTAGTTGACGGCGAGATCGTCCGAGAGCCGCCAGCCCCGGCCGAGGGGGTCGTAGGACATGCCACGGAGATCGGTGATCTTGACGCCGTGGGCCTCGAGCCCGGCAGTCAGCTCCGACGGGCGCACGAACTTTCGCCAGTCGTGGGTGCCGGGCGGCAGCCAGCGCAGCACGTATTCGGCGCCGATCTTCGCCAGCGCCAGCGATTTCCACGTCCGGTTCAGAGTCGAGGCCGCCATCACGCCGCCGGGTTTGACCAGGTTTGCCGAGGCGGCCAGGAACGCATCCAGGTCGGCGACATGTTCCACCACCTCCATGTTGAGAACGAGGTCGTAGCGGCCTTTTTCCGAGCCCCCCCCCTCCAAACACAAGTCCTCGGGCAGCTGGTGGCGGTAATCGATGTCGAGGCCCATTTGTTCGGCGTGCAGGCGTGCGACTTCGATGGTTTCCTTGCCGGCGTCGATGCCGGTGACCACGGCGCCGAGCCGCCGCATGGGTTCCGCCAGCAATCCGCCGCCGCAGCCGATGTCAATAACGTTCAGCTCCCTCAGGGGTTTATCGGCCAGGGGATCGCGGCCGAAATGCCGGCACACGTGATCGCGGATGAATTCCAGGCGCACCGGATTGAGTTGATGCAAGGGCCGGAAATCGCCGCCTGGGTCCCACCAGGCCTCGGCGATGGCGGAAAAGCGGGCGATTTCGTCCGCTGATGCGG
>ERZ813253.758-NODE-758-length-10566-cov-3.682249_pt1 | contig 10566 bp, 12 predicted proteins | sample MGYA00520893_ERZ813253 | MGnify/ENA primary metagenome ERZ813253 (study PRJEB31669, sample SAMD00080414) | marine metagenome | biome: oceanic hadal pelagic zone biome; feature: marine hadalpelagic zone; material: sea water | place: Pacific Ocean:Izu-Bonin Trench...
GGCGCGTGGCCCCCCTGGAGGACGGGAATCGGGAGGGCGCCGACAGTGCTCGGGAGGTAGCCGACCAGGGCGCGCAGGAGCGGGAGGAGCACGTAGTCCGCACCGGGCTCTTTGGTTGGGGCGGCGATGACCATGGCGGCGATCATCGAACCGACGAACGACTCGAAGATGTCCGCTCCCATGCCGGCCACGTCACCGACGTTGTCACCCACGTTGTCCGCGATGACGCCGGGGTTGCGCGGGTCGTCCTCGGGGATGCCGGCCTCTATCTTGCCGACCAGGTCAGCACCGACGTCCGCCGCCTTGGTGAAGATGCCTCCACCCACGCGAGCGAACAGCGCGATGCTGCTCGCGCCCATGCCGAAGCCGGCGATGTAGCCGATCGAGTCGAGGTCGTCGCCGAGCCAGAGATACATCGCCGAGATGCCGAGCAGGCCCAGACCACCGACGGCGAGGCCCATGACGGCGCCTCCGTTGTAGGCTGTCAGCAGCGCAGCCGGTTGTCCGCCCTCGGCGGCGGCCATCGCGGTTCTTCCGTTGGCCGAAGTGGCTGCACGCATGCCTGAGAAGCCGGCGGCGACGCTGCACGAGGCGCCGATGAGGAAGGCGACGGCGACCTGCCAGCCGAGACCATACGAGCCACCTGCGTAGAGCAGTGCAGCGACCACGGCGATGAACACCGCCAACATCCTGTATTCCGCCTTCAGGAAGGCCATGGCGCCATCCTGGATCTGCTGAGTGATGTCAGCGACGGTCTCATTGTCGATCTCTACCGAGTTGATCTTGCGATAGATTCCGAATGCGATCAGCAGCCCGACGAACGCGGTTCCCACCGCCGCCCGGCCGATCATTGTCATCGTTTCTGGTTCTATTTCATCACCGTCGGGCGCGGCGACCCGCGTTCCTCATTTGAGCATTGCCAATGCCGAAGTTGGCCAATCCGGCTCACAAGGGCTTGCGCTCTCTCACCGATAACACGACATCTGCGAAGTTGGCAAGGATGGCCGCACCGTCATGCTCACGCTCGAACGCCTCCGCCTCCTCCGGGCTGATGTGCCCGAGCAGCAGGGAGCGGGCGATGCGGTGCTTCGCCGCCTCGGGATGGAACTGGATGCCCCAGACCGGCAGCGGGCCGGATGCGCGGTGCACGCGAAAGGCGGCGAGTTCGTTGTGCTGTGCGGAAGCGAGCAGCACACAGGAGCATTCTGGTCTAATGTCCGGCAGGGCGACCACGTGGTCCTGGTGGGTGAACAGGCCGACGGGTGCCTCCATGCCCGTGAACAACTCGTCGGATGACCCTGCGTCCGTCAGTTCGAGATCCTCCACCACGTCCGTGCGGCTTTCAGCACGACTGACCTTGCCACCGAGTGCAACATTCAGCAACTGGTGACCGAAGCATATCCCGAGAGTGGGGATGCCAGTGCCGACCGCGGCGCGCATCAGCGCAGCGGCCCCATCCATCCACGGCTCCCACACAGATACGTTGCGCCGGCTGCCGGTGCACACGACCGCATCCACTTCAGCCGAGAGCAACCAGTTCTCCAACTCTGCGTCATCGGCATCGGGAAGCGCGACGCGGCGGAGATGGACCTCTCCTTCCTCGAGCACCTCAACGTGCTCCGACCAGAAAGGGAAATCGTGATCCCATCGAGGTACATCGTGCTCATCGAGTTCATGCGGCTTGCCTCGTTCAGCTTTCAGTGAAGCCAGACGGCCGCTCTGCTGCGATTGGAACTGCGGCGTCAGCAGCCAGACCTCGACGCCACCTGATGCCGCGGCCATGGGACGGACGATCTCGAGATTTCCACCATGACCGAACTCGGCGCGCTCGGCCAGCAGGTCGAGCAGCAGCACCAGCGGCGCGTCACCCATGGTGAGCGGGAGCGGGTTGGCCATCATAGGGTGAGCGATGGTTGAAAGCGCACGAGCGGCACGGCAGGGCGGGGAAGGCACATGGGCGAGGTCGACCGGCAGACGATTCTCGACTCAGTGGGTCCTGTGCAGGCGATTCTCGACGCGCATGACGGCGTGGTGAACGTGATGAGCACGGATGATGGCATCATCACCATCTCCCTCGAGGGCGGATGCACCGGATGCAGCGCCACCCCGATGACGTCGATGCAGATCTACTACGCGCTGATGAAACTCGATGACGTGAAGGATGTCGTGTTCGTCAACAGAGAACTTCCCGAATACATGCGGGGGTTCATCGACGACAAGCTGGCGGTCGAGAGCAGCGAAGGCGAATGACTCGGCTGAAATTCGGGCTTCAACAGGCTTGATAGAGGAACAAGCGACAACTCCGTCACATGCGCGGGCGTTCACCTACGCACACACTTGCACGCACACGTACAGGGGCGGGTTCGTGCACTCCTGCGCTAATGTTCCTGCTGTTGCTGCTCTCCTTGCTGGGAGGGGGGCTCCACACCGCCTCTGCAAAGTCAACGGATGATTGTCCGGGAGTCGATGGCGATTCGCGGCACGACCGCACCGGCTGTCCTGACAGCGATGGCGATGGTTGGTCGGACCCCGATGCGAATTGGACCGTCGACGACGGCGCGGACGCCTTCGTGAGGGAGGTGACGCAGTGGGCTGACAGCGACGGTGACGGTTACGGGGACAACCAGGACCCAGATGCAGAACTGATCGACCACTTCCCTGCCAACCGCAACCTGCACCGCGCTCTGCTCTCTGTGGGCTGCAACCCACCTGACCACACCATCGTGCGCTCCGACTCCAAGACCGCGCACTTCGACTGCACGGTGAGGAACGAGGTCGAGCACACCGTGCGAATCTACGTGGTCTGGGACACCACGCCGGGCATCACCATCAGCGAGAAACCGACTGTGCTGTATCTGAGCGCGAAGGGAAGCGGTGGTGACGTGGCTGAGATCAGGCTGTCGTTCAAGGGTAGCGAATCCGGACTCTCGGGCGGCGATCTCGTGCTGAGCGAATCGAGCGACCCGCAACCGCTCTATTCCATCGGGCTACCCGTACTGGTCGAGGAACCGGCCCCCAAACCGTCCACATACTCCAACCGGCCGAGCGTCGACCTGAGTCCAGTCGAGTCGGCCGTCGGAGACTTCTCCGGTTGGGCGTCGGCGAAGATCGGCCGAACCGTGACCGTGCAGCAGGCGGCGGCCATCCTCCTGCTGGTGCCCCTGCTGCTCGTGGTGGTGGGCCGGCGCACTCACGTGGTGGTGCAGCGCAAGCGCTCAGAGAAGGCCGCACTCAAGGAGGTGGAGGCCAACGAGGATGAGCGGGCGCGACGAGAGGCCGAAGAGAAGGAGCGGCCGAACGAGAAGAGTATCGAGGAGATGGCTGCTGTCGAGGATACCACATCCAAGGGACCCAAGCGTGGGGTCAAGGGTGCCGAGGGCAAGGTGCTCTCCGAGGGGATGTTCGATGTGATCATCGGCGAGTTCGACATGCCCGACGACCCGGGAGACACCTTCAATGTCAGATCCGAGATGATCGACGATTCCGAGATCGCTGGCGAACTGTGGGCAGAGGAGTCCGCCGGAGAACAGGTGGACGACGAGCGCACGGTGGCCGGCAAGCACCGCGCCAAGAAGCGCAGCGATGAGCGTATCGAGGATGACGAGGACGATTCACCTGGCCCCAAATCAACCAAGAAAGCCGGGAAGAAAACTGGGAATAAGCCGAAGAAGAGCACCGCTGGGAAGCCCAAGTCAAAGCGGGCGGATGCAGAACAGGCGCTGGAGAAGTCCGAGCCGAAGAAGAAGCGCAAGCAAGGCGGCAAGAAGCGACCCAAGGGGAAGGTCGGTCACACCCGGGGCCCGGGAATCGATCTCTGACTCACTCCTCTTCCGCGAGGCGAGCCCTTCTGACGGCGTGTGGATTAGGTTCCCCCTGAACCTCCTTCCCCTTGATGTTCAAGGTGGCCGACAAGCCGATCGCGATGCACACTACTGCCATCACGCGCGCCAGGTTGCGCGACCCGAAGATGGCGCCGTCGGCGTAATGCAGCGCGAACAGCGAGCCGGCGGCCACGAAGCAGAACAGCACCATCAGCCGCTGCGCGAACTCCTCGGACCGCTCGCTGCGCGACAACGACCCGATGCTCATCCAGATGATGAGGGCGCCTGCGCACGTGACGGTCGACAGCGTCTCCAGAGCACTGAGAAGTTCCATCAGCACGGCGAAGTAGGCGCGGCACTTCAACAGGCCGTCGCACGAGAGTTGAAGCATCCCGGCAACCGTCGGGCGGGCGTTCGGAGAGGGGTCGATGGCGAAGACCAGCGCATTGAGGCTGCCAGTATCGCGCAGGGATGAGCCGCCGCACTTCTCCAAGGCGCAGGTGGCGGATCTGCTCGAGCAGGTGGGAATCCTGCTGCAGTTGACCGATGCCAACGTGTTCCGGGTGCGCGCCTACCAGAACGCCAGTCGCATTCTCGGATCGCTCGAAGATGACCTCTGGGACGTGATCCAAGAGGGCAACATCACCGATGTCAAGGGCATCGGCAAGGGTATCGGGGGCCTGATCACCGAGGCGCTCACCGAAGGAACGTGGGGGGAGTTGCAGAGCCTCTACGACGACATCGAACCGGGAATGATCGAGATGCTCGGCATTCCCGGCCTCGGCCCGAAGCGAATCAAGGTCATGCACGACGAACTCGGAGTGGATTCGATCGCCGACCTGTCCGCCGCCTGTGAATCCGGGGCTGTGGCAGACCTCGACGGATTCGGTGAGAAGAGTCAGCAGAAGCTGCTCGACGGAATCGAACTGCTCGCTCGCTTCAAAGGGCGCCGCCGCCTGAACGTCGGCCTGCTCTACGGTGAGGCGTTCGAAGCGCAGGTGGCGAACATCCCCGGAGTCAGCAGGGCCCAGTTGGCGGGCAGCGCACGCAGGAGACGCGAGACCATCGGGGACATCGATGTGGTGGCGGCGGTTGAACCGGAGGATGTGGAGGCGGTCAGCGAAGCCATCCGGTCCTTACCGGGAATCGCCGAGGTCAAAGGAGCGGGCGAGAGCAAGGTCAGCGTCATCCTCGAGGCGAGCCTGTTCGAATCAGGCATGGATCTCGGGACTCTCGACGGCGGCGTGTTCGCCGCGGTCGGCGGCGATGATTACCCGGACATGGAGACGAGCGGGACCATCGAAGCGCAGGTGAGGATGGTTCCCGCGAAGGTGTTCGCCTACACATTGGCCTACTTCACCGGCTCGAAGGAGCACAACATCCGCATGCGCCAACTGGCGATCGATCGCGGGCTGCGGCTGAACGAATTCGGGCTCTTCCCAGAGGAGGATGCGGGTGACCTGAAGGGTCTGGAAGCGGCGGAATTCTCCTTGGAAGCAGTTGACGAAGAGGACATCTACCGGCACTTGGAACTCTCCTGGGTCCCCCCTGAGATGCGCGAGGACATGGGTGAGATCGAGGCTGCGGCCGCGGGTGAACTGCCGAAACTGGTCAAGCCGACCGACCTCAGGGGCTCCTTCCACAACCACACCACCCTCTCAGACGGTGTCGCCACCCTCGAGCAGATGGCACGGGCGGCGATGCAACTCGATTGGGAGTTCCTCGGCATATCCGACCATTCGCAGATGCTGAACATCGGCGGACGGCAGATCGGGGCCGATGCAGAGGACATGCTCGCTCAAGGTGAGCAGATCCGCGTGCTCAACGAGGGGTGGGAGGACGCGGGCAAGGACTTCCGCTTGTTCCACGGGGCGGAGTGCGACATCCTTCCCGATGGCTCGCTCGACTACGACGACGCCACCCGCAAGGCGCTGTCCCACGTCGTCGGCAGCGTGCATCAACTGGCCGGCTGGAACAACCGCGACGAGCAGGAGAACACCGAGGCGCTCATCCGCGCCATCGAGGACCCGACCTTCACCATCCTCGGCCACCCGACCGGGAGGATTCTCCAAGGCAGGGACGGCTTCCCGGTCGACCTGCACCAGGTGCTGCGCAGGATGGGTGAACTGAACGCCGAAGGGACGCTGAAGTCGGTGGAGATCAACGCCAGCCCGTACCGGCTCGACCTCGACTGGCGCTTCTGCCGCTTCGCCCGCGACCAAGGTGTGCCCGTGTGCATCAATCCGGACGCCCACGACATCCGCGGGCTGCGCGATGTCTGGTTCGGGGTGCAGATGGCTCGCAAGGGCTGGCTTGCCGCCGAGGACATCCTCAATTGTCGTTCAGGTTCCCAATTGGAGAATCAACTTTCCAATTGAAGATCTAAGAGATTCCCCGAATAGGGAAAGCCAGGAGTGTTGAAGGTTCTGAACCTGATGGACGATACATGCCCTTGGAAATGATAGCGGTAGCGACAGAAGAGATCGGTGCCGCCGTCGCTGACGAACTTGAGGAGAGAATAGGGGAGAAGAGTTGGTGGAAATCTCTCAAAGCCGTTCTGTTCTATGGGCCGGCGGTTCTCATTGGAATATATTTCATTGGCTTCGCGTTGGGTTACTTCTGAACCAAGAATGTTGATCGGGGGCACAGTGACGCAGGAGTTCAAGGGTGGAATCCACAGGGATATCTCCATTGGATGAGGCTGGCAGGGTGGTGCCATGGGGATTGCAAGGGCGGTGGTGTTCGCCGGTGTGGCGTTCTTCCCGGCCGTGCTGCTCGGGCTGGGCCTGTTCATCCTGCTCGGCGGGGCGGACAAGCCGTTCGCCACCTGGATGTGGGTCCCCTGCTGGATCCTGCCTCCTGTGCTGATGCTCGGCGCAGGTATCCGCGGTTATCGCTGGCAGGACGTCGAGCTGGAGTGAGCGCATGCGCATCTCTGAGAAGGTCGAGCGCGTCGGCGCGGTGCTCGATGAACTGTATCCCGAGACACCCATACCGCTCAAGCACCGAAACGTGTACACCTTCATGGTCGCAGTCCTGCTCTCGGCGCAGACCACGGACAAGAAGGTCAACCAGGTCACCCCGACGCTGTTCGACCGCGCCTCCACCCCCTCCGAGATGGCCGCCCTCGAAGTGGACGATATCAGGGACATCATTCGCGAGATCGGCCTTGCGCCGACGAAGGCGAAGAACCTCAAGCGCATGGCCGAGCAGTTGGTCGAACGGCACGATGGCGAGGTGCCGCAGACTTTCGCGGAACTAGAGGAACTGGCCGGCGTGGGGCACAAGACAGCCAGCGTTGTGATGGTACAAGCGTTCGGCATCCCCGCCTTCCCGGTGGACACGCACATCCACCGGCTGTCCGCTCGCTGGGGACTCTCCAACGGCAGGAACGTCGTGCAGACCGAGCGGGACCTGAAGCGGCACTTCCCTGAGAATGAATGGGCACGGCGCCACCTGCAGATCATCTACTTCGGCAGGGAGCATTGCCCAGCCCGCTTCCACGACCTCAACGAATGCCCGATCTGCTCGTTCGCCGCCTCCAAAGCACGCATCCGCGCCGAGCGTCAGGGTTGAGAAGGGAAGCCCGGTCGCACGACCATGGCGAAACTGTCAGTGGGGGACACCGCACCCGATTTCGAAGCGACCTTGACCGACGGCAGCACGGTGAATCTGTCAGGGATGCTGGCCGAAGGAGAAGGCGTCATCCTCTACTTCTACCCGAAGGACAACACGCCTGGATGCACGGTCCAAGCGTGTGACTTCCGCGACAACTGGCAGCGGTTGGGCGCAGCGGGGTGGAGAGTGATCGGCATCTCGAAGGATTCGGCGAAGTCACATGAGAAGTTCATCGACAAACACGACCTGCCGTTCGAACTGATCATCGACGAGGAGACCGAACTGAACCAGCTCTACGGAACCTGGCGAGAGAAGAGTTTCATGGGACGTACATTCCTAGGATGCATTCGGTCGACATTCGCGATCTCACCTGACGGCGATCTCGCATGGGTCGGCTACCGTGTGCAGGCGAAAGGGCACGTCGAGCGGTTGATGAGCGACCTCGGAATCGAGTGAGCGAGATGACCGACCTACCCGGCTCCCTCACTGGCGAGCGCCATGACCTCGGAAACGGCTCTGTCGCCTGGGGCCCCTGCCATGTGGGGGTGGATGCCGTCATCGGTGCGGACTGCAGCATCGGAGCGCTGGCGCATGTCGGCTCCGAGGCGGTTCTCGGCGACCGGGTACGGGTGCAGGGTGGAGCATATGTCGCTTCGATCTGCGTGTTGGGCGACGACGTGTTCGTCGGTCCGAACGCAACACTGCTCAACGACCGGCACCCTCCGAGCCGAGACTGTGCCAAGTGGCTGCCCGTGGTGGTCGGCGAGGGGGCGGTGATCGGCGGCGGGGCGACCGTCCTTCCCGGCGTGACCATCGGCGAGCGAGCGGTGGTAGCGGCTGGAGCGGTGGCCACCAAGGACGTCCCGGACGACGAGGTGTGGGGCGGAATCCCAGCACGTTTCATCATGTCGAGGGCGGACTACGAGGCCAGCCGAACCTCCAGAGAGGAGGCGTGACGATGGATACGGATGCACGCAAGCAGGCGGTCAAGGACTTCCTTCAGCGCTGCGTGGAGTATGCTGACGCCTCCATCGCGCGCAAGCGTGAGCGCGCCGAGGGTGGTGAGGGTGATGAGAGCGAGATCTTCCGCTGGACCGCGTACCGGGAATTCACCGCCTACGCCATCTCCGAACTCGACTCTGGTGAACTCGACCCGTGGTTCGACGAGCAGGCCGAAAGCCCATCCAGACCGCGCATCGGTGGTGGCGGAACTCCAATCGAGTCCTCGCCTCTGTGGCTGTCAGCGCTCGTCGCCCCGCGACCGATGGCGCTGCTGTCGACCCGTTCATCGGCTGGCGTGGACAACCTCTGCCCTGTCTCCTCGCTGAACATCCTCGCCAACCGCCCACCGCTGCTCGGGGTGAGCCTGTCTGTCGATTCCAAGGGACGGCAACGAGACAGCCTCGTCAATCTGAGAGATGGGAGCGCCGCATCGCTGCTCATCCTGCCCGCCACCTGGGAAGCGGCACGATTGGTCGAGGCCACCGCGACACCGCTTCCTCCCGAGGAGAGCGAATGGGGTCTGCTCGACGCTGAACCGACCCCCGACTCGACGGGCAGGCCGGCCATCCACCCTGATTCGGTGGCGGTGATCGAATGCTCGCTCGCCGAACTGCATCCACTGCCGTCGGGCAGCGTCGCCACCCTGGCGATCCTCGGCGTCGAGCGCATCCTGCTGCCCGACGAGCTGTCCAGCGACGAACCCGACCTTACGAAACTCGGAGCGCTGCTCGCCCAGCATGGAAACTGCCGCTTGGTCCCCGGACCGGGCCCTGACGACTGGTCCTTCATGGTCGGCGGTCACGAATCGTCGTGATTCTCAACAGCGTGCCAGGGTCAGGTCGCTTCGAGCACTTCATCGTGGACACCGAGATGGTGTGATTGGGTGTCGATGATCGAGGCGGCGCCCGGGATCAACAGCAGCATCTCCTCTTCGTCGAGCGCGAATATCGGCGTCCCCAGCCGCTCGGAGAGCCCTCCGACCTCTCTGCGACACGCATCCTGCTGCGCGTTCATGTGCAGCAGGTCGCGCAGGTCGACCACGATGATGTCACCCGTTAGCAGCCGATTCGCCATCGCGTGGGTCGGCAGGCGATACATCTCATCGGGAGTGACGTAGCGGATCGCCCGTCGTGCAGGCGGCATCCTGGTGCGCACCCACGCCTGCCAGCGAACTTCACCGAGGTCGTGGAACGACTGGTCGGCGAGCACGGAGGTGGCCGAACGGGAGGAGGGAGTTTCAGCCGGCAGGGGGGGTGAATCAGCGTCAGACCGGCGAGGCTCAGTAGGGTCTGGCAGACCGAAGAAGGTGTAGAGGTTGCTCAAGCGGCTCACGCTCACAGATCGAGATCCAGACCCGTGTCGTGCCCTGCCTGCTCTTGAGACTGCTGCTCCAACCACTCCTTGCCGTAGTGATTCCACTGCTCCTGCGTCCAACCCGGCGGGAGTCCTTCAACCGGGATCTGCGGGGGACCCGCGAAGGCTGGTGATTCCGCGGGCGCTGGAGGAGCTTGCGCCTCGCCTCCCATCAGGTCCATCGCTTCTTCGGGCTGCGCTTCCGGCTCGTATGGCGGAGGGGCAGCGGCTTCAACGGACGGATAGGCCTCCTGCGTGGAAGGGGTGGAGAATTCGGTTTGGCCGGCTATATCCGCCCCCTCGGGAGCGTAGGTCGGCGGTGTCATCGACCGTTCACGCGTCATCACTTCTCCAATCACCTCCATCCACTCGTCGTCGGTATGAGAAGAAGGCCTGCGCAGCATCGTGAAGGCCAGCACCATCAGCAGCGCCACGAAGACGAGCGCGAGCGCCGCGACAGGCAGGCTGACCCCGGTATCCTCGAGCCAGCCGAGCGCGCCTGTCTCGTCCTCGAGCACGACTATCTCCAAGTCAAAGGTGTCCGAGTACATCTCGTCACTTACGGTCAGCCGGATGTATTTGGTGCCCGGGGTGTCGAACGACCGCCGGAACGGCGTGCCCTCGTAATCGAGGTCGTTGGCAGGGTCGCCATCGTCATCGGAATCGTGGAAGTAATCGAGATCCCATGTGTAGATGAGGATGGCCATGTCAGACTCCGAATCGGTGGTGTTGTTCGTCCAGATGATCAACTCCTGTCCGACCCTGATCGTCA
>ERZ813253.759-NODE-759-length-10554-cov-4.151913_pt1 | contig 10554 bp, 10 predicted proteins | sample MGYA00520893_ERZ813253 | MGnify/ENA primary metagenome ERZ813253 (study PRJEB31669, sample SAMD00080414) | marine metagenome | biome: oceanic hadal pelagic zone biome; feature: marine hadalpelagic zone; material: sea water | place: Pacific Ocean:Izu-Bonin Trench...
CGTGGCCTGAGCTCACTCGGTGAAAAGGGTCAAGCACTCGGCTCGTCTGACCGTTACTTCCAAGCAGAACTGGCGGCGGATAAGCTCGTACCTGAAGGTGTTGAGGGTCGTGTACCATTTAAAGGCTCTATCCGCCCTATCATTCACCAAATCGTTGGTGGTATTCGCTCTTCTATGGGTTATACGGGTTGTAAGAATCTCCAAGCGATGCGCGATGATGCGGAATTTGTGCAGGTGACTTCAGCGGGGATGACGGAGTCTCATGTGCATGATGTCACCATCACAAAAGAAGCGCCAAATTACCACCAGTAGATACAGGGTTTAATTTTCTGTATGTCTTTGTTGTCGAAAATTTCAGATTGATCACTGATTAAACATAAGCTCACGTCCTTCAATTTTCTTACTCCTCGACATACAAAAAATTACTCAACTGTATTGCAATATTTTCTTTTCTTGATGGATTTGATTGGTCGTTTATAAATACATAAACTCCCGCCCTTCGCCAGCCTTACGCCTCGGTCTAGATAAAATTTTCCTGCTACTGATCCTATTAATCTAATTTAGTTTCTCCCACCGTATAATGGCATAGGTAAACTGAGCCTTTAAAACACAGCCTTTCTTGTTATTGGTCTAATCAATCGTATTAATGACGATATAGAATAGTTTACAAGATGCAAAACGAGACCATATTAGAAAAGGAGACGGTACCCTTTAATTGGCATTATTTACTCCTAAATATTAATTAATCGCAATTAAATATACTATTATTGCAGGAGTTAATATCAAGGGGAGGTGATAGTATCATTTAATTTATTGCTACGACAAAGGAGGAGCCAGCAAGAAAAGTGCATGGCTTTGAGGCCCCTACAGCCCGTTTGTTAGGTTTTTACTTTTGGCAGAGCAGGTACTTTAGAATTTCTATTATTTGTTCTGGCTTTTCAGCCCAAGCTTGAGCTTGAGAATCGATTTCTTTTAATGGATGTACCAATGATTTATCATGCAATGTAATGTATGGCTTGCTCAGCGCAGCACAATAACCAGCATCAAAAGCTGCATTCCATTGTTTGTACTTTTCACCAAAACGAATGATTGCTAAGTCACATTTTTCGATATGTGTTTTAATGAGAATGGCATTTACTTTAGCTGATTTATGGTCACGCCAAAAAGAATCATCCTCTAAACCAAGACAGTCTCCTGCCGCGTCACTAGCTTCATGATTTGTAACCGGCGAAGAGAAAGAGATTTCAATATTTTCTTGACAGCATCCTTCAATAATTTTTTCTCTCCAGTCTGTATGAATCTCTCCTGAAAGGTATATATTAAATTTCATTTTTTTGACTTAATTTTGATTATTTTTGACCTAACGCTCACTTCAGCAGCCTGACGTTAGCCGGGTTCGACTGCATGTGCTTGTTATGAAGCTGTTACACTCGCAAGTTAAGTTTAAGCGGCATCCTTTAATTAACATTATTGACTCCTATATATTAATTATTCGCAATTAAACACATCAAAATTATACTCAGTAAGAGTCATTGTAAATTCTTAAAAAAATTTAGCATCTACGTTAATCAGCTTGTTCGATCATTCAAAGATTTCTTAACAAAGTACCTCATAGCCCTCATCACAAACCCAAATAAGCTAAAATTCAAAAGCTTTATCTAAATAATTAATATCTGAATCAGATAACTGCAATTGCATGGCTTGGGCGCTGTCCAATGCACTTTCGACCCGACTTGCACCAGGGATTGGAATTATTACAGGCGACTTTTTAAGTAGCCAAGCAAGGGCAATTTGAAAGGGTGTTACCTTATAGGTCTGCGCTACTTTATTCAGTGAGGGGCTGTTCTCAGTGCGGACTTTGCCATTACCCCCACCAACGGGACTGTAAGCCAAAAATGCAATGTTTTGCTGTTCGCAGAAATCAATAATGCCATTGCGAAAATAATCAAGGTCAAAAGGGCTACAGCGATCTTGAACGCTAACAATGTCAACCATTTTATGGGCTTGGACAATCTGCTCAAGAGTGGCATTTGAAAGGCCAAGATTGCAAATTTTTCCGGCATTCTTTAGGTCAATCAAAGCGCCCATACTCTCTTCAAAAGGCACTTCTTTATCGGGCTCATGAAAGTGATATAAATCAATGGCTTCCGTACCAAGCGCGATTAAACTCGCCTCACAGGCGGCCTTGAGATGATCAGGATGACCGTTGTCAACCCAATCGCCATTGGGTCGAACCAGTCCACCTTTGGTTGCAATAGTCACGGGTGTGCTACCCTGCCAAACTTTCATCGCCTCGGCAATCAAACGTTCATTGTGGCCAATATCACTATTATCTAAACAATAAACATCCGCTGTATCAATCAAATCTATGCCCGCGTCCAAGGCCTCGCAAATTAAACGTATCGCTTGTTGGCTAGTCGGTCGATTAACGGTAGACAGCGGCATCGCCCCCAAGCCAATTGGGTTGACTGAAATTCCGGATGAGCCTAATCTGCGTTTTTTCATCGGTAATATTTCAACTCTAAGTCTGCTCTTTGTCTATATTGCAATATTTTCTTTTCTTGATGGTTTTTTATTGGTCGTTTATAAATACATAAACTTCCAGCCTTTACCAGCCTAACGCCTCAAGCCAAATAAAAATCTTCTATCAACTGCAATGCCACATAAAAAAAAACCTTCTGATGCTTGCATTTTACGCCTTGCCACACAGCTAGACTCACTGTAGCTGATTTTAACAAATTATAAAATGTAATAACCTGCTACACAAATTAGCAATTTAATTGCGATGGTGAAGCTCGTTTTCAATCGCCTTGTTAAAAGCAATTGAATCAATCCCCATTTTCTCAGCGTTCGAGCTGCAATACTATTTTCCATGGATGCAACAACCTCCAAAACATGAACGCCTAGAAGTCGAGTATTTCTATTCTTATTGAGTTTATAAAGCCTGTCCAGCAATACTTGATCTTATGGTTGAGTGTCATATAATTTTGAACTTGGTTGTGTAACTTCAGATGCGCTCAAATCAAAACCCATTGACTTGGGGTCAACCCCTATATTATTTAGGGCGTCAATGTGCTGTATTTTTATTGCCTGATTAACCTCATCTGGGTTAATATTTAGGCACTTAAAAACTTTTCTCGCAGTAAATCTGGCTATCCAGCACTGAGAGCATGAAATGCTCTACACCAGGCTTTTCCTCACCATTTAGGTTTGCATGTTTTTCGGCCCCTTGGCATAACTTGGTGATAGTTTTCATATCACCAATTTTTTTGTTTTAGTTTTTAAACAGCTCAGTTCTCCGTGTTTTTTAGATAAGTAGCATGACGCTTATGAGCCGCCTGTTTGGTTACGCCAGGAGACTCCGCTATTTGTGCCCAAGTTCAACCTTGCAATAATGCTTCCTTGACTTCACTGCGCTCCAGTTTATCTGTCACCATTCGCAAAGATGACACAGCGACAAGGACGTCCTTCGGCTTATTAGGATGTGGCAATGATTTTAGGTAAGTCATTTGTCATATATGAAATGGGCGGCACTCTTTCGCTTGTGCTCGCTTAAAGTTTTCTTAGCGACTCTTCTCTTTGTGACAAATGAGCCTTGGCCCTAGTAAGGATGTTTCCTTGTTATGTGCTGGCTATTAATTATGCTTTGTGATCATACTTGTATTGCAAGTCCTGTCTCATATTATTATCAATATTCCTAAACGCACAGCCCTCTATATGGTCATTAACAAGTCCCATTACTTGCATAAAGGCGTAAGCTGTTGTTGGGCCAAAAAACTTCCAACCACGTTTTTTTAGCTCTTTTTAAGGCTTGGGAAGTTTTGGTAATGCTGGGAATGGGATAATCGTAATCACCCTTGCCAATATGTAGCTCTTTGGATTTAAGTTCCCATTGCCAAATATAGGCTGCAAGAGAGTCAAACTCATCAACGATCTCAATATCACGATGAGCATTGTTTATCGTCGCCTCGATTTTTCCACTATGGCGAACAATACCGCTGTTTTGCAAAAGCTGTACAATATTGTCATCATCATATTGTGCCACTTGATTAAAGTCGAATCCAGCAAAAGCTTGTCTAAAATTCTCACGCTTACGTAGAATAGTCAACCAAGAAAGACCAGATTGAAAGCCTTCTAGGCAAATTTTCTCGAAGAGTTTAAAGTCATCAATAACCGGACGACCCCATTCATCATCGTGATATTTTCTATAATCCAGATGATCCTTGCCCAAGTAGCAACGAGTGATGCCGTCTTCTGGAGTGTGTAGATTTGTATTTTCTGAAATTGACATAAGTAATAACTAAAGAAAGACTAAGCTTATTGCAATGAACAACATGATGCAACCAATAACAAATTCTAGTACTTTCCAAGCCCTTGGTTTGTTAAAAATAGGCGCTAACAAGCGAGCTCCATATCCCAGAGAAAAGAAAAATACAAATGAAGCAATTGTTGCCCCCAATGCAAATTGATATTGCTCATCGGGGTATTGAGTAGAAACAGCGCCGAGCAGAAATAGTGTGTCTAAATACACATGAGGGTTTAACCATGTCAATGCAAGACATGCCAATACAGCTGGCGCAAGCGAAGTTTTAGATACTTTATTTTCTTTTAACACATCGTTGCTATTAAAAGCAAAGTAAAAACTTCGAGCTCCGTAGGCTAAAAGGAAAATAGCGCCTACATATCGAGCAATAGACTCCACTCCAGGTAAAACATTAATGGTAAGAGAAAAGCCAAACACACCAATAACAATAAGCACAGCATCAGATAGCACGCAAATCAAGCACAAAATAAAAACGTGCTGTTGCCTTAAGCCTTGTTTGAGGATAAATGCATTTTATGCACCAATTACCAATATTAAGCTCAACCCCAAGACGAAACCAGAAAGAAAACCTGTCATTTAGAAAATATTGAAAGAGTAATGGTTAACAATATTATTAAATCTTCAATAATTGCATAACGACAACCTGGGATTTAGTGGGGTATACGTCAATTGTGGCTTCAAATTACTCTTCAGAATCAGGCGCCACAGGTTTTTTCGTTCTATAGCCTGGCTTGGCCAGTATTTCTAGATAAAACGATTCTAGGCCTTCCGCTTCAGCCTCACCTATGCACTTACTAAGCTCAGCTGTATGAATAACTTCCGCCCTCTCTTCAGTTGGGCCGTACTTACAATCAAAATCCCAGTAGTCAACATCCTCAGGTAGGGCTTTTCTACCCTCTCTTTTCAGGTATTTCTTAACATCGCGCCTCACTGCTTCCACAAGCCTAGCCGTTTTGATTTTCGGGTGTGTTAATTTAAATGTTTTTTTCATATTTTTTCTTGTGTTATCTGATAGAAATCATGCGATTATTTTAGGTTAATAAAGGTGAAAAATAAGAAATTAAATGGACATTACCTCTCATTTATCAGGAAAGCAGCCAGCCCCCCTCTACATCAATTGTTGTTCCGGTGACAAAATCATTTTGGATTGCAAATAAAATGGCCTGTGCCACCTCTTCTGCAGTTCCAGCACGAGGGATTGTGTGTCCACTAGTTCGCTCTTTAAATAAAGCTGCTCGCTCTTTTCCTTTAAGTGTAACCATAGGCGTGTCAATTACCCCTGGTGAAACCACATTGATTCGTCGCGGCGCTATCTCAGGTGCAACCGTTCTAACCATCACTTCCACCGCAGCGCCAACTGAGGCTAATGAAATCTGTCCAGCTTTAGGTCTTCGTGATGGCGCTCCACTAACGAGTACAATAGCTCCTTCTTCGCTCATATGCTGGGCGCCATAACGCACAACATTTACATAACCCCACAACTTATCAAAAGAGGCCCGATAGCCGTCCATATCCATCTCTAGAAAAGGGCCGAGAGTTCTTGTGCCACCTGTTGCCGCGCTCACCAAAATATCAAAAGGGGCGTGCTCTTGAAACAATAAAGACAGCGTTTCTCGATCATGTACGTCACATTTTTGTAGCGAAATACCTTCTAATCCATCGCCCGCTTTCTCTGGTTTGCGACTGATGCAAATGACCTTAGCGCCTAAAGCTGCAAGTTTTTTAGCCGAAGCAAGGCCGATGCCAGATGTGCCACCAAAAATAAGTGCTTTTTTACCTGCTATATCCAATGTTATTTCCTTTGTTTTATCGTGTTAAGAATGCATTCAACCAAGACAGGAACTCAAAGACATGCTTTCTTTTATTTAGGTGCGCTCGGCCTCTCGCCATGCTTTTCAATATTGTAGGTCTCTTCAAACCAACATGCACGGGAATTCCAGAAGATACTTCGCTGTGGTTTAATCTCTGGATCTTCATCCAATGTCCCTGCAGGCACAACAATATTTACACCTCCTTTAACAGCCCAAGGCAATGATGAACCACAGTTTTTACAGAAACCTGTTGCAAAGTACTTTGCTTGAGGGTGCTCAAACCTACCCAGCTGTTCTTCACCTTCCAACCAACGAAATTGACTGGGCTCTACAAACAGATTTGCAGCGTGTGCACTGCCGGTAAATTTTCGACACCTAGTACAGTGACAATACTGAAAGATCTTAAAAGGTGGGTCAATCTCATAAACAACACGTTGGCACAAACAGCTTCCTTTCATTATTTAATCCTCGCTTAGTTTTAGATAATTGTTAACACTCCGTATAATCATACCACTGTCTCAAAATAGATTGCTATTGCTATTTCAAGTGAATAATTAAAAGAGGATTCTTTATTAATTCTAACTTTACATAAACTCATTGTTAAGCCCTTCAAAAGATAGGGTAATTTGGTTTTTTCCTGTTTCGTTAACTTTTTTTGAGGTAGGAATTGCTATGTCACTTTTACGACACAGTTCAGGCCCTTGACATTTTTCTTGGTCATATAATCATTCTCTTAAATCTCTAGAATGCTCGATAGTTTGCTCGACTCAAGCTCTTTAATCTTAGTATCAAAACCACTGGTAGAAAACACGCCCTCATTAACAGTAAAACAAATGATGCCGCTAGATTTGACAATGCTAACCAATTCATCAAAACGCTTTGCAACCCACAAGGACGTGAGTAAAAACACTGATACAAAGTTCTACATCATACTCGTTGGTGTGAAAAGGTAGCATCTCGTTAAGGCTGCCAAGGAACAGCTTCGAGTAGTTTCTTTGCTTGGCAATATCAAGCATTTCTTGGGAAAGATCAATACCATCATAATTACTAAGGCGGCTTTTCTCAAGCTCAACCCCAACCAAACCTGTAACACAACGCACATCAATAATTTTTGCCTGCTTATTTTTGAAATATCTGAACAGAAACTGGCTGTGCAACAGTGCCTAACAAATTATCATTATCGTCGTCATAAGCGTTTGCCCATTTTTGATAAACATTTATTAACTCACTATCATTTTAAGTGCTAGAAACATCTAGGTTTTCATAAAACTTCAGCCCTTTTTTCACCGTTGACATACTTGGAAGCATCTTTTGTTTAAACTACTTATTGGTTAATAAAATAGCCTTGCGGTATTATTCAAGCTAAAGTTAGAATGCTTGATGCACTCATTCTAACCGACTTAGTTGATTTATATTGGGCAATCATTGTCTGGCAAACAAAATGTTAATTCAGTTTGCCATAAAACGTCATCCTAGCAGACTCTGAAAGTTGCACCCCAGGCTTTGTATTGTAAGCCAAAACGGAAAGAATCCTCACCCTATCACCCTCAGTAAGAGTGACCCTGTGTATTGAATTACGACCGCGAAACAAAACAAGAGAGCCGGGGTTAAAGGATAAAACACTCGGCGTATATTCACCATTAAGCAGAGCTTTCACGCCTTCGTAATTCATCTCGTTATAGTCAGAATTTCTAAAATCTCGAATGTATTCAAAAGATCCGCCGGCCTTCGGTTGTTGAATTAACAAAGTTATTGCAAAAGAAGAATTGTCAAAATGCCAGCCAAGCTCCTGACCTTCGTGTGCGTAATGAATGTTAATGGACGAGAGGTTGTCATCGTAATTATATAGACACTCCTCAGCTAACACAGCACAAAGAAAATCACGAAATCCCTTTGCATCATACAAAACCCTTAAAGGGGAGTTGTTAGGCACTTGATCGTCTGTAATACAGCCTTTTGAGGAACTAAAAGTTTGATTTCTTGGGTGCTTTTCTGGAAACGATTTGTCATGAGGTTTTAGGTAAATATTGTGGCTATTTTCACAATAATAAGCAAGATGCTCATGAGCATGTGCTTCTTTTACAAGAGCTTCAACTACACTTGGCAAAAGAAAACCATTCAGAATTAAGACGCCATTAGCGTCCAATTGTTCTTTACAAGTGCTTCTGTATTCCTTGGCTTCAAGAGGATGCTGTTCATAATCAATAATCTCTTGTAGCCGTTTATTCATAGTGTTTTCTCCTTTTAATTAACACATCAATTCTCGTAATTAGGTTTATTTATTTTAAATACTATTACTCTATATAACTTTATAAAATAGCATAATTAAAACTACAATTTAACAATTTATGATACGTGTAAATACAAGCAAAACAACCGCCGTATCCTGCAATTATATTTTGATATGAAACTTAAGGTATTGTGTAAAAAATATACGATTGCTAACCAGCCTCTGGAGACAACATTAAGCTTATAGATAAGATGATTCATTTTGGAAAAATTTCTAAGCTAGAATTCTTGCGAGATTATTGGCAAAAAAAACCACTTTTAATTAAACAAGCTCTGCCGGAATTTATCTCACCGATTTCAGCCGACGAGTTGGCAGGTCTTGCTTGTGAGGAAGAGTTGGAATCAAGAATAGTTATCGGCACCACCCACAACCACGATTGGCAATTAACCAATGGACCCTTTCCGCAAGAGACGTTTGCCAAACTGCCCAATGAAAATTGGACATTACTCGTGCAGGGTGTTGACCGCTATGTTGATGAAGTTTATCACCTTATTAACCACTTTGACTTTATTCCTCGTTGGCGATTTGATGATGTCATGATTTCCTACGCAGCCAAAGGAGGCAGTGTCGGCCCACATTTTGATTATTATGATGTTTTCCTTCTCCAGGGTAGCGGCAAACGCCGCTGGCACATCAGCCCCAATAATTGCACTCTCGACAACTACCTGGACGACATACCGCTCAGAATCATGCAAAAATTTGACGCTGAGACCGTTTGGGATGTAGAGCCTGGCGATATTGTTTACATACCCCCAAAAGTAGCCCATCACGGCGTTAGTCTCGATGATGAGTGTGTAACCCTTTCTATTGGTTATCGCTCTTATTCGCAACAAGAAATGCTGAAGTCATTGGAGTTAACTGGAGAAGAAAAATCTAGTGAATACTATCAGGACCCCGAATGGAAGGACGATTCAACCGCTCTGATTCCAGAAGACGCCATCAACGCAGCAGAGGCATTTTTAGATCTGTCTGTATTGCCAGAACATTATTTTGGCTCATTTGTGACCAAGCTTGATCCGTTGGATGAGCAAAGTATGAATGAAATTAGCGCTTATGAACAGCTAGAAACCCTTGATATAAATGCAATCTACGAGCTACAGCCGCACTGTCGTATTGCCTATCAACACTCAAATCAGTCGATCATATGCTACATCAATGGAGATACTTTCGACTGTGACAATATTGACCTTAACGTTATTATCGATTTTTGCAATAGCCGTAGACTTAATGTTATCGAGCTCGACTCCAACAACTATCTATTAGCTTACCGCTTACTTGCGCTAGCATTTATTCGAAAACTACAATCGTAGAATATTCCGCTACTTAAAATTCACTACAGATTCTGACTTTTTTATTTCAATGGCAACGCGCTTTTAGAAAACGTCTGTTTCAACACTACGGTTGATTCGATACTGGCAACACACTTTAAACTCCCCAAAGACTTTTTAACGAAACTTTCGTAACTAAGCAGATCAGTGGCAATAATTTTTAATAGGTAATCGTGCGCTCCGGGTGATGACGGAACACTCTATGACTTGTGCCAGGTTTTTCATCGCTTGCTCAAATAAATCTGCGTTCACATCTGAATTTTCAGTTATTGCCCCTTTCCCCTGAGTATTTTTAGTGGCTCTGAATAAGCCAGAGAGAGCGACGGACCAAGGTGTTTTTTCTCAGCTTCAATGTATGTTTTTTAGATTTCATTTGTTTAGTATATTTTGAAATTATTTAATTCTTTGTCGGCAAAATTTTTCAGAAATTTCCATGCGTAAGGCTCGGTAACAGAAATATACTTGTTTTCAGGAAATAGTTTTTTTCGGTAGTTCGCTGTTACCACGGTAAAACACGCCCGCACACAAACAAGATGAATGAGTGACTCAATTTCTTCGTCTCTTAATGGGTAAACTGATTGAAAGCCCCCCACAATCGACCTGGTCTTCGTCTCAGGCTCTGCCTCTTCTAAAATAAGGTAGGTGATGGCTACCGCTAATTCGCTTGCTAAAAAAGTATGCGCCATATCACCAAAATCAATAACGCCAGATATGTGGCCATTTTCATTCACAAGAACATTGTAATCATTACCATCATTATGAATATACTGTGTGCGTAAATATTTTTCATTCGGCACAATG
>ERZ813253.762-NODE-762-length-10539-cov-10.182386_pt1 | contig 10539 bp, 8 predicted proteins | sample MGYA00520893_ERZ813253 | MGnify/ENA primary metagenome ERZ813253 (study PRJEB31669, sample SAMD00080414) | marine metagenome | biome: oceanic hadal pelagic zone biome; feature: marine hadalpelagic zone; material: sea water | place: Pacific Ocean:Izu-Bonin Trench...
TTTAAAGGTATAAGAGTAGGGTAGGGGCGGAGAAGGAAGGGCTACAGCAGAGGTAAGTGCGACACCAGTACACCAGAAATATACCGTAAAAACCGATGGTACTGGAGATTACACCGTTATCCAAACCGCCATTAACGCTACCACGGATGCGGATACGGTCTTGGTCTATGCTGGCACATATACGGAAAACGTTAGCCTTAACAAATCAATTATTCTGATGAGTTCTGAAGGGGCGGATAGTACAATTATTGATGCCAACAACTTTGGCACTGTGGTAACAATAACCGATGGTAGTGATGCCACGCTTGATGGATTTACACTACAAAATGGGTATACCAGCGGCTCTAATACCAAGTCTGGTGGGTTGATTGTGCTAAATAATGATGCAGTTATTAAAAACTGTATTATTAAAAATAATCAAGGTCATCAAGGCGGCGGCATTTACACAGAAGGCGGTTCTTTTTATAATTGTCAGATCCTAAACAATACAGGCGAATTTGAGGGGGGCGCAGTCTTTTTATATTCTGGTGAATACCCTTTATTTGAAAATTGTTTAATTGCCAATAATCATTGTAGTCTTGGAGCAGGCATTTCTGGAGGGTGCAGGCTTGTAAATACTACTGTGGTCAATAATACAGGTAATTATGGAATGGCTTCAGCGGGCACTAGCACCATCACTAACTCAATTATCTATGGTAATGATGGGGATGAGATAGGTTCTTTCACGGCGACAGTGACATACAGTTTGGTTGAAGGCGGCTATACCGGAACCGGCAACATCGATTCTGATCCTTTATTTACTGATGCTACTAACGGAAATTACAGCCTTTCCGATTATTCCCCTGCCATTGGTGCCGGCACAGCCACCAGCGCCCCCACAACAGATATTACCGGTGTGCCAAACAGCAGGCCAATGCCATCTGGCTCAAACCCAGATATGGGTGCCTATGAAAACGCACTTGCCAGCCAGCGGCCCAAGGCAGGCACCATTGCTGACGGTCTTGGTGCCGATGTGGACTGGAGTAATTCTGACTCAACACTTTCTGCAATATGGAACGCTTTTACAGATAATGCTGCACTTACATATGAATATGCCATTGGCACCTCAACCAGCGCCCTGGCTGATGTGGTGGACTGGACATCCAACAGTAGTGATACGTCCGTTACAAAGACGGGTCTTACACTTACGGAAGGATCAACGTATTACATCAGCGTCCGCGCCACGGATACGGACAGCCAGCTCTCTGATACCACCACAACCAATGGGGTGACCATAGATGTAACTGATCCTGTAATCTCCAGTGTGGTGGAAGGGTCGGCTACTTCCGGCACTTCTGCCAACACCGTAACAGACATTGACGGCAATGTTTACCAAACAGTAGAAATCGGCGACCAAGTTTGGATGAAAGAAAATTTGAAAGTAATCCGCTACAGAGATGGGTCAGACATTCCTACAGGCTACAGCAGTACTGATTGGTTAAATCTTTCTACAGGCGCCTATGCTGTTTATGATAATAATGAGGCCAACGCAGTCAGCTATGGGTATTTATACAACTGGTCTGCAGTGGATGATAACAGAAACATCGCCCCGGAAGGGTGGCATGTGCCTACGGATAATGAATGGACAGCGCTGACAGATTACCTCGGTGGCGAGGGTATAGCCGGCGGAAAAATGAAAGAAGCGGGTACGGAACATTGGACCGCTCCCAACACAGGGGCTACTAACGAAAGCGGTTTCACAGCCCTGCCAGGTGGTTTCCGCGGCGGCCAAACCGGTGATTACGATGGTATTACCGGCTCCTGTCAATTTTGGTCTTCTACAGAATTCGACGGCAGTAAGGCATGGTGGCGGCAGTTGAAATACGGTGATTCAGATGTGGACCGGGGCGGCTACTATAAGCCAGCCGGGTTTTCTATCCGTTGTGTTAAAAATACATCTTCTGTTGCTGAGGGAGACTTAGATTTTCAGAATGACCTCAACACGCTTGTTGTTTCCTGGTCTGGTTCTGATGGTGCTTCGGGTATCACCACCTATGAATATGCTTTAGGCACCACATCCGGCGGTACAGATGCCATAGATTGGACTAGCACCGGCACGGCTACTGCAGATACATTAACCGGTTTAAGTTTAACCGAAGGTGCAACCTATTATCTGAGCCTCCGGGCCACTGACGCCGCCGGCAATGTCGCGGCTGTATCAACAGGGGACGGCATCACCATAGACATGACGGCTCCAGCTGGTACAATTGTAAATGACGGTACCGGGGCTGATATTGCCTACACAGGTTCAGATTCTTCATTATCCGCTGTCTGGCCGGGTTTTACGGAAGCTGTATCGGGAATATCCAAATATGAAGTTGCCATTGGTACTACCAGCGGTGGAACCGATGTGGTGGATTGGACAGATAACGCCACCGATACCTCATTTACCAAAACAAGCTTAAGCCTTTCCAGCGGCACAGCTTATTATATAAGTGTAAAAGCCACAGATAACGCCGAGAATGAATCCACAACCATTACGTCAGACGGCGTGACGGTGGATACGGATGGTCCCCTTACTGGTACTGTATTTGATGGTCCCGGGGCCGATATGGATTGGACCAATTCAGATTCAACCCTTTCTGCCAACTGGAAAGATTTCAGCGATACCTTAAGCGGTATCAATATTTATGAATATGCCATCGGTACGGAAATAGACAGTTTTGCCTTGGTCAATTGGACGTCAGCAGGGTTGGATACATTTTTCGTAGAATCCGATCTTAACTTAATCAGTAGCGAGACATACTATGTGTTTATTAAAGCAACGGATTATGTTAATAATGAAGGAAGTGTTGCGGCTAGTGATGGTATAATAGTTGATCTCATAATTCCGCTTGTGGGTGATCTCTATGATGGCATAGACGGCGAAGACCAGGATTGGCAATCATCTGACAGTACGTTGTCATTATTCTGGTCCGGCAGTGATTCCCGAGAATTAGATTATTACCAGTATTCAGTAGGCACAGCGTCTGGGGATTCAAATATTGTAGCTTGGACAAGCGCGAGCACCAATACCAGCGTAACCCTTGTAAACGTTGAACTGCTGGAAGAACAGACTTATTATGGTAATGTCCGGGCGGTGGACAGGGCCGGCAACGTTTCCGATGTGGTGTCCAGCGATGGCATTACGATTGACTACACCGCACCAGTAACCGGTTCCGTCAGTGATGGCTTGGGTGAAGATTTAATATTTACAGGCACGGCTGATTCACTATCTGCCAACTGGTCCGGATTTTCTGATTCGTTCAGCGGAATTCAATATTTTGAATATGCTATCGGTACAACACTCCAGGGCACGGATGTTGTCAGCTGGACACTGAATAATACCGATTCCGCCATGACACATAATGGGTTGACCTTAACAAATGGTTCAGCATACTATGTTTCTGTCCGGGCTACAGATTTCGCCGAAAATGTTTCCAATATCGGAAGTTCTGACGGTGTTACTGTTGATATTGAAGTACCCATAGCAGGCAGTGTTTTCGATGGGACAGGGCAGGATGAGGAATGGACAAATTCATACGCTACGCTGGAGAGTAACTGGTCTGGATTTTCAGATCCCGTCAGCGGAATACAACATTACGAATATGCCATCGGCACGACTTCAGGCGCGACAGATGCCGTTGATTGGACCAACAATGAACTGGCAACATCATTTATCCGGGAAGATTTAACCCTGCAAAGCGGAACGACGTATTACATTTCTGTGCGGGCCACAGACCTTGTTGAAAATACCAGCGCTGTTGCCACGAGTAACGGTATTACTGTGGATCAATTCAGTCCTACAGTCACCGAACCTTTTGACGGTTCTATATCAGAAGATATTGACTGGCAGCAGGATAATACAACTCTCGTTTCTGCCTGGCAGGGGGATGATACAAGGGAGATTGCCTATTATGAATATTCCTTTGGTACAGCTCAAGGTGATTCCAACATTGTTGCCTGGACAGACAATGGCACCAATACGGATGCCAGCGTCAGCGGTCTGTCGTTAACAAACGGTACAACATACTATGTAAATGTCCGCGCCTATGATATGGCTGGAAACCGTTCCGCAATCGCCATTAGCGATGGAATCACCATTGATTTTGAACCACCTTCTGCAGGAGAAGTTAATGATGGAGCTAGTGAAGATATTTGGCTATCAAATTCGTTTGAAACGGCTGGTGCAAATTGGTCTGGCTTTAGCGATGCTTTGAGCGGTATCACTATCTATGAATATGCGTTAGGTTCATCTGTTGGCAGTAATGACATTATAGATTGGACAACTGTTGGGGCAGACACGACGTTTGTAGAAAATTCCGGTTTGAGCTTAGAGCATGCTGCATCTTACTATTTTTCTGTCCGCGCCACGGACCTGGTGGAAAATGTTTCTGCTGTGGCCAGCAGTGACGGCTTTGTTATTGATATTTATCCCGGCCCTCCGACGTTTGTGAGCATGACCTTCGATACAGCATCAGAATTATTATCATTAACAGATGATAGGGTAGTGGACATTGTTTTGTCTGAACCTTCCGTCAGTATGGATTACGAAATGACGTCTCTTTTGCCTGTAACTCATGCTTCTTCATTGGATTCTATTTATATTCAGATTAATCTGACGGCACCCTTTGCCAGTTTGGATACACTTCAATTTTCCATTTTCAATTTGACTGATATGGTTGGATTGGATAGTAATTATTCCTTTACCATTTATACAGAAGTGCTAGCCGATTACAATGCAGATGGTTTAATAGATGTAACTGATTTAAATACATTTTCTACTGCGTGGACTGCGGATGATTTCAGTTTGGAGCTTGGCCCTGTTACCGGGACAGTGCCCCATCTGATACCAACACCGGATAATGTATTTGATTTAAGGGATGGTTTGTCTTTTGCCAGGATGTGGCATTGGTCAAATAATACACCTTCATTATTGCTGGCAAATATAAATCAATTTGGGCCTGTTATAAATACTGCACAATCTGGCAGAACACTTGCGATAAATATGCCTGAAGGTGCTGTTTCCGGGCAAATAGTTATTTTTTATGATCAAAACAAATTAGAAATTGAAAATTCAATTGACGTGATATTGAATGATGAAATTCAGTTAATAAGCCATTTTAAAGATCAAGGGAATCTGTTAATTGAAAAAACATATCTAAAGGATAAAAACGATAAACAGATTTTAATAGAAACTAGGGCATTGGATAAGGAAGATTCCTTTATTTCAATTCAATATACATTCTTGGATCAGTTTAAGAATATCATCGCCCAAGGCTTTATGTCACAAAAAGTTATTGCTATACCCGATGAATTTGCACTTCATTATAACTATCCCAACCCATTCAACCCTGTAACGACAATTCGTTATGAACTCCCTGAAGACACTGATGTCCATTTAGTTATCTATGATATTTTAGGTAAACATGTGAAAACACTTGTTAATCAGACTCAAGAACCAGGATATAAATCTGTCAGATGGAATGGTAGAAATGATATGGGGCAAACAGTCAGTGCTGGAATGTATTTTTACCGTATTCAAGCAGGCAGCTTTTCTAAAGTCCAGAAGATGGTGCTGTTGAAATAACCCCCACCCAAAGGGATAGGATTTAAGCAAGAGCCCCGCAGTAGCGGGGTTTTTTGTTTGCTCTCACGGTGGTAGATTCAAAAGGGTAATGAGAATTATCATATCTTCTAACTAACCAAAGGAGTGATAATGAAAAACTATATGAAAGCTTTTCTGATTTTGGTTTATTGTGGTGGTTTGTTTGCAGGAGACATTGGTAGTCCCACCTATGATGCGCTAAAAGTATTTGAGCCATTGATAGGCGAGTGGGAGGGAAACAATGAAGCTTTAGGCATATTTGAAGGTCTTCCTGACCAGGGCTCAAAAAAGACGGTTAACAGGTCAACATACAGGTGGCTGTTGGATAAAACAGCGGTCCAGAGAGAGTGGGAAACGCTCACATCAGATGGGAAAACTGTTATCAATATTGGTACAAGTATTTTTACGCTGGACCCGGTAACAAAGAATATTGTTTCTAGCAATTTCGGATATGATGGTGACGTGTATTGGACCGGGCATGGCCGGGCCACGGTAGAGGGAAAAATCTATACGTATGAAATAGAGGAGGTCACCATTAATGGAACTTATACAGACTATACCATGCAGCTGAACTTGGAAGGGGAAAATCTGATGAGGTGGAAGATAATGGACATAACACAAAACCAGAAGAAGTTGCCGGATTCTACAGCTCGCAGAATGGAACGAAAATAAATATTTCTATCAGCAACGTTTCTGTCACAACATCAAGCCCCGCAGCAGCGGGGTTTTTTGTTTCCTCCGTTTTTGTCCTTACATTCCACTGTGAGAATTAGATTTATACTTGTAGTTACACTTTTACTTATAACTAACTTCATAGTTTGGAGTTGGGCATTAGACGAACGCTCGAAAATTCAACCTGTTAGTATGGAATTGGTTAAAGAAAGGAAAATGCAATGAAAAAGATAACACTTTTATTAATATTTAGTGCATTCGTTAGTGCCCAAGATGTGCTGGTTGCCGTTGATGCTAAAGAATTCAAAGGGAAACTTTTGGAGCAGGATAAGGAGTACGTATTTTTTAAATCCGATGGTGCCCAGCAGTCACAAAAAATACCTATCAGATTGATTAAAGAAATTCGTTTAGGTAACGGTGAAATTATAGATTTTGGTGATGATTATTTAACTGCCGTAAATAATAATTCTCCTTTGATTGATTCTACTATGGTCAATAATAATAGTATTATTGACCAGGAAGATGCGAGTGGTCTAACACTTGAAAAGGATGGGGAACAGGTATTTTCCCAATCAGGTCTTTATGTAATTGGTGGAATTACTAATTCAATAGTTGATGGTGAAGATGTTACTAAAGATGTTGATTATCTTATGGGATTCAAATTTGGTATTGAGAGAATACATGAAAATGGTTTAATTGCAGGAGCAGCATATACTCAACGTGGCTTCTCAGAATCAAGAGATTTGTTGGGAATTATTGAACTTGATAGCAAACATAACACTAATTATCTATCAGGATATATTTTAAAACTATTTCCTGTAAGTTCAAATATAGATTTATTAGTTGGCGGTGAAGTTGGATATTTTTTAAGTGCTAAGTCTAAAACGAAAACATGTATTGGCAATGAATGTGAAAGTGAGACAGAAACTATTGATGGAAAAGATTGGAAAGAATTTGATAATAATATGATTGATTATGGTCTCATTTTAGGTTCAAGATATACAATTAATAAAAAATTGTATTTGTTTGGTACTTATTATTGGGGATTAGCACAACTTAACAATGATGATGAAGTAAGGCATCGTGGTCTCCAAATTAATTTAAGCTATGCATTTAATGGGCCAAAAATATATCTATGATGAAAATTAATGATAGCTTCTATTCAATAGCATATTGCAAAACTTATTTATTCTCAATTTAAATCTTAAATATCCCACCTCTTTGTAAAAAAGTGGGGATGGGGGAAATTGAAGACTCTAAAATGGTGTTTATGAGATTACCTAAAAAGCCGGATGCATAATAAGTAATCGATGAGCTACAAAAACGTATATCCCAAAACTATAGAATCTGCTGCCGAAATTGTAATAGACGCACTTAGCAAGGAAGATCTGGCTATAATTAAAAAAATGGACGAGAAGTATGTAAATGGAATACACATGAGTTTAGGAGATGAAATCCAACATAGTATGGGATTGCAAGATGGAAACAAAGAACTTCTTAAATCCTGCGGAAACGAAGAGATGCATCCGGATGATGCTTCAGCTGCTATTGTTAAATTCCTTTGGTTAAAATTGAGGTATGAGATATGAAAGTCGCAATCGTAGGAACTAGAACTTATCCCGATCTTGAACAGGTTAGGAAATACGTGCGGGATTTATCCCCTGATGATATAATAGTATCAGGCGGAGCTAAAGGTGTCGATGAGACTGCTGAAGATGAAGCACGGAAACTTGGTATGGAAGTAATATCTATTCCCGCTGAATGGAACAAATACGGCAGGCGTGCAGGATTGATGCGGAATGATATTATTGTTGCTATGGCCGATTGTGTTGTAGCTTTTTGGGATGGAGTCAGCCGAGGTACCAAGTACACGATTGATAAGGCTAAAGAGAAAAATGTGATTACCCAAGTTTTTAATGTGGTTAATTGAAAAGGTATAATATGATTCATAAATACAAAAAATCATTCATTTTTTACCGACATGCGTGGCTTGGATCAGCTTTGTTAGTTGGTGGAATAATCAGCAATTTGATTTATGGATTTGATTACGTTATCCTTGGACTATATGTTGTAGGAATTGGGTTCGTAATCAGCAGTATTATTGTTAGCTATACAGTTAATAGATACCCTGAAGAATTTGATGAGGAAAGAAAAGAACTTGAAAATTTGAAAGACTGGGATTGAATTAATTGAAATCAGGGAAAAAACAAACAAATACAGTTGCTTTTTATCTGCGTGTTTCAACTCGTCATCAGGATACAAAGGAAGGATCGCTTATATCACAGGAGCAGCGATTGAAAGAATGGATGGACTTTCAGAATAATATTGCTGTAGATAATGAAAAAAAGAAAAAGTATGATTCATTTTTAGTCTATAAAGATGTTGAATCGGGGAAATCCGCAGCTAATCGTCCTGGATATAATCGAATGCTCGCAGATTTACAAATGCACAAAATAAATGCCATTGCCTGCACCAGTATTAGTCGATTAAACCGTAATCTGAATGAGTTCTATTCTTTATTGGAACTATCCGATCAATATCTAATTGATATTGTTTCATTGAAGGAAAATTTTGATACTTCTACTGCTATGGGACGAGCCTTACTCAAATTTATGCTTGTATTTTATGAGTTAGAGAGAGAACAGACTGCAGAAAGAGGGAGCGACAATAGATATGCCCGAGCAAAAAGGGGGCTATGGTTGTCTTCCACAATAATGGGATATGAAAAAGATCCATTAAAAACAGGACATTTGAATATTATTCCGTCTGAAGCTGAAATAATACGCAAAATATTTAAACTTTATATTGAAACAGGTTCTATTTCTTCTGTTCGAAAAATTCTTAAAAAAGATGGAATAAAAACAACTTCCAGAAAATTGTCAGGAACAAATAAAGGAACTCCGCAGGATTTTAAAGATGAAACAGTCAGAAGGATTCTTCAAAACAAAGCTTATATAGGAATATTACAGTTTCAAAAGAAGAATATAGGGAAGGAAGGGTTTCCACCAGGGAAAGCGTATGAAGAATTTGATGGGATATGGAAACCAATAATATCTAACGAAAATGTATTTGAAAAAGCACAAGCTATTTTAAATGCCAATAGACATTCAAAAGGAAATGTCATTAGCAGAAGGAAAAAAGTATATGTTTTGTCGGGAATCATAAAATGCGGTGATTGTGAAGGAGAGGAGAAGGTAAAAACTACGAGTGGCACCAGTAAGACTGGTAGACAATATCATTATTACAAATGTGTAAAATGTGAAAATACTGTTCGAGCTAAAAAGCTTGAATCAGCCGTAAAAAAACAATTGGCTGAGTTAGCCACAGATAAGGATTTTATTAAAATACTTGTTGAATCCTACCATCATAATTTTAATACTGATTTAATGGAGCAAGAATCAAGATTAAGAGAATTAAAAGCTGAAGAATCTCAAATTAATAATGACATGGATCATGAAATAGAGAAAATTTTAAAAATGAAAGACAATAAGTTGGAAATTTTTAGAGAGAGACTTCAGAAGAAAGAGGTTAACCTTCAACAAAAACTTACTGATAATCAACAGGCACAAGTTGAAATAGAAAATGATTTAATGCAAAATAAACTGGAGGGGATAGATTTTGATCATCTTCAATTATTATTAGAAAATCTCTCTGAATTGCTTGAAACCATCCCACCGATTAATATGAAATCCCTTTACAATAATATTATTACGGATTTAATTATGTATGCTGATAGGGTGGTTTTGAAAATGTCTGATGATATTTATACGTTACATTTAGATAAAAAAAGGGGACAAAATGAAGAGTTCATTCTGACCCCTATCCAGCGGGACCGAAGGGACTCGAACCCTCGACCTCCGGCTTGACAGGCCGGCGTTCTAACCAACTGAACTACGATCCCAAAAATTTATTGTTCTATCTTTTATCCCGGTAAATAAGTGCCGCTGGAATAACGATGATATAACCTAGAAAAAGCATTATTGGGGCAACGGTTAAGCTTTGGGTGCTTGTTGTTTCTCCTGAAGCCATAACCCAATATCCTAATGCAATCAGCAAAACTCCTATAGCAAAAATAAAATAATTTTTACGGGTAAAAGCCCACCCCTCAATCAGGTGTACGTGTTTTTCTTCAATACCTTTACTCATTGCGGCGGGGAAATTAAAGCAAGCAATTCCCTTGACCAAAGAGAATCTTTATGATTCATGTAATAAAATTAATAATCAGAAAATTGACTCGTGTT
>ERZ813253.763-NODE-763-length-10536-cov-3.678067_pt1 | contig 10536 bp, 10 predicted proteins | sample MGYA00520893_ERZ813253 | MGnify/ENA primary metagenome ERZ813253 (study PRJEB31669, sample SAMD00080414) | marine metagenome | biome: oceanic hadal pelagic zone biome; feature: marine hadalpelagic zone; material: sea water | place: Pacific Ocean:Izu-Bonin Trench...
TTCTTGTCTTTTTTGTAATGATACCTCCACCACCCAGATCTACCCTCTTTCCCTACACTACGCTCTTCCGATCTCCCATTTAGCAATGGTGTAATACTCTTTTCAAACCCAAAAATATCGGTATTATGCCCAATTAACTTACTATCCTTTATTTGAATAGTATTCACCGCTCCAACTTTTTTTGCACCCTTTGTTATTTTATCTAAAAATGGAATTACTTTTTTTTTGTATGGAATGGTAATATTCAATCCTTGTATATCGTTTTTTTGAACTAGCTTCCTTAAAGTTGAGATGTCGTTTAATTCAAAATTTAAATACTGACAATCTTTTATTTTTTCATTATAAAACTTCTGCTGAAAATATTTTTGGGAAAAAGAATGAGAGAGGTTTTCCCCTATAAGGCCAAAGGTTTTCATGCTACTTTTTTAGGAGAGAAACTTTCCAAAGCCCATACTACAACAATTCCAAAAACAATTAAAGCAAAAGCGATAAGTGTATTTTGCTCGGTAATATTTGGGAAATACCAATGGTATGCAAGCACTTTTTCCTTGCCATTAATATTCATGCTTTCTGCTATTTCCTTCCAAGGCCAAATAATATTTAAAGAGCCCAAAATAAAACCAGTTAGCAGGGAAAGTGTAGCATCTTTATAATGCTTGAGTATCCAAGCTAAAGCATGTGAAAAACTCATTAGTCCAAAAGCTGATCCAATAAAGAATATAGCTAGTAACAAATAATTTAATTCGGTAATTGCAGTAACCATAAGTAGCTCATAGTTTCCCATCAAAATAAGAATAAAAGAACCAGAAAGTCCTGGCAACATCATGCCACTAATTCCTATTATTCCACAAATAAATACAAAAAATAGATTGCTGTTTTCTGTAGCTGGAGTTATAAATGATAGTGATATTGCAACAGCAGTTCCAATAATTAATGCAATTATACTTGGCAATTTCCACCTTTTTATTCTCTTGCCAACAAAATATACAGAAGCTAAAATTAAACCAAAAAAGAATGCCCAAATCAATATAGGGTAATTGGCAAATAGGAATTTGAACAAATTGGCAATGCTAAAAACACTAGCCACACTTCCGCCAAAAACTGCTAGAAGAAAATAAAGGTTTGTATACTTAATAAATCCTCTAAAATCAAAGGAAATAAGTAATTTTAATGCTTTCAAGTCAAAGGACTTTAGAGAGTTGATGAGCTCTTCATAAATTTCAGTAATAAGTGCTATTGTTCCCCCAGAAACCCCAGGAATTACATTTGCAATCCCCATTGCTATTCCTTTAATAAATAGAATAAAGTAATGTCGCATTTACTCCTTTTTTATGTAGTCAAAGAAGGTGTCTGCCCTTAAACCAATGCGTAAAGTTTCTAAGGGAATTACTTCATCCCAGGCAATATTACCCAAGTTTACATTCGATCCTAAAAGTTTAATAAACCAAACTTGCTGTGGTTTTTTTGGGGCTTCCCATAATATTTTTTCATTTGGGATTTTTGTTAAAATTTCATCAATCAAGTCAGAACGCACATCTCCTACCTTATTGTAAATTCCTACATTTCCTCCTTCTCTGGCTTCTGCTATTACCTTCCAAGCGCCAGCCTCTAATTCCTTTTGCATGAGTTCAATCCACCTGTAAGGGGCTATTAACTTGTTTTCATCTTTTGATCCTACTTCAGAAACTACTTTAAATTCTTTGGCTAATTCTATGATGTAATTGCATTTATCTTCATGTAATATATCTATGCTTCCATCAGAAACTTCACACATTTCAAGGTTCCAATTTCTGAGTAACTGCTTATATTCTTTAAACATGCCTCTTATAACAAATGCTTCAAATAGGGTTCCTCCTATATAAACCATCAATCCAGCCTCTTTGTAGAGGTCAATTTTGGCTCTAACATGAGGGGAAATAGCAGAAGTACCAAAACCTAATTTAACGATATCAGTATGAGGGCCGCACATATCAATAAAATTTTTGGTATCATTGATACTCAATCCCCTATCCATCATCATGGTTAAGCCATTTTCTCTTGGCTTTTGTGTCCTTTCAGGTATATCTGTTAAAAAGAAGTTCATGTAATTAGTCGTATTAATTTTTACAAAGATAAAAATATAAGATTATTGTTTTAGTTTTGCAGCAGCAAATCAAGAATGAATAATGACTTTAATAAAATCAATTTCAGGGATTAGAGGAATAATAGGAGGAGAAGTAGGAGATTCACTTTCACCTTTGGATATCGTTCGCTTTACAGCTTCCTATGCTACTTTTATTAAAAAACAAGGAGGTAGTTCAAATACCATTATTATTGGTCGTGATGCGCGAATTTCAGGGGAGATGGTGAGCAGTATTGTAACAGGAACTTTAATGGGCTGTGGATTTGATGTATTGGATATTGGCCTGTCTACCACTCCAACTGTGGAAGTTGCTGTGCAGTTAAAACAATCAGCAGGAGGCATAATTATAACGGCAAGCCATAATCCTAAAGAGTGGAATGCTCTTAAATTGCTTAATGGAAAGGGAGAATTCTTATCAGCTAAAGATGGAGAAGAAATTCTAGACTTGGCTGAAAATGACAATTTTACATTTACTGAAGTGGATGATTTAGGAAATTACACTTTTGATGATTCTTTTAATGATAAACACATTGAGGAAGTTTTGAAGCTGAAATTAGTAGATGTTGATTTAGTTAAATCTGCAAGGTTTAAAGTAGTAGTAGATGCTGTGAATTCAACTGGCGGATTTATGATTCCTAGATTGTTAGAAAAAATGGGAGTGGAGTGCGTAAAATTATTCTGTAATCCAAACGGACAATTCCCGCATAACCCAGAACCACTTCCTGAAAACTTAACAGAAATATCAAAATTAGTTGTTGAAGAAAAAGCCCATTTTGGAATTGTAGTGGATCCTGATGTAGATAGATTAGCAATGGTTTGTGAAGATGGAAGTATGTTTGGAGAGGAATATACTTTGGTTGCAGTAGCTGATTTTGTACTGAGTAAAACTCCTGGAAATACGGTTTCTAATTTATCTTCCACAAGAGCTTTAAGGGATATTACCAACATTCATAATGGGCAATACCAAGCCTCAGCAGTTGGAGAGGTTAATGTGGTTGAAAAAATGAAAGCATGCAATGCAATAATTGGTGGAGAAGGTAATGGGGGAATAATTTATCCAGCACTACATTATGGTAGAGATGCCTTAATTGGAGTCGCATTATTTTTAACGCAATTGGCTGAACGCAAAATATCTACTAAAACTTTAAGAGATTCTTACCCAAATTATTTTATCTCAAAAAATAAGATTCAACTAACTTCAGAAATTGATGTAGATGCTATTTTATCTACTTTGGAAGAGAAATATAAAGATGAACAGATTACTACTATTGATGGGCTTAAAATTGATTTTAAAGATGGCTGGGTGCATCTTAGAAAATCCAATACTGAACCTATAATTCGTATTTATGCAGAGAGTGACGCAGAGGAGAAAGCCATTGCTTTTGCACAAAAGATGATTCAGGAGATTAAAGAATTACTATAAATGAAAAGAGTTTATTTGGATAATGCGGCTTCTACTCCAATAGCCCCAGAGATTATTGAGATGATGAGCGAAATGATGAAAACCAATTTTGCGAATCCTTCTTCTGTGCATTCATTTGGTCGAGAATCAAAAATAATAGTAGAAAATGCTCGAAAAAGCATTGCTAATTTATTGAACACATCACCAGGTTCAATCTTTTTCACTTCAGGGGGAACAGAGGCAGATAATATGGCAATTAAGTGTGGAATAGAGGATTATAAAATAAAATATGCTATAACTTCCAGGATTTCCCATCATGCAGTTTTATATCCTTTGGAGGATTTAGCAGCATTAGGAAAAATTAAACTTTCTTACATAGATATTGATGAAAATGGAGTGGTTTCTCTATCCCATCTTAAAGAACTGCTTAAAAATAATCCCAGAACTTTTGTATCCATTATGCATGCCAATAATGAGATAGGAACTATTCAGGATTTAAAACAAATTGGAGAAATCTGTAAAGAAAACAATGCTATTTTTCATTCGGATACGGTACAAACCATAGCACACTTTCCTTTTAATATGCAAGAGCTAAATATTGATTTTATGGCTGCTTCTGCTCACAAGTTTCATGGTCCAAAAGGAGTGGGTTTTATATATATATCAGAAAATATTCAGATAAAACCACTACTAAGAGGAGGAGCACAAGAAAGAAATATGCGTGCTGGAACTGAGAATGTTTATGGTATTGCAGCCCTTGCTATGGCCATGGAGATGGCTTATGAGCATTTGGAAGAAGAAACAAAATACATAAAAGGTTTAAAATCCTATATGATTGAAAAATTTAAAACAGAAATGCCAGAAGTTCAGTTTTACGGAAAATGCACAGATATGGACAACAGTTTGTATACAGTGCTGAGCGTAAATTTTCCAGAAACAGATTTTGCAGAGATGTTGCTATTTAATTTAGATATTATGGGAATTTCTTGTAGTGGGGGAAGTGCTTGTGCTTCAGGGGGCACTAAAGGATCGCATGTGCTTACAGCTATTGTCCCTGATAGTAAACGCCCAGGAATCCGTTTTTCGTTTAGTAAATACAACAGCAAAGAGGAAATTAATTACACCATTGAAAAGTTAAAGGAGCTATTTGCTTAATCAATAATAATCTTTTTCTCCACTCCACCATTTTCATAGTTGTAAAATAGGGGAGTATTGGTTTTTTCCTTTGTTTGTTCTCCTAAAATATTGGTGATATGGATAAGTTTTCCTTTTGGAGTATTTATATTTTCAATTCCTGTAATAGTACTATTCCAATAAGTAAGCCAATTGTTTTGATTCCAATTAATAGAGAGTTCCTTAAAACTGGTAATTTGCCTTAGAAAATTTTGAGAGGGATATACATATGAACTTGTTGTATCTACTTCTGTTCCATTGTTGGTAAATAAAATTGCAGGAGTTCCATTTGTAGTAAGGTATTTAATATTTCCATTTTGCCAAATATTCAAATAACCTTTATAGGAAAGAAAAATCCCATACTTTAAAGTATCCTTCATCATCCCCCAATTTATTGCTGATTGGGTATTTTCATAATAACTACTTGTGTATGCGTCATAAGTATTTGGCATAAATATAGAACTTTTAATTAGGTTAAGCCCCTTTTCAAATTCCAATTCGCCATAATAACTTCCATATACATTGTCATGAATGTTGCTACAAAAAGTTGTTCCTACAAATTTGGAATCTTGTCCTGCAAAAGCAGTGATAGTTGTATTGTCGGTAAGTTTAGATTTCAGGATATTTCCATTTGTAGTATTGTTCAAAAAATCGTTTAAAGTATTCCAGTTATTTGCATAAAACAAGATTTTTTTTGGAGAAGAAAAATTATAAGAAGATAAAGTAATTGCAATATTGATGTTAATGGTTTTATGATTTAAAAGACCTAATGAGTTAAGGTAGGTTTCCAAATCACTAGCTTGATTTGTATTTGAGGTATAGATGTAAATTGTATCTGTTACTAACCCTTGAATGTTATGTAATATAGTTAAAAAATCATCCATATGTTCCAGGCTATCACTTCCAGAAACAAGTAGCGTGTTTGTGTAGTTTTGGTATTCTATTTGATTAGGTGGATTTAATTGAAATGCTCCATTGGTATTTATGACTTGAAAATTATTGAAATCAAATTGTTGTCCATCAATTAATTGAAAACATTTTATATTTGAGCTAACAAATCCCTCTACTATTGTAATGCCTGCCGAACCCATTACAGTACCAATATTATTACTATCAATACAAATTGCTGTTCTGTCATCAACTCCTAATCCATGTACATTAATGAGTTGAATATTTTTTAAAAACGCAAGTAATCTTCCTAGTCTTCCTCTTTCTACAAAATGAGAATCAAATATATAATTAGGAAAGATGTTGAGAAAATCATTTTCAATAGTAATATTAGGATTGTTGTAATCCTCTAAACCTTCATCAGGATAAACGGTTCCATTTTCTGCTGTGAAAATATATTCTGATAAAATGGCTATTCCTGCTGAAGTCCCCATAATTACCCCTCCTTGATTAAACTTATCTGTAATTGCATCTTCAACCCTTGTTCCCTTCCAAGTATTGTAATAATTCCATTGGTTTCCTCCTTTAATGAAAAACACATCATAATTCATCAAACTATCATAGGTTGCTTGAGAGTTGGCTAAAGTAAGGTTGTCAATATCAAATCGGGCTGTGTCGCTTGCACCTAAATCCATAAAATATTCTGGAATCCAAGATGTAGATGTGCTATAGTAAATTACGGCTACTTTTCTATTTTGAGATTGGTCAAGTGCCCAACTGTAGGATGCATCACTCCAGCCTCCATTACTTTCTCCTCCACCACCAACTAAAACTAAACTTCCTTGAGAAAAAAGTAAATGTGGAAAAATTAGGAGAAATAAAGCGCGCATTAGTCCCTTAACGCAATATAATAAAGTAGATAAGTTACTGCTGCCAATGCTGCTACCACATAAGTACTTGCTGCCCATTTTAGAGCGTCTTCTGCAAATACTACTTCTTCATCATTTGTAATATTTGAAGATTTCAACCAAATAAGGGCTCTTCTGCTTGCATCAAATTCAACAGGAAGTGTGATTAGTGTAAATGCAGTTACAATAGCCTGTAAGATGATAAATAATAATATCAATGTGCTAAATCCTAAGCCTATAAAACTACCGCCAATTAATCCAATAATAAAGACTGTACCCATCATTCTATTGCTGAAATTTACTATAGGAACCATTTGCGAACGCATTTCTAGCCATTGATAAGCAGTTGCGTGCTGAAGGGCATGTCCGCATTCGTGAGCCGAAATAGCTGCTGCCGTTACATGCCTTCCCTGGTATATATCAGGGCTAAGGTTTATTGTTTTATCCATTGGGTTGTAATGGTCGGTCAATTTACCTGGAACCGAAACTACTTTCACATCCCAAATCCCATTGTCGTTTAGCATTTTCTCCGCTATTTCTTTTCCGCTTAGGCCAGAAACAGTTGGAATCTGGCTATATTTTTTTACTTTGCTTTTAAGTCGGCTACTTACTATCCATCCAATTATCATGAAGCCAATCATTATTATCCAAATCATATTTTTTTAGTTTTTGTTCTTTGCAAAATTAGGAAAAATCACTTCTCAATTACAACAATATTATATTAGTTTTGTTGTATTAAATTAGTTAAATGAAAAAGCCCTTAATTTTAGTTGTAAATGATGATGGAATTTCTGCTCCAGGAGTACGAAAACTTATCTCCATTATGAATGATTTCGGTGAGGTGGTAGTAGTTGCACCAGAAGGACCCCAATCGGGGATGGGGCATGCCATTACCATAAATGCTACCCTAAGGTGTGATAAAGTGACAATTGATGATGGCGAGCAAATAGAATATGCTGTAAGCGGTACACCTGTGGATTGTGTGAAATTAGCAGTAAATAAGATTTTGGATAGAAAGCCAAATTTGTGCGTTTCTGGAATTAATCACGGTTCCAATTCTTCCATCAATGTGATTTATTCAGGAACCATGTCTGCTGCTGTGGAGGGTGCTTTGGAAGGTATTCCTTCTATAGGGTTTTCCCTACTAGATTTTTCACATGATGCTGATTTTTCGGAAAGTGAAAAGTATATTCGGAAAATTACACAATCCGTTTTGAAAAGTGGTTTACCAGAGGGTGTTTGCCTAAATGTAAATATTCCAAAATCTAAGGAGAATGAAAAAATAAAAGGAATAAGAATTTGCCGACAAGCAAAGGCAAATTGGGAGGAAGAGTTTGATGAAAGAAAAGACCCAAATGGCAGAACTTACTATTGGCTTACGGGCAAATTTGTGAATTACGACAAAGGAGATGATACAGATGAAAGGGCACTCGAAAATCACTTTGTTTCGGTGGTGCCTGTGCAATATGATGTAACGGCACATCATGCCATTTCAGTTTTAAATAATATGATTGACAATGGATAAGCAATTTATAAAAGGGTTTTTTGTTGGGATTATTGCACCAATAGTTGCATTTGTAATTTATGTTGCTTTTTACCTAGAATCGGATGTGATGGAAACTTACAATTCATTAGTAAAAATGAATAAATTAACGCATGTAATTAGTTTGAGTGCGCTTATCAATTTACTCCTGTTTTTCATGAATATTAAAACCAATAGAGATAGGGTAGCAAAAGGAATTTTATTCGCCACCATGCTTTATGCATTTATTGTGCTGTATCTAAAAGTTTTTTAATGAAATATTACATTATTTCTGGGGAGGCGTCTGGTGATATGCATGCAGCAAATTTGGTTGCCGAGATTAAATGTAAAGACGAAAATGCAGATATTAGAGCTTGGGGTGGCGATAAGTTAAAAGCAAAAGGAGTCAACATTGTAAAACACATCAAAGAGTTGGCTTTTATGGGTTTTTTGGAAGTAATTGTAAACTTGCCAACAATCCTAAAAAATATAAGTTTTTGTAAAAAAGATATTTTAGATTTTAAGCCAGATGCGCTTATTTTGGTAGATTATCCTGCATTTAATTTTCGTATTGCAAAATTTGCTAAGCAAAAGGGCATTAAAGTTTTCTATTATATTTCTCCTCAAATTTGGGCTTGGAAAAAAAGTAGAATAAAGCAAATTAAAAAAAGGGTAGACAAAATGTTTGTTATTCTACCTTTTGAAAAGGACTATTATAAAGCGCATAATTTTGAGGTCGATTTTGTCGGCCATCCACTACTTGATGAAATAACAAAGGATAATTTCTCTTTTTCTTTGCAAACGAATAAGCTAATAATTGCACTACTTCCTGGAAGTAGAAAGCAAGAAATCAGTAAAATATTGCCGCAAATGTTAGAGGTTGTAAATGATTTCCCAGACTATCAGTTTGTGGTGGCAACTACCAATTCTATTGAAGAAGAATTTTATAAAAACATCATTGCAAATAACAATGTGCTTTTAACTAAAAATGAAACTTATGGACTTTTGAAAAATGCAAAAGCGTCCCTTGTTACTTCTGGCACGGCTACTTTGGAAACAGCACTTTTTCATGTTCCGCAAGTGGTTTGTTACAAAACAAATTTTTTTTCCTATCAAATTGCAAAGAGATTAGTGAAAACAAACTTCATATCACTTGTAAATATTGTAATGGCTAAAATGGTGGTAGAAGAATTGATACAAAACAAATTAAATCCTTACAATCTCTCAGCTTCTTTATCCAAAATTTTGAATAATACCAATAGAGAAAAAATCAAAATGGATTATAATGCCTTAAAAATAAAATTAGGTGAAAAGGGCGCTTCCAATAAAGTAGCGGATTTAATTATCACAAATATTGCAGAATAAAAAAGCCATCCTTTTGGAGGGCGGCTTTTATAATAATTTGTTGTTTTTAGTTAGAAGCAATATTAATGTATAAAAGTATTTGTCAAAGTTCGTATTACACCATCACTTTGAAAATCACCTATTCCTTCAAGAATAAATTCTTGGTCACTAATTTTATTTATTGTCCATATTTTCGTAGAATCTGTAGTTGGTGTTATATAAAAAATTGTAGAATCAGCATTAATATCCCAATCCCCAACTTCATATGTGTTATTGTCATTTGGATCACATTTTGTAGCTCCTTCTCTAATTGTATATGTCCCTGATCCACTAAAATAATCATACGTTATAAGATCATCTTTTCTGCAATCTAAAGTAAAAATCAAATAGTCTGTCACTTCTCCTGAACCAAAAACTACAGGAGGATTAATAACACTAGTACTAATTATCCAATCACCTTGTTCTGTTAAAATATCAATAAATGAATTAATGCATGTATTATCTTCAGTATTTGCACTAGAGTTGTAGTTATAGGCATTCACATCTGTACATCCATAAACTTTCGCTATACACGAACCATCATCTTCTTCTGCACTAGCATTATAATTAATAGCAGTAGGATCAGTACATCCTTCTTCTTTTTTACAAGCTGCAAAGATGATTGAAACTGCTAAGAATATGTAAAGTAATTTTTTCATGAATTTATTGCTTTTAAGTTATCGTTTTTAGTGAGAATCTTGAGATTATTTTATTTTTATTTATTGGTATTTGTTGCTTGAAAAGTAAGAAATCTAATTGGTACAGCTGCGCATTCATTTGCATATAAATCAAAAGAGTACTCATCAACTAATGTTTCTACTTCTAAACCTAGTATGTATGTTATTCCATAAACTTGATAATTTATTATTGTATTATCTGAACTATACCATTGAATTGGGGATGTAACATACGTATCTTCATAACAATTAGGAATACCAGCATAGATAAATGATGGAGCAGATGGTTCATCACCTACTAGAATAAAAGTTCCAGGTTCTTCTTCTATATAGAAATCTAATCTGTCAAAGCCTATAACATTTAATTCATATGCTGAGATCGGAAGAGCGTCGTGTAGGGAAAGAGTGTAGATCTCGGTGGTCGCCGTAACATTAAAAAAAAAAAAAAAAAAACAAAGTGA
>ERZ813253.764-NODE-764-length-10533-cov-12.148664_pt1 | contig 10533 bp, 6 predicted proteins | sample MGYA00520893_ERZ813253 | MGnify/ENA primary metagenome ERZ813253 (study PRJEB31669, sample SAMD00080414) | marine metagenome | biome: oceanic hadal pelagic zone biome; feature: marine hadalpelagic zone; material: sea water | place: Pacific Ocean:Izu-Bonin Trench...
CATTATTACGGTCTTGAGTCGGTGGGTATTGCTACAGGAATGCTCATCACCGCCATCCATAATGCCGGGTTAGCATCGCTGACGCATACTCCCAGCCCTATGGGTTTTCTGAATGAAATATTAGATCGGCCAAAAAATGAGCGTCCATTTCTACTATTGGTTGTGGGGCACCCGGCCGAAGATGCCAAAGCACCAGATATAAAGCGGAAAGATATCAGTGAGATAATGACAGAATTTTAGTCATTCAGCCTCACTTAATTCACGTAAAGTGACTTCCGCTACAAAATTATTTTCTATTCTTTTCTATTTTTTAGAATAACCAGGAAAGGAAATAGAGATGATTTATAAACTAACACCGAAGAAAAGTAGGGATGTTAAAACCCTCATAGAAGCAGAAACTGAAAAAGCAGCTATTTTATATTTCGCTGCTCTTCTTCACCTTTCGGCGGACGACCTGTTACAAATTTATAAAATTCGCTAGGCTTAATCCCCCAGGATTGCGTTTACCAGAATAACAATATCCAGAACGTCTACCATTCCATCGTTATTCATATCTGCCGCTGCCAATTCATCATCGGTGGGGATGTGTGTCTCAATGATAATTCCAATGACAATCACAACATCCAGTACATCTATGGCACCGTCATCATTCACATCTCCCTGAGGGGTGGATGAAATCCTGAAGCGCCCTGAATATGAACGCCCATTTCTACTATTGGTTGTGGGTCGCCCTGCTAAAGATGCCAGGGTACCAGATATAAAGCGGAAAGATATCAGTGAGATTATGACGGAGTTTAAATAAAAAGGCACCTTTTTCAAGATGCCTTTCAATTTACCCCTAGAGAGATGTATTATTGGAAAGAGTCACTCCAGGGTTAGTCTTCCTTCCTAATTTCCCAAAATTTCATTTACCAATAAAATAATATCCATAATATTGAGAACATTATCATTATTCAAATCTAATGCGGTAAACTGACAATTATCAGCTTCATTGGTATTTAGTACAAAATTAACCAATTGAATTACGTCAAGAATATTGGTTATGCCATCACCATTGGCATCACCCAAAACAGTATCACCACAGGGGTTACCAATACTAACCGATTCAATCACCGTTGTGGTATTATATCCAGTAACCGTTAATAGAATTTCATCGTCGGTTTCAAAACTGCCTTCCAGTTCAATTACAGCATTTCCTGAATCATCGGCATAGGCTGCTCCTAAATACTCTCCATTTACTGAAAGGGCAGCCAAGTTAAAATCACCGCCACCAGATACATTTACAGAATAGGTTGATGCCCCAACTTCAATAGAACCGCTATGGCTTACGGAAATTTCAGTGGGGGAGCCCGTTCTGAGAACCACACTGGGATCACCGAAAATTACCCAATGATCAGTTTCGTTATCGCCGGAATTGCCATATTCGTCGTTCATTTTCAGGCAGCCATTAAAGGATACTCCACCAAAAGTAACTTTGCGATTATTGATATAACTTTCCACCAGGATATCCACCATTTCATCTTGAGCAGACATAGGAGGTGCCCAGCCCTGATAAATGGTTGACATAAAAGAGGCAATTCCACCAGAAGGCTCACCATTATGAGTGGCTCTTTGGAAGGCTTCACCCAGGCAGTTATACCCTGCGAAATTTCCAGTAACACATCCCACGGTACATACAAATGGAAGTTCGTTTGCATTAGTCAACGAATTTACGTGAGAAGTATTAAAATTAGTAGTAACAATTACGGTTACATCTCCGTGCCCGGTATAATGAAGCATGCTTCGACCATCATTAAGAGCATTTTTAAGGGTAGTGCTGTTGGGATTTCCACTGGCATCAGATCCACCATGGCTGCCATCATACATTTCATCCACTGAATAGTAGGTATAATCCAATAAATCTGCTCTCATATTGCGGGCATGCTGCCAATCGGCTTCACCATCGTCTCCATAACCAGCCCCTTCATTAGATGCCACCATAACACCTTTTCCATACCAATCAGCACCCAATTGAGGATCCCGCTCATATTCTATAGACCTCTCCACCTGGGTATTTACATGGGAGGTGTTCTCTGCTGAGAACCTGCCTACAAAGAATTCAGGATACGAATCATTTCCAGATATATAAGCATACCAAATATCTGATTCACCGCCCCCATAGTTTTTAGAAGGAATCTGGGTAATATCCCCTACTAATAGGAGATATGCTAAATTATGAGAATCATAAAAATCTTCTACATAGTTCTTAATAGAAGTATAACTCGTACCAGTTTCGGAGACTGATACCATGGTGGTTTTCAGTCCTTTTTGATTTTTCCATTCAACAAAGGGTTCCATTGCATCCATAAATCCATTATAACTAATAATAAGCATTTCACCATCCTCAGGAACAGGTATATAGCGGGTGTCATTTTCCTCATAGTTCAGGAAGTGGTTTGTATACATATTGTGATAATCCAAATTTGGTTTTACAGAAGGGCTTTTGGTGTGAAATGAGTTAATACTTTCCCTATCGTTGAAACTGATTTTTATAGTCATTTGATGAATGACCTGCAACTCTCCAGTAATAGGATTATATTGAAATGGATTAAATTGAATAACTTGTCCTCGAAAATTCCGGAGGATATATGGATCGGTTAAATGAGCAATTTCCCCTGGGAAGAATTCATTTTTTTGATAAGCAATCCCCTCAATATAGGGCACTGAAAAAATATCAATATTCCGCGGTAAATTGCCCTTGGACGCAGGAATTTTGTATTTATCAAAAGTTGAGCTTTCAGTTTTAATTATTTCCAAGGTAGTTCCACTTAAATCAGGAATAATGATAGATCTATTTACATGGGGAAGAATTGGTGAACCCGCTTGTAGAAAATTTGGTTCATCTTCCAGATAAATAGCATCATACTCATTTCCATTTACCTGAATATATTCTCTTTCAAAATAGTTTAGTTGGAATTGAACTATAATATGTTCTGATGTCTCAGATTTAATAAAAACATCCACTGGGATATCTTCATTGGTGAATTGAATAGTGCTTCCTGAAAGAAGTGCTGTGAAAGCAATTAGAGTTGTATAGTTTATAAATTTAATCATTAATTTTTACCTTATTTATATTCGATCCCCTACAATCAACTTGCCGGAAATTTAATATTATCTTTTTAATGCTGCTTAATGGAATACTGAAACAAAATGTAACGATGCTAATGGAAATTATTTATTGAGAATAAAAAAACAGCACTAATGCTGTTTCTAAAGTACCGATTTATAAATTTATGGGTATCTATAAAGAGTTGTTGGTTAATCTCCCAGTATTGCGTTTACCAGAATAACAATATCCAGAACGTCTACCATTCCATCGTTATTCATATCTGCCGCTGCCAATTCATCATCGGTGGGGATGTGTGTCTCAATGATAATTCCAATGACAATCACAACATCCAGTACATCTATGGCACCGTCATCATTCACATCTCCCTGAGGAGTGGATGAAAATCCCATGTCACATGTCCAATCTGAGGAGCCGCATTCATTGACACTTTCAATACAATAATTGTAAACCACATTAATTTCAGCGACAACATCTGTATATGCTGTTTGATCTGCGGATACAATGCCCATCCATGAACCATCTCTATATATTTTGTATTCATCGGTTGCATCGGTCCCTGCCCAAATTATCTGTACCTGGTTTGTATAATCTCCATCACTGGCATTTACAAACGATGTGGATGAAGGTGCCGTCTTTTTACTGCCGGGATTACAAGTTAAATTGGAACTCCCACATTCATTATTTGCCTGGATACAATATATATGCTCAATTCCCGTTTGAGCGCCCCAATCTTCATAGGTAGAATCTCCTGCATCTAATTGGGCAATTATTTGATCATCCCGAAGGAGAGTTTGACTGGTTGTTCCTGAAGAGACAGGTGACCAGTTTAAATTCACCATGAAACAATCTTCTCCATCGGAGGCTAAGAGGTTTGTGGGACTTTCAGGCTCTTCACAGGAATAGAAAAACTCCAGTTTTATAAAATCTATGCAGTAATTGTCTTCTGAGCCGATCCTCGGCATGAGCATACCTCCACTCCAAATACTGCCTACAATGTATTCATTATCAGTGTAATCTATACTCAATTCATAATCATGAGACCAGTTCTCGTTATCATCCATCATGCCCATATAGGTTTCAGACCAGACAGGAAGAGCATCACACTGGGCGCCTCTCACAGTAACACGAATCTCCTCTATTGTCTGGTAATAGGGCGGCTGATAGCCATACCAGGCTTCTCCCCAGTAATCCAGGGGATTCCACCAACTGTCATCCCAGCCCAGTTTTATACAGTCACTTGCCCCGCTCAGACAGGCGCAGGTTAATTCAATTGCATCATCTTCAGACCATGTGCCCTGAGTTTCGCTACCCTGTTTGAGATCCACCCAAAATTCCCGTGAATCGTTTATTAGCTTATAATCATTATTTAAGACGGAATAAAATTCTTCTGTTAAAACCAACTGTATTTCAATTAAATGATGATTTGACATTATTCGATGGTAAGATGCCGGGCCGGAATATAATTCTAAATCTGGCATAATGTCATTTACCAGGGCAAAAAGACTATCATTTTTAAGGTCTAATTGAACCAAAATGAGATTATCAGTTTGGCTGTTATCTACAAGGGCTTCAATTCGTCCAGCTGGCGTAAATTCTTTATTAATAATTTCGGGCGGATTTTCATTTTGTGCCGCTAAAATGGTTAGTCCCAAGAATAATAAGATGGATTTTGATAGCCTGTTCATGGATTGAAATTACAGAAATTGGAGCAATTTTAAAAGCATAATCCTTATTTTTATAGTCGAGAGGATATATCACTTTTCATTATGAGCGGCATTTTAGGATTAAATACAAAAAATGATTGTGTTGTTATCGAGGGGAAAAGGTAATTTAATGGTATGAAATTATTTCTAAAAGTAATCGCTATAACTCTCCTGTGCATATCATTTTTATATAATCAGGTAAATACAGAATCATTGCGGGGTAATAATCTATTACCTGGTATTCACCATAACTTGGAACTTGATTTTGCATATATATCCGGAAATACAGAAATTTTAAATCTGAACGGTTCTTACCGGGCTGATTACGTATCTAATTCCAATTGGCATGGATTTTTTGTATGGAAATATGACCGTGCATTTGAAAAGTCAAAAGAAAATTTCACCTATAAAGGATTCGGACATTTAAGAGTTACTAAGCCAATTAAATCACATATCTATTTTGAAGGATTTGTTCAGAAGGAATTCAACCATTTTATTGATCTGGAAAATCGAGAATTGGCAGGTGGAGGATTTCGGGTTAATCCATTTAACCAGTTTTACCTGGGTTTGGGAATTATGAGTGAAACAGAAAAGTACCAAAACAAACCTCATAGTCAGAATTTCATTAAATCAACTAATTATTTGAACTATTCCCTGAAATTATTTGAAATACTGGAGCTGCAGAATATTCTGTATTATCAGTTTAAGCTGGAAGAACCGGGTACTTACCGTATTTTATGGGATGGAAAGCTTACTATTTCAGGGTCGAAGAATATCTCATTTCATATTAATTGCCACTATCGATATGATTTAGAATCTGGTAATCCAAATTATTTTGAAATTTCCAATGGACTGGGGATTCAGTTTTAGGCTTGGTTAGTAATTAAATTGGGAACAAAAAGTTCTATTATCTGTAACAAGAGAAGTTGTAAATTACACGAAGAGGAATTTTAGGTTATTAATAAATTCAAATACTCATAAAGAAGGAAAACAATGAAAAGAGTTATATATTTAATCATTTTAGCCATGAGCCTTACGCTGGTTTTTTCACAGGGGAAGCCCTGCTGTAAGAACAAAAGCTATAAAGGGAAAGTAGCTTGTAAGTTTAACCGGGCAAATATTGATTTAAATAAAGATGGCACTGTGGCGGAAGATGGTACACAGATAGCAGTTGCCGGTATACAATGTCCTCTTAGTGTACAAAACACTTCTATCAATAAGAAAAATTGCACAAATTGTGCTAAATCTGCCTGGTGGAAATTCTGGGGAAAAAAGAAAGGATGTTGTAATACAAATTCTTGATTTCAGGAAAAATTAATTTATTCTCGAAGAGAACATGATACAAGCTGTTACAATATTAATTTTGTCTTGTATTAGGAACAAACTATAAGTTAACGGTGAAAAGATTGGGTGGAGATCTGCATATAATAAAATTGATCCTCATCACAAAAAGGGACATTAAATAACAGTAAACTTGAATAAAAGGAAAGTAAAATAATGAAGAATATAAAACTAATAACAATACTGGCACTCTCTAGTGCTGTTTTATTCGCTGGAAAAGCCACGGCTCATAAAGCTAAGGTTAACTTTAAGGAAACTGTTGTAGCCCGTTCTGAGTCTTCTGGCTCAATTGCTGATCTCGTAATTGATTCTGATAAGGCTATACATGGCTTGCAATTTGATATTTCTTATAATCCATCAGAAATAAAATCTATACAACCTGAAGCTATATCTGGTTTTGAGGTTAAATTTAATGAAATATCTGAAGGTGTCATTCGCGGTCTTATTTTCAGCATGCAAGGCCAGGCTTTACCTAAAAATTTAAAATTTGAATTTTTAAATGCAGACGGTTTTGAAGGTACCAGTACTATTGAATTTAAAGACATCATTTTAGCTGATAGCCAAGGTAATGGTGTAGAAGTTGAAGTGCAAACTTATGATATCAGTTTTTCTAATGTATTACCAATTAAAACTGAATTAACAGATGCATATCCAAATCCATTCAACCCCAGTTCAACCATTAATTATGGACTAATGAATGATGGACATGTTGAAATAATGATATATGATGCCACTGGCAGACTTGTTGATGAATTGGTTAACCAAAATCAAACTGCTGGTTACCATAGCATTACATGGAATGCTTCTAATCAGGCAAGTGGTATGTACTTTGCTAAAATGATTGCCGGAGATGTTGTTCAGACTCAAAAGCTTGTACTTCTCAAATAAGTTTATTCATTTTTGAATGCTAATAAAAAGGCAGAAGACCTACGTCATCTGCCTTTTTTTAGTTACGTCACATTATCTCAATTATTGTATACCTAAATTATAATCCCTGTAATTTAATAATAGGGATAATAGAAAAATTGGAGAGGAAAAGGGAGTTGACAATAAAAATGAAACATAAATTAATAAACCTATTAATACTCGGATTGGGTATTGTGCAAGTGTTTGCAAGTACACCTCAAATATCTGACAATACTTTTCTCTTTTGCCTGAAACCAAATGTAGAACCTTTAGAGATTGTTAGAAATGGTAATGAAGTTATTGTAAGTATTGAGGAATTGAATGATGCATTCCGAACAATTCAAGTTACCAATATTGAACCATGGATACACCATGCTACTGAAATGGATAGAGATGGAGAGGTTTATCTGAATCGTATTTATCGAGTATATTTAAATGACAACCGTAGTATTTCAACTGAACAATCTATTGCTATAATAGGAGAAATCCCGGTTACCCTTTATGCCGAAAATGAATACCTTCGCAAACCCCTTTATACGCCTAATGATCCTGCACTTGGTAATCAATGTAGCATTCCTGCTGTAAAAGCAGATATTGCATGGGATTATTGGGATATCCCTGATGATATGCCGGGCGATCAAAATGTACTATTAGCATCTGTTGATACAGGGGTGGATTATACACACCCTGATTTGGTGGCAAATCTCTGGGTAAATCAAGGGGAAATCCCCGCTCTAATTTATGAAATTGGTGTTGACGTAAATGAAGATGGATATATTTCTTCCCTTGAAATTGCTGATTTTATGTCCACCCAAAGTGATTTAAATGAAGATGGCATATCAAACTTTCGAGATGCTCTCACATATGGGTCACCCTTTATGGATGGCGTTGACAACGATGGAAATGGCTATGTGGATGATCTCATCGGCTGGGATGCCTCTGGAACATCTGGTACTCCAGATAATGACCCATTCCCTAAAACAGGTATTCCAAATAACAGTACATGGGCACACGGAACACATGTAGCTGGAATTATGGCTGCTACAACAGATAACGGTTTAGGAATGGCATCTACTATGTTCAACGGAAAAATATTATCAGTTAAATGTTCAATGGATGGGCCAGCAACTGATGAGCCGGGCATCCATGATGGATATAATGGTATTACTTATGCGGCAAAAGCAGGTTATTATGCTGGTGCACGTACTATCATTAATAACAGTTGGGGCGGTGGTGGCTTTAGTTCCTCAGAAAATTCAGTAATTAATAATGCCTACAATACCTATGGCGCTATTGTACTCGCTGCAGCAGGTAATGGAACTGATGATGGGCAAGAAGAATATGCAGCCCATTATCCATCGAGTTATGACAATACAATTTCTGTCTGTGCCATTGGTTGTAATGGTATATGGGGTAATTGGGCCACTTATCATACTACTGTTGATCTGGCTGCCCCGGGTGAAAATGTTTATAGTGCCATTATTGGAACCGGCTATGAATCATGGGCTGGATCTTCAATGGCTAGTCCCAATGCAGCCAGTGTTCATGGTCTGGTATGGGCATATCACCCTGAATGGACAAACCAGCAGGTCCGGGACCAGGTTTCACTATCGGCTGACCCTTTTATTTATGATATTAATCCAGATTATATTGACTGTAATGGAAATAGTACCGGGGGATATTGTCTGGGTACAGGAATGGTAGATGCCCATAAAGCCATTGGCTTAAATTTTTCACCGAATATTATAATTGAAGATTATTTTATCGATGATTCTGCTGGAGATTCAGATGGTCTTGCTAATCCAGGAGAAACAGTTAACTTATCGTTTGCTCTTTTAAATGTTGAAGGTTGGGTGGATGCATTTAATGTTTCAGCATATCTATCCTCAAATAACTCGGATGTAATTATTTCTAACGATTTTGCAAATTATGGAAATATTTCAGCGGGAAATACTGAAAGCGGAGATTTCTTTGAAGTTACATTTTCAGATGGGATAGCATTAGAAGATGTAACATTTCAGCTTCAAATTGTAGGTGAAAGTATTGATTATCAATATGATCAAATTAGGGTTATAGATATAACCGTATCTCTCAACCAATCGGGTTTTCCTATTTCCACAGCAGAAGTAAAAGCCAGTCCCCTGGTTATAGACCTGGATGGTGATGGTGATGTTGAAATTATCTTTGGTGATAATAATGGCTTTGTCCATATCTATAATGCTGATGGAACTGAAGTAGAAGATGACACCTTCCCCTATGATACAGGCAACCAAATCTGGGGATCAGCTGCTGCCGCTGACTTGGATGGAGATGGGCTCCTGGATTTTGTAATAGCCTCTAAATCAAAACATCTCTACATCTTTGATAAAAACGGACTCAAGACAGACTATAATGCCAACAAATACTTAATGGGCACACCTGCAATAGGAAACCTGGATGATGATGATGATCTGGAAATAGTTATAGGTGGATATTCAAGCAGTAACCAGATATTTGCTATAAATCCAGATGGCAGTAATGTAGATGGCTTTCCCCTGGCATTAGGTGAAAAAACAAAAGCTGGAGTTGCCCTGGCTGATTTTAATGGAAACGGTAAAGATGATATAGTACTTGGAACCGATGATAATAATATCTACCTCATTTATGATGATGGAACAATAGCTCCTGGATTCCCCTTTACAGTTGGAGATAAAATTCAAGCAGCTCCATCAATTCAAGAAATAGATGGAGAAAAAGTAATATTTTTCGGGAGTAATGATGACAGCTTCTATGCTATTAAAAGTGATGGCAGTTTACTGTTCAGTGTACTAACTGGAGACAAAGTACTTACCTCTCCCTCATTTTTAGAAGAAGATGGACAGCTCTCTATTTTCTTTGGTTCCAATGATGATATGATCTACGCTGTTGATAGCCAAGGCAGCCCTCTACCTGGCTGGCCCATAGAAGTCAATGGCACCATTGGAGGATCTGTAGTATTTTCTGATTTAGATGGTGATGGACAGGCTGAAGTCTTAGCTTCTACTGATATGGGTGAAATAGTGGCATTCCACTTAAATGGTGATGCCTATCCATATTTTCCCATTGTAAACGATTTCCCCTTTTCTGGTTCACCTATGACAACGGACCTTGATAATGATGGTGATTTAGAAATCATAACCGGTTCTGGTAGTAATTTATTTGTGATTGATATTAAAGAGTCTGGCAGTAATAGTAATTACTGGAGTATGTTTCGTGGTAATAACCACAGAAGCGGAACCTACATGCCTGGTGATGATACTTCCTGCGGCGCTGATCTTGGTGATGTTACCGGTGATGGCAGCATTAACATTTTAGATCTGGTACAGATTGCCAATTACATATTAGAAGTATCCACCCCCTTATACGAATGTGCTGCTGACTATACCCAGGATGGCAATGTAAATATCCTGGACCTGGTACAGATTGCTAACTACATTTTAGATAATTAATTAGATT
>ERZ813253.765-NODE-765-length-10529-cov-3.408479_pt1 | contig 10529 bp, 9 predicted proteins | sample MGYA00520893_ERZ813253 | MGnify/ENA primary metagenome ERZ813253 (study PRJEB31669, sample SAMD00080414) | marine metagenome | biome: oceanic hadal pelagic zone biome; feature: marine hadalpelagic zone; material: sea water | place: Pacific Ocean:Izu-Bonin Trench...
AACTCGTTGAGCCATGCCTTGAGCTTCATCGAGTTCCCAAAGCGTGTAGTGTGCATTCGCTGCAGTTGTTTGTAAAAGTAACCTAAGACTTGTAGAGATTGGATGTTCTCTTAACCCTGTTTGGGATGCACTTAATACCTTGCTGAATCGACCTAGACCATCGTACCCCCCAGCAAGTCTGTTGCACGCTCTTGCACGTTCATCACTATTTTTTGCAACACGAAATGCACACCGCGCAATTTCAACCATTTTTTGATATTCGCCACAGCGGTGTGCTTTCTTCGCATTCTCATCAAGTTTTTCAAATGAAGTTCTTGAGGTGGTTTTACATTTTTCTTCTTCACCATCGCAGAGCCATCGTGCAACTTCATCAACACTCCAATCAAGCATCTCAGCGATAAATACGACAAGTTCAATTTTCGGTGACCCGCTGTTGGGGACAAGTTTTGTCGGGTCACGACCTAACGATTGTGCGAGTTCTCGGCGTGTCCAACCCCGATAGGTTTGTGCTAACTCAAGCAATTGCTCAAGTCGATTTTTCTTTTCTGAAATTCCTTTTTCTTTCATTGTTCTCTCCTGACCTCTCTTCGATCAAGCTAAGCATTGGGTTGGTCTAATCATCCGCGACGACCAAAGCACACAATGTGCAGTCCACCACCAACCCTCGTACTTGAGCACGCTACACCAAGATTTGGAGACTTCAAGAAAAAGTCGCCTTATTTCTTTAATTTTTTTTTAACGGAGTCTCGCTAAAAGGCATTGTTTAGAATTATGGAGAGTTTTTTGTTTGGAAGTGAATTCGTCGGTTACAACACCCGCAATGCTGTCGAGAGTCGGCTAGCAACTGAGTTATAAGTAGTTACTCTAAAAAGAGTTACAAATTATTGTGCACCTGCACTAAGAAAGGATTCGAAAATGATTGCATGGAAAAGCATCGTGTCAGGATTAGTTTTAATCGGTTCTACGGGGCTATTGCCTTCCTGTCAAAGCGTTGGGGGAGGAGGGACGTTTACTGGAACTTTTGAAACCCCACTCATGCGGATCACGATGGAAGTGAAATTTTACCCTTTGGGAGGATCCGAAAGTATCGATTTAGATATATTAAAACCCAAGCCATTTACATTTGATGGAAAAAATTATTTTTACTACCCAACGTTTGGTGGTGTACTTGATCCCGACTCTGGGCAGTTATATCAACTTGATGATCCGAGTTGGGAAAACTTTAGAAGATTGTTTAGAGAAACACCCGGTGGAGGAGTACCTGTCAATTTCACGAACACGGTTGTTGATCTGAAGGGAACAGGAATACTAGCGCCTATTTGGGACACGTTGTTGGATCCTTCAACAACAACGATATCAATTACAGTGAATGGATCGGGGAATATGGTATTGCCATATTGGGATGTTGAACGATGGCCAACACTTGATCGAAAGTTGTTTGTATTCCAAGATGGTATTGAAGGGTCTCCAGATCCCATGAATATCGAAGTTTCAGGAGAAGCAAGTGATGTGTTTGGGTATCTCGCAGAATTTGGTTTGCTTGATATTGAAACGGTCATAGACGGTTCAAATTGGTCAGTTGTTGTTGATGAAAACAATGGAATAGTTGATGTCTTTGTTGATGGAGTACTTGTAACAAGTGTTTCACTTACACATTAAAAATTATTGATGATAGATCAACAAACAACAGTTCTCCTCTTCTTTGTCGCGGCTATTTTCTTGGTCGCTAGCTCCCCTTGTTTCGCAATTTCATTTACGGGGCAGGGGGAGCTGGGAAGAGGTAGGAGAGTAAAACAAAATTTTGTGAAACAAAAAATGAGTATTAGTAAAATGAATGTAAAAAAAACAAGACAAGATCAATACCCATGTTGCGGTAGCAAAGAATTTGCGGATAGTTCTGAATTAGGAGGCGAAATTTCCGGATCGGTCTCAATCACAGAGAAAGGTCAGGTGTGGCTTACAGTTTTTCTCGACGACATCGCGATCTTAGCAAGTGTATACGTGATTGAACGTGATAACGAAGAACTTGCCTATAGGCTCATTATTGAAAAATTGGATCGTGCTGCAGGGACGCAAGGATCCGTTTCTGCTGATGCCCTTTCCTTACTTGATAAAGAAGCGAGAATGACTGAGTTTTCAACACGCGAAGAGGCGGTATTAGAACTCCTACGTTTGATGGACGCTCTTGGCCTTGATGTTCAGCCAAGGACACGAAAAGCAATACCAATTGTCATTGAGTGTGGTTGGCGTTCACCAGAGACGAGCAAAAAGATGATCGCAGAAGCAGTTGCTGCGGGTAATGAAAGGAATGAAAAATAACCATCCGCGGGATAGTTTATGCGTGTATCTTACTACTTAGATGAGTGATCCAACACCAGAATCATTTGCGTTATCTAAACTCACTATGGGTATTCACTCCGTTGAACAAGTCGCGGGGGGTACAAAAAATACTCCCCAATGGGTCACAACAAGTCTTACTGAAAATGGCTCAAAAATTTTTGGGGTTCTCAATTCAAGTTTGCTTTGTCAAAATGATCTGTGGGTTGGTCGAATTCATCCAAACGATATCGACGCAGTTCTTGCTTCTTTACAAGAAGCAACTGAATCAACTGAACGTGTGATGTTCTATCGATTTCGAGATTCAAAAGAACGATACAGGTGGATCGAGTATCGTTTTTCCAAAATGGATGCAAATTCGATCGTTGGGTTCATCAGTGACGGCACGCAATCGCGTGCAAATGAATACTTTTCAAGACTCCACATCGCGGGGAGATCTAGTCTTGCAAGTTTATTAGAAAGTGGCGATATCAATTCCAATATTAATTCTTTCCTTCGAACGCTTGGATCCGCCTTGGCTGTTGATCGCGCAAAACTAGTGCGGTTTAGGAAAGATGGTCGAGCATTCATTACCCATGAATGGGTACGAACAGATGAGAATGGTCGCCTTGAATTGCCCACGCCGGTGCCAAGCGAAGTAATCGGTTGGTGGAAAGAAAAATTAGAACAAGATGGGGGAATCACAATAGAGAGCACTCTGAGGGCGGATCTTCCATCTTCGGTATCTACGGCATTTGTAGAGAGTTCAGTGAATGCTATTCTTGCTGTACCCGCAGTGATCAACGGCGTCGTCGAGGCATTTGCTTGTTTTGAAGTGAGGAAGGGTGTTCGTCGTTGGCTTCCAAATGAAATTCTAGAAGCAACAATTGTGTTAAATGGGTATGCCCGTTCAATTGAACGACGAATTGAAGATCGAAAGCAGGCTGCAGAAGAATTTGAACTTCGAAGTAGTGAAGAGCGATACCGATTGATTACATCTCATTCACCAGTTGTTCTGTTTGGTATTGATGCCGAGGGTATTTTTACATTAAGCGAGGGACTTGGGCTTGGCAGTATGGGCGCACGTGCGGGTGAAATTGTTGGTCATAGTATGTATGAATTGTATAGAAACTATCCAGAAGTCCTCGAGCATGCAAACCGCGCACTTGCTGGTGAAGAATCCCATGCGAAGATAAAAATTGCTGAGAAAATATTTGAAACTTGGTTTACACCGGTGAGGGATGAAGATGAAGTTGTGATTGGTGTCTCAGGGGTTTCTGTTGACATCACTCGACGACATGAACTTGAAGAGCAGCAGTTAATCATGATGCGTGAACTTGATCATCGGGTGAAGAATAATATTGCGTCTGTCATATCACTCGTAGAATTATCAAAACATGGCGTTTCTTCAGTTGAAGATTTTGCTTCTACTCTCGAGGGGCGTTTGCATGCACTTGCTGTAGCACATTCCACGCTTGCAAAATCACATTGGAGTGGTGCTTGGTTGCGTGACATACTGTTACTTACGCTCCAGCCATATATGGTTGGAAGTAGGACTCAAATTCAATTTGAAGGTCCTGATGTCGAATTACTTGGGATTTTGGCAAGACCGATGTGTATGGTCATACACGAACTTGTAACCAATGCAATGAAACATGGTGCACTGGGAGTTGATTCAGGAAATGTGATGATTTCAACAACGTTGCTCCCAGGTGACCACTTACAACTTAGTTGGCTTGAAACAAATGGACCAACTGTTCCAGAAGATCGCACAACAAGTACTGGGATTTCTTTACTTGAAGGTCTTGTAAGTCATGAAATGCATGGGACGATCGAACTTAACTTTGAAGAGTCTGGATTGCATTGCACCATCGAAGTTCCTCTAAAAGATCCGCAGTAATCGCTACAATGTACCGATGTCAAAATCCTGCCCAGATAAATGTAACGTCCTACTTGTAGGCGGCGGCGGTCGAGAACACGCCATTGCATGGAAACTCGCCCAGTCACCAAAACTTGGAAAGTTATACGCAACAGATTGTTCAAATGGCGGGATTGCATCATTCGCAGAGCCATGTGAAGAAACTTGGGATCCGGACCGAATTTTCTTCCTTAATCGATGGTGTAATACCCATGATATTGACCTTATTGTCGTGGGGCCAGAAATTCCACTTGCAGAAGGAATTGCAGATGAACTTGCAACAGAGACACGTCTCGTTTTTGGTCCTACAAAAGATGCTGCAAAAATAGAATCGGATAAGTCGTACGCGAAAGATTTAATGCGACAAGCAAATATTCCAACTGCAGATGCGAGATCCTTTAAGAACGCTGCTTCGGCAAGGCAATATATCCTTAGAGGATTAGATCGAGAATTTACTGACAATAGGATGCAGGAATTATCTCGTGAAGTTTTTGAAATTCTTGAAAATCTTTCAAATTTACCGAATTGGCACTTTCAGGTATCGGAAGAATTACAAGCGATTCTGGATAAACGTGTTGATCCATGCGTTGTAAAAGCGAATGGTCTTGCAGCGGGTAAGGGAGTTATTGTTTGCAAAACAGTTTCTGAGTCGCTCGATGCTATTCATCTCATTATGGAAGATCGAGCATTTGGTGAAGCGGGGGACACAGTCCTTATCGAAGAGTTTATGGCGGGGCAAGAAGTAAGTGTTTTGGCACTTGTTGATGGTCGAACAATTTGGGTTCTTGATCTTTGTCAAGACCATAAACAAGTAGGAGAGGGAGATATCGGTCCAAATACAGGAGGCATGGGCGCGTATAGTCCAGCACCGCTGCTTGATGATGAAGCAATGGAGTTCGTTGAACGTGAGATTCTCGTACCAGCAGTTGATGGTATGCGTAGAGATGGAATTGAATATCGTGGTGTACTCTATGCTGGAATCATGTTGACACATGCTGGACCAAAGGTCTTGGAATTCAATTGTCGCTTTGGTGATCCAGAAACTCAACCTCTTATGGTTCGGTTACAAGGCGATCTCGTTGATATTTTATGGCGGACTGCTTCCGGGGAACTTGCTGATGCAGAAATAACTTTTGATGAAAAAGTTGCGTGTTGTGTTGTGATGTGTAGTGAAGGATATCCAAGTGCTTACGCAACGGGAAAAACGATCACTGGCATTGATGGAGCACAAGCATCAGAAGATGTCGTGGTGTTTCATGCTGGAACAACGCTTTCTGACGGGGCATTGACGACTTCTGGTGGCCGAGTGCTTGGTGTTACTGCACTCAAAGACGATTTGGCAACAGCAAGAGATGCAGCGAACGAAGCATGTGAAAAAATAGAATTTGACGGTGCTTTTTGGCGGCACGACATTGGTTGCCGAGTGCTTGAGCATCGAAGCGTTTGATTTTTGACTACACGTAACTGAATGAACTCTGTGGCAAATAGGAAAAACTATCCGCGGGATAGTTTTGTTTTTAATAAGGTAATCTCATCGCGGAGAATGGCTGCTTTCTCGAAATTTAAATCATCTGCTGCATCAAGCATTTCTTGCTCAAGCACTTCAATACGTTCTTCAACATTGAAATCATCTTCAGTTCCATGTTCGTGGAATGCCTCGCGTGCAGTCTGTCTTGCAGAGAGTTCATTTTCGATACCCCTACGTATTGCTTTCTTAATGGAAGTAGGGGTGATGTTATTCTCTTTGTTGTATGCACGTTGCAGCGATCTTCGTCGTTCTGTTTCATCCATCGCCCCTTGCATTTGAGGTGTAATTTTGTCCCCATACAAAATAACTTTTGCATTGACATGACGAGCAGCACGACCCATCGTTTGTACCAAACTTGTTTCGCTCCTGAGAAAACCGGCTTTGTCAGCATCTAGGATACAAACGAGCGAAACTTCAGGTAAATCTAGCCCTTCACGAAGTAAGTTGACACCGATAAGGACATCAAACTTGCCCTCACGCAATGCTCGAAGAATTTCTAGACGTTCAAGTGTATTAATATCACTATGCAGATATCTACAATGTAAATCAGTGTTGTCTAGAAATTCAGCCAAGTCTTCAGCAAGTCGTTTCGTCAAAACTGTTACGAGGACTCGTTCCTTTTTCTTTACGCAGATTCTGGCAGATTCAAGTAAATCTGGAACTTGGGTTGAAGCGGGGCGGACCTCAACAATAGGGTCAAGCAACCCAGTTGGTCTAATAATTTGTTGTGCCACTTCACCTCTAGATCGTTTTAATTCATACTCGTTAGGAGTTGCTGAAACATAAATCGTTTGCGGTATGAGTTCCTCAAATTCATCAAAGGTAAGTGGCCGATTATCAAGTGCACTAGGGAGCCTAAAGCCGTGTTCAATAAGCGTCCTCTTTCGTGCTTGGTCGCCGTTATACATTGCACGAACTTGGGGGAGAGTGACGTGAGATTCATCGATAAACATTAACCAGTCATTTGGATCACGGTTTGGTACATGACGAAAATAGTCAAGTAGGCAAAAAGGTCGGCTTCCTTTGGCTCTATTTTCTAAATGTCTTGCATAATTTTCAATCCCACTACAATATCCAACCTCTCTGATCATATCGATGTCGTACCTCGTCCTTGCTGTAATCCGTTGGGCTTCAAGTAATTTGCCTTCGCTTTTAAATTCTTCAACTCGCTCCTTGAGTTCCTCGCGAATGGAAATGGTCGCTTGTCGTAATCCTTCTTCTGGCATGACGTAGTGAACTGCTGGGAAAATAAATACATCAGTTTCTTCAGCAAGAGTTTCACCCGACGTTGGATGGATCAACTCAATCCGTTCGATTTTATCTCCAAAAAACTCAACGCGAATCGCAAATTGCTCATACGCCGGATATATTTCAAGTACATCACCGTGAACTCGAAAGGTGCCTCTTGTGAACTCAATGTCATTTCGAGAGTATTGCATCTCGGTGAGTTCAAGTAGAAGTTCTCGTCGTTCAATTGTTTTTCCTTTTGATAATCCAACAATACGATTTTGGTATGAATCAGGAGATCCAAGTCCGTAGATACAACTGACTGATGAAACGATGATGACATCATCTCGCGACATCAAACTGCTTGTTGCTTTTAAGCGAAGCCGATCAAGGTCATCGTTTCTCGCAGCATCTTTTTCAATATAAATATCTCGTTGTGGAATATACGCTTCGGGTTGATAGTAATCGTAATAACTAACAAAGTAAGAAACTGAATTGTTCGGAAAAAGTACCCGCATCTCCTCGAACAGCTGAGCCGCGAGTGTTTTATTGTGACTTAGAATTAATGTTGGCTTATTTACTTTTGCAATGACATTAGCCATCGTAAAAGTTTTACCCGTGCCAGTAGCCCCAAGAAGTGTATTGCAACTCTCTCCAGCCTCTATCCAAGATGAGAGTTGATTAATAGCCTCAGGTTGATCTCCACTAGGCGAGTATTCACTGACAAGTTGAAACATTTACACGGGGTACTTACTGTCGTATGTTTCTTGATCCATCAGACCCTCTACGCCTGTTTCTTGAACTCGAACTTTGACTAGCCACCCATTGCCGTAAGGATCGCTGTTGAGAATAGATGGGTCATCAACAACTGCAGGATTAGACTCGACAATCTCTCCTACAAATGCTGAATTGATGTCGCTTGTGGTTTTGACGGATTCAACCTCGCCGAGCGATTCGCCTATCTCCACAGTGGTGCCGTCATCTTGCATTTCAACGTAGGTGATGTCAGTGAGTTCGTTTGCCGCGAATTGCGTAATCCCAACCGTGACGATATCGCCTTCGATTCTATACCATTCGTGGGTTTCGGAAAATTGACATTCTGCAGGGGTAGTCATAAGTAAGATCCTTGAAAGCTGGGTGTTCACTATAGTGGTGCCTCATTGGCATTAACGGTTATAGTACCGCCTCAACGCCTACTTCTGGCGTTCTTTGGGGATCGATTCTATGACTCTACTACTGACACTTGCGATTGAATCTTTGAACCCACTCATCGAAAAGGGTGAGTATGTAGTACTTGATTCTCCTGAAATATCATCAAACCAATTAGGGCTGCGTGGGGTCATGGTTGATGCCGACCATCTTTCTGGATGGAGTTGGGATCAATACGATGTTTTTCGAAATGTAGCAGATAAGGCACACTGCCCCTGCTTACTGCTTCGAGGCAATCGAAAACTTGATCTCGCAGGCGATCAGGATGCGAGTCGTGAGCGGATTCAACGATTAGCGGTTGCTGCCAACCGCTTGGGATGCAACGCGGTTGCAATCACGCCAATCGTTCCAAACGATGAACAAACAATAGACATCATTGTGGAGCAACTTCGTGACGCCATGGCTGATGTTGAACGATTAGAGCTTAACTTGTTACTTCAACCAGCTGAAGGTTATACGTCCGATCCTGATCAACACATTGAAATCATAAAAAAAATTGGTGGTTTTAGAATTGGTGCATTGCCGACATTTTCTGCAGCTTCAACGACTTCCGATCCACTCGAAGCGTTGAGAAAATTAGCACCATACGCAGGCGGAATCGTTGCAGATTTTCCTTGTGGTAAGGGCAAGAAAAAATTGGATCCAGTTGAAGGACTCATTGCAGTTCGAGAGGTTGGCTATTCAAATTCAATAGCCTTGAGTTATATAGGCGCTAAAAATCCAATTAAAGAAATTGCTAAAGTTGCAGAAAAAATGATGACTGTGCTTGAGGAAACAAAATAATGACGTCAGAAGATCAACGCCTTGTTGTCACGATTGACGGTGCTGCAGGAACAGGTAAAACAACCGTTGCTCGTGAATTAGCACGGCGTTTGGGGACAGATTGTTTAGACACAGGTGCGATGTACCGTGCTGTTGCAGTCATTGCAGTTGATCAACATATTGATCCAAGTGATGGAGAAACGCTTGCACGATTAGTAACCCAGCAGGGGATCCGCTTTGATTGGTCACAATCACCACCGCGAATTCTTCTTTCGGGCAAGGATATTTCTGTCCGAATTAGAGATCTCGATGTCAGCGCGGTGGTCTCTGTTGTTGCAGAACAATCAGAAATACGCAGAGGACTTGTCGAACAACAAAGACAAATCAGTCTAGACCATCCAACACTTGTGACTGAAGGACGTGATCAGGGATCTGTGGTTTTTCCTCATGCAGCAGCACAATTTTATCTCGAGGCCAATATGGAAGAGAGAACAAAACGAAGGTTGTTGCAATTACAAGAATCTGGTACACAGACAGACGCTACTACGGTTGAACAAGATATTACATCCCGTGACAAAATTGATTCTTCGAGGGAAGATAGCCCCCTTAGCTGCCCAAGTGGTGCAACGGTAATTGATACTTCAAACAAGTCGGTGCTTGAAGTTGTCGACATTATGGAGCAGATTGTTCGGGAGCACATCTCTGCGTTAGATCACGCATGATTAGCACGTTTCAAATTCAACGGCGTGCACCTGGGAGCAGTGCTTGGAGGGTTTTGTTTTGGTGGTCAATTCTAGTGCGTCTGTTAGGTTGGATGTTTATCGTTGTTTATGGCTATCGCCGTCACGGTGTTGATAAGATTCCAAAAACGGGACCGCTTCTCGTTGTATCGAACCATCAATCACATTTTGATTCACCACTTGTAGGATCGCTTATGCTGGATCGACCATTTAAATCTATCGCTAGAGATTCACTGTTTTCCTCAAGATTCCTTGGTTTTTTGATGCGGGGGTTTGGAGCCATTTCAATTCGACGAGGAGAGAGTGATACAACTGCAATTCGAGGTGCAATTAAAGAGTTAAAGCGGGGTGGATCTGTAATGTTGTACCCAGAAGGAGCGCGATCACCAGACGGCCAGATCAAGGAATTTCAGCGCGGTGTTTGGATGTTGATTCGCAGAGGCAACGCAATGGTGATACCAGTTGCTGTGGAAGGGACATTCGACATTTGGCCAATTGGAGGCAAACTGAAATTGACAGGAAAAGTTGAAACGGCTGCGGGAGATCCTATTCCGTCACAAGACCTCGTTGATTTAGGTGAAGAGGCAGGGATGGCATTATTGAAATCTAAAATAGAATCATTGCGTTTGATGTGCCGCGATAGCATTGATAGACGCTTAAAAAAGTAACACACTTGCTGAAGAATAGAACATCTTGAAAGCGGCCCATGCTACAAGTAGGGCAAACACACTCCGAATTGCTTTGACAGAAATTGCCCCTGCACGTTTTGCACCAAACTATCCTCAAGCGCGTTCCCCGGGAACGAGCACAGCTGCCCCTAGCACAGCAC
>ERZ813253.767-NODE-767-length-10521-cov-4.458630_pt1 | contig 10521 bp, 9 predicted proteins | sample MGYA00520893_ERZ813253 | MGnify/ENA primary metagenome ERZ813253 (study PRJEB31669, sample SAMD00080414) | marine metagenome | biome: oceanic hadal pelagic zone biome; feature: marine hadalpelagic zone; material: sea water | place: Pacific Ocean:Izu-Bonin Trench...
ATAGGATATTGAACTCCCTGATTAAAAATACCAGTAATCACCTTGAAAGCTCCAGAAACGGGCGCCTGTCCAAACCCAATCATTGGCAAGCAAAGTAATATGAATAGTAGTTTTTTCATTCAATTGTTATTCTTTTCTCAACTGTTCCATCATCATAGATGTAAAAGAGAAGTTGATTTTCAGTTGCTTTTTGTATTTTCCTTCCAAGTAGATTTGTAACTCGTATTACTTTTCTATTTGTATTTATTTCAGAAATTGAAGTAGTATTTGGACAATAGTTTCCATCTGGTAATAATTGTGGTAATTTGTATTGAGGGTTAGTAACAATTGAATACATGCTTGTATCAGTATTTTGAAAAAGGGCAGGAGTGCACAAATCCCACTCATCAGCAATACCACTGCAAACAGTAGAAAGCGCACCCATATTTGAGGCAATACACCAATACATATATTCCATTGCCATGCACTCATAATCGCAAGTTTGGTCGTCATAAGTGTACCAAGCGCTACTTGGATAAGGATTTGGAATAGCAAGGAATTGTCCGCCTCTTGCAATATCCATGGCATTACTCATTAATGAAGAGTTAGGCTGTAAATCAAAAGTAATAGAATAAATATCCAAATGTCCGCAAGCATTTATGGTGTGCAAAATTTCTTCCAAACTGGCATCATAACCCCACAGGGTCGGGTTGTTTGGGTCAATCTCATTCTTGTACAAAACCGCTCCTCCGCAATCCTGAAAATTGTTGTAAAAAGTATTTTCCACCGGAGAACCCTCATAAGCAAAAAGTGGCATAATGGTATTATTAGTAATTAGTGCATTTTTTAAGTTTTGATCATCCACAATACCATCTTCATCATTGTCTAAAAGTTCTGCAGCAATGGCTGCTGCATGCAAAACTTTTGCATCTGGAATACTGTTTTCTGCATATATAGGAAGTGTGCCTAAAACATCCACATATTTCCCAAAACCTCCAAGTGCAGGATCGTTTGGATTTGGGTTAGGGTCAATGGTAAAACAAACTGTGTTTTGCGCAATTCCTAAAAATGGAATAGTGCTTAAAAGAATGAACAGTTGTCTCATAATTAATTTTTGGTAAATATAAGTAATTTATAATCGTATTTTTGTACCAATGAATGGAACAGTAATCAAAACTACAGGAAAACGCTATACCGTAAAAACGGATGATGGCGAAATTGTGCAATGCCGATTGAAAGGAAGATTCAGAATACAAGGGATAAAAAGCACTAACCCAATTGTAGTTGGCGATAAAGTGGAGGTGGAGCAAGAATCTGAACTTTGGATGATTGTAAAACTTTACGAAAGGAAGAATTATATTCTCAGAAAATCAGTAAACCTTTCCAAACAAACACACATTATTGCGGCAAATATCGATCAGGCAATTTTGATGGTTACTATCCAAAGTCCAATTACTACTACCGGATTTATAGATAGGTTTTTGGCAGCTGCTCAATCTTACGGTATTGATGTAATTATTATTTTTAATAAGCTTGATATTTATGATAAGCAGATGATGCAAAAACAAAAACAAATGCGTAAAATCTACGAGCAAATTGGCTATGAATGTATTGCTATTTCTGTTTTGCATGATGATTTAGGGAAGGTAATAACCGCCATGAAAGATAAGACAAATGTAATTTCTGGTCATTCAGGAGTTGGGAAATCCACCCTTATTAATAAGTTGCATCCTAAACTTAATTTGGCAACTAAAGAGATTTCGGATTCACACAAACAAGGCAAGCACACCACTACATTTTCTCATCTTCATGATTTGCCTTTTGGAGGAGCGATAATTGACACTCCAGGCATAAGGGGTTTTGGTTTGGTGGATATAAAAAAGCAAGAACTAGGAGATTATTTTCGCGAGTTTTTGTTGAGAAAAAAGAAATGTAAATTTCATAATTGCATTCACTTGAATGAGCCAGATTGTGCGATAAAATCAGCATTAGCAAAAGAAGATATTGCTGAAAGTAGGTATAATAATTATATTAATATGCTTGGAGAGGAAGAGGAGAGTTTTAGAACAAATAATTATTAATTTATGCGTGCAATCATCCAAAGAGTAAGTGAGGCTTCCGTAATTATTAAGGAGCAAAAAGTAGCTGATATTCAACAGGGCTTATTAGTTCTTTTAGGTATTGAAATAAAGGACACTAAAGAAGATGCTCTTTGGCTTGCAAATAAAATTTCAGCCCTTAGAATTTTTGCAGACAAGGAAGGCGTGATGAATAAATCGATAACTGAAATTGATGGAGAAATAATTGTGGTAAGCCAGTTTACTTTACATGCAAAAACTAAAAAAGGGAACAGGCCATCCTACATAAAAGCCGCACGACCCAAGCAAGCTATTCCACTTTATGAAAGGTTTAAAGAGGACTTATCTATTGTAATTTGCAAGGAAGTAAAAAGTGGAGAATTTGCTGCCGATATGAAAGTTTCCCTAACAAATGATGGACCAGTAACATTAATAATTGATTCTAGAAATAGAGATTTATAATTGTTTAGATTATTATCGTAGATTTGAAGAAAAACGAGTATAGATGAAACCAATCTTTCTAACTGTTATATTAATTTTCCTAATAAATATGTATATAGTTTATAAGTATTCTTATAATTATTATCGAAAAAACACTATGGAAAAAATGTGGAAATTATGGGGGATGAAAACTATGTATTGGGAAGGGGTTGTTATTGTTAGTAGTGGCCTTACTGTTATTGTATCAATCCTATTAAAATTAATTTTTTAGCATCAAATCCTATTCTGTAAAATTCGCAGGAATTCCATAAACATGAACTATTTCAATCTTATCAGATAACGACATAATTCCCGGATTAATTCCTAATTTATTTTGTGGGATTTTAACTCCTAAATCTGAGTAATATTTTTTCCATATTTTTAAAGTATCTTTTGTTTCAGGATGTAAGAAAGTCATTGGTTGTAACTCAAATATATTATCGCTTTCGAACGATTCATAAATCAATTCTGAACAGTAGTATTTTTTATTTTTCATTAAAAATTCATCATCATAAGGCTTTCCAAGTTGCTTATTGGCAAATTCAATAGCGTTAAATATTGCATGAGTATATTTGACTTTTAATCTTCCAACTATTACTTTCGGATTACCATTATTATCTAAAGAACGATTTAGAAAACTATCAACTCTAATTGTTCTGACTCTTGTGGGGAATGCTTCCAATATTCTGACATGATCATTATAGTTGTAATCTGGGTTAATACAATAAGGATCCCCCAATTCGACAACCATTCCAATATGAGAGAAGCTTGCTCCTTTATACCCTGGCGTGACCAATTCAATCGCATCACAAAGGGGAGAAGAGTCTAAATCCTGAAAAAGAAAATCACCTTTTTGTAATTGAAAATCTTCTTGAGCACTTCTATTTAGACAACTAATCTGAAATAATAAAAAAACAAATAACCAATTTTTCATATTTCAAACATAAAAAAAGAGGACTAAATAAGCCCTCTTTATTCCATTTATTTTCAGTAATCTTACTCTGCTAAAACAATAATCTTATTGTTTTGCATTTCAATTACACCTCCATTAATTGCAAAGTTTTCAGTTTTTTTATCAGCAGTAATCACTCTGATGTCCCCTTTTCCAAGTGCGGATATAATTGGAGCATGATTGTTTAATATTTCAAAACCCCCAGAAATTCCTGGGAATTTTACAGAAGTAACCTCTCCTTCAAATGCTTTTTTTTCTGGTGTTATTATTTCTAATATCATGGCGCAATTATTTTGCATCAGCAATTAATTTCTCTCCTTTTTCAATTGCTTCCTCAATTGTTCCTACCATGTTAAATGCAGCTTCTGGATATTTATCAACTTCCCCATTTAAAATCATATTGAATCCTTTAATAGTATCTTGGATGTCCACCAAAGTTCCTTTTAATCCTGTAAATTGCTCGGCAACATGCATTGGTTGAGAAAGGAATCTTTGTATTCTTCTTGCTCGGTGTACAGCTAACTTATCTTCATCAGAAAGTTCATCAATACCTAATATTGCAATAATATCTTGTAGCTCTTTATACTTTTGAAGTATTTCTTTTACTTTTTGCGCACAATCATAATGTTCGTTTCCAACTATATCAGGAGTGAGAATTCTTGAAGTAGAATCCAATGGATCTACTGCAGGGTAAATACCTATCTCAGAAATTTTTCTTGAAAGTACTGTAGTTGCATCCAAGTGGGAAAAAGTTGTTGCAGGTGCAGGGTCCGTTAAATCATCAGCTGGAACATATACCGCTTGCACAGATGTAATAGAACCTTTTTTGGTAGAAGCAATTCTCTCTTGCATGGCTCCCATCTCAGTTGCCAATGTTGGTTGATAGCCCACTGCTGATGGCATTCTACCAAGTAATGCCGATACTTCAGAGCCTGCTTGTGTGAAACGAAAAATATTATCCATGAAGAAAAGAATATCATTTCCGCCAGCAGTATCTTCTCTATCTCTAAAATATTCTGCAATGGTTAGTCCAGAAAGCGCAACTCTTGCTCTTGCCCCAGGTGGTTCGTTCATTTGACCAAACACTAGGGTAGCCTGAGATTTTTCTAATAATTTTCTATCAATATCATTTAGGTTCCATTTTCCCTCTTCCATTGAGTGGATAAACTTTTCTCCATATTTTATAACATTTGACTCAATCATTTCTCTTAATAAGTCATTTCCCTCACGAGTTCTTTCTCCAACTCCTGCAAAAACAGAAAGGCCAGAATATGATTTTGCGATATTATTAATCAGTTCCATAATCATTACTGTTTTACCAACACCAGCACCACCAAACAAACCAATCTTTCCGCCTTTTGCGTAAGGCTCAATAAGGTCAATTACTTTAATTCCGGTAAATAACACTTCAGTTGCAGTTGATAAATCTTCAAATCTTGGTGCTTCTCTGTGTATAGGAAGTCCATTGGATTTATCCAAATTTTCCATGCCATCAATCGCATCCCCAATCACATTAAACAATCGCCCTTTAATATTTTCGCCAACAGGCATTTTTATAGGGGAACCAGTCGCTTTTACTATGGTGCCTCTACTTAATCCATCAGTCGAGTCCATAGATATGGTTCGAACAGTATCTTCTCCAATATGCTGTTGGCATTCCAGAATTAATTCTTCTCCATTTTCTTTTTTGATTACTAATGAATCATAAATGTCTGGTAAACCTTGTTCGTTATTTTCAAAGGTTACATCAACTACTGGGCCGATAATTTGTGAAACTTTTCCTGTATTTTCTGACATGTCTTTTTTTGAATTTTGTTATTAATTGCTCTTTTTTAAATCGATTTTTTCGGCTGCAAATTTATTATTTTTAATTTGTTTTGACATCAATAAAGTAAGAATAAATTAATTGTTAATTTTGAACACTTTTTCAACATAAAAAAACACAAAAATAAGTGAAAGTATATCGGTCAATTGAGAATTTTCCCTCAGAAATAAATACAGTAATTACAATCGGAACTTTTGATGGCGTGCATTTAGGTCATCAAGTTATACTAAACCGACTAAATGAAATAGCCAAAAAAATAAAAGGAGAAAGCACCTTACTTACTTTTTTTCCACATCCAAGACATGTGTTACATAAGGATGATCAAGACATGAGGTTGATAAATACGCTTGATGAAAAAATATTATTATTTGATAAAATAGGGCTTGATAATTTGGTAGTGCATGAGTTTACAAAAAAGTTTTCTAGGATAAAACCAGCTAATTTTGTACGAGATATTTTGGTTGAAAAGCTAAAAGTGCATACTTTGGTTATTGGCCATGATCATCATTTTGGTAGAAACCGAGAAGGATCCATTGAAGAGCTAACCACATTAGCAGAATTATACGATTTCAAAATAGAAAAGATTGACCCTCAGCTTTTTGAAGATGTAGCGGTTAGTTCTACTAAAATTCGGCAGTTGATAGAAAAAGGAAAGATGGTAAAAGTAAAGCAATATCTAGGCTATTCGTTTTTGCTAAGGGGAAAAGTAATAAAGGGAAATTCAGTTGGTAAAACAATTGGTTTCCCCACTGCTAATATTGAAGTGGAAAATAAATGGAAAATATATCCTGCTGATGGGGTTTATGCTGTAAAAATTTTCACGGAAGGCAAGGGGTATAAAGGAATGATGAATATTGGTCAAAAGCCAACTGTTGGAGATAATTCTAAAAGCTTGGAAGTAAATATTTTTAATTTCAGTAAAGATATTTACGGACAGATAATAGAAATAAGATTTGTAAAACGAATAAGAAATGAACGAAAATTTGAAGATTTAGCTTGCCTTAAAGAGCAACTCCTTATTGATAGAAACAGGGCAAGGCAGATTTTGGGTTAGTATAGTTTTTCAAAAATTAGCTGATAAACTATTTTTCAATCTCGAGTTTGGCAAATTTCAGAAGAAGCATTTTTTGTCCTACTGCTTCAAAGAAAATAATTGCTTTTTTGTTGGCGTCTTCCCCTTCAATTTTGAGTATTTTCCCACTACCAAATCGGCTGTGTTTCACTTTTAGCCCTACTTGCAGATGCTCAGTTTTAGTAGGGGTTACAGTTGCATTGGTAGCACATACTCTTTTTAAGTTCTTGGGGATGAAGTTGGATTTCTTTTTTTGTGTTTTTGTTTTGGCAAAAATTTGATAGGGATTACGGTTTTTCTTTTTTTGGGTTAAAGCAATTTCGCTCTGCTTTGTAAATGTCTTATTTAATTCTTCCAAAAATCTGCTTGGTTTACAATCAGTGTATTGTCCCCATTTGAATCGGCTTAAAGCATAAGATAAAAACAATCTTTTTTCTGCCCTTGTAATAGCCACATAAAAAAGTCGCCTTTCTTCTTCCAACCCTTCTCTGCCATCCATTGCCATAATAGAAGGGAAAAGATTTTCCTCCAAGCCTACCACAAACACAAAAGGAAATTCCAAGCCCTTTGCTGCATGAATGGTCATAAGTGTCACTTTATTATAGTCGTCCTCTTTTTCATTGTCGGCATCTGTCAGCAAGGCAACATCTTGCATGAAAAATTCCAAAGTATTATTCTCCTCTTCTGCCTTTTCGCTAAAATCTTTTATGCCGTTTAAAAGCTCTTGTAAATTTTCAAATCTACTTACTCCCTCCACCGTTTTATCGGAATACAAATCATAAAACACCCCAGAAGTTTTAGCAATTTGTTCGGCCAAAGTGTAGGCATCCAAACCATCTTTTTGCACCATATAGCTGTTTATTAAAGTGGCGAATTGTGAAAGTTTTTCTGCTGTTCCTTTGTTAATTTTTACTTCATATTTTTCTAAATTTAATATTACTTCCCAAATACTAACCCCACTGTTATTTGCTGCAATAATGAGTTTTTGTAAAGTGGTAACGCCAATTCCTCTTGTAGGATAATTAATGATTCTCTTGAGGGCTTCTTCATCTTTTGGGTTAATGCACATCCTGAAATAGGCCAAAACATCTTTCACTTCTTTTCGTGCATAAAAAGACAATCCGCCATAAATTTTGTAAGGAATATTTTTCTTTCTGAGCGATTCTTCCAAAGCCCTGCTTTGGGCATTGGTTCTATACAAAACGGAAAAATCTTTCCAATTTGCATTTTCCTTGAAATGCAGTTCGTCTATGGTATTGGCAACAATTCGCCCCTCCTCATTGTCGTTGAGTGTTTTGCAAACAATAGTTTTTTCGCCTTGGCTGTTTTTGGTCCATACCTCTTTCGATATTTGCTTTTTGTTGTGGGTGATTAAACTATTGGCCAAGTTTACAATATTTGAAGTAGAACGGTAATTCTGCTCCAATTTGAAAGTTTTAAAATCGGGATAATCCACTTTAAAGTTGAGGATATTCTGGATGTTTGCCCCCCTAAAGGAGTAGATGCTTTGGGCATCATCTCCCACCACACAAATGTTTTCATTTAGGGCAGCCAATTTTTTAATGATGAGGTACTGAACACGGTTAGTGTCTTGGTATTCATCCACCAAAATGTATTGGAATTTGTTTTGGTATTTGTACAAAATATCCGGAAATTCATTGAGTAAATGGTAAGTGTTCAAAAGCAAATCATCAAAATCCATAGCGCCCGACTTGAAACATCTTTGGTTATATTTTTGGTAAATATTGCCGAAAGCAGTTCGTTTTGCAATGGTGTCAGTTTGCACCAATTCTGGCGAATTTTCATAATCCTTTGGAGTAATAAAATTATTTTTATGTCCTGAGATTCTATTTTGAATAAGTCCAACTTTGTAAATATCTTTGTCTAGCCCCATTTCTTTAATAATACTTTTTATCAAGCTTTTAGAGTCGGTCGTATCGTAAATGGTAAAATTGGAAGTGTAGTTTATTTTCTCTGCTTCAATGCGTAACATTCTGGAAAATACCCCATGGAAAGTACCCATCCACAAATTGCGGGCTTCTGAGCTTTCTACAATGGTTTCTATCCTGTTTCGCATCTCTTTTGCTGCCTTATTGGTGAAGGTAAGCGCCAAAATATTAAAGGCATCCGTTCCTGATTTTATCAAATGTGCAATGCGATAAGTGAGTACTCTTGTTTTGCCCGAACCCGGCCCTGCAATCACCATTAAGGGTCCGTCCACTTGCTTTACGGCAGAGAGTTGCGATTGGTTCAGTTGCTCTAAATAGTTTGTCATTTATCAAAAAAATTGAATTCAAAAATAACTTTTTAGAGAAGATAAAAAACATAAAATCAGGAAAGTTTTTGTATGTTTGTCAGTTAGCTTTATTAAGTAAAAGTTTAGGATGGGAAAACGACTACTATTTTTTGTTATATTTTTTGTTTCAGTGCAGTGCTTTTCGCAATGTCCTTTAATCATATCAGTTGATTCTGTGAGCTGTACAGGAGGTAATGATGGGAGTATTACCATAACCCCCACAGTTCCTGGATATTATGAGTATAATTTACAAATTTGGAATACGATAATAAATCAATGGACTCCATTTGGCACTATTTACACTAGTTTGCCATCTTATACATTTTCAGTGCAATCAGATAGTTTTAGGGTTTTAGTGGAAGATACATTACTGACAACTCCACCAACAGGATGTACATCCATAGGCGTATTTGTTCCTCAACCACCCAATATGTCTTTGGGTACAGGAGGAGGAGTTGATGAAACTTTTCCGGGTGCTTGTGATGGATATATTGGTATTTTGGTTTCTGGCGGAACACCTCCATACAGTTTTGCTTGGACTGGTCCAAATGGATATACATCAACTAATGAAAATATTTATAATTTATGTGCAGGAATTTACAATTTAACATTTACTGATAATAATGGTTGTTTTATACCTATTACATTTACAATTAACTCACCAATAATTTGTGATATTTTTATTGATTCAATTCAACAAGTAATGTGTCCTGGAGGCAATGATGGCTCAGCAATTATTACCAATGGTTCGGCTTCCTTTCAAGTTTTTTTATGGGAAAACTTAACAGATGGAAATATTTATGGAAATGGCCCAGCAACTACAAATACCAACTTAGCCAGTGGATGGTATAGGGTTACCGGAACGGATGTGACTGGAAATTGTCCTGTCACGCAATCAGATAGTTTTTATGTAGCAGAGCCAATCCCTTTTATTCAAAGTTCACCATTTGTTTGTATTGGCGATAGTGTGCAACTTTCAGTGGATTTGCAAAATCCAAAACCGGGAGTAACTTATTCTTTCTCTGTAAATGGGAATACTTATTCGATTGGGTCTACTTCTTTAGAATATTTGCAGATAGGGAATCATTATTATACACTACTTGCCGATACAGGAACCGGAATATTATTTAATTGTGAAGGAGATTCTACCTTTACAATTTCTGGTATAAATGCCATGAATATCACGATAGATTCTACTTTGGAAACTTGTGGAGGAAATGATGGGAGTATCAGTATATTTTCCTCTAGTAGTGGAGGAGTATTAACCTATTCGATTAATGGAGGAAATACTTTTTTTGCAAATCCAATTTTTCAAAATTTAACCGCTGGAAGTTATAATGTTTTTGTACAAGAATCAGGTGCTTGCGTGCAGGCCTATACCAATAACCCGGTTATAATTGGCGTTACGCCAATTAATTTTGTAGTTGATTCTGTAAAAGTAGTAGAGGAGAGTTGCTGTGGTAATGATGGTATGATTATTTTAGATATTGACACTTTGGGTAGTGGAAGTGCTTTAACTTATTCTATTGATACCGGAAATACTTTTTTTACTGATTCGATTCTTACAAATTTAACTGCTGGAAATTATTATGTAGCAGTGAAAGATGCCAATGGCTGCGATACAGCTTTAGGATATATTTCCATCTATGCAGATTCAACACCTGATATTGATATGTCAGTACATGTTACCGATATTGTTTGTAATGGAGATACTAATGGAACTTTCCGTGTGCTTGATCCTGATACTTGCTATAGCTATGTGCTTTGGCGATATACCATTTCGCCTCCTTATTATTTACCAATTGATACAGGCACGTATTTCAATGGTTTAATTCCTGG
>ERZ813253.769-NODE-769-length-10514-cov-5.048330_pt1 | contig 10514 bp, 9 predicted proteins | sample MGYA00520893_ERZ813253 | MGnify/ENA primary metagenome ERZ813253 (study PRJEB31669, sample SAMD00080414) | marine metagenome | biome: oceanic hadal pelagic zone biome; feature: marine hadalpelagic zone; material: sea water | place: Pacific Ocean:Izu-Bonin Trench...
AGGACATTCAATTTTTATTGTTTGTAGTTTTTTGCTATCGATTTCCACAATCTCGCTGCCTATGACGCTAAAGCTTTGAAGCTTGATTCCCTCACCATCAGCGACCTGATAGGTAAAAACTTTTTGCAATGGCTGTTTACTTATATCTTGAGACAGAACAAGGTATAGGTTGAGCTCATCAACAACTTTACCTGGGCCAGTCTTCAAATATTTGACCCCACCAACCATTGAAAAACTTTGGTCTGCAGAGATATTTATTTCAATACTTTTTTTAACAGAGTCGTCCTTAGTTTCCGTAAGTCCGTAGTTGTTACTAATGAGTTGTCCATTGACCACTATGCCCGAACTCTTTTCAGTTCTAGAATAATCGTATATTGTGCGCCAAAGGGGGCTAACTGAGGCATTGTTAGTGTAAATATATCGATGGTCATCAGCTTCAAGTTTAAAGTTGGCATTGCCAACCTTGATGCTGCCTATGCCCAAGCTTGCATAAAAATCATAGTTAGCCTCATAAGAGCTAAGTGCATTTGAGCTAAGTGAATAGAACAACCCTAGACATAGGATGAGTATTTTTTTCATATTACTTGCCCATCCAGTGTTGCAGTTGTATCATTCAGAAGCTTTAGTCTTCCCCGAGTATACCAGTGAATTACTTTAGGGAATAATACATGCTCCTGCCTTAAAACTCTTTCTGCAAGGGTTTTAGCGCTGTCTCCTGTATTAATTGCAACCTGCTTTTGTGCAATGACAGGGCCTCCGTCTAGCATTTTGGTGACAAAATGCACACTAGCACCGTGCACAGAATCGTTTGCATCAATGGCTTTCTGATGGGTATTTAATCCGGGATATTTTGGTAGTAGTGAAGGGTGAATGTTAAGCACTTTACCTTGATATTTGTTGATGAATTTATCGGACAGAATCCTCATAAACCCAGCAAGAATAACAATTTCAGGTTGGTATTCGTCAATCGCACTCATAAGCGCCACATCGAAATCCTGTCTTGAGTCAAATAGTTGGTGATCTATGATACAGTTTTGGATGTTGGCTTGAGCGGCTCTCTTTAGCCCGTAAGCACTAGGTTTGTTGCTGATAACACATTGTATTGAGAGGTCAATCTCATCCGCATTATCGATGATGGACTGTAAATTGGAACCACCACCCGAGATGAGAACAACACCATTCATCGTTTAGATTGAGACCTTTGCATAAATCATTTTAGATTTGATAGTAGGATTTTTTGTATTTTACAAGGCATAATTTTTGAGACTCTACTTGTTGTCCAGTGATGAAATTTAACGCTGGGAAATGGTAAAAATCCCTTATCCCAAAGGGTTGAGGCTAATAATGTTAAAAAATGCAGAAAAATTCTCATCAATAGCTGTGCTATTGATTTTAAATTATTACACTCTTTTTATTCATTATTATCACTCAGCAAATTTTAAAATGGTTTATGCAATGGCCTCAGATTATAACTTGCTCGCCAGTTGACTTAATTACTTCGCCAATTAGCCAAGCAGTTTCGCCTAGATCTATGAGATTGTTAATGACGTCCACACTCGTATCTTTAGGCACAATTACCACCATGCCAACACCACAATTTAACACTCTATGCATTTCACTGGACTCGATATTTCCTTGAGCTTGAAGCCACTGAAATATTTCTGGCATTTGCCAAGAATTTACATCAAGCTTTGCGCCTAAATCTTCTGGTAGCACTCTTGGTATGTTTTCTAAAAGACCACCACCTGTGATATGAGAAATAGCGTGTACAGTGTGATTTTCAATTATAGAAAGGATTGATTTAACATAGATTTTTGTTGGCTCAATCAAGTCATTCAGCTGCTTTTCACTAGGTTCGGCCCTTTCAAGAACTTTGCGAATCAATGAATAACCGTTGGAATGTGGGCCAGATGAAGCTAAGGCGATAATGTGGTCGCCAACTGAGACTTTTGAACCATCAATAATGTTACTTTTCTCAACAATACCAACACAAAAACCTGCTAAGTCATATTCTTCGCCTTGGTACATGCCTGGCATTTCGGCGGTTTCGCCGCCAATCAAAGCACAGCCGGATTGGATACAACCTTTGCCAATTCCTGAAATGACCGCAGTGGCAATATTGGTATTAAGAGAGCCTGTAGCGTAGTAATCAAGAAAAAATAACGGCTCTGCGCCTTGAACAATAAGGTCGTTTACGCACATTGCTACTAAATCGATGCCAATTGTATCGTGTTTATTGAGCATTTCCGCCACCTTTAATTTGGTGCCAACGCCATCGGTGCCTGAAATTAATACTGGATTTTTGTATTTATCAAGCGGGATTTCAAACATTGCGCCAAAGCCGCCCAATCCAGCTAAAACGCCAGGGCGGATAGTGGATTTAGCAATGGGTTTGATTTGTTCTATGAGGTCATTACCTTTGGTAATATCAACACCAGCGTCCTTGTAAGTCAATGATGACATCTTGGTTTTTCCGTATAATTAATGGCTAGTGATAAACGATTAGAAGTCAACATATTTATGGGTTTTTCAATGCTTCCTAATGCGCTCTCAATATTGCGCATTATTTTAACAGTTCCGATTGTTATAGCGCTATTAAAAGAGCAATATTTTTGGGTTATCGTGTTGTTTTTTTCCGCCGGCGTTACCGATGCACTTGACGGCTGGCTCGCCAAGCAATTCTCCTTGCAATCAAGGCTCGGTTCGATCCTCGATCCGATGGCGGACAAGATTCTACTGACTTGCACTTTTATCACTTTGTATTGGATTGCTATACTGCCTTTTTGGCTATTATTACTCATTTTCTTTAGAGATCTTATTATTGTGGCAGCGACCGTGGGTTATTTTCTTGGTCAAGAGGAGAGTGAAAACGAACGTTTGCAACCAACTTGGATTAGCAAATTAAACACAGTATTGCAAATTATTTTGGTGTTGTTTTTGGTCTTGGCACAACTGCAAGAAGGCCTTGTAGAGTGGTTTGAAATTGCATTTATTGTTGTTGCCACTTCGACCTCACTCAGTGGTGCAGACTATATGTGGCTTTGGATTAAGCAATTCGTGTTGCAAGAGACAAAGAAATGAACCAACTTGGGCTACCAATCTCTTTGAATGTTCAAATGTCTCTAGAAAATTTTGTTGCTAATGAGCAAATACAAAGCCTAATTGGAAGACTTTTTACTGCTGATGAAGCCGCTGAAATTTATGTATATGGCACGACTGGCTGTGGAAAAACACACCTTTTGCAAGCTATTGTATTCAGTGCAATTGAGCAAAGCAAAAAAGCAGTATTTATTGATTGCGAAGATGAAATTCCAGATTATCTGGTTGAAATAGTTGCCGATTTGGATTGGCTGAGTATTGATAATATTGATTTTATTGGCGAGGCACAACAGCATTTATTGTTTGATTTATATAACCGCGCTCGACAATCGAATGTCAATATTGTTGTCAGTGGTTCTTCAGTACCAGGTGAATTAAATATGATGAAAGACGTAAAAACACGTTTGAATTTAGCGGCTGTTTTTCAGCTTGAAGCGCTTAATGACGGGCAAACGAAAGAAGCGCTGCACAATCAGATGAGTGAGAGAAATATGAGTATTGATGAAAAAGTCTACTCGTATTTATTCAAACATTATTCTCGTGATATAAACATGTTGCTTGGGGCAATTGACCGCCTGGATGAGGCATCAATGCAAGCCAAGCAAGGTATTAGCATTCCACTGGCAAAGAAAATACTGGACATTTAGCGTGTTAATTCATAATTATGCAAAGGCCTCACTATAATAAAGCTTTCAAAGGCCAGGCAAATGGACTATCTTCCAATTTTTTTCAAAATCTCGCAAAAGCAATGTTTGGTTGTTGGTGGTGGAGATATTGCCCTTAGGAAAATCAATTTACTTTTAAAGTGTGGCGCTCTCGTAGAGTGTGTAGCACCAAGTTTTTGCCAGACATTACTTGAGCGCTCTGTTGATGATACGCTGACTTTGACCAAAAAAACTTTTGCAGCGGCCGATATTCAAAATCAGGCCCTACTTATTTCGGCAACGGACGATAAAAAACTCAATGCAGAAGTCTCTCGATTGGCGTTTGCCGCCAATATCCCGGTAAATGTCGTTGACGCGCCTGAACTTTCAAGCTTTATTATGCCTTCGATTGTTGACAGGTCGCCGCTATTGATTGCGATTTCGTCTGGCGGAAGAGCCCCCGTTTTAGCTAGAATAATTAGAGCAAAGCTAGAGACAATTATTCCTAGTGCTTATGGTCGTCTCGCCGAGATTGCAGGAGAGTATCGAGATCAAGTGAAACGTCAATTCTCTCATATTAAGGACAGACGAGTATTTTGGGAGTCGGTTTTGTCTGGCAATATTGCTGAAAAAGTATTTAGCGGTCGCATCAAGGAAGCCAAAGCTGATTTAGAGCAGCAATTAGCGAATGCCAAGATTCAAAAATTAGGAGAAGTTTATTTAGTGGGTGCGGGCCCTGGTGATCCAGACCTACTTACTTTTAAGGCGCTTCGATTGATGCAGCAAGCTGACGTTGTGTTATATGATCGTCTTGTGTCAAAGTCGGTGATGGAGCTTGTTAGGCGTGATGCTGAGCTGGTCTATGTTGGTAAAAAAGCTAGTAGTAAATCCTCCCGACAAAGCGATATTAATGAGCAGTTGGTGAAGTTAGCAAAATCTGGAAAACGAGTTTGCCGTTTAAAGGGTGGCGACCCATTTATTTTTGGCCGTGGCGGTGAAGAGATTGAAACCTTGTCGGAACACGGCATCCCATTTCAGGTGGTGCCTGGCATCACTGCTGCTTCTGGCTGCTCGACCTATTCGGGCATTCCGCTAACCCACAGAGATTATTCTCAGTCCTGCCGGTTTGTGACTGCGCATCTAAAAGACGGCACTTGCGACTTGCCTTGGGGTGAGTTTGTTGCTGAGCAACAAACCATTGTTTTTTATATGGCACTGAGTGGCGCAAAAAATCTTTCTGAAAGACTGATTGAGCACGGTATGAGAAAAGATATGCCAATTGCACTGATCGAAAAAGGCACCTTGCCAGAGCAGAAAATCTATATCTCGACACTTGTCGAACTGCCTCAACTGATCAGGAAAGAGAAAGTTGGCGCACCCAGTTTACTGATTGTGGGCGAGGTGGTAAAACTACACGAAAAGCTCAATTGGATGAATTCTTAGTTTTTTCTCTTTGTGTTAGAGATCTTTTCATAAATAATCTTAGATTTGATAGTGGATTTTTTTTATTTTATAAGGCATATTTTTACCACTCAGAAAAATTAAGATTATTTATGAAAAGGTCTCTATTAGAAAAAAACTGATATTTTTTTGGGTATAATTTGCATTCTTCGCGGGAGTGGTGGAATTGGTAGACACGCTGGATTTAGGTTCCAGTGTCGCAAGACGTGAGAGTTCGAGTCTCTCCTTCCGCACCATCAAATGCATCTAGGTCACCAATGAATACATTGATTTTTCATAGCAATGACCTAGCTATGGCACAGAGCTCATTTGGGCAATTCAATTTTCACATTCGGCTTCAAACAAAGCTATTAGCTAACATTTGGCGTTTATATTGCGTTAGTAACGTTGCTCAACAGCCCTGTGATATTGTCATTAATCGTAGTGGATTAGATAAAATACTGGTTTTATTTGACAATAAGATATGTTGATCGGAATTGGACATTTTGCACTGGTGTTATCGCTTGTTTTTGCGATACTACTTGTTGTTGTACCTACTATTGGTATCCAACAGAATAAAGCTGTTTTAGCACAACTCTCTAAGCCACTTATTTGGGGACAATTTTTTCTGGTTCTGATTTCTTTTGCAGTGCTAATGAATGCGTTTTTGACGGACGACTTTTCTGTTAAATACGTTGCTGAAAACTCCAATACACAGTTACCTACTCTTTTTAAATTTTCTGCAGTTTGGGGTGCTCATGAGGGCTCTCTACTTCTTTGGGTATTGATTCTCTCTATTTGGAGTGTGGCGGTTAGCATTTTTTCAAAACGCGTGCCCAGTGAGGTTGTCAATCAAATCCTAATTGTACTTGGTTTTGTTAGTGTTGGGTTTTTGTTGCTCTTGCTTTTTACTTCAAACCCTTTTGAGCTTCTGGCAATTACGCCAAGTGAAGGGCGAGAGCTCAATCCTTTGCTGCAAGACGTCGGTCTGGCTATCCATCCACCGATGCTGTATATGGGCTATGTTGGTTTGGCTGTGCCTTTTGCTTTTGTTTTATCTGCACTCATTCGAGGAAAGTTAGACAGCACTTGGCTTCGTTGGACGCGTCCTTGGGCTTTAGTTGCTTGGGCATTTTTAACCGTTGGTATTACCCTTGGTAGTTGGTGGGCGTACTACGAACTCGGCTGGGGAGGTTGGTGGTTCTGGGATCCCGTTGAGAATGCATCCTTTATGCCATGGCTGGTGGCGACAGCATTGATTCACTCTCTTAGTGTTAGCGAAAAAAGAGGTGCCTTTAGACAATGGACGGTGTTGCTTGCGATTGGTGGCTTCTCCCTAAGTTTGCTTGGCACTTTCCTAGTGCGCTCAGGTGTGCTCACTTCTGTCCACGCTTTTGCGACAGACCCAACTAGGGGGTTGTTTATTTTAATCTTCTTGTTTGTCGTTATCGGTGGCTCTTTGGCGCTTTACTCGTGGCGCTCTTGGATGATTCAAAAAAGCAATCAATTTTCACTGGTTTCTCGAGAGACAGGCCTGTTGATTAATAATATTGTCTTGGTGTCAGCAATGTTTTGTGTACTTTTAGGCACGCTGTATCCGCTTATTTTAGATGCGCTTAATTTAGGCAAAATATCAGTTGGCGCGCCATACTTTGATGCTGTTTTTGTGCCTATTATGATTCCCGGGATAATTGCAATGGCCTTGGTACCGTTTTTGCGCTGGAAAAAAGATACATTTTCTCGACTTTGGTCAATGCTTCGCTTTGATTGGGCGGGTATGGTATTGATCGTTGTTTTGACACCACTTTTTATCACTTACAATATTTTTGTTTTAATTGCATTTTATTTATTTGCTTGGGTGGTCATCCACTCACTGTTTTTGCTAACGCAGCGGCTGCGCTCAAAAGCAAAAGTAACACTCGCCTTTTTGGGTATGATTATTGCTCACTTGGGCATTGGTGTTTTTATTCTTGGCGCGACTGTCACTACGCAAATGGGTGTCGAGAAAGATCTGAAAATGACGATTGGAGAAACGCAATACGTTGCCGGTTATGCCTTTACCTTGAACGGTGTAGAACAGTTTATGGCTGAGAATTATCAAGGATTTAAGGGCAGTGTGAGCGTGATGGATGGAGAGGACGCTATTGAGCTGTCACCCGAAAAACGTCTTTATCAAACCGGCATGCCAATGACTGAAGCCGCAATTGATCCATCACTTGGTCGGGACTTGTATGTCGCCTTGGGCGAGTCACTTGGTAATGATAATTGGAGTATGCGTATTTACTACAAGCCTATGGTTCGCTGGATTTGGTTGGGTGGCATTATGATTGCACTTGGTGCGTTGCTTGCGGCCTTTGATAGGCGTTATCGATTAAAGGTGAAATTATGAGTTTTGAATGGCAATTCTTGTTATTGATTTTAGCCTCTAGTGGTTTTGTGGCCTATTTCCTCTATCGACCACTAAAAGTGAATATCAGTGATGATGCCTCTAACGTAGCCATTGGCAAGCAAAAAAAACAGGAATTGGCCGACGATGTAACAAAGGGTTTGATTAGTGAGTCCTTATATCAAGAAGCAGAGGATGAAATCACCTATACGCTTGCCAGTGAGCTATCCCGAGATTCTGGCGATATTGTCGCAATCAATCCGCTGAAATGGGCAATTGCGCTAAGTGTTATTATTGCTATTGTCTCTGTACTTACCTACGCACAATTAGCGCCAAAGCAAGGATCTAGTGCTGTTATTGAGATGTCGCCAAGTGTAAGGTTAGAGCAGAGTGTGGAATCTTTAAAGGCTCATCGAGACGATAACTCAGAAAACGGTAAGGCGTGGGCAATGTTGGGCTTGGCCGAGTTTAATTTGGGTAATACGGACAAGGCTTTGGCATCATTTGAAAAGGCTTATTCGCTGATTCCAAACGATATTGATATGTTGCTGCAATATGCCAGTGTAGTTGCCTCGACTCAAGATGGGGATTTTGCTGGAGAGCCACAGTCATTAATTGATCAGGCACTTGAGGTTGCTCCTGATTCTGTTCATGCGCTTTATTTGGTGGGCATTGTTGCGGCGAATGATGGCGATTTGCTTTTGGCAGAACAATCCTGGCAAAAAGCCCTGTATCTGTTGCCAGTTGAACATCCAGATAAGGCTGTTATTGAAGGCGCTCTTAATACTCTGCGCAATTTCGAATCAACGAATGATTTCACTCTGACCATTCACCTCTCAATTTCCGAAGACATATTGGCGTTGCGATCCGAACTGGATTATTTAATGGTTTACGCCAAGGCTCTTACGGGTTCGCCAATGCCAATCGCCATTAAAAAAATCCGGCTAAAAGACTTTAATGGCATTGTCTCTTTGAGTGATGCTGACTCGTTATCAGTCAAACTTTCAGAGTCAATAGAAGTGCTTGTTGTTGTTCGAATTTCAAGTACTGGTTTGGCTGTGAAGCAAACGGATGATATTGAGATTATCAGCGATGCCATTTCGCTTGCTGAGACTCGCTCGATTGATTTACAGGTAGAATAACAAATATGAGTGAAACAATAGAATTAGCGAAGGCTTTAATCAGCAGGGCTTCGGTAACGCCTGAGGATAAGGGCTGTCAATCAATGATGATTGAACACCTTGAGAAAATTGGCTTTACTGTCCATTTGCTGCCTTTTGGTGGGGTGGAGAATTTTTGGGCAACGCGCGGTTCGTCTGGACCGGTTTTCGCCTTTGCAGGACACACAGATGTTGTGCCAGTTGGTATAGAGTCTCAGTGGCAGACAAAGCCATTTGAGCCAACAATTATAGACGGCATGCTTTACGGTCGTGGTGCAGCGGATATGAAAGGCTCATTAGCCTCTATGCTGGTTGCCACTGAGTGTTTTGTTACTGAGAATCCAAACCACGCCGGAACGATTGGCTTTTTAATCACTTCTGATGAAGAGGGACCGGCAATTAACGGTACGGTTAAAGTGGTTGAATATTTACAGAAAAACAATCAAAAAGTTGATTATTGTTTAGTGGGTGAGCCTTCGTCGACAGATACTTTGGGTGATGTGATAAAGAATGGCAGAAGGGGTTCGTTAAACGCTTGGTTAACCATCAAAGGCAAGCAAGGGCATATCGCCTATCCGCAATTGGTTAATAATCCAATTCACCTAGCTATACCAGCGTTAAATACGCTTTGTAATGAAGCATGGGATAACGGCAATGAATATTTTCCAGCCACCTCGTTTCAATTTTCCAATATTCACTCAGGTACTGGTGTAACCAATGTTATTCCGGGCGAGATTGAAGTGGTATTTAATTTTCGTTATTCAACGGAGACCACCAACGAAAAAATCAAAACTAGAGTGCTTGAGATTTTAGATGAGCATCATCTAGATTATGACATTGAGTGGCAGCATTCTGGCTTTCCATTCTTAACCCCAAAAGGCGCTTTGGTTAATGCTTGCGTTGATGCGATTAAGGCTGTCAATGGCGTTGAGACGGAGTTGTCAACTTCAGGTGGCACTTCTGATGGTCGTTTTATTTCGCAAATGGATACTCAGGTGGTGGAATTGGGTCCGCTAAATGCAACCATTCATCAGGTTAATGAATGTGTTTCTGTGGATGATTTAGAAAATTTAACACTTGTTTATCGCCAAGTTTTACATAACATCCTTGCTTAAGTGTCTGATAAATAGACAAATAAATTCATCGTGCAATTCAATATCATCACTCTTTTTCCAGATATGTTTTCTGCCATTAGTGATGAGGGCGTTATTGCAAGGGCGATAAAAAAATCCATCGTTTCGATGAAAACTTGGCAGCTAAGAGATTTTAGCGATAACCAATACAGAAATGTAGATGATAAGCCCTATGGTGGCGGTGCAGGCATGGTGATGCAGGTTAAGCCCATTCGAGATTGCCTGAGTACAATAAAAAAAGATTCACCGGACACTAAGGTGGTTTACCTATCCCCTCAAGGGAAAAAACTCAACCAGGAATTGGTTGAGGAGTTGTCTGAGTTGGACTCTATTACTTTTTTATGCGGGCGCTATGAGGGCGTAGATGAGAGAGTGATTGAGAATGATGTGGACATGGAAATTTCTATTGGTGATTATGTTATCAGTGGCGGTGAGTTGGCGGCGATGGTGTTGATTGATGCTATTAGTCGGCGTTTACCCGGTGTTCTTGGCAATGAATCCTCGCTCGAAGATTCTTTTGCTAATAGTTTGCTCGATCATCCTCACTACACGCGACCCGAAGTGGTTGACGGACAGAGGGTGCCTGAAGTATTGCTCATCGGCCAGCAAGCTAAACTAGATGCGTGGCGACTACAGAAATCCACCGAACCGA
>ERZ813253.771-NODE-771-length-10504-cov-3.152838_pt1 | contig 10504 bp, 12 predicted proteins | sample MGYA00520893_ERZ813253 | MGnify/ENA primary metagenome ERZ813253 (study PRJEB31669, sample SAMD00080414) | marine metagenome | biome: oceanic hadal pelagic zone biome; feature: marine hadalpelagic zone; material: sea water | place: Pacific Ocean:Izu-Bonin Trench...
GGACAGCGTGTGTGGGCAGCAGGACCCTGGAGGAGGAGTGGTGGAGCGCAGGACAGGGGGCGGGGGCCGATGGGGCGGAAAGGGGGGCCGACGGAACTCAGGAGGAAGTGGAGCTGGCGGAACCGGGGGGGGACCCGGAAGCGGAGCTGGGGAGTTGGCCCGAGGATGAGGAAGAGGACGGCGATTGGGAACTCGACGAGTCTGATTTCGACGACCTCGAACTGCTCGATTGATTCTATAGACCAGTGACAACAGCGACGACACGCATCCTGCCGTCAAGTTCGTCGGCCATGCGCGCCCCGAGGATCACCTGAGAGTCGTCGCTCAGTCCGCGGGTGAACGCGTCAGCGACAGAGTTCACCTGGGCGACCGTCATGCGCCGCCCGCCCTCGATCTGCAGCAGGCAGGCCGACGCCCCCTCCACCCTGAGCCCGGCGAGCGGGGAGGCGAGCGCCGAGCGGAACAGCGCCTCGGGCTCCGTGGCATCTCCCTCGGCCACCAGCAATGTGGCCTCGCCGGTGTGGCCGACCACTGCCCTCAGGTCCATCAGGTCGAGATTGATCAGCCCGACGCGGCCGAGGGTGAGCACGATCCCCTGCACCAGTTCCTCCACCCATGAGGCATCGCGTCTCCAGTCGGCCCCGCGCTCCCGAGCCTGCCACGCGAGTCGGTCGAGCGACAGCCGCACGCACACATCAGACGCCTCCTCGAGGCGTGGCAGGGCGGCCTGTGCCAGATCGCATCTGGCGGGTTGGTCCTCGAACGGTGAGGCGGCGATCGACAGCACCAGCGCTCCGTTCTGCTTCGCCTGGGCCGCCAGCGCATGGGAGGCCCCCGTGCCGACGCCGCCCCCGAGACCTGTCAGCAGCAGGAGCAGTTCGACCGGCGCCAGCATCTGTTCGGTCAGCTGCTTGGCGCGGCGCATGTGCGACTCGGCCAGTTCGGGAAGCGCCGCGCACCCTTGCGATGATGTGTCCCCCAAGGGAAGGCAGTGTGCGTGGCGGGCGTCCTCGAACGACCGTTCGTCGGCATCCACCAGCAGCAGATCGGCGTAGTCGGAGCAGTTGTCGTGGGCACGCCGCGCCCACAGGCAACCGAGCCCCCCGACTCCCGCCACGAGTATGCTGCCGTCGTGCATGTCTCCGCCCGGCGCTATGCGAACCGTTGAACTTTCGGATGGCTCAGTCGTATGTCAGGTATCTTTGGTACCTTCTGCGCTCATCGCGAGCCCAGGCGTTGTCCGGCTCTCGCTCGAGCACCTTCTCATAGTACTCGACAGCCGTCTCGAACTCGGAGAGGTACTTCCCGTACAGGTGGCCGAGCACCGAGAGCACAGGAATGCAGAGGGGGTCCTCCTCCTCCATCGACTTGAGAATCTCCTCCGCCGCCGACAGGTCATGCCGCTCCATCAGCGTCTCCGCCTCGTCGAGCCGGGCCAGTTGATCGTCATTCAACTGATAGACGTTCTTCCACCTTCTGTCGGCCACCGAGCACACCTCGGCCGACCACGGTGTGCCCACCCACTTCAGCCCTTTGCACGTACAGCACTCCAGCGCCGGCTTGAAGTCGACTGTTTTCGATGGCGGAAATCGAGGGACTGCGGCGCAGTCGAGACCAGCCCATCAGCAAACGATTATTAGACCGAATCAGGTCGGTCGATTCACCATAGGCAGGGTATTCCATGCGCCGTTTGTCAAGCCGTCTGAGACCGCTGTTGGTGGTGGTGTTGCTGACGCTTCTTCTGGCCGGCGCGAGCCAAGCCCGCCCGGGGGGGATAACAGGTGATGTGGCCGAGGGTGGAACCGACGTGGCGACCACCGGTTGCACATGTCACACGAACAACACCATCGCCCCCTCGAACTCCGTCACGCTCATCCTCGACGGCGTTCCGTACCACTGGGCAGCGGGCTCCGCATACGAGTTGACGATCCAACTCATCGGCGGCCCCTCGATTGACACATCCTCGAACACGGGCGGCTTCTCGATGCGCGTCAGCGCAGGTGAACTCTCGGCCGCAGCGGGCTTCGAATCGCTGGTGCAGAACGGTGACGACGCCACCACGTTGACGCACACGGCATCAGGTGCGCAGACCCCCGACCGCATCTGGAAGGTGATCTGGACCGCACCTGCAGCGGGAAGCGGCGAGGTCGACATCTGGCTGTCTGGGAACTCGGTCGATGGCAATAACGCGGCGATGGCACCCGACTCCTGGAACCGGCTGTCGCTGCCGCTCGGGGAAGGCGCGGACGATGGACGCACGCGCACCGTGTTTGTCGGCGACGGCAACATCACCGCACCGGCGGAGGTATCAGGAGAGTTCGACCTGCACCACATGGGAGCGAAATTCCGCGCCCACTGGCTCGGTCTGCTCGGCTTCGCCGCGGTGATCTCGGTGATGCTGTTCTGCGGATTCTTCCTGCGCTTCGGGTTCAGCCGCCACTACGAGGGGCGCAGCAACCTGCTGAAACTGCGCATCAAGCATCTGAGGAGAGGTGACCAGGTATGAGCGACACCGAGAAACTCGAAGCGTGGAGAGCCGCGCTTTCCGCCCACGTCGACCGACTCGCCGAGAAGCACGTGCGTGAACGGCTGGCGGCACGTGAAGCACCACCTGAAGGGCGGACGGATGCTGCGCTCGACGCGAAACCAGAACTGCATCCGCCTCGAACACCACCCGAATGGGTGAGTGTGCCCGAAGACCACAGGAGGTTGTCCGGATGAAGCGGGACACGGTGGTGAAACTGCTGGAGCAGGTGGCCAGCGGCCAAGTCAGTGTGGAGGACGCCCGAGCAGCATTGGAGGGGGTGGAACTCGACGAGGACACCTACATCTCAGCGCTCGATCACGGCGTGTTCAACGAACCGGACCCGGGCACGATCGTCAGGGCGAGCATGTCTCCGACCGGTGAGTCCGCATTGGTGGTGCTCACCTTCGTCTGGGGGTTGGGGTGGACGCTCTACTGGGCTGGAGCGACTACCTACGGGCTGTTCGCTGGCTGGGACCAGCAGCTGCTCTCATTCTTCTTCGGGATGGCGATGGTGACTCTGATGATCATGGGGATCATCTACCTGAAATGGGTCATGCCCGATATCGTCATCGTCAAGCATCGGCGAAACAAGTACATGAGCCAGAAGGACCCCGAGAGTTGGTATGATTACAAGGTGTGAGACATGGCGCGTGAATTCCGACTGCGTAAATCGCCCTGGTCACCTGAGGGCGAAGCCGAGACGGGACAGGTGCTCGACCGGCGTCAGTTCATCCGCTACACGTTCAACAGCGCCGCCGGCGTGATCACCGCCATCAGCCTCGGTGCCATCGGCTTCGCATCGCTGCTGATGGGTGAGTCGGGGGGAGGCGGTGGTGACTCGGCGATCCGCTTCTGGGTGCCCAAGGGTTCCGCGGACAGCGTGTGGTACGGAGACCGGCACCTCGAGACGATGACCGAATCGGGATTCAAGGAAGAGGCGGGAAGGTCGACGACCGGCATGTCGGGCGCCTCGGGGGTCTGGTCGGGGTTGCCGGTGAATGTCATCTACATCCCACACGAGGAGAACAAGGATCTCCCCCCTATGCAGAACAAGCCGAGAATCCAGTTCATGGACGGCGTCGACCAGACCGGGGCGGTCATCGGCTACGGCGGCGACATGGAGGAGGACCCGGTATACGCCGCGCTCAAGGTGAGCAACAACCTCCTGGTCATCTTCGGCCGCTGCCCGCATCTCTGCTGTATCCCCGGCTGGCAGCTCATCGAGAACAACTTCACCGCCGACAACTGGGAGCCGGGCGGCCTCGACTCGGGGGGCAACAAGCTGTTCTGCATCTGCCACTCAAGCCGCTACGACCCGACCGTAATCGAGAAGAACACCAACCGTAACCGCTCCAGCGGGACGGTGTTCCAATACTTCGGGATCAAGCGCACCGGAGGCCCCACACCGGTCGGGATGCCGTTGATCCCGTTCACTGTGAACAACGACATCATCGAGGTCGTCGACTTCAAGTCTGAGGGGATCGAGGCGATGCTCGACTGGTACACGTACTGCGATTGAAGGGTGAGGGAGATGTTGCTGCAATTCTGGTTCCTGTGGCTGTTCATCGCGCTGATCGTGGTGCTCGTCGCCTTCACCCTGCGCAAGGAGAGCGAGGAGATGCCGCGCAAGGAGATCCTGCGCGCTGTCGAAGCGTCGACGAAGATGGGGCTGGCGGAGAAACTGTTCCTGTGGGTGTTCTCCTGGCTCGACACCCGCTTCCGCATCCAGGATTACTGGGCGATGAGCCGTGACGCCTACCACAGCATGCACCGGCAGATGCCGATGACGCACGCCGAGAAGTACAAACTGCGCATCATCTGGTACTGGTATCCGCTCTACTGCCTCGGCGGGATCTCCTTCCTGGCGTTCATCCTGCTGATCATCACCGGCACCGTGCTCGGCATCTACTACGTGCCGGGAGGCGAGGGCGACCCGAGCCCTGCGTATGGCAGCATGCAGTTCATCATGACACAACTGCCGTTCGGCTACATCATGCGCTCGCTGCACCACTGGGGGACGCACTTCATGGTCGCCTCGGTGTTCCTGCACATGTGCCGTGTCTACTTCACCGGAGCCTACCGCAACCCCCGCGAACTCAACTGGCTCATCGGGGTCGGCCTGATGTTCTTCACCATCTTCTTCGGTTACTCGGGCTATCTGCTCCCTTGGGATGCGCTCGCCTTCGGCGCCGCCACCATCGGCATCAACATGGCGAACTCGACGCCGTTGATCGGTGGATGGGTCGCTAGAGCGTTGTTCGGGGGGACCAGCCTGTCGGGGGCGACCGTGACCCGGATGTACTTCCTGCACGTGTTCATCCTGCCAGTCATAGTCACGGCGCTGATCATCGTGCACCTGTTCATCGTCTGGGTTCAGGGGATAGCGGAGCCGCATTGAGGTGTGATCATGGGTTTGATGGACAACTTCGGGCGCATCGCTGACGTCTACATCCGCGAGAAGGAGCAGCTGCGCGACGCTGAGAAGGAGCGCCGCAGAGTGTTCACAGGGCATCCGTTCTGGCCGCACGAGGTGCTGCGTGACAGCATCATCTTCGCCGCCATGTTGGCGGTGCTCCTGTTCTATTCGTGGATCATCCCGCCTCCGCTGCACATCTCAGCCGACCCGTTCGCGCAGGCCGGCTTCGTGTTCCCTGACTGGTACGTGCTGTTCTCCTACGGATACCTCCGCTGGGGTGAGTACCTGCCGCAGTTCGACATCCCGCTGCCGAGCATCATCGGGAACTTCTTCGGCAGCCCGATCATCTCCTGGAACGCAGGCTGGTGGGGGGCCTTCCTGACCGGCTTCCCGGTCGGCATCCTGGCGCTGCCGCCGTTCCTCGGGGGGCGTGCCAAGCGGGGTGTGGAGGACCCGTGGTTCGCCACCGCCGGGGCGATCTACCTGGCGCACGTCTGGTTCATCTCCGTCTATTCGATCAACATCTTCCTCGACATATACTCCAAGAACCGCTCCGACTACTGCGTGCACAACACGCATGCGGGGCTGAGTTGCGGTGTGCGCGAACCGTGGGTGGCCGACCTGTTCAACGCCGCCCCATGGATCTTGACCGGGATTTTCATCTGGGTGACGCTCTACTTCGCGATCCGCTGGTTCCTGGTCACGTCAGCGGGAGCTAGGACGACTCCTCGACTCGGCAAACAGGTCGCCTTGGGCACCTTGCTGGTGACGGTGTTGTTCTCCGCGTTCGCCTGGCCCGTGTACGACGACGGTTTCTGGGACCTCGGCGGGTTCGGCGCCATGGACGACGTCGATGACCTCGCCACGATGCGCGGCCAGCCCTCTGACACGCTCGTCGCCATCGAAGAGGGGCATGACTGGGGGGAGTTGCAAGCGGCCTGCCTGACCTACGCGGACAGTGACGAGAACGCAGTGTGGGATGACAAGATGTTCAGCGGGAACGATTCCCAGGACCGGGACGACTGGTGCCTGATACCAGCGGACCGCTGGCTCGATTGGACGATTCATCAACCGACCCAGAAACAGATCATCGACTTCTCCGACGCCAACAACCACCAGCAGGTGCACACCGTTGCCGGAGAGGTGTCAGGGGGCACGAACGCGGTGAGCGATTCCTACCAGTCCAACGGGACACACAGCGCGAGCCGCACCTACGCGCTGGTCATCGAGGACCTCGGTCTGGAGACGGTCGAGGTGGACCTCGGCTGCACCTTCCGCACGAGCACCCGCAAGGCGGGCGACCACATGCTCGGACTTTCGGTCAGCGATTCTGCAGGCAGGGTGGTAGCATCGCTGGTAGGGGACCCCGAGGCGGGCTCGACCTGCGTCACGCAAACGGTCCATCTCGCTCCGGGCGCATACACGGTCGACTTCACACTCGATTCCACCTTCAACACCCCGGAGAACGCCAACGTCACCGTCAATGCCTCCTCCTCCGTGCTCGCCTTCCAGCCGCTGTTCCTGGATGCCGACACCGGGATGGCTGTCGACCGCAGCACCACTGATCTCGATGACGCTGCGCTGATGGCGCTGGCGGTGGAGAACCCGACCTACCACCGGAACCCGAAGAGCCTCGACGCCAAACTGACCTACTCGCTGTTCATCCCCTGCCTGGGAGTCGGTGCGGTCGTCTACGTGACCATGCGCGGCATGGCGCGGGGCTACGAGTATGAGATGAACAAGTGCTACGGATGCGACCTGTGCGACGACGCCTGTCCGGTGCGCATGTTCAACGCCGGTGACAAGCTGAACATCATCTACAACACCTGGAACAACGAGCACGACGGCGTGCCGATGTACTCCTGCCTCACCTGTGGTGCGTGCACCAACGCCTGTCCGCAGTTGGTCGACTACGACACCTACGTCGACATCCGCCGCAACCTCGTAGTGGGTGGCCCGTCGGAGGCGAACATCCCGCACTCCGTGCTCTCAGCGGTGATGATCGCAGAGGCGGAGGAGGAGTTCGATGACGACTTCATCTCGGTGGAGGACTACCCCATCGACTCCAACGTCGGCTACTACGGCGGCTGCGTCGACTACTTCGACCAGGAGATGATCTTCAGCCACAAGAACCACGGCGCGATGAACCTGGGCGAGACGACCACAGCGGCGTTCACCCTGTTCGAGGAGGCTGGGCTGGATGTGTCGTATCTGGGCCGGGACTTCCTCAAGTGCAGCGGGCACGACCAGAAGTGGCAGGGCATGACCGAGGTGTTCGAGAAGCTGAAGGCCTACAACCAGAAGAAACTCAAGCAGACCGGCATCGACACGCTGGTCACCAGCTGCGCCGAGTGTTTCAGGACGTTCTCACTCGATTACGAACTCGACATGAAGGTGATGCACACCACCGAGTACCTCATCGAGAACGGCTTCGAAGTGAACCTCGCCGTCGAAGACGAGACGAAGGTCACCTTCCACGACCCTTGTCGACTCGGCCGCCACATGAACCTCTACGACCCACCGCGCGACCCCATCAAGGCTGTCAAGGGTGTGGAGTTGGTCGAGATGGAGCATAACCGCGAAGAGGGTGGCTGCTGCGGGGTGTCGGCGATGCAGTCATGCAACGAGGACAGCCGCATCGTGCGCATCGCCAGGTTCGAGGAGGTGCTGGCGACCGGCGCCGACATTATGCTCACCAGCTGCCCGAAGTGCGTGACGCACTTCGAGTGCCTCAAGTTCGAGGGCGATCCGAGATACGACTTCGAGATCCTCGATGTGGTCTCCTTCCTCGCTCGTCAGGTCGTCGAGAAGAAGGACGTAGGGGCTGAAGCCATCCAACTCGCCAGCGAGGACGGAAGCGGCACTTCGGTCGAAGCGAGTGGCTGAATCAGCGCAGGTGGGCGAGCGCAGCATTGAGAATGGGTGACCGCCCGGATGAATCCGAGGATGACCGATGACCACGCTGGAAGAACTGACCGCGCGGCGCCAAGCCGAGACCGATCGGGTCATGCTGATGATGAACCGCATGCGCACCAAGCAGCGCGAGGAGATCCGCGGCGGGGACGACGTGGTGGCGTTCGTCAACGAGGAGGCGTGCATCGGCTGCGACCAGTGCATCATCGTCTGTGACGACAATGCGATCGAACTCTATGACGTGCCCAACCGCTCACCGATCATCAACGTCGACATCAACCGCAAGGCGCGGGTCATCCGCGACAACTGCACCGGCTGCAGGCTGTGCGTGCTCGCCTGTCCGACGAAGGCGATCGTGTCGATCGACCGCTGAGGAGGGAAAACATGGCAGAGGAGAAGGCTCCGGTCCGATTCGGCGCTGAGTTCGGGCCCTACCGCTCGAGTCGCACCCGCGGCGTCTCCGTGTCGACGTTCAAGACGCTCGTGTGGATCTCGAATCTCGGCGGACTGCTGCTGTGCGTCATCGCCCTCGAGATGATGATCGTGCAGCAGCGATTCTGGTGGGGACTCGCCGCGGCCGTAGCCGGCATCGCCATCGCCCTGTTCCCCTCCAACTACGAGATCACCGGGATGGAGACCCTCGAAGGTTCCGAGGACGAGGAAGGTGAAGCGCAGGACGAGGAAGGTGAAGCGCAGGATGAGGAAGGTGAAGCGGAGGATGAGGGATGACACATCGCTCATCTGCCACACTCGATACACCACTCGGCACGATGCTCATCGAAGCGAGTGAATCCGGCCTGACCCGCATCGCCTGGTCATCCGATTCTCCCGCCGCTCCAGGTTCTGCGGACAGCGAAGCGCATCTGGAGGCGGGTCGCAAGTGGGTACGCGCCTACTTCGCCGGCAAACGGGCACGCGCGCCCACGCTGGACCTCACCAGCCTGACACCATTCCAGGCTGATGTGGTCGACTCCCTGCGGAGGATCGCACCTTCGGGAACCGTCGTCTCGTATGCCGACCTCGCTTCAGCGGCAGGCAGGCCGGGGGCGAGCCGGGCGGTGGGAACGGTGATGGCGACACAACCGTGGCCGTTGTTGGTACCCTGTCATCGTGTGGTCCGGGCGGATGGAATGATCGGCGACTACTCCGCATGTGAAGGGGCGGCGACCAAGGAGTGGCTGTTGTCCCATGAGGGCAACCGGATCAGAAAAGGCAGGCTCATTCGTTGAGCGCGGTCATCTCGGAAGCCATGCCGAGCAGCGCCAGTTCCGCCACCAGGCCGTGCCAGCCATCGGCGCGTGCGAGAATGGTTACAGCGTCCGCATCGCCTTCAAGGTCCTCGGGGGCGTGGAAGCGACTCGAGGGGGAGTTGAGGTTGGCCATCACGCCCTTGCGCTCGTTGGTGCGGTAGAACCAGGCGCACACCCGGCCACCGGCGCCATACATGCACGGCTCGACCACCGAGTCACGCCAGCGGAGTGCGGTCGGCACCCCCTCCTGAAGCAGGAAATCCTCCGCATCCTGCCCGCCTTTCCCGTAGGTGAGGCGGTTCAGCCGGCGGTTGGACAGTTCCAGCAGTTCCTCGCCCGAGCTGATCTCGATGATGCCCAGGCCATAGGTCCCCGAGTCGTTCTTCACGAACATCACCGGCTCTCCCTCGATCCCGTGCTCGACGTACTTCCCCCTGATGTGACCGAAGCATTCGTCCACCTCGGCCGCCAGTTCGATGAGGCAGGTCTCCCGCTCGAGGCATTTGTCCTCGGAGACGATCCAGTGCGTTCCCAGCAGCCATGGGTCGATGCCGATGATCTCGGCGGCCTCGTCGATGAACGGTTGGGCGGCGCGGAAGTGAGATGACTTGCGCCGCCTGTGCCAGCCCATCCCTTGAGGCGGCGTGACCGGGATGTCTCCCAGTCCGGTGAGCGGTCCGGCGGTCAGGTCGTTGTTGAGCAGCAGCAGGTCCGGGGTTGCACCCTCCACCGAGATTCCGCCTGCGGTCAGGCTCACTGCTGAGAGCAGGAGTTCTCCTTCGTGACCCTCGAGGGCAGCGTGGCCGGCGAGTTCAGGTGAGCCGATTGTGACATAGCGGCCCTTCTGGGAGAGCATCTGGGAGAGCACGCGCAGGTTCTCGACGTAGCCGGGATTGCGGGTATGGCCCTCCGGCCAGATGTGGATGTGCTCCGCTTCCGGGTGTTCACGGTCTACCCAGGAGACCAGACACTGCGAGAGGTCGCGGCGGCCCCGCATGCCGACATTGTTGAAGCCGGCCGGGAAGGCGTTGGCGTCGACGGCGGCCACCTTCCAGCCGGCGTCGCGCACGTCGATGGAGCCGTAGATGAGGTTGGGCAGCGCGGCACGCTGGCCGGCGAAGAAATCCGTGAGGGCGGGGCGGGCGGCCTCGAGGCGCGGCTGGAGCTGCTCGAGCAGTTCGGGTCCGCTGAATCCCTCCATGCGCGTCTCCCCTCAGTCGATGTCATCCAGGAGGGTCATCAGGTCTTTGCCCTCTCTGCCGAGGCCGCCGTCCACCCGCTGCACCGCTTCGCACAGGCGCCGGCCGATCGCCCTCCCCCGTCGCTCCTCCAGCCTGCGCTCCAGCCGCCGGTGGCGGGCACGCCATTCCTGCGCGCCCGGCCCCCGGCCGTCCCGCC
>ERZ813253.774-NODE-774-length-10473-cov-3.486565_pt1 | contig 10473 bp, 11 predicted proteins | sample MGYA00520893_ERZ813253 | MGnify/ENA primary metagenome ERZ813253 (study PRJEB31669, sample SAMD00080414) | marine metagenome | biome: oceanic hadal pelagic zone biome; feature: marine hadalpelagic zone; material: sea water | place: Pacific Ocean:Izu-Bonin Trench...
GGCAGCCCCGCCACCTCCGGCGCGGGTGACTCCTCAGCGCTCACGTCCGCCGCAGGTCAAGGCTGCCTTATCCCTGTTCGCCGTCGTATACGGACTCGACCTGACGAGGGTGGGCGCGCTGCATCCGACCCAGGCTCGCTGCGTCTATCCAGCACTCCAACTCCACCACCTCAACCCCGTCGTTCACCTGTTCAGGGTGCTCCGTCGGCAGGCCCTGTTCGTACAGTTCCGCGATCAGCGCCGCCACCGGGACATCTCCTTCCTCGGTCGGCGGATGCAGACGCAGCCGGCGAGGGGCACCGTGGAGTCGGTTGAGGATCTCCTGGCGCAGTTCGTCGAGCCCCTCGCCGGTCACAGTGGATGCGAGCAGCGCCTCGGGCATACCCAATTCGAGCACGCTCTCGCGGGCACGGGCGCGGGCGGCATCGTCGAGCAGGTCCACCTTGGTGAGCACCACCAGATACGCCGGGCGCTCATCGATGTCCATGCGCTCGGCGAGTTCACGCTGGCAGGTCTCCAACCGGCGTCTGATCTCCGGAGGTGAATCCGAGGCGTCGGCGAGCAGCAGCAGCAGGTCGCACTCCAGGCTCTCCATGAGGGTGGCGCTGAAGGCGTCGAGCAGGTCGGAGGGCAGTTGGTCGATGAATCCGATCGTGTCCACGAGCAGCAGTCGGGGGCTCGCCTGCATCCGCCCTACCGTGGTCTCCAACGTGCTGAACAGACGGTCATCGACGAGCACCTGCTTCCCTGAGAGAGCGGCGAACAGGCTCGACTTGCCGGCGTTCGTGTAACCGGCGAGGCCCACAGTGAGCGCACCTGATTTCGCCCGCTGCCGGCGACGCTCCCTGCGGGCGGAGGCGTGGCGGCGCTGGCGCCTGCGCAGCGAGGTGATCTCGCGGTTGACGGTCTCCAGCACCCCGCGCCATCCATGGCGCCCACCGGCACCATAGCCGAGCCGCTCGCCGGTGGTCACCCGCCGCACCAGTTCGCGCAGCACGAGGCGGTCGGCCCCCAGACGGGCGATGCGCACCTGTGTGCGCGCCTCGACGCTGGCGGCGTGCTTCGTGAACAGTTCGAGCAGCAGTCGCACTCGGTCCCACACCTCGACTGTCAGCACATCGTGGATGTTCACCAGCTGCCGCGGCAGCAGGGTGGCGTGCACGAGCACCAGATCCACGTCAGCCCAGGGATGATCCCCTCGACGAGAGGCGAGTTCGTCCCCGACACCCTCGAGGCGGCCCCGGCCCATGTGCGTCCGCGGGTCCGGAGAGCCGGACTGGCGCAGCACCTCGACCACCTCGATGCCGAGCGTGGCGGCGAGCGCCTCGAACTCGGCCGTGTCCGCATCACGTGTCAGCAGCACGGCTCGCCGACCGGCATGGCTGAGGGTGACATCGTCGGACATCAGTCCACCGCTGCCCGCCAGCAACGGCACATCGGGAACCGGTTCCGCCCCAGCCATGCACTTGGTGGGAGGTGGTGCTCGCATTTGGCGTCAGCCCCACCATAGAAGCCGTGCCAACCGATGCATTCCTGTCTGAACACCTTCTCCGAAGGGGGGGGAGTCCGATGAGCGGGGAGTTCAGCGCCACACTGGAGATCGCGGGGGAGGCAGACCACCTCGGCGCGCTGCTCGGCGCCATCGCACCGGATGATCCGGACTCCTTCAGCGGGAGCATCGAGGACGAGGTGGGCGGTGGCGCGCTGCTGGTCATCGAGGTGCAGGCCCCCAACATGAGGACGCTAAGAGCCACTTTGGACGACCTGCTCGCCTGCCTCGCGGCGGCCGAAGCGGGGCTCAAGGCGGCGACAGGGGAATGAACGCCCGGATGAAAGCCGTACAGGGACGCAGGGCGTCATTCAGGGCCGATGTGGGCCGCCGCACCCTTCAAGCGAGGTCGTCCGGTGCGCCGTCTGCATGACCGAGGTGGAGGAGCGCGCCGAGGAGGACCCTGACGGCGAGTCGGATGAGGAGACGACGGTGCGGCACCCCCTGCTCCCGCATGACCGCAGCGCCTTGCTATGGGTGGAACACCGGCCCACTGAACGCCTACGCGCATCCATCCGGCGCTGGGTCACGGCCCTGATGCACGACGAAGGCATCACAGGAGCGCTGCCACGCACCGAAGAGACCGCCAACGCCAAGGTCATCTCGCGCGGTTCCGGTCGTCTGGCGGGCATAACCGCGGCCAATCAGCTGCTGCTCGACTGGCTTCCCGGGGCTGACTGGTCCTGGGCGGTCGCCGACGGACAGGACATCCACGAGGGGGACATCCTGCTGGAGATCGAGGCCGACCGCACCCAACTGCTCTCCACCGAGCGCATCCTGCTCAACATCGTCGGTCGGCTTTCGGGAATCACCACCAACACGAGGAAGTGGTCGAGCCGCGCCCACCCGATGCGCGTGGCAGCGACGCGGAAGGTGCACTGGGGGCTGCTCGACAAATGGGCGGTTCATCTCGGGGGAGGGATGACGCACAGGTTGACCCGGGCGGACGCACGCATGCTCAAGGAGAATGACCTCGCCAGCCTTGCAATCACGGATGAACGGCTTCCGCACACCGTGAGCAGGGTGCTCAAGGAACTCGACCTGGAAGATTGTGGGGCATTCGTCGAGATCGAGGTGCGCACCATCGACGAGGCGATCGCGGCGGCTGAGGCGTGGGTTGACAGGATGCAGGACATCACAGACACACAGCGGTTGACGCTGATGCTGGACAACATGGACGAGGGCAAAGCGCGCGAGGTGATGCTCGACCTCGAGACACGCAAATTCCGACATCTGATGGTGGTGGAGGCGAGCGGCGGCATCGGCTACGATGACCTGCAGACCTGGAAGGAGGTCGGAGTCGACGTCGTCTCGGCCAGCGGACTGCATCGCGGGGCGAAACCACTCGACCTGTCGATGCTGTTCGAAGGGAGTTGAATCAGACGGGTGGCTTGCATGGCCGATGACATCCCAGAGAGCCATCCGAGATATCGTTCGCTGCTGGCGCGCAGGCTGCTGACCGAGGCTGCAGCGGACGGGCTGCTGGCTGAATCCGCGCTCATCGCCCACGGGCGAGGAGAGGCGTTCGACTATCTGCTGGGCGAGCGCACCACCGCTTCGGCCCACCAAGCCATCGGGGAAGCGACGGCGCGGCTGCTCGCCGCCGAATCTCCAGTGCTGTCGGTCAACGGCAACACGGTAGCCCTGTCCGCTGATCAGATGCTCGGCTGCGCCGCAGTGCTCGGTTGTCCCATCGAGGTGAACATCTACTATCGCACTCCGGAGAGGATGTCTGCATTGCTCGTGAGACTGGCGGAGCGAAAACTGGCCGTGACGCGAGCGGACCCCCCGGATGGCTGGGTCGAAGGGAGCGAGGCTTGGCAGGCGGCGGTGCTCGCGGTGCCGCTGCTCGGTGACGCCGCTGATGGGCGAATCCCCGGACTCGAAGGGCCGCGGGCGGCGTGCAGCCGTGAGGGCATCATGCAGGCGGACGTGATCTTCGTCCCGCTGGAGGACGGGGACCGCTGCGAAGCGCTCATCGCGGCAGGTAAGCAAGTGCTCGTGGTCGACCTGAACCCGCTGTCGCGCACTGCCCGCGCAGCAACGGTGACCATCGTCGACGAGTTGACACGAGTGCTCGAGGAACTGCTGCCGCTGCTGCTCGGGGGACGCGCTGCGCCGAACCCGGATTGGGACAACGACGCTATTCTGCAGGATGCGCTGGACGAAATCCGCTCTGGAGCGGCATGACTTGGATGCCCGAGTAGACATCCGGGAGAACCTTTTTCAGGTCTCACGTAAAGAAATCAGTGAGTACTGATGGCCGAGAAGCGCCGGGATACGTTGGAAGGCGGCGGTTTCTTCGGAGCGTCACAGAAGTCGTTCGACCTTGAGAAAACGACTGAGCCGGTGCGCAGACGCAAGCGAGGTGAGCGCGCGAGAGCGACCCCGGTGCAACAACAGCCGTCTGATTCAATGCAGCTGGAGCAGCGCCGGAGCGTGCTCGACCATGACGCCGTTCCGGTGCAGGATTCGGTATCCAACTGCCCGGGTTGTGGCAACGACATCTCCGAGGGCGACTTCGTCGAGGCCATCGTCTCGTTCGTGACCGGGGCGGCCGACTACCTCGCCGGGGACCCGATTCGCTCGCAGGCGGTGCAGGCGCTCAGGCAGCAGGCCAAGCGAATGGACCTGCCAGAACCGTACGATGACTGGTTGCTCGAAGTGTGCACCCGACTCGAGGCCCAGGTGGCCCGTTACGTAGAGGCGCGGCAGGGCGTGCTCGCGGCGGAGATCGAGGAGCGCATGCGGGCCGAGTTGATGGGTGAGCTCTACAGCCAGATCCGCGCAGAGATCGAAGTGCACATCCGTCGTGAGGTCGAAGCCGAACTGTGGGAGGAATTCCAGCGCACCTATCAGGCACAGCAGGATGCCGTGTCTGATGCGAATCAGGCGTAGTGCTCGGCGAGCAGTGTCCTCACCCGGACGACGATGCCGTCGCCCACCTGTGAGGTGGACGCTGTTCCGCCTAGGTCGTAGGTGAGTTCGTCGCCCGACAGGATTTGTGCGGAGATCGCTTTCTCGATGATGGCGGCGGCCGCAAGCGCATCGGCATCGTCACACCGCATACCGAGCCATTCAAGCATCAACTGCACCGAGTTGAGTGTGGCGATGGGATTCACCACACCCTTGCCTGCGTGCTTGGGAGAAGAGCCGTGAACCGGCTCGAACAGTCCGTGTTCATCTCCGATGTTTCCGCTGGCAGCCATCCCCATGCCACCTTGGAGAACGCTGCCGAGGTCAGTGGCTATGTCGCCGAACATGTTGGTGGTGACGACGACATCGAACCACTCCGGGTTTCGGATCATCCACATTGTGAACGCATCGATGAACGCCGCCTCGTGGGCGATGTCGGGGAACTCCTCGGCAATCTCGTTGAACACCTTGCGGAACAACTGGCAGCCGCGCGTGACGTTGCTCTTGTCGACGCAGGTGACGCGTGATATGCCGTCCTTGGGCGCGCCGTGGCGGCGCTGCGCGTAATCGAATCCGAGTCGAATGAGCCGCTCGGAACCCGCTCTGGATATCGGACGCGGGTCCCAAGCGACCTCGCCCGAGATTCCGTCGAATTCCATCACCGGATCCTCGATCTCCTTACCGTTCATCAAACGGTTGGCGGATCTGCGCAGCAGGCTGTGGTAGAGTCCCTCGGTGTTCTCCCTGAGCACCACCATGTCGACCTTGTCGGGTGACCACACCTGGGTGAATTTGTCGTGGATCTTGTGCTTCACCCCGCGGTAGAGTTTGATCGGGCGCACATTTGCATAGAGATCGAGTCCTGCGCGCAGCCCGAGGATGACCTGCCCGCCGGCGATGTCCCCGTTGGGCAACTCCGCCCCCGGCCAGCCGATCGCCCCCAGAAGAATGGCATCCGACTCGTCGCGGCAGTGCTCGAACGAGCCTTTCGGCCACTCCTCCCCGGTCTTCAACCAATACTGACCTCCGCACGGGATGACCGTGCGCTCAAACACCAGCGGACTGCCCTCTTCGATGACATCCAGCAACTTCTCCGCCTCGTCGATGACCTCGGTACCGGTGCCGTCGCCGGGCAGTATCGTCAGGCGGTAGGTCACCATGAATCGGCCATCGGCTGGGACTACATGAACGCGTCCATCGCCGCGGTAGCGGAGTGAATTGAGGGATTAGTTCTTCAACCGCCATGAGAGGGAAGGGGGTCAATGACCGACAGCGCGCCGAGCGACGGCGATGGACCTGCCCGCATAGATGCCTCCAGCCTGCCCGAGGAGGTGCGTAATCTGTGGGATACCATGCTCAGGCTCGATCCTTCGTGGGACTTGAACGAATGGTTGACGCAGAGCGCCAAGGATGAACTGAGGTTGGTGGAAGTGAAACTCGGACGGGAACGTATGCGCCTCGAACAGAGGCTGCACCGTGTGAACACGCTCGCCGAGCGATTGCGGCGCATGGGGGTCGAGGTCGACGAGGTGCGCTGGAACGACCCGCACCAACGCAACCTGTTCGACACCTTCTCCGAGGAAGTGAAGGCTTCCGAGCCCAGCGAATCCATCAAGACGGACGCTCAGCCAAGCGAGGAGGACGCGGCGCACCCCGCGGCCGCACTGCTCGATTACCTTCCCGGAGAGCCGGGTGACGACCCGCTGCTGGCCATCGTCGCCCAGCTGGTGCTGTTCGAGATGGAGGAGGCTGAAGGGAACGGGAATCTGCCACTCTCACTGGATGGACTCGGTGATGCGCTCGATAACCGCGGCATCAGCGCCGATGAGCTGGACGAGGCGGTCGAGTGGCTGCTGGAGCGCGAGGAGATGATCGAAGTGGCAGAGGACATGTTCGGATTGGGAACGGGATAGCCCGGGGTGCCGTAGGAAACCGTGAATAAGGAACAAGAAGAACTTCAATTGAAGGTAATGACACGTATTCGGGCGATTCTGGCAGGTGCGCTCGTAGGTGGATTCTTTCTATTCGAATTGTGGGCCACCCTCCCTCTCTCCATCGGGATCGGAATCACAGCCATGCTGCTGGCGGACTATCCCTGGCAGTTGAGCGAACGGCGCCGCATGACCCGCCATGCGCACGACCAGACCCTGCGACTGCAGTACTCAGGTCAGCAGGTGCACGCCCTCAACCAGCGCCTCGCTCAAGTCGAGGCGTCGCTCGAGGACCGGCAGGCACGCCTGCAGAACACCTTGGTCGAACTCGAGCGCAGGGACACCGTCGGCGCGCCCGAGGCGCGTCGGCTCATCGACGACCAGAAGGAGACGCTCGATGCGCAGAAGCAGGCGATGGAGGAGGCCCAGAGGCTGATACGTGCCCAACAGAGCATGCTCGTGCGACTGGAACAGCAGACCGTGGATGGTCATGGGCGCTGGGAGGAGACGCTCGCAGCGCTCGAGCGGATGCTCTCCAATCAGGCAAACCTGTCCACGGGGGCGCAGCAACACGTGCTCGAGGAGATCTGTGAGGGCAACCGCGAACTCCAGTGGGCGCTCACCGAGGTGATCTCCCGTCTGGCGATGGCACCGCGCACTTCCGAGGTGCACGTCTCGGACTCGGTTGTGATGGGAGTGGTGGGTCATGACGCCGGCCGGGAGACACCCTCTCCCCCGCCCATACCTGTCATCGGCATCGGCCAGCCGCAGCGCACCAGCACCGAAACTTGGTTGAAGGCGCTGCCGGAAGACCTCACCTGAGGTGTCCCCCTGGTCTCGAAGCGGCGCTCCGAACTGTACTGGCGATTATGGCTGGGCGGCCTGCTGTGGAAGGTCCTGGTGATCGCGCTCGGCCTCGCCGCCGCCAGCCGCCTGTCCCAATGGTCGGACACGACCTGGCAGTCGATCGGCATCGGCCTGCTGCTGTTCGCCATGCTGCTCGAAAGGAAGGCCGCCCGCGACACGCTCGCGCGCGTCGATGAGATCCTGCTCGGCAGGCTGGAGGCTGCAGAATTCCTCGCCGACCGCGCCCCGGGCACCGCCGGCGCGTTCACGCTGACAGGTGTTCCCGACGCGTTCGACCGCCTGATGGATGAACTGCTAGCCGCCGAAGCGGACCCGCTGGCCAAGGAGGTCGACGCCCACGGACGCGCCATCTACCGCACCCGCGGCGCCGACCCACGCGGTCCAGCGAAGGGGAGGGGAGCGGACACCATCGACGCACGCCTGCCGCGCATAGACGCCATGGGCCCCCGCCCGGAATTCGACGACCTTGAAGGCGAACTGACCCGAGCCGAGGAGACCGTCGCCGAAGCGGACCTGATCGCGGCTGAGCGGGCGCAGGAGCACTGGGAGAAGGATGAGCAGTCCGACCCTGAACTCATTGAGGCAGGGGTGGAGAAGCTCGGTGATCTGGTGGCGAAAGGCCATTTCGGGGGCCCGCGCGAGCCCGACGAGACGACCGAGAACCATTAGAAGAGGAGCCATGCCCGGAGCGGGCGAGGGCATGAGCGGACATCAGGTCAAGGCGATCCTCGTGGCGGGGGGTGCGGGCACGCGGCTGCTGCCGTTCACCCGCTACACGCACAAGACCCTGCTGCCGTTGCACAGAAGGCCTGTCATCGACTACGCATTGGCCACCATCCGGCGCGCCGGGATCCGTGACATCACCATCATCGGCAACCGCTTCATCGGGCAGATCGCCCAGCATGTCGGCACCGGTCTGGAAGGTGAGAACATCCACTACGTCATCGAGGAGGAGCCACGGGGCGTCGGTCACGCGCTCAATCTCGCCCGCCCGCACGTGGAAGGAAGCCGGTTGCTGGTCTACTTCTCCGACAACATCGGCACCTACGAACTGGCCGACGACGTCTCCGCCTGGGGGGATTCCGCAGACCCCCCCGGTTGCCTTCTCCTGGGCCGCACAGTGCCTGACCCCGAGAGATTCGGCGTGGCGGTGTTCGACGACAAAGGTGAATTCGTGGATCTCGAAGAGAAGCCGGAGAGCCCATCATCCCAGATGGCCATCGGTGGCATCTACCTCTACGACGAGGATTTCTGGACACACATGGACGAGGAGATGGCAGCGAAGGGTAAGGATTTCAGCATCACAGATGTCAATCGCCGCTACATCTCCAGTGGCAAGGGAACGATCCGAATCATCGACGACCATCTGTGGCTCGACTGCGGGACTCCTGATGCGCTGCTGCAGGCTTCACAACTCGCTGCAGATGGTGAACTCTCACCGGAGCCGTGCAACTTCCGCGATGGTGATCCATTTCCATCTTCTGAATGAGATGCTCATTCGGTGGCTTGGAGAACCCGTTCATACGCTGTGAGCGACCCTTGGATGACCGATTTCCAAGTGCGAACATCCTCAACCCAAGCCTTTGCTGCCGCACCCAACTTGGAACGATGTTCGTCATCTACGACCAGGGAATGGATGGTGTCCGCGAGCGATTCGATGTCATCAGCAGGATACAACAGACCAGTGACACCATCCTCCACGATCTCAGCCAGCGCAGGGAGGTCGGACATGACCAGAGCGCAGCCCCTCTGCATCGCCTCGAACGGCTTGAGAGGGGTGACCAGGCGAGTGACTCGCGTGTCTGGGCGACTGACCACGAACACGTCGATCAAGTCGTAGAACGGTGCGACCTGCACGTGTGGCACAGGCCCCATGATCAGTGTATGTTCGCCGATGCCCAAGCGGTCGCAGTGCGCCTGCAATTCCCTCTGGCCCGCTTCCGACGAGAGCACGAACAGTTTCACGTCGATTCCTTTTGCAATCAACGCCGCTACCGCCTCGGCGGTCTGATCGACACCTTCGATATCTCGGAGACTACCGATGTAACCGACAACGGCGCTCTCACCCATCGCGGAGAGTGCCTGGGGCAACAACTCTGAATCTTCACCTTCGGATTGGCTCAGCGAGACTGCGTTGGGCACCAACGTGATGAGTTCTGGGTCGACTCCGCGTGAAATAGCCTCGGCGCGCAACGTCTCACTGATGCAGATGACAGCATCCGCCTTTCGGAGAACCTTGGTCTCAAGAAATCTGAATCGCTTGTACGCCGGACCCCAGGACTTCCAGCGACCGTTGGCGACCGCGGTCTCCTCCCACATGCCGCGCATCTCGTAGAGGAACGGGATGTCGAGCTTGCGAGCCGCTCGCATCGCTGGAAGGCCCACTCTGTAGGGTGTGTGGGCGTGGATCACCTGTGGCTTCTCTTGTTCAGCCACCTCGAGGATGCGTCGCTCGAAATGACGGAAGAGGATCTTCTCCTCCAGCCAGGACCAACCCGGGCGAAGGGGTTTGAGAGCGTAACGAAATGCACGTATGAGGAATGGTGCGAGGGACTCGTCTCCTGACAATCTGGCTATCTTGGCCTTGCCTCTGGATGCACTCCACCCCATCCCTACTCCCGATGTCTCATCGATGTGGGCGGGGTGAAGGGTACGATGGTATGTCACTCCATCAGCTTCGTAGGGTGTGAACATCGACTCTCGCTCCGGATACCACGGAGAGGTGAGGGCGACTGGGGAGACCACCCCCGAGTCCGACTGCGCGGTAAGCAGAGAATGGGTTCGGACAGCGTAGCCATTGACATCTGGCGGGCCATTTGCTAGAACGTGTAGGATTCGCAACCTTTCCCCTCACTACAACTGAATTTCTACATCAACCTGTATTCCATCGATCTCTACTTCAATTGAACATTCGCCATCAGTATCGGATATAATCTTCACATCAGTCTTGCTTTTAGATTGGGTTAATGCAAACCTCAGATATCTTCCTGATGTCCCACAACGAATGTATGGTTGACCTGTTTTCTCCATTTTGAAATCAAAGACCGTTGCCCATGCAATAGTTTTCCCCACCAAAGGGAAACCTATTGCAATATTCTCGGTCAATTCTCTCCCATCGGAGCAGAACCAACCTTGTAGGTTTGGCTTGGACTGGCCCTTTATCTCTGTATCTTTTCCTGAATTTTATTCGCTATCATCGCATTCTTATTT
>ERZ813253.777-NODE-777-length-10458-cov-3.939599_pt1 | contig 10458 bp, 10 predicted proteins | sample MGYA00520893_ERZ813253 | MGnify/ENA primary metagenome ERZ813253 (study PRJEB31669, sample SAMD00080414) | marine metagenome | biome: oceanic hadal pelagic zone biome; feature: marine hadalpelagic zone; material: sea water | place: Pacific Ocean:Izu-Bonin Trench...
TAACAGTTCTTCAAATAACACCCAACTCAGATGGAAATTATTCCAGCGATAGTCTACCCATACCACTTAAAGCTGGTGGTATGATTAGTGCTGAAGGTGATTATACTGTTAAAGCAAAGTGGGGTGCACAATCAAACCAAACCACGTTTGAGTATGGTGGCAGTTCTGCTGCAGCTGAACCAGAAGTAACAGAACCAGAAGTTGAGCCAGAACCAGAAGTTGAGCCAGAACCAGAAGTTGAGCCAGAACCAGAAGCAACTCAACCTGTTTGTGGACCCGGTACTGTGTTAAAAAATGGACTTTGTGTAGCTGAACAACAACAGGGAGGCGGTGGATGTTTAATTGCAACTGCCGCATTTGGTTCTGAAATGGCACCACAAATACAATTCCTTAGAGAAATTCGTGATAATACTGTACTTCAAACAGAATCAGGAACTAGCTTCATGGCAGGTTTCAACCAGTTCTACTATTCGTTCAGTCCAGCAATAGCTGACTATGAAAGGGAGAATCCAGCCTTCAAGGAAGCTGTGAAACTAACGCTGACCCCACTTCTTACATCATTGACATTATTACAATATGTTGACATTGATTCTGAATCTGAGATGCTTGGATATGGTATTGGTGTCATATTGCTAAACATTGGAATGTATTTCGTTGCACCTGCTGTTGTTATATTTAAAATAAAAAATAGGAAATAATCTCTACGTTCTTATAGTTTATCAAATTCATGAAACTTAATGGATATAGAATTTGAGGAATTTGATTCCATTGAAGATATATTTCTGTATATGGCTTCTATTGCTCCACCGATGAAAAATTATTTGCCAATTAATTCTTACAAAGGATATATTTGCTCTATTATACCGCTGAGCCATTCAGAAAATGGAACCTATCTAATGATTTTTACAAAGGGCACGTTGGAAAATGGAATTTTGGAATTTGACATAAATACTAAAAGTTACAAAAAGGTTGAATCAATAGAAAGAGCTGATAAAACATATTTCATAGTCATGTCTCCAAAAAGAAACACTATAGCTGATGCAGCAATAGAAAAATTATAATCTATTATTTTGTGTAGGCAGGAGCAGTAACAGATCTACTTCTTGCCCATTTTTCAATAATATCTTCAGGCATTCTCCCATTAAACAAGTCCTTACACAAACCACGCAAATATCTCATTATTGCCCACGTTCCAACTTTAAGGATACCATACATGAAAATTTTCATTGGAGGTCCATACGTCTTGTTTCTAAGAATAATTGGTATGATATCATTAATAACACGAAGGTTATTTTCCCAACATTTCCAAAACAATGTAAATTGTGCCTCATTCAGGTTGCCAAAGTGCATTGAATTTTTCTCACTAAAGTCTTGGTAGAGTAACGGAGCTACTAATCCCCTAAAATCAAATGCTCTAAAGTCACTCATCATGTCAATAGTATATTGTACATCATCTGGAGTTTCATCCGGCCAACCAATGATTATAGTAGCTGCTGGAAACCAATGGTTTTTGTTAAGTATTTTTGCACCTTCTCTTACTACCCAGCCCCATTCGTCTGTTGAAAATGGTTTTGCCTTTACTCCCAAGTGTTTTTTTATCAAGCTAGGGGAAACTGTTTCAATTCCTAGATTTGTTGACAACCATCTTCCACTTGTGCGCATGTCATTAATTTCAGAAATATCATGTATGAGCTTCGGGTCAGCAACAACACCTGAAAATGTCATATGGGTAGTTCCAACAAAATTTGCACCGATGTCTTTTAGTCCTTGCCATAGTGTAGTAATGGCGTCATAGTTTGGATAGAAATCACGATTGTCACAACCATATAGTAGCATCTCATCAGAGTGCAACCAAACTGAATCAAAGCCATAATCCAGGTTTATCTTCGCTTCACGCTGTAGTCTGTCAAGAGGAAGATCCTTTTTGGATCTTTTGTTAACATCACAAAAGTCACAACCTCTTCCACATCCTCTCATTGCCTCTATTAAGGAATTTACAGTGGGAGAAGTAATCTCTGGGATATTTTGTATGTTCCTTACAAAGCAATGCATTAGTTCTGGCGCATCTCCTTTTTCCAAGTCATTGAATAAATCCAAAGCAAGCTCATCTGCTTCACCAACAACCACAGTATCAATTCCATGAATTCTCATTCTGTCTGACTTTGCAAGTTCCCAAGCACCATTTCCTCCAACAACAACTTTGAAATGATACTTTTTCTTTAATTGGATAATATCGGCGCACATCTTTTTGAATTTCATCGCAACATAGGATAGTTTTTCGGGTGACATTGTGGTTGTAACCGGCGCCATCCCAAGTGGATCCATCACATTGATTCCAACTATTTTTGTATCAGAGCCTATTGATTTTTCAATATAATCAGGATTAACGGTTAGAATCTCATCTCTCTTGTAACCTTGTAACAGGGCACTTTCTACCCTTCTTAATCCAACTTGGGCAACTTTTGCCTCGCCAGTGATAGGATCAGTTTCAACTGGAGGACAAAAGACTTTATCAAAAACCCATTCTGGAAGAACCTCATAAGGACCACATGCTATGAAACCATAAAGAAAATTACCCCTATAGTTAGTCATTAAACTACGATCTGCTGTAAGTACTATTCTTTTACCAGCCAATGTAAGCTTGACCTTGTCGATAGTATAAAATTTTTGCGACAAGACATCTAATATTTATCAAAAATTCAATTATCGATGGTGTCTTTAAAATAAAATGAAGGATATTAGTGAGCCTAGACATGCTGAACCACATATCGGTGAATCCAGTGTAATTAGGGATTTTGTTTTTGGGTTTGGAGATGGAATAAACACTTCGCTTGGGATTGCAGCTGGCGTTGGTGGTGCGAACGTTTCCTCTGATATTATAATTTTGGCGGCATTAGTGGGAATGTTTACTGGTGCAAAGGCTATGGCTGTACAAAATTATCTTGCTGTAAAATCTCATAGACAGTTGTTAGAATCGGAAATAGCCAGGGAGAAGTGGGAGATAGAAAATAAAGCTGATGTTGAACGTCAAGAGATTGAGGATATTTACAAAGCAAAAGGGTTTTCAGGCAAAGATCTTGAGATGATTGTAAACAAAATTACTTCTGATAAAAAAGTCTGGCTAGATACAATGCTTAATGAAGAACTAAGATTGAATGTAGATGTTGTTGGAAGTCCACTAAAAAGCGCATTGATAATGTTTGTTTCTTTTTTGGTTGGCGGTATGCTTCCTATAATTCCGTTCTTTTTTGGCAGTGGTTATAGTGCACTTCTAATGGCAGTAGGAATTAGCATAACGGCTTCATTTATTGTCGGTGCCATAAAATCACGAATGGCCGAAACTGGTATAGTGAAGGGTGGTTTGGAAATGGCTGGTCTTGGAACTGGTGTTGCATTAATTGGATTTGGTATTGGCAGCGAACTTGCAAACTTGGGAATAATTAACGTGTAGATTTAGTTTTTATTCTGTTTGCTATATTTGCAGCTGCAGCACCTGCCCCAACACCATTGTCAATATTGACAACAGTAAGACCGAGGGAACAGCTTTGCAACATAGAAGCAAGCGCAGCAACTCCCTTCTCACCATATCCATATCCAATTGAAGTTGGTACCCCTATTACAGGAACATCAGCTATAGATGATACGATGGAGGCTAGTGCGCCTTCCATACCAGCAACCACAATTATAGCACCAACTTCTGATTCAACGAATTGTTTAAGAACAGGGAAAATTCTATGCAGTCCTGCGATTCCAACATCATAGCTGCAAAGACAATCACAGTTCATAGATTCGCACACAAGTCTAGCCTCTTCTCCAACGCCAACATCTGATGTTCCAGCAGCAATTATTCCAACTTTACCGCCTGTTTTTTTGATATTTTTTTTGTAAATCAGAAGTGCAGTGGTATTTTTTCCTTTTTTGATTTTGTACTTGTTCTTTTTAGAAAATTCTAAAATTTTGGAATAGTCTTTTTTTTTGATCCTAGAAACAAGTACTTCGTTGTTTTTTGATAAAGTTTTTTTAATTATTTTTTTTAAATCTAAAAGCTGTTTTCTTTCACCCAAAATAATCTCAGGTATTCCTTTTCTATTTTTTCTTCCAGTATCAATCTGAGCAATACTGCCTATTTTTTCGATTGAGTATAACGATAATAATTTTTTAGCCTTTGATGGTGAAATCTTTCCTTTTTGTAATGATTGAAAAATTTGTTCTATGTTCAATTATTTACATTAAATTTGATTAGTTTAAAAAATGATCAGATGTCAATACCTGCTAGCGCATTTTTTACACTGTTTACTCCTTTATCGAACCACTCCTTTTCCTCTTGGTTTAAATCAAGTTCATTAATTTTTTCTACACCATTTTTTCCTATTACAGCGGGAACACCTATTGAAACGTCAGAATGACCGTATTCACCGTCTAAATATGTTGAAATTGGCATAACTTGTTTTTTATCTTTTACAACACTTTCAATGATAGAGGAGATTGCGTTTCCTGGCGCATGGACTGTAGCTCCCTTTAGCTTTATCACTTCAGCTGCAACATTTTTTGTCAAAGTAAAAATTTCATCTAATTTTTCTTGAGAAAGAATTGTTGGTAAAGGTTTTCCAGACACTTGCGCGAGTCTAGTCAATGGCAGCATATTTTCTCCATGTTCACCTATTACTATCGCATCAATTTCTTTTCTTGGAGAATTAGTTGCTTCGTGAATGAATTGTTTGAATCTTGACAAGTCTAACATTCCGCCCATTCCAAAAACTCTATTTTTTTCAAAACCTGAAGTTTTGTATGTGATGTATGCCGTAGGGTCTAACGGATTAGTTACCGGAATTATTAACGAGTTGTCAGCATATTTTTTTACATTTCCTACAACATCTTTTACAACTCCCGCATTAATCTTCAACAAATCCATTCTAGTCATTCCTGGTTTTCTTCCAGCACCGGCTACTATTACAACAATATCTGAACCCTTCATATCTTCATAATTGTTAGAACCATTGATTTCAACACCTATTCCTTGTTCAGATAACAAGTGATTGAGATCCATCGCTTCTCCCTGTGGAAGTCCCTTTACAATGTCCAGGAGAAGAATTTGATCGTCTAATTGCTTTATTGCAGAATGTAGCGCAGCAGCTCCACCAACTTTTCCTGCACCGATTATGGTTATCATATTCTGCACTTGGATTTTTGATAATTAAATCTATGTAGGCGAGTAAATACTAAACAGAATTTATATGCATTTTAAAGAATTTAGTTTTATGGTACTTGTTATTGATTCACAGGTTGCTGGTGTTTCTGGTGATATGTTACTTTGTGGTCTTGTAAATATAGGTGCAAGCAGATCAAAAATCATCGATGGAATTCGCAGCGCTGAGTCGTTATGTAAAGGAGTTAAAATAAAAAAGATAGATTTTCCTGACGTGAAAAAAAATTCGTTGCAAGCGACTGAATTACTGTTAGAAATAGATGATGATGTTCATGAAAGGAAAGGCATAGAGATAAAGGAAATAATCAAAAAATCTGCAGAAAAATTAAAAATTTCTGAGAGCGCAAAAACGTTTGCAGTCAAAACTATTGAAACCCTCATACATGCAGAATCAAAAATTCACGGTGAACCGGAAGACTCGGTGTACTTTCATGAGGCAGCAAGTTTTGATACGGTTGTAGATATCTTAGGAACTGCTATCGCCCTAGATGACTTGGGTTGTTTTGATGATGATATAGTTGTAACACCTGTAGCAATAGGAGGTGGAACAGTAACTTTTTCTCATGGTATTAGCTCAAACCCAACCTATGCGGTTTTAGAAATATTTAGAGAATCAGGAATTATTACAGCTGGTGGAAATGTAAAGGATGAGCTTACAACCCCAACCGGAGCTAGTATCTTAGTTAATTTGGCTAAAGAATGCTCTGAATTTTATCCGCCCATGAAAATACAATCTGTTGGTTACGGTGCAGGACAAAAAGATTTTGAAGGATTTTCAAACGTATTGAAAATAGTTAGAGGAGTAGCATCCACTAAACTTCAACTTGACACAGTAAAAATACTTGAAACCAATGTTGATGATGTTTCTGGTGAAGTTCTTGGAAACATGATTGAAAAAATAATGGCACATGGCGCAAAGGATGTTACAATATCTTCTGCAATCACAAAAAAAGGTCGTCCCACAAATTTAGTATCTGTTATCTGTGATTCTGATACCATGAATTCTATTATGGACTTGTTGGTTACGGAAACTGGAACACTTGGTGTAAGAGTAAGAACATCTCAACGATATATTGTTCCTAGATCTGTTAAGACAGTTTCCGTGAATATTCAGGGACAAAGTTTTGATGTTAGATATAAAACTAGAGAGCTGAATAACGGATCTCACTTTAAAATTGAATCTGATGATATCAAAGAAATTTCTGGTGTTCTTAGTATTTCGTATAAAGAGACAGAAGAATTACTAAATCAAGAAATTAGGAAAAAACTATGAAAACACAACAACTTACTAAACTACTAAATTGGTTTGATGGCAAAAATAGTGTACTTGTAGCACTTTCAGGCGGCGTTGATAGTGCTTTAGTTGCTTATTCTGCTTATGCGAAGTTAGGCAAATCAGCAATAGCCGTAACTGCTGATTATAAGACACTTGCCCAAGAAGAATTAGAATATGCAAAAAAAATATCTTTAGAGATTGGAATCAAGCATATAGTAATAGAATACAATGAGCTTGCTAACGAAAGTTTTGTTAAAAATGATAATAATCGTTGTTTTTATTGCAGAAGCGAACTTTCGGAGCATCTCTTGCAAGTGGCAAAAGAATTTGAAACTGATATGATTGTAGATGGTACCAACATTGATGACTTGGGAGATTACCGTCCAGGAGTACTTGCACTGCATGAAAATGGAATCAGAAGCCCATTAGCAGAAACTGGGTTCTCCAAGAAAATGGTAAGAGAAACAGCTAAAAGCGTTGGTCTGTCAGTTTATGACAAGCCCTCCAACTCATGTCTAGCGTCACGTATTCCTTGGGGACAAAGCGTTACTGCTGAAAGACTAGCAAGAATTGAAATTGGCGAAAAAATTGTCAAGCAGCTCACGGGAGCTAAACAGGTACGTGTTAGGGATATGGATGGTACAGCAAAAATTGAGGTTGGTATAGATGAACTACATTTGCTTGAAAACAATTTGGTATTACAAAAAATCAAAAGCCAATTAAAACTGATAAGTTTCGAAGATGTTTCTGTAGATCCAGAGGGTTACAGACCTGGAAAAATTAACGTGATAACTAATTGATTTATCTTGATAATGCTGCTTCAACAGCAGTACATCCAGAAGTGGTTAAAGAAATGTTACCATATTTTGATGTACAATATGGTAATCCTTCATCAATTCATCAATTTGGCAGAAAGGCAAAGAATGCAATACAAAAAGCACGAAAACAAGTTGCCGCACTTATTGATGCTGAACCAGACGAAATTCTGTTTACCTCAGGTGGAACCGAATCAAATAATACCATTTTGTATGGTATTACAAAACTCCAAGGATTACACCCTGATCAGAATCATATCATAACATCATCAATAGAGCATGAGGCAATTTTACAACCATGTAAGGAATTTGAAAATATAGGAATCAAGATCACATATCTTCCAGTTGACGAACATGGGATTGTAAATCCCGATGATATTACCAATTCAATAAACCCACATACAGTTCTTGTTAGTATCATGTTTGCAAACAACGAGGTCGGTACAATACAACCCATTAAAGAAATATCAGAAATTTGTAAAAAATATCAAATACCATTCCATACGGATGCCGTACAAGCAGTGGGTAAGGTTCCAATCAATGTAAAAGAATTAGGTGTTGATGCGTTATCAATTTCTTCACATAAAATTAATGGTCCTAAGGGTATTGGGGCATTATTTATAAAAAAAGGTGTGATAATAACTCCTCAAATTTTAGGTGGCGGTCAGGAGAATGGAATGCGTTCCGGTACTGAAAATGTTGCTAGCATTGTAGGATTTGGTAAGGCATGTGAGATTGCAAAAGAAAGATTAAATGAAAACATTTCTCACTTTCAAACCCTTCACTCCTCAATGCTCTCAAAAATAGTCAAAGAAATATCTCATGTAAAACTAAACGGTCATCCTGGAAAAAGAATTTTCAATAATATTCATCTTACATTTCTTGGAGTACAAGGTGAAGACTTGATCATAAAGTTGGATGAACATGGTATTGCCGCGTCCACTGGTTCCGCGTGTTCGGTTCACACTCAAAAGGCATCACATGTATTGCAAGCAATGGGTTTTAATCATGAACAGATAACCGGTTCGTTACGCATGTCATTTGGATATATGAATACATTAAATGAAGTAGATCAAACAGTAGAAGTTTTAAAAAAAGTTGTATCTGAATTACGGAACATCTCTCCTTATAAAACAAAATATAATTTTTGAATCTAATTATATAGAACAGAAAATCTGCTTTTAGATATTATAATTGCTGATGATACTGCCACAACCAAAATTATAATTACTATACTTCCAAATTCAGGAATTACATATGTGCCTATTACTTCAACCCACCTGTCACCTTCTTCTAATGTGATAAGTACAGTTCTATAATCAGAACTAGTAGCAATTTCTTTGTATTCAACCTGCACAAAATTTTCTGGCTCGTTATTTTCTTTACTAATTAAAATTATGAAAATATCATCTACACTATCACTTTTTTGAGCATCAAAACTTTCTCTGGGTAATTTTAGAATTAGATTGCCATTGGAAATCATTGTTGTTTCTACGAGAACTGAGTAGCGCTCTTGGTTCATGCTTATATTGTGAACATCACCTCCCCTTATTGTATATCCTACAGGAAAAGTTCCTGAATAAGGAATATCAACAGGAAAAGCTGCAGCACTTGAATCAACCACCTGACTAAAAAATTCAAATGATATTTCTGCTATTTGAGTTGGGGTATATTGTGCCCTAATTGTGTAAGTACCCTCATCTTTCCATTTCGATCCCGTAGCATAGAAACTTGCAACAAACGTTCCATCTTTTGCAACAGCAGGCTGGGCAATACCAATCAGATTTGATTCATAATAGATTTGTATAGTTATAGGCATATCTTCAAAAATTGTGTTAACACTGCCAAAAACCACTACATGATCACCATTATAGTATATGTCACTGTTAGTTGATAGTGATATGGTCTCTACCGCCTCTGCAGTATGAAAGACCATAATAGTAACCGTGAGAGTAAACATGATACAAAAAATTCTACTATTATACATGATTAATTTAAATTCGAATTCTATATTTCCTTTACTGATTTCATTACGAAAATAAAAAGATGAATTTTAGTACCTTGGTACTATGCTGAGTCTTGTCTTTGCAGTGACCACAATAATTGATATAATTGCTACTGCAAGTATCATTGCAGCGATTACACCAAATTCTGGAATTGCCCAGCTACCATGAATTTCGATTTTTTCAGTTCCTGCTATACAGGGAATTGTTAGTGTATTTCCAACCTGTGTGAAATCTAGCATTTCTTGATTATCTACTATAACAACAAATGTTCCATCTTCAAACGGTTTGATTAGTTCTTCGTGCAAAGTAATTGTTAGTATTCCATCATCTGTTGGTTCAAGGTATATCACAATACTATCATCATCCGCATTAGCAAAGAAAGCGGGAGGATCAGCATTACAAGTTATATCATATTCTATTTGTCCTGGACTTAATTTGTAAAATGGCTCTCCAGCTGTTCCAGTTACAGCTGTTCCAGTTACAGCTGTTCCAGCTACTTCAGGTTCAGATGCTTCTATAGCATTTGTCAGTTCTACTGACACAGTTATCTCTGCACCAACATATTGAGCCTTAATCTGATACATTCCATCATATTTCATTGTAGCACTTGCAGTCTCAATCGTTGTAGAAAAGCTGCCGTCACTGTTGACAGGAGCTTGAGCAATTTGCACCAGTCCTACCGGGTTCATTCTTTTAACAATAATGGTTACTTCAGAACCCGTCGGTTCTACAGGGTCAACATGTCCCGTTACAGTAATCACTGAGGAGTGATCATAAATATCCTTGTCAGTCTCCATTGTAATAGTAAATGCAGCAAATGCTTGTGATACAAAACCAGTTCCAGCTAGAATTAAAATAGCAATTGGTACAAGCATTACGTAACTATTCATATGATGTGAAAGATGTTATTGCCTATTTATTAGTAAGTCTAAGAAACAAAATAAAAAGATGAATTTTAGTACCTTGGTACTATACTGAGTTTTGTCTTTGCAGTGACCACAATGATTGATACAATTGCTACTGCAAGTATCATTGCAGCGATTACACCAAATTCTGGAATTACATGACCGTCTATAATTTCAATTTCAGCAGATGTCTGATAATTTGAAGCTGCTCCTTGGAATGCAGAAATAGTATACATTCCGTCTTGGTTCC
>ERZ813253.778-NODE-778-length-10448-cov-3.116268_pt1 | contig 10448 bp, 7 predicted proteins | sample MGYA00520893_ERZ813253 | MGnify/ENA primary metagenome ERZ813253 (study PRJEB31669, sample SAMD00080414) | marine metagenome | biome: oceanic hadal pelagic zone biome; feature: marine hadalpelagic zone; material: sea water | place: Pacific Ocean:Izu-Bonin Trench...
CTTCCAGGTCTTTCCAGCGGCGGCTCCGCGCTTCAGTTTCACCGCGGTGGGTCCGGAGACGATCCGGGCCTTGTCCGTGTTCGACTTGCCCATGGTCAGACCGATCTTGCGGAAGACCCGCATCACGTAGACCTTCCCGTCGCCGGTCTTGGTTGCGGCATTGGCCTTGGAAGGAGGTCTCACGAAGCGGTTCGCGAGCATCTTGTCGAGCTCCGGTGCGATCGCCTCGGCCCAGACTTCGTGGCCCTTTTCGCTCGGGTGCGTCGTGTCGGGCATCATCTCCTTCGACAAGAAGCCTCTCTCGTCGAGGAACTCCTTGCCGATGTCCAAGAACTTCGCGTTCGGGATCTCGCCGACCAACCCGGGAAGGTAGGAGTTGAGCTCGACGATCTGCTTGCGATGCGCATGGCTCGCTTCTCTTCTGCGCGGAAAGACCCCCAGGACCAGAATCTTCATCTCCGGGTAGAGACTGTTGAGCTTCCTCGCGATCGCCTGCACACCATGCGCCGCTTGCTGAGGCTTGTCACTGCCCCAACAGATGTTGTTGGTGCCGATCAGGACCACGGCGGCTCTCGGAGCCACCTCGAGTTTCGGTAGATGGTCCAAGCGCCACAGGACGTGATTCGTGCGATCGCCTCCGAAGCCGAGATTGATCGCCTTGCGCGGTTCGAAGTGCTTCTTCCAGACCTCGGCGCCGACGGTCTCGAAGTTCTGCGTGATCGAGTCGCCGACCATCAGAAGGTCGATGTCGCCCTTGCTCATCTCGCCGATCTCATCGAAGGTCGCCGCGGTGAATGTCTTGTCGCAGGCACCGCCGAGTTCATGACAGGTCATCGTCTTCATGTCCGCCCAAGGAAAGGTTCGAAAGTTAACCTTTCACTTTCGGCGGCCCTCTCATTGGAAAGTTCAAGCTCACCCGAGTGCTAATTCTTGGGGCCCCCCTTACGAATGCCGTGGTCGCATGAGTACCGATGCAACAGAACCACAAGGATTAATTTACGACGTTCCAACAAATCAGTTTGTGGTTGGGTGGATTTCTGCAATCATTGCCTCGTTATTTGGTGCTGGCGAAGAAGTTGAACGTATTCTCGAAGAAGAATAGACTCACAAGGGTCCACTCAAAGCCGGTGCTTGGCGCGGGCCAGCCTGCCAGGGGAACCAGCGTATTCCCACGCGGCGGCGACCGACCGGGCGGTGCCGAGCAGGTCGCCGTCGCGCAGCACCAGAACATCGTCACCTACACGAATGTCCCCCTCGATGCTGTCGACCATCGGGCCGAACACGTCACCTTTCCAGTCGGGGCCGGGCTGCAGGTGGACGCGGCTGAGGGTGTTGGTGTCCGCAAGCAAGGGAAGGCTCGCTTTGGCGAAGGCGAAGCGGCCGGCGCGCGGATGCCATTGCGCGAACTGCTCACCTGCGACGAATATCTTCCAGTCGGGCGGACGGCCGACCACCTTGGCGTCAGCCAGCCATTCGTCGGTGCCGTGGTACCAGCGTGACAGCGAACGAAACTTGTCGAGCAGATGCTCGCGTTCACTCATGCGCTCGCCCGGGTGGTAGCGCTGTGCAGCGTCCTCGCTCGCCTGCTGCAGGCGCGCGAGCGCTGCTTCACACCCGGCTGTCTCTCCCTGACGGGTGTCAATGACCTCGACGTCGGCGTCGATGTCGATCCCCGAGTGGTTGATGATGAGTTGGTAACCGATGCGAGACACGAGTGCGCGCACCAGTCGAGTGATGTCCTCCAGTTCGGACGAGCCCCAGTCACCGGTGACGGGGATGTCGTAATGTGCGGCCGGCCAGATGTCCTCCAACTCCCGTGGAACGAGACCCAGAGGGGCGGTGACCATCACCTCGTGCAGGTTCCAGTGCCGCAGCGAACGGCGGAAACTCCGGTGTGAGTTGGACAACCGGTACGGTTTGCGCGCGCTGCACGGAAGCAGCACCAGCACCTTCGACTGCGCGGATGGAGGGGTGTGAACATCCTCCATGCGCTGTACCCAGTCGGCGATCAGCGCGTCGTCCGTGCTGGTGGCGGAATTACATCGCCAGCGTCTGCCGTCGGGGACCTTGCGCGCCAGAGGGGGCGAGGGAAGCAGCGAGAGTGCCTGCTCATCCTCGGCTGTCAGTCGCTCGCGCTTCGCCGCGGATTCCCCCAACGAGGCGCGCATCAGGCGGTCGTGGAACCTTAGATGCTCCACCAACCGCGAACTGTTCAGCGCCCGGCGCTCCACCAGTTCCCGCAGCGTCCCATCCCGGATCGCCTGGCGCACGTTGGCCAGTTCATCCACCCAAGCCGCGAACTGCCTGTCCATCTGGGTGGATTCCTCAAGGCTGGCATCGGCTCGCCGGGGGCCTGAGGATGTGAGCAGGGCCTTGGCCGAGGCGGCCTGCCTGCTGCGTCCGAGGTCGTGCAGATCGACCCCGAACCAGGTCAGTAGAGCGAGATTGTCCGGGCCTGACAGCCCGGGGCACCAGATCAGCGACATCGGGTGACGGGTACGCAACACGGCGAGGGCGCGCACGAGCCGTCCGGGGTGCTGCGCCAGTTGCAGCGCGTCGGTCAGCACCAGCACACCGGGAATCGTCTGCGGGTCGACGAGCTGCCCGTCGTGCAGCATCCGTTGCCAGGAGACCGGCATGACCTCTCCCACCCCGGCGCGGGCGAGGCCGGAGTCGGCGCTGGCGAGCGAGGGCGGGAGTGTGTGGCCGAGGGTGACGCGCCATTCAGGAGCGGGGTCCTCGAACGGATAGGCTAGCGGAGCGCGGGCGCGCAGCACGAGTTCTGCCGGCAGAGAACTCGAATCGTGGGCGGAGACGAACGGCGCGATGGCCACCGTCAGCGAATCCCCGAGGTCGTTGATGTCGGCTTCCGTGGCGATCAGGCAGGGGGACTGCGCCACTGACGACTTGCGGTCACCCAAGGCGATGATGCGGGCGTGGCGCATACGGTCGGTGACCGTGCGACCGAGGTGTTGTTCCGACACGATGCGGCCGACCTGTGCGCCGTAATTGAACGATTCTATAACCGGCCAGCGGCGCGCCCCGTGCATGCGCAGCACGGTCGCGGCTTGCACGCTTCTCTTCATGCTGCTGTCATCCTCGGTGATGTTCGCGACCCCTACGAGACCCGACACCGAGCCAGATGGGGAACTCACCTCATCCATGTGGACACAGACGATCCTCCTGACCGACGCTCAGCAGGAGGTGAACTGGTCGGTCGAGGTGCGCAGCGGCCCGTTCTTCGTGGCGGTCGACTGCTCGGCTGGAAGTGACTGCCCACAGACCACCCTGACCCTCACCGAAGCGGGTGGCACTGTCCATCAGGCGACCGAGAGGTTCCGCATCGAGTTGTCCGGCGATCTCAGCGCAGGCACCCACACGCTCAGCATCAGCCGTGATTCCTCCTCCGGTGACCTGACGCTCACGCTGACCACCATCTGGCTCGACCCGATGGGGGGTGAGTTCCTCGACGCCCCCTCCGACCTGCCCGCTCCGGGAAGCGATGCGAGCGACTGGCCGCTGCTGTCCGCTGTCGGATGTGGGAACTACACTGCATGCGGGGCCACGGACAGGGGGGCGCTCGGCAGTGCATCGAGCTGGTGGAACGGAAGCCTGGCTGATGTGGGTGACATTGACGTCCTGCTGCTCAACGGAAGCGAGGGCGACGTGTTCGAGATCGAACTGGTGGCGCATTCGACCGAGGTGACCATCGAGATCTGGAATCGGACCGATGACGACCTGCACATGCTCTCGAGCACTACCCATGGCCTCGCACAGCCTCCTGAAACGGATTCGCGCCAGGTGCTCAGCCAACCTGTCCAAGGCGAGTTGTGGCTGGTGCTGCTCACCGCGGGAGGTGAAGGGGGGATGTACTCGCTGAACGTGGCGAGACATGCAGCGGACGTGGAATCGGGCCTCGGTGACCTCCCCGGCATCCCATTCCTCTCTCCTGAGCACCCCACAGGGGTGGCGGCATCCGGCCATCTGGGCGAGAACGACGACGCTGGTGACATGCTCAGGTTCCCGGCCGGGTCGCGCTCGCGCATCCGCATCGAATGGACGAGCAGCGCGCCCAGTGACCTCAGTCTGCATGTGCACAACCTCACATGGGACCTGTTCACCACCTATCCGTCGACTGTCGGTTCCGCTGTGGAACTCGTGCTTCCCGAAGGGGCGGATGGATTCGCACTCGGATTCGACAACCAATCGTCGGCGCTGATCTGGACGCTGTTGGCGACCGACCTCGGGCCACATGATGCGGGATATCTCGGTGACGCCACCGACCACCGCCCCACCGGAGAGGCTGCCGCGGCGGCGATGCAGGAACACACAGGGGCCAGCGGGACGATCACGGGCATCCTGGGTGTCGACGACCAGCGCGATGTCTATCTCATCGAACGGGTACTCGGATTCCCCGACCGCAGCTGGTTCTCGACCACGCTGGACTCGGAACCGGGCTGCTGCCGGGTGACCATCGAGCAACTGGACACATCGGCGTACATCGGTTGGACCACGGTGGCGAGCAACACGAGCGACTTGGTGGGCATGAGCACCAGCGTCGGCCTCGAATTGGACCACGGGAGGCATCTGCTGGTGGTGGAACCGGTGGGTCCGCTGGATGAGCAGGTGGCGTACACCTTGTCGTGGGGCTGGGCGACCCCGGAAGCAGAGGAGAACGAGACCGATGGCGAATGGCAGGACCTGTCGGGAGAATTCAGGAATTTCTACATCCTCATTGGTGGGCTGTTCCTCTCCCCGTGGCTGTTCATCTTCTACTGGAGGTGGCAGGACCGCGGGGCACTGCGATTGGAGGTACACGAGCGCAGACGGTTGGAACGCCTGCGCGAACGACTGGTGGCGGCTGATGTGCACGATGCCGATGACCCGCACGCGCTCGAAGACGCGCTGAAGTCGCTGGCGGACACAGACTGGGAGGCGCTCATCCTGGAGTGGGGGGAGCCTGTGGTGCGACACCTGACCGAGGGAATCGATCTCGCCTGCTGGCTGCTCGAGAGCAGCGATGACTCGGTACGGCTGGCGGTCGGCATCAGCACCGGTTCTGATTCATGGACACTCGCCGCGCTGCGCTTCCAGGCAGTCGAGGGGGAGGAATGGAAGGTGGGCACGGTCGTTCCCGAGGCGATGGTCGAGGAGGACGAACTGTTCCTCGGCGAACTGTCGGCGAACAGCGACCGCTTCCTGCGCGTCGACCTCGAAGGCAGCGCCGCGGGGCTCGACATCCAACTGTCAGGATTGGTGGGCGGCGACCCGATCGCTGCCATCCCGACACGCGCGGTGATGCTCGAGGAGGAGTGAGCGGCGTCACCGGTTGCGGCGCCTTTCCCGTGCTTCACGTCGAACTTCGTCCTCGACGTCATCCTCCAAGATGCTCAACTTCTCTCGCAGTGCCTCGACCTGCTTCTTGGTCTCCTTGGACGGCTTCTGGGGAACGTGCATCTTCAGCAGCACGGTGATGTCGCCCCGACCTCTCCCCCGCCGGTGCGGCAGCCCGCGGCGACCGATGAGCAGCGTGTCCCCTGCTCGCGAACCGGCCGGGACGACGATGCGCAGTGGTTCGCCATCGATGTGCGGCAACTCGACTGTCGTACCGAGCAGCAGTTCCGGGTATCCGAGCGGGAGGGCCATCAGCAGGTCGGCGCCGTCACGCTCGAACCATTCGTGGTCATCGACGGCGAGCTGGATGTAGAGATCCCCGGCCCGGCCACGACCACCGTGTGCAGGCTCACCCTTCCCCGACATGCGCAGGCGCGTTCCATCCCGCACGCCCGGTGGCACGCTGAACCTGAGTTTACGCGACCTGGTCTGGCGTCCATCGCCGCGGCAGGCGGAGCAGGGTTTGTCGATGATCCTCCCATCCCCCATGCAATGAGGGCAGTCGATGACCATCTGCTGCAGGAACGGACCGACCTTGCGGGTCTGCGTGATCCTGCCCTCGCCGCCGCAGGGCGCGCAGGAACTGATCGCAGCAGGACTGGCGGCACCGTTGCCGCCACAGTCCTCGCACGCTTCGAGAAGTTCGAGCTCGACCTCCCGTTCACCACCGTTCTGCAGCATCTCGAAAGGGATCCGATGGTGCGCCAGCACGTCATGGCCGCGGCCCATCCGCGCTCCACTCTGGGATGCGCCGGAGAAGAAGTTGGAGAAGAACGACTCGAAACCACCGTTGAACAGGTCCTCCATGGAGATATTCACCCCTTGGAAGCCACCGGAGCCGAACGGATTTCCGCCGGGCTGCTCGTGTCCGAACATGTCGTAGCGACGTCGCTGGTCGGCGTTCGACAGAACCGCATACGCCTCCTGGATCTCCTTGAAGCGCGACTCGGAATCTGGATCGTCGGGGTTCTTGTCCGGGTGGTTCTTGCGCGCCAGAGTGCGGAACGCACCCTTGATCTCCTTGTCCGACACGTCACGGCTGACTTCCAGAACCTCGTAGTAGTCCCGCTTGGTCATCCGTGGTGCACCGACCCGCGCTGCCGGGCCGACCGTTTTCAACACAGCGACAGTGAGATGCGTCCAGAACCTCTCTGTCAGCACCACCCTCAGGTGAGCAGAGCGTTGCAACTGGAGCAGTAGTCCTTGTTGATCGGGTTACGCGCTCCGCAGTCGAGGCAGAACTTCGTCTCCTTGCCGACGTCACCTCCACCCCCTGTCGAGGATACGAGCGAAGCCATGTCCGTGTCTCCCTCAACCATGACTCCCGCGGACTCCTTGCCACCACCATAGATCTGTTCGTACTCCTGCGGGGATGCTGGCTTCGGTTCGGGTTTCGGCTTCGGCTTCGGCTTGGCGACCACCGGTGCCGGTGCCGGCGCTGCCGTCTCCTTCACCTTCTGCTTCCGCGCCGAGTCCTCATCTTTCAGGGCCTGCTGCAGATTGGCATCGACATTGGCTGGACTGGCCGCCTGCCTGCGCTCGTGCGCCAAGTCGGATGCGGCCATCGCGTCCATCGGATCCCCCAGACCTTCCCCAGACATGCGGCCGGTGGAACGACGCACGTGATCCTCTTCGGACAGCATTCGAATCTCGAGTTCAGGCTTTTCCTCCTCTGCCTTTGCGGACATCGACCTGCCTGCCAGTTCGTCAGTGAGCTTGCCTTTGTCCCTGCCAGCATCATCGTCGGTGGCGAGGTACCCTTCAGCGTCCCGCTCCAGTTGAGCCATCGCCGAATCAGCCTTGGTCCACAGGCCGCGGTCCTCGGCGGTGTACGCCTTGCGCAGACCCTTGATGCTCTTGGCGCGGAAGAACTCGTGGTCGAGCACCTTGCGCGAACGACGGAAGAGCAGGAATCCGAGCGCCAGCGCGGTGAGGTACATCACCACCTTCTCCCAGGTCAGGTCGACGTAGTGGCTCGCTGCCGGGATGATCGAATGCAGGATGGCGACGATGATCGCCGGGGTGATGAGCAGCACCCACGCGGTCAACTCGTTCTTGTCCTCAGCCATGCGCACCGAACGCTTCGACGCCACAGTTCCCGTTCAATGTTTGGTGCCAGCGAATGGCACTGCCAAGAGGGTCGGAGTGTCAGTTGACGCGGTCCTTGGGGGCCCGTCCCTTGCGGATGAGCCCGTCCAGCAGCCCGATGGAGAAGGTGACGTGCAGCAGGAAGAGCATCAACGGCATCCCGATCAGCAAGGATGGTTGCTGCCGCGTGACCGATTCGAACAGGCCGTGGAGCGCGAGCACCACGGCATAGGTGAGTGGGGGTATCATCCAGACGGGAACGCCGGTGAGTCCGAGGCCCGTGAACCCCAGACCGGTGCACCACAGGCAGAGGGTGATGAGCAGCCCTGCCCACGGGAGGAACTCCAACAGCGAGGCCCGGCGCGGGGCGAGACGCAGGTGCTTCATGCGCCAGAATCCGTAGCGATGACCGAATCTCAGCCACCCACCCATGGTCCTCCGCTTCGCCATGCGACAGGATGAGGCATCAGAGCGCCACAACTCCCAGCCTGACTGCTCGAGCCGATGGTTCAACTCCGAGTCCTGCGTGGTGATGAAGCGCTCATCCCAGCCGCCCGCCTCATCCAGCGCTTCTCGCCGGTAGAGGGTGAACGGAGGCACATGCGTCCGCTCGCGACCGCGGAACTGGGCGAACTGTCCCCTGCCGCTGGCCATCGGATTCTGTAAGGTGGCTTCCACCCAGCGGCCGACCAGACCGAGAATCTCGTCTGATTCCCGCACTAGAGTGCCGATTCCCGCCAATCGCCGCTCTTCCTTGGTCAACTCTGACTCCAGGTCCAACAGGTCCGCCACCCGCCGACTCAGGTGGTTCGCGGGCACCCACACATGCCCGATCATCTCCAGCACCAGTTCAACCTCGTCTGGAAGGCTCGCGAGGCTCAGGTTGCGCGCGTGGGGAACGAATCTGTCGGGATTGTCCAGCAGCACGACTCGGGGACCGCCCGCTGCTTCACTCTCCTCCGCCAACCGCTTCACTATGTCACGCGTGCCATCGCTGCTCCCCCCGTCGACGACCTGGATGAGGTGTCTGTCCGCCGGCCAATCCTGTGCGATGAACGATGCGAGGCAGCGCTCGAGGTGATCGACCTCCTGCCACACCGGGATGACAGTCGCCACCAGAGGATGTTCCGCCATGCGCTTCGCCCACGCTGCTAGCGGACCGGTTGTGAAGATTGTCACTGAGCCGTAGGCAGGATTCATCATCCGGAGGGGGCTCGCCTGTCACCGAGGTCGAGCGATGGTCACGGCGAGTGTGGAGACGGGACTGGCGCCGACCGATGACACCGAACTGGTGCGCCGCGCCCTGTTGGAACTGTTCCCCGGCTCCGACCTGCCCGATGCAGAACCGGGGGAGGTCTTCCCGACCCCCGCGTCCGCGGGCGTGCTGCGCGTGCGCGACGTGGAGCTGACGCGGCTGCAGAAGCGCTTGCGGGAACAACGCATCTGTGACACGGCGCTCGATGCGATGGCGTTCGCACTCGATGCGGACAGACAGAGCACCTGTTTCTCGCTGTCGCGTCAGGCGGCGTTGGCGGGCAAGGTGGCGTTCGTCCTCCCGGGAGAGAGGGTGCTCGGCGGCACCTTCGAGGTGAGCATCACCGGAGAGGGTCTGGCCAAGTGGATCGAGGAGTTCACCTGGCATGCGGGGCGCGAGGCCGTGCCCCGGTTTGTGGCGGATGAAGTGTCGATGCGCAGCGATGGCAGTTCGCGCGACTGGTTCGATGACTGAGGCTGTCAGACCGGCCGCCTGAGGTTGGACAAGCCCTCTGACTGCAGCCTGCGGATGAAGTCGATGTCCGGCTCCAGCCACCCAACGCTGGTCAGGTCGTCGTTCTGCAGCCAGCGCGTCTGGTCATGGGCGGTCAGGCGCAACTCCCCCAGAGCGCCCACCGGCTCGCACAACCAGAAGGAGAGTTCGACGACCAGCGAGTGGTAGCCATGCTCCAGCCGTTCCAGACAGCGCAGAGCCCGCACCTCGACCCCTAACTCCTCGGCGATCTCACGCTCCACCGCCTCGGCCTCGGACTCACCAGGCTCGACCTTGCCTCCGGGGAACTCCCAGTTGCCGGGCATCGCCTCATCGGGAGCCCGGCGGGCAGCCAGGACGCGGTCATCGTCTGCGAGGATGATGCCCGCCACGACCCTCACCCGCGGTCGCTGGGTGAGCAGCGCCCCAACTCGTCGCACCAACTCCACCTGACGCTCGAACGGCACCTGAGATGCAGGGGGGATGTGGACGAAGATGGCGGGCAGGGGTCTGCCGTGGCGGTCACGCCTGCCCAAGCGGTCGATCGTGCGCAGGGTGCGGTAGCAGGTCTCGTTGCACACGAACCTGCCCGCATCGTCCGACCTGCGCACGTCCTCATCTGAAGCGAATTCGGCCAGGAGCATCTCCATGGGAGCGGTGGTCAACTGCAACGGAGGACCTTCTTCGTCGATGAACGACCCTGATCGCTGGCGCCCGCTGTTGTCCGGGATGCGGAAATCCGCCTCGTTCACGGCACCCGACTCAAGGCACAGTCGGCGGCGACCCTCAGCGAAGCCGAGCTGTAGAATCGCGTCCCACTCCTCCCCGTCGTCAAGCAGGTCGGCAACCTCGCGGCTGCCCTCCTCATCGACGCTCAGCACACGGCATTCCCACCGCACCTCGACCGCACGCGATTCGGCGCCCTGCTGAGCGGGGGAAACTCCGAGTTCCACCACCTCTGTCGCTCCATCCAGATGCTGCGCTATCTCTCCCGAGATGTTGTGCTCGCTACCTTCGAACGGCTCGAATCCGGTCACCAACACCCTGCGCATCCGCGTCACCCCCGGCAATCCGGCGCGCGGGCGTGGAGGCAGGACATAGATTATCGCTGGCAAGGAGGGAGAACCGGGTGGAGTTGGGGGTGATGGACGACTGGGACCACATGTCCGACGAGGATCTGGACCAGTTCGCCCTGACGGGAACACGCGATGCGATGCAG
>ERZ813253.779-NODE-779-length-10447-cov-3.564729_pt1 | contig 10447 bp, 8 predicted proteins | sample MGYA00520893_ERZ813253 | MGnify/ENA primary metagenome ERZ813253 (study PRJEB31669, sample SAMD00080414) | marine metagenome | biome: oceanic hadal pelagic zone biome; feature: marine hadalpelagic zone; material: sea water | place: Pacific Ocean:Izu-Bonin Trench...
CAGGGATCAGCGGTTCAGGACCAGCGATCATCTGCTTCGTTCCCTCGAACAACCCAACCACGACCCGCCGCATCAAGACAACCCTCGAGCAACGTGGCATCGAATCCATGGAGACGAGAGTCTGGTCTGGATGATCTGCTCTGTGGCGGTGAGTGCATGAGCATGCGGATGGGAGAAGCGCTCTCGGTCACACTGTTCGGAGAGAGCCATGGAGCTGCTGTCGGAGCGCTGCTCGAGGGGCTCCCCGCAGGCACCCCGATCGACATGGAGGGATTGGCTCAGGATATGGCGGCGCGCAGCCCAGGAGGTCCACTCGCCTCGAAGCGGCAGGAGAGCGACGTCTGCGAACTGATCTCAGGTGTCTACGAAGGTCATGCCACCGGTTGGCCCATCCTGATCCTCATCCGCAACCGCGACGCCCGCTCCTCGGACTACGACTTCTTGCCCGAGCACCCGCGACCAGGCCACGCAGACCTTCCTGAGTTCACACGTTCCGAGGGGAGTTCAGACCCGCGTGGCGGCGGTAGCCACTCCGGGCGGTTGACGGCGGGCCTCGTCGCCGCCGCCAGCATCTGCCGCCCACTCGCCGCCACTCACGGAGTCGACGGTATCGAAGCGCACACTTCGACGGTGGGGGACATCGAGGCGCAGGGGATCGAGAACTGTCCAGCGGGCGCAGGCGATGACCATGCGCGCATCCGCTGCCGCGATGCGGACGCAGCGCGGAACATGGTGAAGTTCGTCGAACAGGTGCGCAAGCAGCGAGATTCGGTGGGCAGCAGCGTCGAACTGCGCATCTCAGGCCTCCCGCTCGGATTCGGAGAGCCGTGGTTCGCCGGTCTTGAACCGGCGCTCGCCCACGCCCTGATGGCCATCCCAGGAGCGCGCGCGGTCGAATTCGGTCGCGGCGTGCACGCCTCGAGGATGCGCGGCAGCGAGCACAACGATCCATGGGTGGCCACGGAATCCGGACCCAGGCCGGCGGGAGAGCGAGCGGATGGGGCGCTCGGGGGGTTGGCTACCGGGGCGGACCTGTTCGTGAGATTGCATCTCAAGCCTCCCAGCAGCATCCCGCAGGAGCAGTTGACCCTGCATCTGGAGACAGATGAGCCCAAGCCATTGGTGGTCGGGGGCCGGCATGATCCGGTGCTCGCCCCGCGGGTGGTCCCGGTCGTTGAAGCGGCGGCGAGGCTCGTGCTGTGTGACCTCGCTCTACGCGGAGGGTGGTCGAGGTGAGGGAATCGGCAGAGGTGCACAAGTTCGGGGGATCCTGTCTAGTGCGGCGGGATGATCTCATCGCCATCGTGCGGCGGGTGGCCGACTCCACCTCGCAACAGGTGGTGGTTGTATCCGCCTTCCACGGTGTTACCGACCGCCTGCTCGACCAGCTCGATCGCGGCGAGACGGCGAACATCGACGCGTTCGTGGCCGCTATCGAAATGACTCATCTCGAAGCGGCGCCTGAGACTGTGAGCGGACCATGGGGTGCCAAGTTCAGGCAGACGCTCATGGCTCTCAACTCGCATCTCCGCACCCATTCGGACACACCATCCGATTCCATCCGCGCCGAGGTGCTCGCCAGCGGTGAGCGACTCAGTTCCTTGGCGGTGTGCAGCATGCTGGAAGCCAACGGCGTCAACTGCCATCCCGCCTGGTCGGAGGAGATCGGCATCCACATCGAGGGGAGCGGGGAGGAGGGCGTGATCGATGTTGACCGGATGCGCGACCAGCTCACGTTCGATCTGGAATCCTCGATTCCGGTGGTCACAGGTTGGTATGGTCTCAGTGAATCAGGTGACCTCACGCTGCTTGGGAGAGGTGGGTCGGACCTGACGGCGACCAGCCTCGCGGCTGCTCTTGATGCCAGAGAGGTGACCATCTGGCGTGATGTGCCGGGAGTCCTGTCGCTCTCACCTCGCTGGTCTCTTCCGTCGCGGAATCTTGCTTACCTGTCGTACACCGAAGCGGTCGAACTCGCTCTGTTCAGTGAACCGATGCTACACCCGGGAGCGGTCGAACCACTGCGCGCCCTCGGGATTCCCCTGCGCTTGCGTCCACTGCACGACGATGGCGTGGAGGGTACCCGCATCGGTCCGTCCGTGCTCACCCAGAGTCCACGTGTGCGCGCTGTTGGCAGCCTGACGCGACTGAGGACGTTGCGCATCGAGTTGGGAGCCGCGGGGTCGGTTGCGCCGACATTGGCGCAGGTGTCCGAGGCACTCGGTCGGGCGCGCATCTCGGTCTGGTCGCTGCGAGCGTCTCCCGGCGAGGCGCTGCTGCTCATCTCCGAGCGCTCCTCGGCGCATGCTGCTCGCCTGCTGTCTGCGCTGCCGCAATCCCCGCGATACGAGGTCCTGCCTCCGGTGACGCTGCTCAGTTTCGTCGGTGAAGGGGTGGGTGGCGATGCTGAAGTCCGAGAGAGCATTCGTTCGGCGGCAGACGCAGCGGATATCGATCTCGTCCGGCTTGAGTCGAGCGAGCACGCCCTGCGCTACACTGTTCCCTCAGAGCAGACCGAGCAAGCCCTCGAACGGCTGGCACGCCGGCTCGACCTGCTCACCTGACGGAGTGGAGAGAAGCCTCTCACGCGCTCTCACGGAACTTCTGGATGCGCGCTGGCAGGTTCGCTCCGAACACCGCAGCGACGACCAGGAAGACGATCATCGTCCCTAGTGCCACCCCGTATACGCTGGTCAACTCGACGCTCTCGCGGAGCCGCGTGGCCGCGATCTCGCTGAACAGGCCGACGACGGCCGGGATGACGATGTTGATCATCAGGGTGAGGAAGGCGACGGCGGCGGCGATGACGGGGGTGATCACCAGGCTGATGTGGTAGCGGTTGAGCACCTTCTTCACATTCATCACGTAGACTTCGCCGGTGCGGATGCTGGTGTCGAGCATCGAGAAGCGGATGACGGAGTTGGTCAACTCCATGTACATCACCAGGAAGACCGCATACATGATCAGCAGCACCTTCTCAATGAATTCTCCTTCGATGGGCAGCCACTGGAAGGTCACCTTGCTGGAAGCGAACCTGAGCGATACGAGGATGAACAGAACGTAGGAGGCGAGCAGGAAGCGGGCGTCGCGCTGGAAGATCCCCCAGAAGCCACAACCGAGTGCAGCTAGCACGATGGTCAGGTGCAGCACGATACCCAGGACCTCGACACCGATCATTTCGGAGAAGGTGAACCAGAGGGTACCGGACACGGGGGTGACCACGTAGGTGAGCACTCCGAGCAGGATCATCACGACACCGGAGAGCATCTGCAGCGTCTGCACCATTTTGTCCGCCGGCAGGAAGCGCATGCGCGGGACGAGCGGCCCTCCGAACATGCTCTCCACGAACGTGGGGATGTGCACCTCGGGAATCGCATCCTTCGGAATCTCCTTGCTGCTCTTCATCTGGCCCGCCAGTTTCTTCCGGCTGCGGGGCGCGGCTCGCATCGTCTTGCCCTCATTCAGGTGCGCGGTGTCGCTGCTTTGACCTGGAATCGCCATCTTGCTCACCTCAGAATCCCCTTGCTCCTGCCAGGGCCGTCGACAGCAGCATGTCTGGCTCCCAGTCCATGACGAACGCGCCGAGTCCACGCAGTTCGCTGATGAGGATGTCCCGCTCGGTCTTGAGCACCTCATAGCCGGTGCGATCGAGTCGGCGGGCGTCGAATTCGAACTCCAGGCTCGAGGGGGTCAGGATGGTCACATCGAAGTCCCGCGCGCGCAGGTCGCGGATGGCGTTGACGATGGTGCTGTCGTCCTCCAGACAGGAGAGCACGATGATCGGGCTACCCTTGTTGATGTGCGGGAGGATGCGGTTGGTGACGACCTGCAACGGTGTGTTGCCGCGCGCCATCGCACCTGCCAGCTTCGTCAGCAGCACGTAGAGCTGCTTCTTGCCGGTGTCGCGATCGACGCTGACGATCTCATCACCGTAGACAACGAGGCCCACCGAGTCACGTCGAGAGAGGAAGAACTGCGCCAGCGACGCCGCCGCCCGCGTTCCGTAGACCAGCGAGTTGCGACTCACCGGACCTGTCTCGGACACCGCGCGGCTGTCGATGATGATGATGATGTCACTGACCGCGTCACGTTCGCGCTCGTTCACCATCACCTTGCCCATGCGCGCGTAAGCAGCCCAGTTGATCGACTTCATCGGGTCGCCGGGCACATATTCGCGCAGGTTGTAGAACTCTGAGCCCGGGCCCGGCTGACGGATGTTCACCGCGCCGGTGAAGATCTTCGGGACCTTGCTCTTCACGAACGCGTCCTTCAGGTCCTCGGTCTTCGGGAACACCAGGAAGTCGTCATAGACGTGCAGTTCCTTCTCACGGTGGAAGAAGCCGAATGTGTCCTGGATGCGCACGGCCACCGGGCCGATGGTGTAGAAGCCACGCAGCGGACATTCGATGGTGTACTCGATCATCGTCTCGCGTCGCGGCCCCAGTTCCATCAGGATGTAGTTGGCTCCCTTCTTGATGCGCATGACCTCGGGCAGGCTGTCGCGCACCTCGAGCACCTTGGACAACGGGGAGTGGTTCTGCACCCTCAGCGTGACCTCGACCTCCCCGTCCTCGAACACGCGTGCGGCCGAGAGTTTCCGCATCGCCGACAGGTTGGAGAGGCTCACACCTGCTTCCTCGTCTGTCTTTTCCTCGAGTCGCCGACCACTGGACGCGACATCGGCGTGTCCAGCCTTGAGCGCTGCCCAGGTCAGGAAGGAGAGCAACACCACCGCGACGGTCACGAGTTGCTGGTTGCGCAGGGTGAGGCCGAGCATGTAGAGGGCAATCGCCAGACTGCCGAACATGGCAGACTTCCGGGACCACACCCTCCTTCACCTCGCTCCCCTGGGGTCACCCTCCAGGTCAGGCTCAGACCGTGGGCACCGGAACCTGGCCGAGGATGGTCTGGATGACCTCCTCGTTCTCGAGTCCCTTTATCTGGTGCTCCGGCTTGAGGATCAACCTGTGCGAGATGGCTAGGCTGGCCACCGACTTGACATCGTCCGGGGTCACGAAGTCCCGTCCGCGCATGGTGGCTGCGGCTCGTCCAGTCTTCAACAGTGCTTGTGAGCCACGAGGCGAGGCGCCGACCAGAACCCGCGGGTCCTCTCGTGTGCGCGCTACCAGTTCGACCATGTACATGCGCACGGCCGGGTCGACATAGACATCCTCGCATGCTTGCTGCATGGCGACGAGGCGCTTCGGGTCGGTGATTGTATCGACATCGACCGCGTCCTTCTTGCGGGCGATACGCCGGGCGAGGATCTCATCCTCATCCGCGCGGTCGGGGTAGCCGACGCTCATCTTCATCATGAAGCGGTCGACCTGTGCCTCGGGCAGCGGGTAGGTTCCCTCCTGCTCGATCGGGTTCTGCGTCGCCATCGTCAGGAACGGGGAGGGCAGCTTGTGGGTCACGGTCCCGATGGTCACCTGCTTCTCCTGCATCGCTTCCAGCAGAGCGGCTTGGGTCTTCGGCGGTGCACGGTTGATCTCGTCAGAGAGCAACAGATTGCAGAAGATCGGTCCGGGCTTGAAAGTGAACTCGCCCTTCTTGGCATCGTAGATGTTGGTGCCGGTGATGTCGGCCGGCAGCAGGTCAGGCGTGAACGAGACACGCTTGAAGTCGCAACCGAGCGCATCGGCGAACGTGTTCGTCATCAGGGTCTTGGCCAGTCCGGGATAGTCCTCGAACAGCAGGTTGCCGTTGGACAGGATGTCGATCAACACGTTGTCGATAACGTGCGATTTGCCGATGATCACTTTCGCAACCTCGGCGCAGATCGCTTGTCCGATGGCGCCTACGGCGGCCAGTCGTTCCTTCACTTCAGGGCTACTTTCAGGCCGGGGAGTCGCCGTTTTCGCTTGATAGCCAGCCTGCACCGCGCCAGCCTGGGCTGGGGGGGGTGGGGTGGCTGCCGCGGGTGCGGCGGGTTGTCCTCCGGGGGGGGGTGGTGGTGTTTGCATCTTTCATCTCTCCTTCTTGTTCTCTTTTCACTTCTTCCCCCATCTGCGGATTGTCTGCAACAGCTGTCGCTTCTCCTCGGGGGAATAGGTTCTCTGCTGGCTGTAGGCCAGTTCGACGAGCCTCGGGTCGCCGATCATCGACTGCGTCTCAGCCGGTGTCTTCTGCGCCATCTCGTCCCTGGTCAGGTCATGGAAGAGCCTCACCTTGGTCATCAGCGCCTCGCGCATGCGCTGCTGGTATGACTCAGGATCGATCTTGTTAGGGCGCTCGCGGAAGCGGGTGAGGTCGAACACATGGCGCCAGTTCTCCTTCTCGGGAACCACCATGATGGAGACCAGCAGGAGGAGCAGGAGGTTGAGCACGATCAACCACTTGAGGAAGCTGTCGGAGGTGAGCAGCACGATGGTGCTCATCGTCTCTATGAACGGGTTCGAGAGCATGCCAGTGACGTGCCTGCTCTCATCGAAGACGATGCGGAATTCACTGAATTGCAAGCGGATCGAATAGGGCAGCATCTCGTTGTCGAATTCCATCATGTCGTAGATCAGCGCGGTGAAGTAGAATTCGTTCCCCCTCCAGGCGCTGTCGCCGGACAACTGCCGCTGCCAGCAGGCAGCCAACCCGGTGTCGCAGGTCTGGCGCACATCCGTCTCTGATGCCCTGTCTGCGTCCCAGAAGCGGTTCGAGAGCGGCTCGGGGTCAGAGATGAACACGATCGATCCGGTCACTTCGAGAGAACCGTAGGTCGAGCCGTCCTCACCAGCCAGCCTGCGTAGGTCATTCACCTCGATATGCGGGTAATCGATGCGCAGGACGAGCGAGAGGTTGCTGTTCGGGTTACGGGGGTCGTCACAACCGTTCGAGCCCACCCTGTCGACACAGGCAGTGTCACTCGCCATCGCCAGCGTGCGCACGAAACGCGGAAGGTAATCGGGATGCTCCACATTGTCGGTGGCGACCGACTCCCAGCGCATCGCAGTGGGTGACTTGAACATCACAGGCATACGGCAGCCGTCCACCTCGCCATTGTCTACCTGCGTCTGGGTGCAACCGGGCGGCTTGAATCCGCCACCGGCCCAGTTGTCGTTGTTGACGTCCTCGCGGATGGATGCGAGCGCCCACACCTGCTCCCAGTTCTCGGCGCCGCTTGAGCCGTCGTCCGTGTAGGTGCGCCAGTTCTGGAACCTGTCGAGCAGCGGCTCTCCGAGATAGGTCACGCCGAACTTTGCGGCCAGCCGGTTGGCGTTCGTGTTGTCCGCAGCGACGACGACCTTGCCGCCTCGCTTGGTGACGAAGCGGAAGATGGAGTCGGCCTCGGTCTCGTCGATCGGCTTCTCCGGGTCGGCTATGACGAGCAGTGTGCGGTGCGGATCCTTCCAGTCGTTGACCAGCATCGGGGTCGACATCGTGTTGGCGATCTCGTATCCCTCATCCTCTCCGAGGGTGTTGCGCATGTCGGTCACCTGGCCGAGAATCGCCCGCTCATCATCGCCGCTCGAAACGTAGGCTGAATAGTAGGTCTGCTTGTTGGCGGCGACCAATGTCATCGTCAGCAGCATGGTGATGATCAGAATGGCGAATACAGCTCCGATTATGGTGCCGAAATGGCTCTTGGATTCAGACTCCTCAACCATTGATTCATACATCCCTGAAAGTGTCACCCAAACCTATGGTACACTCGCTGGCCGCGGGAATGAAGTTCTGCAAATATAGGTTGGGGCAGCACGATTGCGCCCCCCGGGCGGTTCCTCGCGAGGTTTCAACAGACCCCTTTCAGTATCATTCCGCTCACCGGGTGACTCGGGCGGGCGGAGCGCGGGCGCCCGCCATGGCCCGGAAGCGGTGGTGAAATGCCGGTATCATTCCCGTCGGCGCATCAGCGCCGCCCCGGAGAGCGCCGCCAGCGGCAGCCAGATGGGCAGCGGCGCGAAGTTGCTCGAGATGACCTCGTCACCATCGTCAGAACCACCATCACCTGAACTCGAGCCGCCACCACCGCTGCCGCTCCCGCCGACCGGCTCCGACTCGATCTTCAGCGTGATCTCCTCGCTGTCGGCGGTGCGCAACGTGCCGACGTTCCAGTCGCCCTGGGATTGGATCGACAGTTCGATCCTGCAGGTCTTCGTCGGATGGCTTGGAGATGCGGTGGCGGTCAGGTTGACCGTATGAGTGCCCCCCTTGGCGATGCTGACGCCGAGCAGCGCCTGCTCGCCGCTGACCTCGAGCAGCGGACAGGTGTCATCGACGGTCGCCACCCTGACAGAGTCCGGAGCGTTGCCGCTGTTGGTCACCACCGCGGTCAGTTCGGTTGCGGTACCGGCGTTGGTTGCCCCGGAAGGGTCCTCCAGATAGAGGTCGAGATCAACGATATGCGGGATCACCAGCATACCCTCGTTGTCGTTGTCCACATCGGCTGAGCCGGCGGGCAGGCTTCCGTAGTTGGCGATGCGCCCCTCCACCTCGTACTCATCTGACTGCCCGGCGTCGAAGTCGATCACCGTCACTCCCTTGACGGTGAACGTGAACGTCTCGTTGTCACCTGCGCCGATCTCGACCTCGTCCGGGCCGCTGACGTCGGCGGAGAAGGGAAGATCGTACTCTATGGTCACCGTGATGCTGTTCGTCTCGTAGTCGTTGCGCACCCAGAAGGATAGCCCAACCTCCCCGTCATCTCCCAGAGTGAAATTCACCTCCTCGCCCCCGGGCGCGGGAGTGAGGCCCATCTCCCAGCCAATGGGCACTTCCTGTGCGGCTGCGGGCGCGCTCGCCAGCATTCCCAGCAAGAGCAGAGCGGCCAGAAGTTGTGGAATGCGCAACTTCTCACCTCGTCAGTTCGCCGCCTCGACTCTTTCCAGCGGCGCCAGCGCCCTGCGTGTCAGCACGCGCACCATCTTCTTCCGGTACGAGGGTGGGAACCAGGTGTTGTTCACCGGCTTGACGGCCTTCTGTACCGCCACCGCCAAGGCATTCACACTCTCGACTCCAGCCCATCCTTCACGCGCCTCGTCAGCCAGTTCTTGATGCAAGCGCGGTATCGATTCGAGCGCTGTGGAGGCGACGCGCAGCCCGCCCAGGTTCCCATCCTCATCGATCCTCCAGGCAGCGGCGATTCCGGCTTCAGGGAAGTCCCACGATTCGCGCAGGCGCAGTTTCTGGTAGTCTCCCTGCCAATCCTCGGCGTCAGCGGGAAGCGTGAGGTGGGTGACCATCTCCCCATCCTTTAGCACATTGCGGGTTATGCCGTCCTCCTGGAAGAACTCGGCGAGCGGCAGCGAGCGTGAACCGCCGGGGCTAGACAGGTGGATGGTGGCATCGAGGGCGAGCAGAGGTGCGGCGAGGTCGGCTTGGTAAGTGGCTACGCACAACTCGTTCTGGTGGGAGATCACCCGGCAGTCGGCACCGGTCCCACAGTCGCATTTGATGCACCAGTCGATCGAGCGCCGCCACTCCTCCCCTTGGTTGAACCAGAAGCAGCGGGTGTCGAGGCAGATGTTGCCGCCCACCGTTCCTGAGCGGCGGATCATCACCGAGGCGATCGTGCCGGCGGTCTGGCGCAGCAGGGGGTGACTGGAATCCGAGGTCGCCAGCGCATGCAGGCGGACCATGGCACCGATGTGGGTGGGTTCGAGGGTGGAGAGTTCGCTCACCTTCGCCAGCGAGATCACGTGCGGCTTCGAGTTCAGGTGCCACTTGTAGTTGGGCAGCAGGTCGGTGCCTCCGGCGATCCAATCGAAGTCGCAGTCCTCATCCGCGAGTTCTCCTGCGATCGCCATCGCACTGTCGAGTGATTCCGGGAGATGCAGCTCGAACGGTGGCATGCGCATCACGCATCACCTCCCTGATGGCGGCGCTCGACATGCAGCCACGCGCTGCCCGCCAGCCGTGGCGATTCGAGATACTGTTCGTCGGGCAGGACCACCGCCGTCCACGAGCCGTCCTGCTCGTCAGCGGGGATGGTCGGATCGAGGCCGAACAGGGCGCCGTTGTGGTACTGCTCGCGCTCGTCGTCCAGTTTACGCTCCAGGTCGCGCAGGGAGTGTTCGTCGGCGCGCTCCCTGAGCACATGGTGCAGGGGCGAGTGTTCGAGGATCGGTGATGGCAGGTCGAGCGCATCATCGATTCCCAGTTCCTTGCAGCGCTTCTCGATCTCCCTGTGCACCAGCGCGGGGGCGAGCGGCAGTTCGTGGATGCGAATGCCGATGGCGTCGTAGACGGCGTTGCAGATGGCGGGCAGGATCGGGAGCAGTGGCCCTTCTCCCGCCTCCTTCGCCCCGAACGGCCCTTCAGGGTCGTTGCTCTCGACGATGATCGGTGTGACCTCAGGCATCTCGTGCACGGAGGGGATCTTGTAGTCCAGCAGGTCGGCGTTGAGCAGGTTTCCCGAACGGCCGTAGCGCATCTCCTCAGAGAGCACCTGGCCCATCCCCGTGTGGATCGAGCCGATCATCTGCCCCTCTACAGCCAGCGGATTGAGCGCCTT
>ERZ813253.780-NODE-780-length-10446-cov-4.713054_pt1 | contig 10446 bp, 11 predicted proteins | sample MGYA00520893_ERZ813253 | MGnify/ENA primary metagenome ERZ813253 (study PRJEB31669, sample SAMD00080414) | marine metagenome | biome: oceanic hadal pelagic zone biome; feature: marine hadalpelagic zone; material: sea water | place: Pacific Ocean:Izu-Bonin Trench...
AATTGCACGAATCTATTATTGGGATTACTTTTCTGATGGCACTTCATCTTTAGAGTATTTAGAGTGGGGACAGCCAACTCAACTTTATGATGGAAGAACAAATATGGAATATACCTTTGATGGAGATGTATTTGTAAATCATATTTCTAAGAATATTCCTACTCCAACTGATCTGTTGCCAGAGACTCTTGATTCAAGATTATTGGCTTATATGGAATTAAGATATACTGTGGGAAGTGAAGATTTATATACTTATATGGAAGTAAATGAACCCTTTGAAGGTATAGTGCAAGAACGCCCTTCATTTACCAATATAAATAATGGTATTGGCTTATTTAGCAGTAGATTTAATAAATTAGAAGAGTGGACTATATCTGATGCTACACAGAACGGAATTTCATTAGAGTTAAGCCATTTAGGATTCTAAACCATCCTTAATACTGACTATCTGTCAGTAATTTGTCATACTTTTTCTTTTTTCTGCTTTTGGCACACTTATTGCCTTTTATAAAAGTGAAAAATGAAACAAAAATTTATTAATTATAAAAATTCAAGGAAATGACTAAAATTATTGGAATCGATTTAGGAACAACCAACTCTTGCGTATCTGTAATGGAGGGTAATGAGGCGGTTATCATTCCTAACAGTGAAGGGAACCGAACCACTCCCTCAGTTGTCGCCTTTATTGATGGTGGCGAAAGAAAAATTGGCGATCCTGCCAAACGACAAGCAATTACTAACCCAGAAAAGACCATCTCTTCTATCAAAAGATTTATGGGCGAGAGCTTTTCTAAACTAAAAAAGGAAATTGCGAGAGTGCCTTACAAGGTAGTAAAAGGAGACAACAATACTCCTAGAGTAGTTATTGATGACAGGAAGTATACTCCACAAGAAATTTCAGCAATGATATTGCAGAAAATGAAAAAAACTGCTGAAGATTATTTAGGAACAACAGTTACAGAGGCAGTTATAACTGTGCCGGCTTATTTTAATGATGCACAAAGGAAAGCAACCAAAGAAGCAGGAGAGATTGCAGGGCTTACAGTGAAGAGAATCATCAATGAGCCAACAGCAGCAGCATTGGCTTACGGCTTAGACAAATCAGATAAAGATAGAACCATTGCGGTATTTGACCTTGGTGGTGGTACTTTTGATATTTCCATTCTAGAAATAGGAGATGGAGTGTTTGAAGTAAAATCAACAAATGGAGATACTCACCTAGGTGGTGATGATTTCGACCAAGTGATTATTGATTGGTTGGCAGAGGAATTCAAAAAGGATGAAAATATCGATTTAAGGGAAGATCCTATGGCGCTACAGAGATTAAAAGAAGCAGCCGAGAAAGCAAAAATTGAGCTTTCTTCATCTTCAAAAACGGAAATCAACTTACCTTATGTAACTGCTACTTCATCTGGTCCAAAGCACCTTGTTAGAAATTTAACAAGAGCACAATTTGAGAAATTAGCAGATAAATTAATTCAAGCAACCCTAGCGCCATGCAAAAAGGCAATGAAGGATGCAGGGATGAAGCAATCTGATATTGATGAGGTAATTTTAGTGGGAGGTTCCACCAGAATTCCAGCTATCCAAAAAATAGTGAAAGATTATTTCAAAAAAGAGCCATCAAAAGGAGTAAATCCGGATGAGGTGGTTGCACTTGGTGCTGCTATTCAAGGCGGTGTATTATCAGGAGATGTGAAAGACATTCTTTTATTAGATGTTACACCACTTTCATTAGGCATTGAAACTATGGGTGGAGTGATGACAAAATTGATTGAATCAAATACCACTATTCCAACTAAAAAATCAGAAGTTTTCTCAACTGCTGCTGATAACCAACCCACAGTTGATATTCATGTATTGCAAGGAGAAAGACCAATGTCAGCTGATAATAAATCAATCGGTAGGTTTCAATTAACAGATATTCCACCTGCACAAAGAGGAATTCCTCAAATTGAAGTAACTTTTGATATTGATGCAAATGGAATCTTGAATGTTTCTGCAAAAGATAAAGCAACTGGAAAGGAGCAAAACATCAAAATTGAGGCTTCTTCTGGACTTTCAGATGCAGAAATTGAAAAAATGAAAAAAGAAGCAGAAGCAAATGCAGAAGGTGATAAAAAAGTAAAAGAAACAGCTGATAAGATTAATGCTGCTGATGGTATGATTTTCCAAACCGAAAAGCAATTGAAAGAATTTGGCGAAAAATTATCTGAGGATAAAAAGAAACCAATTGAAGATGCTTTAGCAGAGCTTAAAAAAGCACACGAAAGCAAAGATTTGGATGCAATTGATGTTGCAATGGAGCAAATAAATACTGCCTGGACTACTGCTTCTGAGGAGATGTATAAGGCCTCACAAGATACTAATTCTACAGATGAAGCAGAAGCCTCTGGAAATACTGCAGATGATGTAACAGATGTAGAGTTTGAGGAAGTAAATGATGATGAGAAATAAGCATTAAATTTTCATAATACAATAAAAGAAACCTCACCTTTTGTGGGGTTTCTTTTTTATCTTTGCTCATTCAAAAAAAAGCATATGAAAACAGCTGCAGAATACATAGCATTAGAAGATAAGTATGGAGCACACAATTACCATCCACTACCAGTTGTTTTAACAAAAGGTAAGGGAGTATTTGTATGGGATGTAAATGGGAAAAAATATTATGATTTTTTATCTTCTTATTCTGCAGTAAATCAGGGCCATTGTCACCCCAAAATTGTAGATGTACTTAAAAAACAAGCGGATATTTTAACCCTTACTTCCAGAGCTTTTTACAATGATACTTTAGGGGAGTATGAGAAATACATTACCAATTATTTTGGTTATGATAAGGTGCTCCCAATGAATACAGGTGCAGAGGCAGTGGAAACGGCACTTAAACTATGTAGAAAATGGAGTTACCAAAAGAAACGTTTAGCGCCAGATACTGCAAAAATTATTGTATGTGATGGTAACTTTCATGGAAGAACCACTACTATTATTTCATTTAGTAATGACCCTGAAGCTAGAGATGAATTCGGTCCTTATACTCCAGGTTTTATCAATATTCCTTATAACGATTTGGATGCACTCAGAGAAGTTCTAAAAGATGAGACTATTGCGGGATTTATGGTAGAGCCCATACAAGGGGAAGCTGGTGTTTTTGTTCCGGATGAGGGATATTTAAAGTCGGCTTATCAGCTTTGTAAAACGGCAAATGTCTTATTCATTGCAGATGAAGTGCAAACAGGAATTGCCAGAACAGGAAAATTATTGGCTGTAGATCATGAAAATGTAAAGCCGGATATCCTAATTTTAGGAAAAGCAATTTCTGGTGGAGTATTTCCAGTTTCTGCAGTATTGGCGGATGACGAGATAATGTTGTGTATTCGCCCTGGGGAACATGGTTCTACTTTTGGAGGAAATCCATTGGCTAATAAAGTGGCTATTGCAGCTTTGGAAGTTGTAAAAGAAGAAAATTTATCTGAAAATGCTGAGCGTTTGGGGAAAATACTAAGAGATGAGTTAGCCAACTTTGAGAATGATATGATTACTTTAGTAAGAGGAAAAGGGCTATTAAACGCCATTGTTATCAAGTCAAAAGAGGGTAAAGATGCATGGAATGTTTGCCTAAAATTAAGAGATAACGGATTACTAGCAAAGCCTACTCATGGAGATATCATTCGTTTTGCCCCTCCACTTGTCATAACGGAAGAACAACTGATGGAATGTGTCGTAATTATCAAGCAAACTATTCTTTCATTTTAGTAATGTATATGGCTTTTAAGAATATCTTTAAATCTAAACTTCTGCTAAACTATACTAAGATATTTAAGCAAGATGGTTTTAAAGGAGTACTAAAAGAAGGCGGTTGGAGAATGTTGATGTACTTCTTTTTGTTTTATTTAATCAGAGACACTATTTTATATATACTTATTCCTTACTTAATTATAAAAGGGATAATAATTAATTAAAAAATAAATAATCGTGAAAACACAATTAATACGAAACCAAAAACAATGAATAAATTATTTGCAGCATTGTCGGTAGTATTTTTACTTATGTCCTCTTGTTCAGTAGGGCAAAATAACAATGACATCCATATAACTGAATTTCAAACAAAAATGGAATCTTCTGAGTATATTTTGGTAGATGTGAGAACAAAACAAGAATTTGCTGAGGGACATATTAAAGGAGCCATCAATATTGATTATTTATCAGAGAATTTTTCTATTGAAATTCAGGAATTAGATTTAGAAAACCCTGTATTGCTTTATTGCCGATCTGGAAACAGAAGTGGTAAAGCCATGAAAATAATGAATGAATTAGGATACCTTGAAGTATATAACTTAGAAGGTGGAATAAAAGGATGGATTTCAAAAAATAACCCATTAATAACAGAATAAAATGAACATACATAAATTAATAAATGACAGCAAAACCACAATAGTAGATGTAAGAACAGAAGAAGAATTTTTGGAAGGAAATGTAAATGGTTCTATCAATATTCCATTAGATGAAGTGTCGGATAGAGTGGAAGAATTAAAGCAGATGCAGCCATTGGTTTTATGCTGTTTATCAGGAGGAAGAAGTGGTCAAGCGACTGATTATTTGCAATCGCTTGGTTGTAAAAAAGTGTATAATGGAGGTGGATGGGAAGAAGTTGTCGCTCAGCAAAACAAGAATTAAAGTAGTGTAAAACAGATATAATATTAGTAATCACATAAGATTTTAAAAACCAAATCGTTTAAATTGATATATAATGTTGTATTTTCGTAAATGAAATGAAAAATACTTTTAGAAATACTTCTGTTTTATTGATGGCAACAACAGTTATGTTCTTGTCCATTGGGATGAATATTTCCAAAATGAAATGCGCAGAAGATGGGGCATTGTATTTTGGTACAGAGGTGCCTTCTTGTAGCATTGAAAGTGAGGTGTTTTGTGAAAATAATGAAGAAAAAGTTTCATGTTGTATAATAAAGGCAGCAAAATCATGCTGCCCGGAAACAGAAGATAATTCTTGCGCTAGTGAAACCGAAAATATTCAGTTTGATTTTGAAACCACTGTTTCTATTACTGATTTTGATTTTTCTGTTTTAGCACTTCCTTTATTACACACTGCATTTTCATCTGTTTTTTCAGCAAACGAAAAAGTAAATAATTATCTAAGTGGCATTCCGCCACCAAAACTCAACAAACCTGTTTTAGCCCAAATCCAATCATTTTTATTATAGAATTACTCCTTAAAGCAAATAGAGAGTAGTAATTTAAATATAATTAAAAATGAAGAATATTATAATTATTGCAATGATGCTGGTTGCAACAATAAATTTAAAAGCACAAAATCATATAAAAGGCAGGGTTGTAGAGCAATTGGAAGATAGCTCAGAAACGTCAATTCCAGGGGCAAATGTATATTGGGAAGGAACTACCATAGGTGTTGCTACTGATGAGCAGGGGTATTACCAAATTCCTGAACCTGAGAGTTATCCAGCAACTTTGGTGGTGAGTTTTGTAGGTTATCAAACTTACACTAAGATTATTAAAGAATGGAACCATTATCATATTATCCTAACTCCATCCATTCAGCAAGATGAGGTGAAAATAAAAGGAAAGGTGAATACCACAAAATTCTCTACCATAAACACCATCAATATGCAAACACTAACTACTGGTGAGCTAGAGAAAGCGGCATGTTGTAATCTCTCAGAGAGTTTCAGCACTAATGCAACAGTTGATGTTACTTTCACGGATGCAGTTTCAGGAGCTAAGCAAATTCAAATGCTTGGTTTAGATGGTATTTATACTCAAATTACACAAGAAAATATGCCGCTAATTAGGGGTATTTCTTCTGCTTATGGTCTCAGTTATGTGCCAGGAACCTGGATTGAGTCTATTCAAATTATAAAGGGTGCTGGTTCTGTAATCAATGGTTTTGAATCTTTTACAGGGCAAATTAATTTGGAATATTTTAAGCCAGAAACTGCTCCAAAACTTTTTTGGAATATGTATACCAATTCAGAAGGGAAGATTGAAAATAATTTACAGTTTGCTAAAAACAATGGAAATTGGAAAAGCAATTTGTTCACCCATATTTCTTATTTTGACAGAGAGGTAGATAATAGTGGAGATGGCTTTTTGGATATGCCAAAAACAAAGCAAGTAAATCTGTTAAACAGATGGGAGTATAAGGGAAATAAAAATTATCATATTGCATTTACCCTAAGAGGATTGGTAGAGGATAGAGCAGGAGGGACAATTGAAAATGCTGCAATTCCTTATGTTGTAGATATTCATAACGATTTATTGGAATTTACTTCCAAAACAGGCATGCTACAACAAAATTCTCCTGGGAAAAGTATGGGCTTGCAAACTTCATTTAGAAGGCATAATCAAACTGCAATTTTTGGAAAAAACAATTATAAAGAAAACAATTATAAAGGATTACAAGAAAGTGCTTATTTGAATTTTATCAGACAAACTTATCTTGGAAATACAAATCATATTTTAAAATATGGAATCAGTTATTATGCCGATAGATATACCGAGAGTTTTAAAGGCAATATTGATACTTCTTTTTCTAATAAAGTAAGGGTGGACTTGATGACTGGAATTTTTTCAGAATATGCTTTTAAATGGAGGGAGAGTTTTAATTTGGTGGCTGGAATAAGAGCAGATTATTACAACAATACAGAAGAAATAAATTATTTACCAAGATTGAATATGAAATACAATCCTACTGAGCAAACTGCCATTCGCCTTTCTGCTGGAAGGGCTTTTAGGGTGGCTAATGTATTTGTTGAAAACGCGTCTTTTTTAGCATCAAAAAGGCAAATTACCATAGGTAATTTAAATCCTGAAATGGCTTGGAATTACGGCACAAATATTACCCATAATTTTAGAATGTTTGGGCGTGAGGGCACTATAAATGCGGATGCTTACCGTACAGTTTTTGAAAACCAAGTAGTTGTAGATATTGAAAATGATGGCGAACTTTCTTTCTATAATTTGGATGGAGAATCTTATGCCAATAGCATGCAGTTTGATTTGGCTTATGAGCTGTTTGATAGATTCGATATTAAGTTAGCTTACAAAATAAATGATGTGTATACTACCTATAATGGAGAGGATAAAGTTGCACCTCTTACTCCAAAAAATAGAGCTTTGGTTAATATGGCCTATGCCACTAATTTTGACAAATGGAAGTTTGACATTACTTGGAATTTCATTGGTGAGAGTAGAATCCCATCTCATAGAGAAGATGCTGAAACTCAGAAATTAAGCTTTGGATATTCTGATACTTTTTATTTGATAAATGCTCAGATTACCAAAAAATTCCGCAAATTTGATGTGTATTTGGGTGGCGAAAACCTATTGAGTTATATGCAAAAAGATCCTATAATAGATGCTAAAAACCCAACTTCTGATTTGTTTGATGCATCCCTTATTTACGCCCCAGTTATGGGAAGAGTAATTTATGCAGGACTCAGATATAAAATTAAATAATAATCAAAAAAATAAAAAAATGAAGAAAATAATCATTGTCTTATTCAGCATTTTATCTTTAAATGCTTGGGCACAAAAACAAACAGCCGAGATAGTTACTTCTGCACAATGCGAAATGTGTAAAGAGCGGATTTTAGAAGAAATGCAATTTACAAAAGGAGTAACGGCTGTAAATTTAGATGTGGAAAGTCAGATTTTGACTATTACTTTCAAAACTAAAAAAACCAACTTGGATAAAATTAAAAACGCAATTTCGCTTATTGGATATGATGCAGATGAGATATTGGCAGATGAAAAAGCGCATAACAAATTACCGAAATGCTGTCAGAATCCTGATTTTGGTAAGCCCAAAAAAGAATAAATGCTTGCATTTAAAATAATTATTGGAATAACGGCTGTCATTATTATGGTAGCCGTTATTTATTTTTTGGATAAGTGGGATAATAAAAGATAAACTAATTTGTTTTTAATTTATTAGTTTTACGAAAATTTAATTATGAAAAAAAGCATAGGTATTTCCATTTTTCTCATTGCAATAGGAGTTGTTTTTCTATTGGATAATTTAGATGTAATTGACATCTCTGTTTCTGACCTAATCAGAACCTATTGGCCTATAATCCTTATTTGGATGGGTGTAGAAAAATTAGTGAGGGATTTTAAGTAGTAAACTTTTTTCCTTGCCAAGAATCGTTCTCTTGCAGGCGCTTTTCTATTTTATGCACTAACTCAAAGTTTTTTAGCCCATATTTCGGGGCGATAAGCAAATGCTCAGGTGATTCACTAAAAAACCTTTCCACTATTATTTTCGGGTTTAATATTTCCAAAAAATTAATTACTAAATCCAGATATTCATCCAAAGTAAAAAAGCTAAATTGACTAGAATCTGTTTTATACTGAAAGGCCATCATGGTATGTTTTACTATTTGCAGATGGTGTATTTTTAGCGTGTCGACAGGAAGCTTATTAATTTCTAAGGCATTATTTAGCATATCATTTTTACTCTCTTTAGGAAGCCCTAAAATAATATGAGCCCCTAATAAAATCCCCCTATTTTTAGACATGTCAAATGCCTTTATGGCATCTTCATGGCTCTGGCACCTATTGATGAGATCCAATGTTTTATTGTTTGTTGATTCTAGCCCAAATTCTAACTTAATAAAATTTCCATCTCTTACCAATTGCTCCAAATAATCTAATATTTCATTGGTTATACAATCTGGGCGAGTGGCAATAACCAAACCAATTACATCTTTGTGTTTGAGTGCTTGCTCATATTTTTGTTTAAGTTCTTTCAGAGGTGCATAAGTATTGGTAAATGCCTGAAAATAAGCCAAGTATTTCTGGCTTTTATACATTCGGGAGAAGAATGCAATTCCTTCATCAATTTGCTGAGAAATTGGCTTTATTGGTTTGCAATATTCAGGATTAAAAGTATTGTTATTGCAATAAGTACAGCCACCTTTTCCTTTGCTTCCATCAATATTTGGGCAAGTAAAACCAGCATTTATCGATACTTTCTGTACGCGTCCCCCAAATTTTTTCTTTATATAAGAGGAATAATCTGTATATCTTTTTTGCTTTTTAATTTGCATTTTTAACTTCTAAGTTCCAATTCAACTACAACAATAAAGGAAATAATTTGTATTTGTATAAAGATTTTACTAATTTTGAAGCAGAATTGATTTTTTATAAATGCCATTGACAACTTCTCGTCTAGAAAAAATAGGATTTTTAAGTCAGTTGCCGTCAAAAGCAAATATTGACGATTTTGAGGTAATTACCATAAATGGTAAATCAGGCGAAAAACTCAAAATGTACAGGAAAAAAAAGGAACAGATTGATAAAGATAGTTTAGAGGATTTTACACATAGCTGGACTACTTTTCAGCAAAATTTAAGCTAAGTTACTTATCCCTTATTCATTGCTTCCTCCCTTCTCTTTTGCATTCCCTCACTTAATTTTTTAATCTTGTCGCTTACTGTTGTTTCATAACAAAAAGGTAAGATTGCGTGCATTAATGCTTTTAAACTTAAAGAAAATAAAAGAGAAGAAAATTTTAATGCTTTTCCAAAGTGTTGCAAATATGATTCTCCTACTTCTTTCGGATGTTTTGTAAAAATATTTTTATTCATTTTATAAAATTTCTTTAAGTGAAAAAGTATCTTTTAATCGAACACCTTTTTCAGTTTTTTGTAAAGTACAACACTCGCTATAATTATCGTGCTGCAAAAATAGAATGTATTCTCTATCTGCAGCATCATTTAAGAATTTTTCTTTTTCACCCAAAGTAACCAATGGTTTAGTATCGTATCCCATCACATAAGGCAATGGAATATGCCCTGTACTTGGCAAAAGGTCAGCTGCAAAAACAATGATTTTGTCTTTAAAAGTAATATGTGGAATCATTTGCGCCTGAGTATGCCCATTCACAAAAAGGGCTGAAAAGTTATTGAAAATCTCTTTAGGGTTTTTCACAAAATTTAGATGTCCTGCTTCCTTAATAGGAATAATATTCTCTTTTAAAAAAGATGCTTTTTCTCTATCATTTGGCTCAGTAGCCCACTGCCAATGGTCTTTATTGCTCCAATATTTTGCGTTTTTAAAGCTCATCTCAAAACCACTTTTATCCTTATTCCACTGAACACTTCCTCCACAATGGTCAAAGTGCAGATGTGTAAGAAAAACATCTGTTACATCATCAGCAGAAAATCCATGCTTTGCTAGGGAAGAATGCAAATTCACATCTCCATGCAAATAGTAATGTTTCAAGAATTTATCATCTTGCTTATCCCCAATTCCGTTATCAATTAAAATCAATCTATCTCCATCCTCAACTAAAAGTGAACGCATAGCCCACGGGCAAAGGTTGTTTTTATCAGCAGGATTGGTTCTGCTCCACAATACTTTTGGCACCACACCAAACATAGCACCTCCGTCCAATTTGAAAAATCC
>ERZ813253.782-NODE-782-length-10441-cov-5.086872_pt1 | contig 10441 bp, 16 predicted proteins | sample MGYA00520893_ERZ813253 | MGnify/ENA primary metagenome ERZ813253 (study PRJEB31669, sample SAMD00080414) | marine metagenome | biome: oceanic hadal pelagic zone biome; feature: marine hadalpelagic zone; material: sea water | place: Pacific Ocean:Izu-Bonin Trench...
CCATCTCGGAGGGAAACATAAAGCTGTATGAAACACGATTTGACAATAAGAACCAATTTTATTGGCTTCTAAAGAAACAGTAAATCCTTTCACAGCTGGATAACAATTAGGCTCAGTCGGACGTGCGGCCCCGCGGGCTTTGTAGTAGTATCTAGAAATGTGCCAGCCGCACGCCGCTGGCCTTTAACGTTACACCAAATCCAGGAGGAAAAAATGCAATTGACGCCATTTCACTTAGCTGTACAGGTTCGTGATATTGAAGAAGCTAGAGAGTTTTATGGAATTAAAATGGGATTTCCTGAAGGTAGAAGTGCTGAAAATTGGATTGATTTTAATATGTTTGGGCATCAATTTGTGACACATCTTAATCCAAAAATAGGGAAAATGGGAAAGATCTCCAACATGTCAACCTCAGTGGATGGTCACGGGGTCCCTGTACCACACTATGGTGTTGTTCTGAACTTTTGTGACTGGGAGTTGCTCGCATCAAAGGTTAAACATTTTATCACTGATTTTATAATTGAACCATATATACGATTTAAGGGTGAAACAGGAGAACAAGGTACTATGTTTTTTTTAGACCCCTCGGGTAATGCTTTGGAGTTTAAAGCATTCAAAGATATTGAAACAGAGCTGTTTGCGAGGTAATCCATGTGTAACAAATCGATGAACATGGATAAAAAAAGCTACGCTTTTTTCACTAGTTATCTCAGGCGTTATGCAGCAGGAACTACCATAAGTTTTTTCAGTGTTTGAAGTCGTCTTCAGGTAGATGATTTAAATAGATTGGGCACAGCGACTTCACAAAAGCCCAGAACATTACAGACGAAGGTAAAGGAGGATTGTATCAATGACAGTCATTGGAATTGAAGAAATTTTTTTAGACGTAAAGGATCTCGAGATAGCACTCGATTTCTATCACAACAAGCTAGGAATCCCTATCGCGAAACAGAACGAACAAAGGGCTTACCTCCAGTGCGAGCGAGGGCATATTGTTCTCCAAGTCAAGAACCACACTGGTCGTCACCGTGGTGGCGGTCCGTTCCATTTCGCATTTACTGTCACAGAAGAAAAATTTGATGGAGTGGTGGAGAATGTAGTCGGTGCCTCGTTTTTCACACGTGGACCGATTGGTGAGCGTGGTAGCGGTAGAGCGCTGTTCATAATAGATCCAGACGGAAACGAGACAGAAGTAAATACCCGCTACTTGTATGGGAAACCTCAGCGATAGTGGCAAATCATGACTGATAGAGTCTGTCGTTAAAGTCTTTTCAACCTGGTCGGCAGTTACCGTTTAAAACTCGGTTAGAGTTCGTGCACTCCACGCACCAGATCTCTCCACCGTTCAACTGGATCTTGTTCCCGTTTAGGGACGGGGCATAGCCAAGTGTGATATTTGCAGAACGAGAGTGTGGTGTGACATGATGTCTCTTACAGGGGGAGAGAAGAGCGTGATTGACAATGCATCTTTTACAGGGCGAGAACAGAGGGGATTAGCAGAACCTCTTCTTCTGATGCAATGAGACTCGGTAAACACCAAGTGATGAGTAGGATCCAGCATAACAAACGTATACAGCGGACCTGAATTCTGTGCTTCATGATCAAGTTTTGAGAGATGTGAAAGGTTGTGTTCTAATCAACGGTATCGTGGCCGCTGATGTAGAAGTTATAAAACACCGACGCTTAAATTAAAAAAGAAGGTAATAGATATGATTAAGAAATACTGGCTACTGTGCATCATAATGGTTTCATCACTACTTTTAACTCAGATATCAAGCAGCAATCCGCAGGTAGATCTAAATGATGACAAGATTGTTACGAAAGAAGATGCAGAGAAATGGAAGACGCCAGGCTTCCAACAAGCAAACAGTATGGGCGGCGGCGAAGGGGCGATTTCGAAAACCGGAAAGCTTCGCGTTTTCCTGTTAATGGGACAATCCAACATGGCAGGTGCTGCAAAGGCCACCGAGCTAAAATCACCTTACAATAAAAAACACGATCGTATAAGAATCTGGGCAAATGGAAGGTGGGAATACTTTCTGCCTCGCCATCGGTTCGGACCGGGCGTGTCAATGGCGCATGAGCTTGTCAAACTCTCTGGGCTTTCAATTGCCTTTCAAACGTTTGCATTGAAGAAAAGATAATGACCTACAACCTGTTGAAACCGCGTCTAATCGAAGCATGGCCTGCCAACGTAAGGCTTGATGCGCCCTACCAATACGCTTACGCCGTGCACTCAGGCTTGACACGTACGGTCATCAGGGTGACGACGAAAGACGGTGTTATTGGACTCGGCGAGACTCCCCAAGCCTACGATGCTTCATTGCTGAACAATCTGCCAGACCGGGTCATCGAGGCAATGACCAATAGAGTATCTGTCCAGGGATCTGCTGATTACTGGAGATGGGAACACACAGAAGACGCGACCTTGAGGCGAGCTTGCGCCGGCGTTGAGATGGCATTGTGGGATGCCACCGCGAAGAGCAAAGGCGTGCCCTTGTACGAACTGCTCGGCGGCGCTGCCCATCTGGAGCTACCGTGCACAGAATATTTTGCGCCTCGCATCGGACGCGAGCGTAGTATCGAGGAGATTGCTGAATACTGCGGACAAATGGCTAAAGAGCACGGATCGCCGTGGTTTGAGGGCAAGGTAAGTGTCTTTACTCCTGACGAGGATATTCGCCTCATCGAAGCTGTTCGAAAGGCAATCGGCGACGACAAAGTGATCCGGATCGACGCTAATATGGGGTGGAGTGTAGACACTGCAGCATATGTTCTAGAAAGAATCGCTCCCTTCGACATTGCGAACATTGAGGAACCAGTCGGAAGTGTTGAAGAGATGGTGGAGCTCAGAAAGCGCACGCACGTGCCGTTCTCTACTCATGATGTTGATGTTGACTCAGCCGCAAAACACGGTGTCCCCAACAACATTTGTTGCGATCTGGCAACATGTGGGGGCATTCGTGGAATGGCTGACTTCATCGATCGCTGCGAGCATCTGGGTGTCGGCGTCTGGGGATACAGTGGTGATCTCGGCATTGCTGGTGCCGCAATGCTTCACGTGCTTGCTACTCGACCCTATGCAGAACAGCCAAGCCAATCTTTACTCCGGTGGTATACTGACGACGTCATTGTGGGTGGTGCGTTCCCGTTTGAAAATGGATACGTGTCTGTACCAACAGGAATGGGACTGGGTGTCGAACTTGATGAGGATGCGCTCGCTCGCGCCGTCGAATTGTATAAGAAGGAAGGCGACTACGATCGAATTGATAACTATCCTCCGCTCCCTCGATTCTGAAGACGCATGAATCTGCCTCACTGGAACGCCCAAATAAACGGCGGTTTTGTCCACATGGGTGATGTCCAGCGCAAAGCGCTGCTCGACAGCTGTTGGCTCCAGATTCTTTGCTGCAAGGCGGGTTCGTTTCGTCCGGTTCGGGGCAAAAGTGGACACGCGATTGTGGCGACGGACGATGGCCACATAACAAATGTATGCAGCGGGGACTCTCGCGAGGACGCGAGCCGATGATGTGATGCGTTAGTGGCTGATATCGAACATATCAATAAAAGGAAAAATTAAATGACAGATCACAAAACAATTTCTGCATATGATTTACAAGTCGATAGTTATGTGGACATTATCAACCAGCAACCTATTGATAATATATTGTTGAATTTTATTGCGCGATTTGAACCAGGTGATTATGTGCTTGATCTAGGTTGCGGACCTGCAATTTGTTCTGCGACTATGCGTGAACACGGATTGAGAGTTGATCCCACTGATGCATCTAAGGAAATGATAAAGCTGGCTAACACCACCTTTAATATTGGCGCACGACTAGCAGTCTTTAAAGATATAGATACCAGTAATACTTACGATGGTATATGGGCAAACTTTAGTCTTCTTCATGCTACGCCTGAAGACTTTTCTAATATTTTAAAAACGTTACACCAAGCTTTGAAGCCCAAGGGAATACTTCATTTGGGTATGAAGATTGGTCAAGGCTCAATCCGAGATAAGTTTGATCGCTACTATAGTTATTACTCCAAAGATGAATTATTTGGGCACTTAGGTAAAGCTGGTTTTGTTGTCGAAAATGTGGAGTTAGGAGAAGCCCTAGGATTAGCAGGCAATATAGAACCCTGGATCGCATTGACAAGCTTTTCCTAATCAGATGTTAAGTACAGCTTGTAAACTCGCCATTCTATGTAAAAACATAACAAACTCATGCAGTCGGATCGACAAGCCGCTACGCGTTTTGTCGACCGCTGATGCGGGCGCTAGATTGTTTTTCGATATTAATGTGAACAATATGACATTCGAATTATGGAAATAACCTTAAATCATACAATTGTTCCTTCTTTTAATAATGTTGAGTCAGCAGAATTTTATGCAAGAATATTTGGTTTTAAATTTGTAAAGGAATGGGGCCATTTTGCTGTAGTAAAGGTTAACCAAAGTTTGTCCTTAGATTTTGTGACAAAAAAGGAGTTTTCATCATTGCACTATGCTTTTAAAGTCAATGACGTGCAATTCGATGAAATACTTCAGTCTATTAAAAACGAAAACGTACCTTTTGGAAGTGGCCCGTCTTCAGTAGATGATGGCAAGATTAATCATAATTATGGTGGCCGTGGTGTGTATTTCACAGATATCAATGGCCATGTACTCGAAATAATTACTAAGGACTATGTGCTTGAGTAATTTTACAACTTACAGGCAACAATCTAACAAATCATTGCACCGGAACTTTTTCCGCTTCGCTCCAAAAGTCCGACAAGAGTTGTGAGTTTTGTGTTGCTTCAACAACAACTTCCTCAGAGTCAGCAGTAATTTCTGCTGGCGTTAAACTAGTGAGAAACAACAATGTTATTAATAATGTCTCTTTTTTCATAGTTTTAAGGAGGGTTTGTCGCTTCCATATTTACTTCAGTGATGTGGGCATTAGGCAATTAATTTAACAACAATGTATGAGTTTCTTTATGTTGCTGATCTTTCTGATAAATCAATGAATAATATTCTAAAAAACCTTGTTTCAAGGGTTGTTTAATTAAGTATTTTAGGTAAATTAGCTGCTAATCTTCAAAGCATCACAGTATTATAATTATGACTTAATTAAGTGCTATGGAAAAATAATGTTTCACATGTTAACTTGCTTTGATCTCAAGCCAGAGCATTCCTTAGAAGAATTTCAGCAATCACTGATTGACTATACAGCACACATGCATGAGCTTGATTTGGTAGAAAGTAACAGTCCAGTTGGAGCTCGTCAAGCAGATATAATTTTGGATACCGATGATGAACGAAATCAGAATTACTTTATGCTGATGTATTTTCGAGATAAAGCGCAATCTGACAACGCGGTGACTTATATTAAGAGTCGTGAAGAACCGATTCAGTCAATTCATACAAAGTTGTATTCTCAAGGCGAAAACTATATTTTTACCTGCTGGCAGGATGTTGAGTGAGGCTCGTAAAACATCACTACTTTGCCTACGGTTCAAATTTATCGAAAGCGCAAATGATTGTGCGTTGCCCAGAATCAGAATATTTACAGCAAGGAAAACTGGACAATTATGTTTGGTTTGTTAACGCAAGGGGTTATGCCAATATTAAGCCATCAGAGTGTGATTTTGTTTTGGGTGAAATATTTTCTTTGAGTGAGCAAGATATCGAGTATTTAGATGTTTTTGAGAGTGTTGAAGAAGGGATGTACCATAGAGAAACACTGAGTATTCAAACACAAGACGGCCATTGTGACTGCTTGGTATATGTTGATAATAATCAGGCATTGGGCAAGCCACAATTTGAGTATGTTAAACGAATTAACGAAGGCATTGAAAGTGCCAGCTTTCCACTTGATTACGTGAATAAATATATTCGACTGTATGTGCCAATCTTATCTAAAGATTGACAGACTATCGAAGGAGTTAATACGTGAGTGAGAACGAAGATAAAAACATCCGATATTTTATTGAGCAAGATCTAAAAACTAAAAAAAATATTAGGTTGGGATTATGCTCAAAAGGATGAATTGCAACAGCGTCATTTTGCCAATCCTTTTCAACAAAGGGTTTTTATCTCAAAAGGTCAATACAATAAACTTATTGCGCAGAATTTAGGGATATAAATTCTCAAATAATTAACTTTCATAACAGGAGAAGTAACTATGTCTCAATACATCATTGTTTGTATCGGTGGGCTTTAGTGGTTGAGCAGTCGTCCACGCCAGAAGAGGCCAAAGAGCATAAGGAAAAATATATGGCGTGGCTATCTGGATTGGGCGATGCTGCACTTAGCCCTATGAACCCAATGATGAAATACACGTACAATCTATCCTAACGGATCAGTAGAAGAGAGTAGTAAGGCATCAATGTCTGGCTATACAATCGTTGAGGCTGATTCTCTGAACGGAGCAATTGCTATGGGAAAAGATTGCCCTTTTCTCGATGTTGGTGGATCGCTCGAAGTGTTCGAGCTTATGCAAATGCCGGGCTAAGTCGTAAGGCTTAAGCTTGTTTTTGTTCGGCTAATAGCTCGTCGGCTGTTTTTTCAAGATTATCCAGTTCCGTTTCGAGCTCATTTTGCTTAGATTTTAGGTAATCTCTAATTCGACTCTTTCTAAGAAATAGAAAGAAGGTTTTAAAATCTTCGAGTACGTGTAGGTATTTGCCGCGCATTTGTAGCTCTACAACTGTACTAATAGCCAAACTGGCGAAATAAGTCATTGCCCAGTTTGAGCCTAAAAAGTAGCTGACGAATGTAATTTGTATTGCCCAAAAAAGTGGAAACAACACCATGCCAGCCAATATCATATAGGTGTCATACTGGTCAAGGCTTTTCGCAAAAAATAGAAACACTTTATTGGTCAATTGGTATGGAAGGAAATTGTTGAGCCTTCCCCAGAGTGAGACGGGAAGCGTTATCAAAATCTTAAACAGGGTGCGAAGGATGTACATAAAAATCACACCTGGTTGATACTTGATTGAAAGATGGTAGTCTTTGATGCTACAGCATTGACACAACTTGTCATAAAGACGAAGGTGGTTAATTAAAGCTTTAACGCGTTCCGGCTTGTGCTCTAGTAGCATTCTCTGTGCTTTAATAATGTAGTTTAAAGCCTCAAATTGTTCTGATAGATCGAGGTTTTCATCACGACCATGGCGCTGAGCGTAAAAACGCTCTACTCTTGTTAAAAGTTTTAGTTCTTCCCATGAATTAGGGTTGAGAGTTATTTTAATAATCCCTTGTTTGACGCGCTCTGTTATTGCCTTAACTGACCCCCGATCATCTATGTCTTCTTTATCACCTACAACAACTGGCTCACCGAATTGCACCAGTAAGTCGCCACGAAAAAACCCCTTGTGGCTAAAGGTTAAGCCCACAGGCACCAGCACTGGAGGTTTGCCATTAAGTTTTTTTGCACCCAGTGCTATTCGTGCAGCGCCAGTATTCACTTTGCGCATAGTCGGATCTGAGTGACTAACACCTTCAGGAAAAATCATAATGGTTTTGTCTTCACCCAGTTTTTCATAGCATTTAACGAATGAATCTACGTTTTTTTCAGTTTTATTGCCAGGATCTTGTTGTCTGTAAATAGGAACAGCATCAAGCATTTTAAGCATAGTTTTAAGCAGTGGTATTTCGAATAAGCCGCTGCGTGCAAGTGGGTGTATTTGCTGAGTGGTAGCTGCTTGTATAACAATCGGATCAACAAGTGCGTTGGCATGATTGGCACAGAATATGATACCAACTCCATGAGGAATTCTCTCTTGACCGGTTACTTCGAAACGCCTATAAAAGATTTTAATCAACGCTCGACAAGCCCCTTGCCAAAAAACCACAATCCAAGTTCGAGATTGAGGTGGTGGATTTGAGGCTTTGCTCATTCTGAGGGTTGTCATTAAGTTGTGTCAATTATGAGTATTCAATTATTTTATCCCGAAAACTTGTTAACATACGGTGAGCCGTCGAACAAACCTCAAATTGATACATTTAAAAACGATATGATAGACATTATTTTGGTAATAGCTTGATGTGAATGGCGTATGACGAGGGCATTGCTGAACGCTTGAGAGATATATTTGAGGGCATTCCTTTCTCTAGCGAAAAGAAAATGTTCGGCAGTTTGGGTTTTATGGTGCATGGTCATATGGCTTGTGGTGTTATTAATGATTACCTCATGGTTCGGCTAGGCAAGGATCAATACGAGCAGCCTTAAAAAAATCATTCGTTAAAGAAATGGATTTCACAGGCAGGGCGTTGACTAGGTTTGTTTATGTTGAGCCAGTCGGCTTTGAGTCTGATGATGAGTTAGAGTGTTGGGTGAGTGTAAGTGTAGAATATGTAGTGACTTTCCCCGCTAAGTAATCCTTGTGAAATTATGCTTAAAAATTACTCGTCACTTAAATTTGCTATTGTCTTTTTGCTGTTAAGCTTTGCCTGTGTTTTAGCGTATAACGCAGCTGGTTCTTATGTGGATAATGAGGGTTACTTGCAAGAGAAATTTGGCTTTATTCCGCTAGCTTGGGTGTTCTTTTGTCTTAGCTCTTGCTGTGCAATTTTTGCTTTATTTGTGCTAATGAAGAGACCTATTAATGATGAAAAATAATACCAACAAATGCACAATTATAACGGGTGGTGCAAGTGGTATCGGTCGCTCAATTACCCAAGTCTTGGCGAGTGAGGGTTATGAAATTGTTATTGCCGATATCAATAAAGAAGATGGCATAAAAACTGCCAAAGAAGTGGGCGGTTTATTTGTACAAGCTGATTTAACAAACCGACAGTCATGCCGTTCTTTAATTGATAAAACGATAGATCGCTACGGTAGGGTTGATGTTTTGGTGAACAATGCGGGCTTTCAACATGTGAGCCCACTCGAGGATTTTTCTGAAGACAAGTGGGATCAAATGATTGCTTTAATGCTGACTGCGCCATTTCTATTGACAAAATACGTCTGGCCTTATATGAAGGCTCAACAGTGGGGCAGAGTGGTGAATATTGCTTCAGTCCACGGTTTAGTTGCTTCACCTTACAAAGCGGCCTATATCTCAGCTAAGCACGGCTTATTGGGTCTAACGCGAACAGGCGCATTGGAGGGTGGTGAGCATGGTATTACTGTCAATGCACTTTGTCCGGGCTATGTCCGCACCCCGCTGGTTGAAGAGCAAATTGCTGACCAAGCTAAATCGCACGGCATCAGTGAAGACGAGGTTGTAGAAACAGTAATGTTTAAGTCGACTGCGATTAAAAGAATGATAGAACCCGGCGAAGTCGCTGAACTTGTGCGCTATCTTTGTTCGGAACATGCCAGTTCAGTAACCGGCGCCAGTTGGACAATTGACGGCGGTTGGACAGCGCAGTAGAGAGTGCGGTTTTAAATTAAGTTTTCCAGTGGTGATGAGGCAGAGGCGTAAGCTTTTTTCATCATTCTTCCAGCGAGGAAAGACTCACGTCCAGCTTTAACTGCGTGTTGCATGGCACTTGCCATCAGCAGCGGATCATCTGCATTGGCGATGGCTGAGTTCATCAAAACGCCATCACAACCAAGCTCCATCGCTTTGACGGCGTCACTGGCACAACCAATACCCGCATCAACTAATACAGGAACGCTAGCCTGTTCTTTAATGAGTTTGATATTGTACGGGTTGGAGATGCCTTGGCCTGAGCCAATTAGGGAGGCAAGCGGCATAATCGCGCAACAGCCAATATCCTCTAACTCTTTAGCAACAATCGGATCGTCTGAGGTGTAGACCATGACATCAAAGCCATCCTTAATCAGTGTTTTGGCTGCATCAAGCGTCTCAACGATATTTGGATAAAGGGTTTTTTCATCGCCCAGCACTTCAAGTTTAACGAGATTGTGGCCATCTAGCAATTCTCTGGCGAGCATGCAAGTCCTAACTGCGTCTTCAGCGTTGTAACAGCCCGCAGTGTTTGGTAGGATTGTGTATTTCTCTGGTGAAATGACATCGAGCAGACTCACTTCATTGGCATTTTGACCAATATTGGTACGTCTAATCGCAACCGTAATAATCTCAGCGCCCGAGGCTTCGGTTGCTAAACGGGTTTCTTCTAGGTCTTTGTATTTGCCTGATCCGACCAATAATCGCGAATGAAAAGTACGGCCGGCAACAATGAAAGGGGTGTCTGTTCTCATAGGTGTAATAAGATACCATGCACTCAGTTCGCACGACTCCTAATCTTAGAATCAATCGCTTTTATTTTTGGTATGAGTTCCGTTAGTGAGTATGACAAAGAGAGGGAGTATTTACTTGCTCATCTAGCGGGCTGTTGTCGTAAACTCTGACATTATTCGCACTGCTATCAGTGCTCAACCGAACCCTCTTATACCCAAAGGGCATCAGTTTCGTAGATGAAAACAAGCTTCCCAACTCAGTTTTTCCGAGGCCCAAATCTGTAATATTGAATTTGAAA
>ERZ813253.785-NODE-785-length-10422-cov-2.694415_pt1 | contig 10422 bp, 12 predicted proteins | sample MGYA00520893_ERZ813253 | MGnify/ENA primary metagenome ERZ813253 (study PRJEB31669, sample SAMD00080414) | marine metagenome | biome: oceanic hadal pelagic zone biome; feature: marine hadalpelagic zone; material: sea water | place: Pacific Ocean:Izu-Bonin Trench...
AGTACGATTTCGTCGGCACCCATGAGCATGAGAATATTGCGCGCATAGAAAATCCCGATCAGACCGACGAACACCGATACAAACACACCAATTCAGATCGCCTGGCCTGCAGTGAGGGAAGCCGCGGCGGTATTTTTTTCACCTATACGCCGCGCAATCATGGCGGTGGTTCCCATGCTCAGGCCAATCGCCACCGCATACAGTAAGGTGATCATCGCTTCCGTGAGCCCCACCGTCGCCACCGCCTCGGTACCGAGGCCTGCCACGAAGAAAATATCGACAACGGCAAACACCGACTCCATCGCCATTTCCAGAATCATGGGAATGGCGAGCAGCAGTGTAACCCGCGCGATCGATCCTTGGGTGTAGTCGATATCGGTATCGCCGGCGATAGCCTGCTTGAAAAGCTGCCAGGTGTTCTCAATTCTTTGTGTTGCCATTTTCAAATTCCAGGAGATAAAGCAAATCGGCACAGCAAACTGTGTTTGCTATGAGCTGTCATTGGAGATTTGGGGGCCTGGAGTTGCCGTCGTGCGAAAACGTGTCGGGCCAATATCCGACACGAACATTTTTAGCGTTTCCGGCTAAAGATGTCAGTAGGCAAAGCAGATGAGATGGTGTGACGGGATGTTGCGATAGCGCGTCGCGCTATCAAATCAGGCCTGATCTCCCATTGGGCTGAGCAGGTCCATTGGCATTACCTCGCGTGTTATTTCCGATTGGAAAGCGGGCGTATTATATCGCCATAGAATTGGATTGATCTAGTTTTAATTTTGCGCAGCTGAAATATGCCTGCAGCTTCGTCTGTTCACGCTGTTGTTCCTGAAACTCCTGCAGCGGCTTATCACTCGAGACGACATCAGTTTCCAACTCGGGATCGGCTCGCGCACTGCAGGTGGTAACAGTCTAATCTGCACCGTCGATGGCAGCGCTCGTGTAGTGTTTTCGATGGAGCCTACGGACAGCTGCAAGAATACAAATGCCAAGAGCAGGTGGATGGAAATACTGACCGTCAGAGCGACGGTCAGGTTAAGACGATTACCAGCAGCTTGGTCAGACGCGCGGCGACTACGCAACGTGTCATCAAGATCGTCTGGCAACCCTTCCCCAAGCGGGATGTCTCTGTCGAATGCCATGCTGCACCAATGCCGAACCCGGAACGTGAACTCTGCCTTGCCTGGCTATGGCAGACACAGGAACCCTGTGAACCTAGACCGATACAGATGGAGAAAGTTCCGGTGTGCAGGCGATGCCCAGACCGGTTCAGGCGAAATTGAATTCCGGGGCAAGCGCCTCAGATTCGAGCTTCAGCAAGTACTGCTTCGTCTCGAGTCCACCGCCGAAGCCCGTGAGCTTGCCGGAGCTGCCGATTACCCGGTGGCAGGGAATGATCACCGGTATTGGATTAATTCCATTCGCCGCACCCACCGCCCGTGACGCCTTGGGCTTGCCGATATGCCTCGCCAGTTGCCCATAACTCCAAGTTTCTCCATAGGGAATTTCAGTCAGGGCCTGCCACACACGCTCTTGAAAACGCGTACCCGTCGGCAGCAGGGGCAAGTCAAATTCCTGCAGCTCTCCGGCGAAGTAGGCGTCGAGTTGAAACTTGACTTCCTTAAACGGCGCAGGATCCTTAAGCCATTCCTTTTCGTGGCGTTTCAGCATCTTGCCCTGGGGAAAGCCGAGCAGGCTCAGATAGTTGCCGTCGCCAGCAACGAGCAGCTTGCCAATAACCGTGTTGTGATAGTCATAGTAGGTTGTCATGATCGGCTACTCCTGAAGTATTCAAATTGTGGTTAGGTTTCGTCGTGGTTTGCGAATCCGTTGCGCTGCCCGGGGTGCTCGTTTTTGGATTCAGCGAGACATTCATTTGTTGTCACGCACGCTCTGCTGGTAGTGCTTCCACAACAGAATCACCGCATAGGCCCGCCATGGTTTCCACGCTTCTGCTCGCGCCAGCAGGCGTTTCGGAGTCAAGGTCTCACCTTGGGGTGCCGCCGCCCGGCGCAGGATCAAATCCGAGTGGGGAAAGGCGTTCGGATCATTCAGAACCCGCAGCGCTATATAGTGCGCCGTCCACTGCCCTATCCCCTTGATCTCACAGATAGACTCCACGAAGGCGTCGGTTTCCAACACGCCGTCGAAGCCGATTTCGTTTCGAGCTATCTTCCTCGCCACGGAGTGAATTGCATTGATGCGTTGACCGACGATACCGATGCCATCCAGGTCTGCCTCCGCCAGGTCCCCGGCACTGGGAAACGTGCGGCTAAGTTGTGGATTCGCGCTTGCATAGACGTTGCCGTGTCGATCGGCAACCCTGCCGGCGAGGGTGGTCGCTGCCTTGACGGTGACCTGTTGTCCCAATATCGCCCTCACCGTGACTTCGAAGCCGTCCCAGCAACCAGTTATCCGGGTTCCCGGATTTCTCTTCACCACTTGCTTTAACAGTTTGTCCTGCCCAAAGAATCGATCGATCTCTTCGCTGTCTGCCTTGAGGTCAAACAGCAACCGAACCCGCTCGACAATGTGGTACAGGTGGCGCGTGTCCGGGAAATTGATCTGCAAGTGCGCGAAATTGCCCGCATCGGAGAACTGCACTCGAATGTCGCCAGCCTGGCCGTCAACCACAATCGTGCGTGCGTAGGCATTCGCCGCGTAATCGATCGCTTCCACCCCTGGGATTTTGCGATATTCCAGGTATCTCAACATCGCTTGCCAGTCAAGCGGGGGGCGGTAGGCAAGGCGTACCTCGATCGTGCCTCCGGCTGCTGCGTCGTCCTGTTTGCGGCGGGCACGCAGTTGTCGCGGCGAGCGTCCATAGGTGTTTTGAAACACCGCGTTGAAGCGACGCACACTGCCGAAGCCTGCCGCGAAGCACACTTCAGACAGGGGCAAGCCGGTTTCGTCGATGAGTTTCTTCGCAAAATGCAGGCGCTGGGTTTGGACGACCGCGACCGGAGACGCACCCACGTGTTGCTGGAACAAGCGGGTCAGCTGCCTCGGCCCAATCGACAGTTGGGCGGCAAGCGCGTCCACAGAGCCCTCGTCCAACACACCCTTCGCGATCAATTGCAGGGCCCTGGACACCTTGTATGGCGCGCCGATCCAGGCCGGTGTGCCCGGTGACGACTCCGGTCGGCAACGCAGACAGGGCCGGAAACCAGCCTCGGCGGCGCCGGCGGCCGAACGATAGAGCTGAATGTTTTCTTGCTTCGGAATCCGCACCGGGCAGATTGGCCGGCAGTAGATACCCGTAGTCAACACGCCGACAAAAAAACGCCCGTCGAAGCGAGGATCTCGACTCTGGCGGGCGTCTTCATATTCATCGCTGTTGAGTAACAAGGGTAATCCTGCGGTGTTGACAATGGTGGAAAATTTCAATTCTCTGGCGCTGATCATACTCCTTGTTTGCATAAATACTGGCCGTTTTCGGACTTCATCATTTATTTTACGTAGGTGTCGGATGCGCGCTGTTGCAAGGCGTTCACCAGGTCCAAGGCGCTGCGTACAGCCTGCCAGGTCCCCGCCATTCCATGGGCGGGTTGCCGTGGCGTGACTGCAGGCGAAGAGGCAGGCAAATCTGTTATATTCGCTGTATGTGGAAGCGAGCACCGACAACGAACCCGACGCCAGCGGTGGCACCAGACGACGCGTTCGAACACGAAGCCAGGCGTGAGTCCCTTCTAGTCCTGTATCAACAAACACCCACCGCGGCGGTCGCTCACGTCGTCGCAGCGGGCTCGTCGTCTACGCGTTCTCCGTCGTGATTGCCCTGCAGACACTGTTCGTATGGTGGGCCGGGCTGACACTCGCGGCGGTCGCCAGGTTCGTTGCGGCGAGACAATTCGTCGCCCGTTGGCCAGTCGACGACGCTGCGTTGCCCGCCTGGGTCAGAATTCAGTCGGCACTGGCCTTTGTTCACACCGCTTTCTGGGGAGCGACGGTGTTTATCATCTAGCCAGATTCGGCTGAGTACCGGGTACTCATGGCTGCCGTGCTTATCGGCATTATCTCCGCCGGTGGGGTGATACTCGCGACTCACACGCGCTCGTTCGTTGTCTACTGCGGTCCGATCGCGGCGCCGCTCGTATACCAGCTGATGCAGGGAGGCGGGCGCGTGCAAGACGTGCTCGCGGGCATGGTAATTCTCTGCGTCGCGGTGCTGTTGATCGCCGTGTCGCGCCTGGAAAGCACGTTTTTTGAGGGCTTAAAGCTGCGTCTGCGAATGGACGCCTTGTCCAAGATCGATGCCCTGACAGACCTGGCGAATCGTCGGGGGTTTGATGAGTGTATGGATGATGTCTGGCAGAATGCGGTGCGCTCTTCCCAGCCTGTGGGCCTGATCCTGATAGATATTGATTTATTCAAGGAATATAACGATCGCTATGGTCACCCCAAAGGGGACGAAGCGCTGATCAGGGTCGCGCAGTTGATGCGTGATGTTGCGAGCCGGGGCACTGACCTCTGCGCCAGGATCGGGGGTGAGGAATTTGCCGTGGTCATGGCGGCTACCGACCTCGACGGCTCAGTTAGAATCGCCAGGGACATAACAGCGGCCATACACGGAGCCACGCTTGAGCATGGGGGTAGCCCCCAGGGCAAGCTGACGCTGAGCCTGGGTGTTTCAAGTTGTATCCCCACCCAGCAGGATGCCTCCCACGCGTTCCTGGAATCGACCGACCGGGCACTGTACGAGGCGAAGCATAATGGTCGGGATCGTGTTGAAGTGGCAGACCCTGCCTGAACTCTAAACCAGCGCACAGCAAGAAGACAGACAAGAAACCCCACACCTGGCTAACCAGCGTTTGCGAATTTCGCCCCTCGGCGGCAGGCACACCGAAGCGCAGTCGCGATGGTCATCAAAGAGTCGTGCGGCGAACGGCGCCGTGGTGTATATTAGCGATCGATTTTGGGCTGGAACCGAGCGATCGATACGCAGCAAAACTGCCCCAAGCAGCGCTGAAGGTAGTACCTATATGACAAACAAAAACCTGCGAAAATATTCTTCTATCGTAGTCGATGGAGTAAGCCAGGCTCCCAGCCGCGCAATGTTACGTGCCGTCGGCTTCGAGGACGACGACTTCGAGAAGCCTCAAATCGGCATCGCGTCCACCTGGAGCATGGTCACTCCCTGCAATATGCATATCAACAAACTAGCTGAAGATGTGAACAAGGGCACCGATGCTGCGGGGGGTAAGGGCATCATCTATGGCTGTATCACAATCTCCGATGGTATCTCCATGGGCACCGAGGGCATGAAGTACTCGCTGGTTTCCCGCGAAGTTATCGCCGATGAGATCGAAACTGTCTCTGGCTGTATGGGCCACGACGCCATCATTGCCATCGGCGGTTGCGACAAGAATATGCCAGGTCTGCTCATGGGTATGGCCAGGCTCAATCGGCCATCGATTTTTATCTACGGCGGCACTATCCAGCCCGGACCCAATCACACGAACGTGATTTCTGTATTCGAGGCTGTTGGCGGTCACGCCGCTGGCAAGGTGTCCGATATCGAACTCAAGCAGATCGAAGATACCGCGATTCCTGGCCCCGGCTCCTGCGGTGGCATGTACACCGCCAACACCATGGCCTCCGCCATCGAAGCGCTGGGCATGAGCCTGCCCAACAGTTCCGCACAGGATGCGATCTCCCAGGAAAAGACCGACGATTGCCTGCAGGCCGGCGAAGCCATCATGCACCTGATCGAGCATGACATTAAACCGTCCGACATCATGACCCGCGCCGCCTTCGACAACGCCATTAAGGTCGTGATTGCACTCGGTGGATCCACCAATGCAGTGCTGCATTTGCTGGCGATGGCCCACACCATGAAGGTGAAGCTGGAACTGGACGACTTCACCACGATCGGCAAGCAGACTCCCATGCTGGCTGACCTCAAGCCCAGCGGAAAATACCTGATGTCCGAACTCATCAAGATTGGGGGTATCCAGCCGCTGATGAAGACGATGCTGGAAGCTGGCATGCTGGATGGCAGTTGCATGACTGTCACCGGTGGGACCATAGCGGAAAACCTGGCAGATGTAGCGCCTTATCCGGCCGGTCAGGACATCATCAGACCATTAGACAATCCCATTAAGAAAGACAGCCATCTTGTTATTTTAAGAGGTAATTTAGCACCAGGCGGCGCCGTAGCGAAAATCACCGGCAAGGAAGGCCTGAGTTTTTCTGGCAGTGCCCGGGTGTTCGAGTCAGAGGAAGAATGCCTGCAGGGGGTGCTGGATGGCACCGTGGTCAAGGGCGATGTTTTGGTCATCCGTTACGAAGGTCCCAGGGGCGCGCCTGGTATGCGTGAAATGCTCAGTCCAACTGCCGCCATCATGGGAGCCGGCCTGGGCAATGACGTGGCGCTGATTACAGATGGCAGGTTTTCGGGCGGATCACATGGTTTCGTCGTGGGGCATGTGACCCCGGAGGCCATCGAAGGCGGCCCAATCGCGATTGTACGGACCGGAGACCGGATTTCCATCGATGCCGAGACCAATGAGGTAAAGCTGGAGATCAATGACGAAGAAATCGCCGCCCGCCTGGCCCAGTGGGAGAAACCGGCACCCCGTTATACTCGTGGCGTGCTGGCAAAATATGCGGCGATGGTGACGTCAGCTTCAGAGGGCGCGGTTACAGATAAGCACTGTTAGCCGATAGACTAGTAGCGATAAGAAAAATAGGCTGAATTTTGCCAGAATTTTTTACCAGTATTGGCGGATTAATCGCAGGAAGTTTTCTGCAAGACGGCGCGCTGTGGGCACTGCGCAACATTCCCGGCTTTCCGCCCATCATTCAGACCGTGCACATACTCGGCATCGCCGTCGTCATGGGCTCCGTCGTGATACTGGATCTGCGCATCCTCGGCCTCGCCGTCCCCAGCCAGAAGATCTCGGAAATGACCACGCGCTTAATGCCCTGGCTGTGGTGGGCACTAGCCTCCAATTTTGTCTCCGGCGGCTTCTTCCTGTTCGCCAGACCCAATCGGTATTTCAACAACCCGGTTTTTGGCTGGAAGCTAAGCTTCCTGATTCCAGCGATTCTGTTAACCCTGTTCTTCTAGTTAATGAGCAGACGCCAGCATGACTACTGGGAATTAAACTCGAAACGTCTGTGGGCGGCCCGCGGCATTGCACTCCTGTCCCTGGGGCTGTGGATTATGGTAGCCATGGCGGGGAGATGGATTGCCTACATGGAGTACATTTACTTTCCGGCGTAAAAATTATCATGATGGAATTACTCCACGCACCATTCTGGATCGATATCGAAAACTGGCCCATCTCCTGGGAGATTGGTGGCACCGCGTGGTTTCCATTTCTTGAATCCATTCACGTCATTGCGGCAAGCTTCGTCGTCGGCTCAATCTTGATGGTGGACCTGCGCCTGCTCGGACTGGCTGCCACCAACTACGCCATCACCACCCTGTCTAAAGAATTGATACCCTGGTCCTGGGGAGCATTCATAGTCGCTACCATTACCGGCGTGGGCATGTTCATTACGCGTGCCGCCTCCCATGTCGTCAATCCCGCGTTTCAGTGGAAAATGTTCTTATTGCTACTGGCCGGTGTCAACATGGCCTATTTCCATTTCCGGGTGTACTCGCAAATTCAACAGTGGGACACGACGGTCGCTACCCCCACTCAACTGAAGGTAATTGGCAGCCTGTCGCTGCTCACCTGGTCCGGGGTCATGCTCGCCGGCAGATGGATTGGGCATATCATCTAACCGGCTACCGCGTGGCAGAGCGCCGCTATATTTCCCTTGATTAAGGCTGCAATAAGGACTAGAAGTAGTAGGGTAAAAGACAAAGATTGGAGGCGAATATGGCTACGAGCTTAAGTCGCATAAGTGCAGCAGTACTGCTTCTCTTTACTCAATCTGCGATCTCTGCAGAGTACCCGAACATGGAGGGCCGTTGGATCGGCGATATCCGTGTGGTGACTTCCGGCACATCAGGTCAAGTATCTAGCGGCGGTGCGGTAATTTCTGAATCAGAGCTGGTCTTCTCTGTTGATTATCAAGATGGGGAAACATTCATCGGCAGGTCTCAGAGCTCGGATACGTCTGGCAGCTCTGCCGGTATTAGTGTGTGGGGCACGATTCGTTCCACCGGTCTCGAAGCGATGTTTGTTACCAGTACCGGTGGCAACGGTTTGATATGGTTCGAGAGTCCGACTGTTTTCGAGTACTGCTACACGAATGTGACTGAAGAATCAGCGACTGCGTATTGCGCGGTGCTCACGAAAGAAGAGTAGTCTTCGGGGCCAGGAGCAAAACATGACAGTGGCAAATCCTGCCACTGGGGGTGCGTTTGATCCAGAAAATTGACTCGCGGCGTTGGTGAAGCCGATGTATGCTGCCGGCACTGCGCATCGTGCTTCTGGCCGGACCTTAGCCTGGACATTCCGATCTCCCTGAATCCGGCTTGAAGCTGAGATCCTGATAGCTGGCCAACGCCAATGTGTTAACCCCAGTGCTGTCATCGGCCGGAGAATGCCGTAACATCTGCCCGCAGATGGATAGCACCTTCGATGCAAGCAAGATAGTGGCGGTCGTCCGGAATTGGGTAGACCGCTTCGTCGTCGGCATGAACCTGTGTCCGTTCGCAAAAACAGAACTGACCGGGAATCGTGTCCGCTTCACCGTATCGGCTGCGAATTCTGAAGACCTGCTCCTGGCTGCATTACAGGCGGAACTCGAATTACTCAATAGTAATCGGTGCATCGAAACAACCCTGCTGATTCATCCCGGAGTTCTGCGGGAATTTGATGCGTACAATCAATTCCTTAGTTACGCCGAGGCATTAATAAAACAAATGGCATTGGAAGGCATCTACCAGATCGCCAGCTTTCATCCAGACTATCGGTTTGAAGGCAGCGATCCCGCCGCCGCAGAGAATTACACGAACCGATCGCCCTACCCTATGTTACATTTGCTGCGGGAGGAGACCCTGGAAAGAGCCATCGCTAGATATCCCGATGTCGAACAAATACCCCGCCGCAATATTGAACTGATGCGAAGGCTGGGCGAGACCAAACTGTTAAAAATCAGGCGGGCGTGCCTGCTGGAATCGTCGGCGGCAGAAAAGCTGACAAAGAAACAATAATGAAACTGCTCATCCGCAATCTTGCTCGATCGACCACCGAGGCCGAACTACAGGCTCTGTTTGCCGCCCATGGCACCGTGCAGTTTTGTAATTTGGTTTTAGATAAGAAAAGTGGCGGCTCCAAGGGATTCGCCTTCGTCGAGATGCCCAAGACCGGAGAGGCAAAGGCTGCTATGAAAAATTTGAACGGCAGGGCCATTGACGGTAAAACAATCCGGGTGAAGAGAGCAGCGACCCATGTTGAATAGCCATTGCGCCGCAGACTTGGATCAGGATCATCTCGCTCCATCTCTCCCCAATCCCACTACGCACAGGTAAACAGTGAATTCAGAAAGATTACGGCAAGCCGAGCGATGGTTCCTGAATCGATATCCTGGCGGTTTTTCCGATCCCGAGATTCAGGCCATTGTCAAGAAGCACAAGGTGGACCAGATGATCACCTTTACCCAGACATGTTTCGTCAACAAGAATTTCAGAGATACCCTCGACATCATCGACAATATGATAAAAATCATTGGCCGTTCTTCCATGATTTCGGTGTTCGAAAAACCTAGATTCAGGGATTTTGCCAATTCTCTTACGCCGAAAGAAAAGAACCAGCTGGTCGCAGGCCTGAAGGCGCAATTACACGGTGACGAGCGCGGGGGCTTTGAAAAAATACTCGACCTGCTATTGATGTACAAGCTGGCCAAGTGGTCCTTGATCAGTATCATACCGGTCTACTTTCGCCCACAGCGGGAGATTTTCGTTAAACCTACCACCACCAAAGGGGTCATCGCACACTTTGAATTGAAATCATTGCAGTACCGACCCCAACCTTCATGGGCATTCTATGCGGAGTACCGGGACATCCTCAACGAGATGAAAACCAAGGTGGACCCGAGCCTGTCACCTAACAGCGCCGCCTTCACCGGATTCTTGATGATGAGCATGGCGGCGACCGACAGCTAGAACGCTGGCGACCCAAGCCCGGTGCCCACCGGACCGGCTGCCACACGCTAATTGCAACGATTCATGCGGGTGTTACACTAGCTTACATCACCAATACAACAAATACAAAGGGGTGAGCATGGGCTTTAACTCAAGGTTTTGGTGGAAATGGTTGCTGGCATCGGGGGCAATCAGTATTTTCCTCTCTGGCCTGCCCGCTATGGCGGAAGATGCAGGCAATCTCTACAACACCGGCTACGACATCGGCCAGGGCCAACGTTACTTCGAACGGCAATGTTCCCGCTGTCATGGCTTCTATGCCAAGGGCAACGACGAGACTGGGGCACCGGACCTCACCGGTAGACTATCCCGCGCCAGCACTA
>ERZ813253.786-NODE-786-length-10417-cov-2.296987_pt1 | contig 10417 bp, 12 predicted proteins | sample MGYA00520893_ERZ813253 | MGnify/ENA primary metagenome ERZ813253 (study PRJEB31669, sample SAMD00080414) | marine metagenome | biome: oceanic hadal pelagic zone biome; feature: marine hadalpelagic zone; material: sea water | place: Pacific Ocean:Izu-Bonin Trench...
CCGCGGACCACCGACATCTACACTCTATCCCGACACGACGCGTTTCCGCTCTAATCATTCCCAGCTATTCAGATGCGTGCCACAACCGGGGATACGTGTTCCACCGGCTCGGGCAGTACGAGGAATCGGAGAGGGATCTGGCCTAGGTGGCCGAACTGCGTTCCCAGTCCGCAGACAACCCGGCCAATTGAGCCCGTAAGCCACTCTCTTGGCTGACAAGAAAAGACCCCGGCGAAATCGATTTCGCCGGGGTCTTCTTCATTTACCGTAACTCCTTCCCATTCGGGAAGGGTATTTCGAGAGTGTTAGGCCGCTATGCTTTTCTTGGGAGCCTTGGCCTTGGGCTTGTCCGCGTCCACTCTGTTCGTGGCGGAAGAATGGCCGTCGTCTGCATCGGCGCCTTCTAGCATCGGCGTCTCGGTGGCTGCCGGGGAGTCGCCCTCGTTTGCTTTCAGCGCTTCTGGGGCCGGGGTCTTTCCGAATTCCTCTACGGTTGGCAGAAGGTTGTTGCAGATCTCCATGACTGAGGCCCGGATACCGTCTGTAACACTTTGAGTCGTCTGCCGGATGAAGAACTCAGCCTGCAGCCTGGCCTTGGACTCAGTGCTGTCGGCCCTGGTTTGGGACGCTTTGATGATGCCCTGAGCTTCCTGACGGGCCTTGCCTAGGATCCCTTGGACCTCGCTGTTGGCAGAGCCCACACTGGCTTCGCTGTCAGACTTAGCCTTGCTCAGGAGTTTTTCGCTATCCTCTTTAGCCCTGCTGATGAGCTTCTCGGAATCCGCCTGTGCCTTGCTCACCATTTTTTCGCTTTCGGACCGCGCGCTGTCAAGCGATTTCTCGCTTTCCGACTGCGCCTCGGCGGCGGCTTCCCCGGTCATAGTCTCGCTGCGGCGCTTTGCGCTGTCGATCGTCTGCTGAGCTTCCGCTTTTGCCTTCTCAGAGGCGTCGGCTAAGATCTTGGCGCCTGCTGCTTCGGCTTCCTGCCTAGCATGGTCGGTGATCTCTTGCGCCAAAGCTTCAGCCTGGACCACGGTCCGCTCGGCGAGCTTTAGCAACATAGAATGCTTGTCTCCGGTTGCCTCTGGCTTCGTGCTGGCTTCCTCTTGATTGTTGTCTGCCATCAGAGTCGCTCCCTTAGTTAATTCGCTGGCCAATAACGAAATTGTGTCAACAAAGAGTTATGTAAAGTACCTTATTGGACGGGTACCGACACGCTTAGGGGATTGTAATTTGGTATTCGTCGGGTGTCAAATATTGCGATTAACAATAGAGTGCAAACACCAAACGATTCGCGAAAAATCGCGTCTATAGACAAAGGAAAATCCTAATCCATTACGTAAAGAACAACGAGACGCGATGGACGATTTCAAAAATCCCATCCAGCCCTACGAGACATAACCCCGATGCCACTTGGCGGACCAACGGTCGGCGTCGCCAGCCTGCCTCATCTGGCATAATGCATCTGCCGGACTCAGTAGGGTTGGTCGTGGCTAATGGACCGCGCCTGTCTGGGGTAGAATGGCTGGGTTAGGTAGCCGGCCTGGCCCGTCAAACAAAGATTAATTTTGGAAAGCAAGCGTCTGGGGTCAGCGGCGACCCCTTCATCAATAGCGGGGTAATCTATGGATAACAACAAATGGGAGCGGCGCCTGGATAACTACCTTGATAGTTTGGAAGGGCCATTGGCGGCGATCCCAGAGATCAAACAGAAATGGGGCACCCTCGCTTCGGTCCTGGTCACCCCGTTTGCAACGCTGTTGTTCGTTCTTAAAGTTGCGATAACCGCGCCTTGGGGTCTATTCCTGGTCCTCGCCAGGTTCCTAGAGCGCTGATCCAACTCAAGGCTGGCGCCTCGGCCAGCTCCCTTGATCGCTCCCCCATTTCTCCTCGAAACCCCTCTCTGAAACCGTAGTTCTCCGCGTTTCGCTTCTGATAATCTGAGAAAAATCAGAAGCCAGAAGGAGAAGGTTGTGCTTGAAAACTCCCTTCGTGAAGAGAAAGCGACCCTGGAAGAAATGCTCTCAAAGCTTAAACCGATCGTGGACGAGTTCATGGCGGTTGAGGTCAGGATCCAACACATAAACGCCCTTTTGGGCATCGAGCCATCGGAGAACGGCGCCAACGGTCAGCCAAGAATAAACTGGGCGAAGCTTTGCCGGGAGAACGGCCTGAAGTTGCAGGGGGATTCTGGACACCGGGTCCTAAAGAGGCTGAAACCCCAGGTCCACGACGTTATTCACCACACGTGTGAACTCTGAGCCGAAAGAGAGCTTGGAGCGGGCAATGGGATTCGAACCCACGACATCTTGCTTGGGAAGCAAGCACTCTACCCCTGAGTTACGCCCGCTCGCTGTTAGAACGCAGGCAGGGGCGCCTGCTGGATAAGTATATCAAATGACTTGCGGCACAATAGAGTCTCCTGGTTCACCGCCCACCCCAAACCTACGTCTCTTTATGCTCCATCAACCACCCCATCGCCTGAACGTCTGGGGACATCCAGCGTTTGGCGGCGTCGAAGCGGTTTTCTTGGATCTCCACGCCTAGGCCGTCGGCTAGGCGGGTCATGAAGTTGAACAGACAGGTGATCAAGACCGTGGACAGTACCTGTTGTTCGTCCAACCCTAGATCACGCAGTTTCTGAAGGTCGCCTTTTGTGTTTTTCGCCGGGTCCTTGGTAAGTTTCACAGCGAAATCCAATATGCCCCGGGTCTGGTCGTCCAGGTCGGCTTGGGTGTAGTCGTGCATGATATGGCTGGCAAGCTCAGGGTCATCGGAATGCTGACGGAGGAACCCTCCGTGAGAGATAGTTCAATAGCGGCAGCTATTGACGGCGGCCACGACGGTGGAGATCGCCTCTTCCTGGACCCTGGTCAGGACGGAGCCACCGAAGGTTACGGCGGCGGCCAAGTTCTGTACTGCATCCATCGCCGTCGGGTTGATGGACATAGATGCGATCACCGGCGGTAGGTCTACCTTTTCTTCTTTGATCCAAGACATGGAATCACTCCTAAATTTCGGCTTGATCTGGGACTTTAGATGCATTCAGGCGGGATCGGATGGGCCGATCAAATATCGAGCTCCCTGTTCAAGAATTAGCCTCCTGGATATCGGCCCAATATCCCGTCCACTCCTCCCGCATTGCTTCCTCGGTCTTGCCCGGCGTGTATCCGGGAGAGACCAAAGGCGCCGCCTTGGTGACGGTCACCAGCACATAGCGGGTGGCTGGGAGGCCCGACCTACGGATGCCGTGGCTACCGGTAGCGTAGGCGTCATTGATCTCATCGAATAGCTTCCCGCTCTCCAGCACCTCAGCAGTCCCCTTGAAGCGGTAGCCCTTGCGGAGAAAGGTATCTAAGACGTTTATCTCGCAGGCTGCGTTCTGGCCCAGATTAGCGATAGTCACCGGAGAGCCAAGGTCGGCGAAGACCAGGTGGTCGTCGTCCCAGACGGTGGCGGTGCCCTTGGGCGATAGGTTGGGTGAGCCGTCGGGGCACACGGTGGCCATGAAACCCATGCGCTGCTGCCGGACCACCCGTTTCATATCGTCGGTCAAGATGCCCATCTTTACTCCTTTGGTCCCCACTAGGCGGGAAATTGAAAGCCAGTATACCCAGGCTCACCGGGGGACGGCAACCGGTGCAGGTCCCAGTCCTTGCTGGCAGGGGTGGCCGGCGCTAATCTTACGGAAACGAAACCCTTATCGCGCCAAATGTCATCGAAGCATAAGACTGGCAAAGAAACTGGAGGTACGAGATGCCCTACGTGAGGACGATTCCCTACGAGGATTCCGAAGGTGAACTGACCGAAGCCTACGACATGATGCTAAAGGCGCGGGGACGCATCCCCAATGTTCAGGCTGTGAGCAGCCTTAAGCCCAACATCATGAAGACCCTGATGGCCCATGTTGGGTCGGTGATGTTCGGCGAGTCGGGCGTGTCCCGCGCCGAACGGGAGATGGTGGCCGCCGTGGTGTCGGCGACCAACAAGTGCCAGTATTGAACCCTCGCCCACGCAAAGGCCCTCCGTGGTGAGGACCCCGAATCGCAACTGGCCGAAGAGCTGGGAGAGAATTTCCGCGACGCGGGTCTGCCCGCTAAGCAGACCTCCATGCTGGAGTTCGCCGAGTTCCTGACGACCACCCCGTCAGGCGTGACCCAGGACTGGGTGGACGAGCTCAAGAACGTCGGCTGGGATGACGCCGACGTGATCGACATCGTGCATGTGGTGGCGCTGTTCAACTACATGTGCCGCGTCGCCGACGGTCTGGGCGTAGACCTGGACACCGACCGGGGCTGGGAGGACCAGGCGTCCAGCAAGATAGCACCGGCGCCGACAACTACCGCCTAGGCTGAACTCTGAGCAGGTTGGTTGATGCGGGATTGGGTCCTTCGACAGGCTCAGGATGAGCGGCGGGAGAGACCTCTCCCGCTCGTGGTGAGCCTGTCGAACCATTGCTTTAGGACACCCTCTGACCCCAGAAAGGGCCGCTAGCTGATCCAGCCGGCGGCCCTTTCTGCTATCACGATAGCTGTGGCGTTGGTGTTGGCACGGACGACGTTGGGGCAGATGGATAGGTCAACCACCCGCAGGTTTTTCAGCCCGCGCACCCGGCAGTATTGGTCCACCACCGCCATGGGGTCCGAGTCCGGCCCCATCTTGCAGGTGCCGGACGTGTGCTGGGTGGTGGCCACGTTCTGCCGCAACCAGGCGTCCAAAGCATCGTCGGTGGCCACCTCTGCGTCGGTGGGCGATAGCCGGCGCTCTACCAGACGACCAAAAGCGGGGTGCTCTAGGAATCTCAGAGACAGATGTATCGCTTCACGCATGCGCTTCCGGTCCCACTCAGTCTCGAAGTACCGGTACTCCAGGCGCGGCGGTTCACTTGGGTCGGCGGAGTTTAGCGCCAACTCTCCGGCGCTGTCGGCCAGTTTCAGGATGCAGGTGATCCTCAAGCCCTGGGGGCGGTCAGGACTTCGCCCTTGCAGAGGGTCTCCGGCCCGCAGTCCGGTGAACGACGAGGGAAAGAGCTGCATGTCGTTTCTCGAGTCTGACCCCTGCGCGGTGTAGCGTAGCCCGCTCTGGATCCGAGGCTCGGTCGTGGCCAACTTGATCCCGTCTTTCGGCTCAAGCTCGATGTTTACCAGAGGGTGGTCGCGGAGGTTCTGGCCCACTCCCGGTAGGTCATTCAGCACCGGAATGCCCATATCGCCCAAGTGTCCGGCGGGCCCCACGCCTGACAGCAACAGCAACTGGGGCGTTGCTATCCCGCCGGCGCAGAGAATGATCTCAGAGCCTTCCACCGTGAATTTCTCGCCGCCGCTCTCCACTTCCACACCTATTGCTCGGTCCCCGTCAAATACCACCCGGTGCGCCAGCACGTTGGACTTAATGGTCAGATTGAGCCGGTGGCGGTTGGGGTTCAGGTAGGCTAGCGAGGCGCTCATCCGGATGCCGCCGGGGTTGTTCATCGGCACCGGCCCCGTTCCCGTCGAGTCTGGGTTGTTCATGTCCGGGTCTTCCGGGAACCCGGCGGCGACCGTCGCCTGGTGGAATGCCTCGTTCACCGGCAAGAATTCTTCCCGGGGCAGCCGCCAGACCGGGACCGGCCCGTCAGTGCCGTGGAAGTCGTCTCTCACGTTCAGATCGGTCTCGAGTTTGCGGAAGAAGGGCAGCAGGTTGATGAAGCTCCACTCGTCGTTGCCCTCGGCGGCCCAGTTGTCGTAGTCCTCAGGCACGCCACGGAGGAACACCTGTCCGTTGATCGAGCCTGATCCGCCGATGACCTTGCCGCGCGCCACCTGCATGGGGACCTTCTGCTCCGTGGTCCCTTGGCCCCGGTAGGCCCAGTTGAACGGCGAGTCGATGTCGGCCGCCTCTTGGCGATGGCCGTATTTCAGCTCGTCAGGAAGCTGCTCCAGGTCCGCATAATCGGGGCCGGCTTCCAGCAGCAGCACCGAACGGCTGTGGTCCTCACTCAGGCGGGTGGCCAGCGTGCAACCAGAAGAACCCCCACCGACGATGACAACGTCGTATTTCATTGGTTCCCTTACCTGGCTGCGGCTGCCGCTTGGCCCAACAGACGCATGGTCCGGTCTAACGATGCCGCCCGGTCGGCGCCGGCGGTGATGGGCGAGGCCAGCACTTCGCTCGCTCCCATGGCGAACAGTTCCTGGATGCCCTGGGCGCAGGTCTCCTCATCTCCCCAGATCACCACGCCGTCGATCATGGCGTCGCTCCATTCGCCGCTCTTGGCCTCGGGAAAGCCCGACTCGATCAGCATGTTCTGGTAGTAGGGGAGCTTGGGGTTCATGATCTGTTCCCGCACCGCCGCCCGGACTTCTTCAGGGTTGTCGTGCACGCACACTGGGGCGTGGGCGATGAGGGGCGGCACGGGCCGGCCGGCTTCCTTGGCGCCCTTCTCCATGGCTGGAATAGCCACATCCCTCAGGAAGCTTCCGGGGCAGATCCAACTGATGGCGCCATCGGCCTCGGCCCCGCAAAGCTCAAAGGAACCCTTCCTCAGGGCTGAACCCATCACCTGGACGTCCAACGGACCCGGGATGGCCGCGTGTGCGGAATAGTGCTCGCCGTCGAAGTCCACCGACCCGGTCTGCAGGATGCTCTTTAGTATCTGGATATATTCCCTGAGATGGGCCAATGGCGCGTCAAATTCGATGCCCATGGACTCGATGGTCGGTCGGTGGCTGGGGCCGACACCCAGCCGGAAACGGCCCGGCGCCAACTGGGCTACAACCTGGGCCTGCTGCACCATGACCAGCGGGTGGCGAGGGTAGGTGGGCACGATGGAAGTGACCAGCTTAATATCGGTAGTGGCTGCCGCCGATGCCGCGAAACAGGTCATGCTGTCCAGGCTGGCGCCGCCGGAGGTCATCCAGGCGGCATGCACCCCGAGTTCCTCGGCTCGCTGGATCTGGCCCTGGACCTCGGCTATCGTATTGCCCCTTACTGCTGCGCCGACTAGTTTATCTGGCATGTTTTTCACCTTGTTGTTTGTCTATTCGTTTCGCCGAACTGAGATCAGATCTCAGGAAACATCAATGGAATCATGTTCTGGTAGGCTACATCATTGGCCATGCCCATCACCAACGCGGCGCGGGCGTCCCGGAAATACCGCTCGAAGGGCAATCTGCCGGCAAATGCGGTGCCGCCGAAAGCGGTCATTAGGTCCTGTGTGACTCGGACCGCCGCCTCAGAGCAGGTTACTTTTGCCTGAAGATAGGGGAGGAACGACGTGCTACGTTCCTGATCGTACGAAGAGGCTGCCGCCAGCATCAAGGCCCGTGCCGCCTCGATCTGGGCGCTCATCTCGGCCATGCGCCGTTGGTTCATGGCGTTGTCGATTCGTCGTGCGCCGCTGCGGTACATCCTGGGCATCTCCACCATGGCGATCTCGAAGGCGCCCGAAGCTATCCCCAGATAGGCCGCGGCGTAAGTCAATCCGATTGCCGGGCGAACGTACGGGCTGGAGATGTCGAGGACAGTGTGCTCCGGTCCCAACCGGTTCTCTTCGGGGACGAAGCCCGAGAAAATTATCGGTGAACTACAATTCCCTCGCATGCCCAGGCCATCCCAGGGCGCCACGATCTCCCAATCGATCTTATCCGCCTCCATGAACAGCCTACTGCCGCTGCTTTGAGGCGTTTCCTCGCCGATGCGGCATTGTAACTCGAAGTGGGTGACGTGTCCGGCGGACGTAACGAAAGCCTTTCGGATACCGTCCAGTTGATAGCCTCTGGGGACCTTGGTGACCGCGGAAACCGTCCGGACCGGCGTCCAGTCGTCTCCCGGGCCACTCGACTCACCACCTGGCGCGGCAATGAACACCTCGCCCTTGGCCAATGGTTCGACGAACCGCTTCACCTGGTCTTCGGCGGAGATGCGAGAAACTAGCTCAGCGCCCTCGATATGCATCTTGTAGCACATGGCTGTGGAGGGGCATTTCTTGGAGAGCTCTTCAACGATCAGGCACGTGGTGACCATGTCTTCGCCCAGTCCGCCGTGCTTCTTCGGGACCCTGAGTCCCCAAAGCCCCTCTTTCATCAGGGCGTCCAGGGATTCAGCGGGGAATCGGCCCAGCCGGTCCGTCTCTTCCGCCCGAGGCGCCAGTTCATCCGCGGCGATCTCGCTGGCGCGCTCCTGCCAATCTTGCTGTTGCTTGGTTAACGGGAAGTAGGCCATGGATGCTCCTGTCTTTCCTAGGTTGTCCACAGCGCACGCGTAGCTGTGGGCCGCCACGGACTATAGAGCGGCATCCCAGGCACGTCAACAGCGAAGTTGGTTACCCCTAGGGACCGGCTGCGGTCATCCGGTAGATTCGGCCACGCTGGGTGAGGACGTAGATCTCGCCGTTCCGGTCTTCGCCGAACGAAGTGATATTGAGCCCGGAATCGATCAGCAAGGCATCGCCGCGGGCCTCGCCGTTCTCGAACCGGAAGCCGCGTATCTCGCCGGAGCAGTAGTCTCCGTAGAGATAGGTCCCGGTCAGCGATGGGATGCCGGTCCCCCGGTACACATACCCGCCGATCACTGAGCAGCCTTTATTGGTGGAGTACTCGATCACCGGTGGCAGCGTGCCTGAGGGGTCGCAGCCGGAGCGGGGCGAATAGCAGTGGTCGCCCTCGAGAGTGTTCCAGCCGTAATTGCCGCCCCGCTGAATCAGGTCCACCTCTTCGAAACTGTTCTGGCCCACGTCGCCCGTCCAGAGCTCGCCGTTCTCCCGGTCGAAAGAGAACCGCCAAGGATTCCCTCAGTCCATAGGCCCAAATCTCCCCTCTGGCGTCCGTGGAGCCAGCAAACGGGTTGTCCGGCGGGACCCGGTAACCCTGGTCCGGTCCCATTCCGGAAACATCGATGCGTAATATGGACCCGAGCAGCGTGGAGGCGTTCTGGCCGTTGCCCTGGGGGTCGCCGCCCGAGCCGCCGTCACCCAGGAAGATGTACAGCATGCCGTCGGGCCCAAAGCCGAGCTGCCCGCCGTTGTGGTTGCTGAAGGGCTGCGGGACTTCTAGAACCACCAAATCGCTCTCGGGGATAGCCGTTGCCTCCTCAAAACTGACTGTTCCGAGGCCTCCAATCGTGAACCGCGCAATCACCGACCGGCGGGGGTTGGCGGCCGAGTAGTAGACGTAAAAATGGCCATTGGCCTCGAAATCAGGGTCGAAGGCCAGACCCAAAAGGCCCTCTTCGTTTCCCGCAGTGCTCACCTGGCTTCGAATGTCCAGGAACACGGTTGCCTCTGTTAAGTCTGGGCTCAATGGAAATGACATCACCCGTCCGGTCTGCTCGCTCACGAACAACCGCCCGCCCGCCTGGGCCAGGTTGGTCAACCGGCTGAAAGAGAGGTTCTCAGCCACCCGCTGAAGTGTCAGACGCGAGGTGGAGGGCGTTGGCGGCGCCTGAGTCGTTGGAGCGGATGTCGGAACTGGTGTGGGAGCAGTTTGCGTTGGCGCAGCGAATGTGGCGGTTTGCGTGGGCGTGGTAAACGTTGGTAAGGACTTAGGAGTTGGCTGCCCTAGAGTGGGCGAGGGCCTGGTTGTGGCATCGCCCACTCTAGGGCAGCCAGCATCATTGCTGTCACGCAGACGCTGAGGGCCAAGATTATCACACGTTTCAGAGAGGGCATTGAGAGGCATTCTACCCGTCTCTTCTCATCGGTTGTAAGATTGGGCCTACAGCCAGGCACAGTTACGATCCATGCGGATTCAAAAACGCAACGAGTTGCCTAAAGGGGAATCATGAGCGCGACCCAACGCTGGACCGAGATGGTCCGGGCGGAGCATGCCCAATCGGACAGTATGCGGGAGGAGGACCGGCCCGCGGATTCATGGACCACCTCCGCCCAAAACTTCCGGGCCGACCCCAGGCGCAGTGACGACGCTTTGGTCAACCATCTGCGGGAGTTGATCAAGCCGGGACAGGTGGTGCTGGATGTGGGCGCCGGTGGTGGCCGGCTGGCCCTCCCATTGGCGCTCGACGCCCAGAAGGTGATTGCCGTTGAGCCTTCGCCCAGTATGTGCCGGGTCCTGCGGGAAACGGCCGCCGAGTTCGACGTGAAGAACGTCGACGTTGTCGAGTCGGACTGGTTTGAAGCCGAAGTAGCCCACACGGACGTGGCCATCTGCGTGCATGTCCTCTACGTCATCCAGGACATCGAAGCCTTCGTCAGGAAACTGGAAAAAATGGCCAGCCTGGTATTGGTCGTGATGTACCAAGGCCCACCACAGTCACAGATCTATCCACTCTGGGGGCCGGTGCACGGCGTCCCCCGTCTACCCCTGCCCAGCCTTCCGGAATTTTTGGAAGTGCTGGACGAATTACAAATCGCGCCGGACGTGGAAGTGGTCCACACGGAGCACAACCGAGGGTTCGACAACCTGGAGGTAGCTAAGGAACA
>ERZ813253.787-NODE-787-length-10410-cov-2.367500_pt1 | contig 10410 bp, 11 predicted proteins | sample MGYA00520893_ERZ813253 | MGnify/ENA primary metagenome ERZ813253 (study PRJEB31669, sample SAMD00080414) | marine metagenome | biome: oceanic hadal pelagic zone biome; feature: marine hadalpelagic zone; material: sea water | place: Pacific Ocean:Izu-Bonin Trench...
AAGAAGCAGAAAGTGGATGCTTGCTGAATAAGTGTAACCGAGGATTGATAATGGTACAAAGATGGAATAAACCGAATGATTGGACGGGAGTTGGACCGCCTTCCTGACATAGACGCCGAGGTACTCCGGGGGTAATTGGTCGGCGATGAGCCAAATCACCATGTCCAGCAAGCTAGACATCACCTCTCTGCTGGGTTTGCCTTAGATGATCGGCAGGGTGAATGGAGGCCCGATGCTGGCCTTTAACCGCCTGAAAGGAAAAGGGGCACGCCACAAGGGGAATTTCTCAGTGCCCGTTACCGCCACCGGCAGGATGGGCGCCTGTGATTTCATCGCCAGGTAGATCACTCCCAGCAGGCCTTTTTGCATGGTGTGGTCCGGGCTTCGGGTGCCCTCCGGAAAGATCACCACCGCCCTGTCGCGTTCCAGATTCTGCATCAGTGCCCGCATGGCGTCAATCCCAGCGGCCGACCGATTGAACGGCGATACGTGAAATGACCGCATGAAGAACCGCATGATGGGGTTTCCGAATAGCTCTTTCTTGCCGATGAAGAACAGGGGTCTGGGTATCGCGGCCACCAGCAATGGCGGGTCATTAAACGACAAGTGGTTGGAGACAACTATCAGCGGTCCGAAGTGGGGCACGCACTCAGCCCCGGCGACTTCCAGACGGCCGAATGCTCTGAAGCAGAACCGCCCCAGTAGGTTCCCGGCTCGGTAGAGGAACGTAGCGTTCTGGGACCAGCTCAACGGCTACTTACCTGGTCGATGATCTTTTGGACCACCTGCTCTATATCCAGTCCGTCGGTGTTCAACTCCCAGGCGTCGTTTGCCGGCTTAAGGGGAGAGTCTTCGCGGCTGCTGTCGGTCCGATCCCGGGCCAGGGTTTCGCTCAGAACTGTGATCAGCTCCACGGCCTGTCCCCGCTCCCGCATCTCCCGCCAGCGTCTTTCTGCCCGGTTCTCGACGGAGGCCGTGAGGTAGACTTTGAGGTCGGCACCGGGTAGGACCACGGTCCCGATATCACGTCCGATCATCACGATCTTTCCCCTAACGGCTATCTGCCGCTGTTGGGCCACAAGTTCTCTTCGCACCGGCGTGGCTTTTGAAACCATGGAGACATTTCCGTCCACTGACGGGTCCCTCAGTTCCGGCCCCAAAGTGTGTCCAGCCACCGACACTTGATCGCCGTCGTCTCCCACCAACCCAAGCGGGTTGGCGCGGGCCAGCTCGCCCAGAGAGGCCGCGTCTTCAACGGGAATGCCGTTCTTCAGGGCCAGCCAGGTGATGGCGCGGTACATGATGCCGGTGTCCAGGTAACCGAACCCTAGCGTACGGGCCAATTCCCGCCCAACAGCTGTCTTTCCGGCGGCCACCGGACCGTCGATGGCGATCACACTCACTTCGCGGGCCAATTGCTCCCTCTGATTCAGTACCCTGGATGTGCTTAAATTACGCATCGGCATTATACACTGCAGCCCAGACCGGATTAAATTTGAGCCGACCTAGGATTTCCGGGCCGCATTCATGTGATCATCTCTTATTATTTGGACTCTTCTTCCGTTAAAGTTGTGACGAGGTTAATCTCTAGAAACGCTATTCACGGGAAGGGGCGAATCATCAACTTCCGCCAACTGCTAACTTTGCCAGGCGTTTGTCTGTTGCTATCCGTTGTTCTTGCCGCATTGGCGGTGGTGTTGACGGCTGCGGTCATCGCCAACCCTCAACCCGGTCGAGACATGGCGGTGATGAACTGGATCATGGACTGGGACCTTTCGGGGCTTACAGGGTTTTTCACCGTGGTTAGTTTGTTAACAAGTCTCGAGGCAGGCATGGTTTACGGCGTTGTGGGACTGGTCGGTCTCTCGATCGCGCGGATGCGACGGCTGGCCTTGGCGTTCGTGTTGGTTGGAGTGGTGGTTGGCGTCTTTGCTTTTCTGGGTGATTACGTCCTGAGCGAACTGGTCGAACGGCCCAGTCCATCGACCGGAAGCGAAGTCAGCAGTTACCCAAGCGGGCACGTGTTTGGCGGAACACTGCTTTTTGGGTTCCTGGCGTTCTTGGCCTTCGAACACCGGACGCAACCCAAAATTTCGATCGTTATAGCTGTTCTGTCGATACTCTTGGTCGTCGCCGTGGGTCCTTCCCGTATCTACGAAGGCAATCATTGGCCCAGCGACGTGGCCGCAGGATATCTATTTGCGGGAATCGCATTGATGATCTTATTTCCCGTGTACCGCCGTTATACCGAATTCGGGTTCGGCCTCGGTTTTTTCCATCCCCAGCACCTCCCATCTGTTAAAAGGTCGATCGTCAAACGGTCTCGACCGCACAAAGCGGCCCGCTAGTCTCCCCCTTTTAGGCTAGTATGTAGTATACTGCCTTTTCTTTGCCGACCGGGCTAGGATTAACGATGGGTATGTCATACGGTAATCAAGAATAGAATCTAAACGATTACCGAGTGGCGTAGAATCGATTATGGAAGGATTCGGGATCAACCGTCCCCTCCCCAGGATTCCCATCCGGCCCTACATCCTGGGGATCGGAGTACTGGCGACATTGACTATGTACATCCTGGCCTGGGCGTATCCCACTTTTCCTGGTGACGAGGACGCCTTGATGAGGATTCAAGCCCTGCGAAGCGGCTCGCTAGACGATATGGCGATCTGGTTCGCTAATCTGGGTCTACTCTGGGTGTTCATGCCGGCCGCCGTTGCGCTAATGGGGTGCCTGGCCATTGCTCGCCGCTATGCCGATGTTGTGATGATTATCGGTGGCTTGGCTGTTATCGGCATCGGACAAGTCCTGAAGACGCTGGTGAACCGGCCCCGGGCCGAGTACTGTCGTGTTGACACGGTGCCGTCCGGGCTCAGCTTCCCCAGCGGCCACTCGCTGTTGGCAGTGATGATGGGTGGGGTGCTGATCTACCTAGTTGGTCTATGGGTGAGACCGCTCTTGCTGCGGCGTGCGATTCAAGCCGGGCTCATCTTGTTGGTGATCGTGATGGGAGTTTCCAGGGTCTATCTGGGTGTGCATTGGCCCAGCGACGTGATCGGCGCCTATGTCTTCGGAGTGATGGCGCTGGTGGGTTTGATAGGCCTCCGAAACGCGGTGGCAACCGCCCGCTAACCCCTAGGCGTCCTAGAATTCCCTCATGCTACACTCGAATCACCTGTAGATTTGTGTCGGGCTCGGCCGTCCGGGCCAAGAGATGAGGGGTTATGAACTGGCTCGATATCGCAATCCCGGTTGTTTGGGGTATGACTGCCCTTTGGGGGTTTTCCTCCGGTCTGCTGCGGATATTGGTGCCCCTATTCTCGCTCGTGGTCGGCATGGCGCTCTCCAGCCGCATCGGCGACTCGGTGGGAGAGATCTTCTCGCCTGTTACCGACAACGAGAATGCCCAGACCGTGGCTGGATTCGTCTTGATCTTCGGGTTGTTGTTCATCGCCGGCGGAATCGTTAGCTTCGTTGCCCGTAAGGTACTTGGGATAATCCCCCTCTTTGGAATGGTGAACAGTCTGGCGGGGATGGCCGTGGGACTGTTGGTCGGATTCATTCTGGTGTCAGGTGTCTTGACAGCGATACAGAAATTCCCCGTTCGCGATTTGGATATAACGATTGACGACTCCACATTGGGTACTTTCATGGCCGACCAATTTGACGTGGTTATCCGGGGAATCAAGATCATCCCCGGCGATTGGGACGATGAACTCGATAAGCTGACGAATTAACGCCGCAGGCCGGTCCAGTAGCGGTCCACAGGTCTACAGATTCTTAGCAGCCTCGGCCTTTGTGCTACTATGATGGCCAATAGGCTCCCAGCGTGGGTCCGGTCCCGGTAGACTCATTGTGTTACTGGGGGCCGTGCGCGCATGTATGGTGGCCCCGGCGATGTCCGGGTGGAAACTTCCCCTAGTTGCTCCTCCAACGGATCTTGTCTGGAGCGCGACCGAACTCGGTGCGGGAGGACCAACAGCCGGCCGGCATGGTAAAGCAAGCGGAGAAAACACAATCGACGGCAAACGTCGCTTCCGGCAACGGGGTTGCGGAGGCGGTGGACGTTGACGCTCTGATCCGTGCGCCGGTCTTGGTTCTGAACCTGAATTACGTTCCTGTGAACGTATGCACCGTACGCCGCGCCATCGTCCTGGTCACCAAGGGCAAAGCCGAGCTTCTGGAGCACCACCTGGGTCAACTCCACACTGTCTCCCGGGCGGTCGAAGCCCCCTCAGTGATCCGGCTGGAATATATGGTAAAGCGGCCTTTTCTGCCTCGGAAGCTGTCTAAAAAAGAAGTTTTCCTACGGGACAAGTTCACCTGCCAGTACTGCGGCAAGAAGGTCCACGATTTGACGTTGGACCATGTGATTCCCCGGCGGCAACATGGCGCTCACACCTGGGAAAACGTGGTGACCGCTTGCAGCAGATGTAATCTTCGCAAAGCGGGGCGAACGCCAGCTGAGGCGAAGATGCGCCTAGGAACAACGCCGCGGGCCCCGGACCCCAACCCGTATCTGATCCTACAAAACCGGGTGATTCTGGACGAGTGGGAGATCTACATGCCTTGGTCCATTCGGGAGTAAAGGGTCAGTTGAGTGGCTGCTGGTCCCTGGTGATATCGGCCAAGGGTAGCTCCAGCACGCGGTCATTGTCATAGCGCACCGATACCGTTCTCTTCAGCTTGTGGCCAGCGGACCCCCACTACCCGGGTCATACTTGGCCTGCTTCGATCGGTAGATTCAGCATCAGCACTTCCATCGCCAGCCTGGGGTTGACGTTGCTATCTAGATTGGACAATGTCTGCATCAGGCGGTTTATGAACTGCACGATCTCCGCCGTGCTGAGGCCTGATGCCTGGCTATTTAGGGACTCCGCGTGGTCCGAATTATGCAGGAACTCTTCCGCTCCCTCTTTGATCAGGAGCAGGTCTCGCCACCAACGCAGCCAAAGGGCCAGTAGGTCCTTTGCTGCTTCACGGTCGCTCCCGAATAATGAAGCAACCTCATTGGCATAGGTGAACCGGGTTACCAACCCTGCTTCCAGGGTTTCTTGCATCTTTTCTAGGTCGGCGTCTCGCTGCTCCAACACCTGAGGGTCATTCAATGCGCCGATGGCCCAACCCAAACAACCTCGAGACAACCGGAACAATCGCTCCGCCTGTTCCGGCGTGGCTTCATGGGCGGAGATCAGATGATCGACCATCTGGTCCTTGGCAAGAGGGACCAAGGTCATGCTCTGGCAACGCGATTTAACGGTGGTCAGAACGGCCTCTTCGTTGGACGTAAGCAGGAGGAACATGACCTGTGGAGGCGGCTCTTCCAAGGTTTTCAACAATGCGTTGGCGGCATCTTCACTCATGGATTGGGCGCCGTCGATGATCACCACGCTGGTGGTTCCCTCGTAGGGGTTTAGGTTCACGCGGCGCAGGGTTTCTTTGATGTCGTTGATGCCGATCACGGTCCTGGGAGACCGGCCTTCTTCGCCCTGCCCTGGGTATAAGACTCGGACGTCGGCGTGGTGCCCCTGGGCGATCCTGGTGCACTGGGTACACGATCCGCATGGAACGCCCGGTCCCTCGAGACAATTTACGGCCTGAGAAATATTGATAGCAAGAGCCATCTTGCCCACGTGGGGCGGACCGCACAGCAGATAGGCGTGGGACTGCCTTTGCTGCTGCAGGCTGGGCTCAAGTCTCTTGAGCAGATGGTCTTGGCCGTAGATGGTCCACATAAAAGTCGGTCTCTCACATAAAGAGAAAGTGGCGATCGTTTTCGTTGCCGGATGCTCGAATATCGGGCGGCGCGGTTAGACCACGTCGCAATACATCATGTCTTGGTAGCTCTCCCTCCTGCGGATCAGGCGGCTCTTCCCGTCCTTCACGAGGACCATTGGCGGACGGGGGTTCATGTTGTAATTGCTGGCCATGGACGGGCAGTAAGCCCCCGTGGCGGGAACGGCCAGCAGGTCTCCCGACTCCAGCTTTGGCAGCATTATATCTATCGCCAGCAGGTCTCCCGACTCACAGTATTTGCCTGCAATGGTAACTTTTTCCGCGGGTCCCATGTTGGCCTTGTTGGCGGCGACCACTTCGTACTTCGCTTGGTAAAGGGCGGGCCGGATATTGTCGCCCATGCCGCCGTCGATGCTGACGAATTTTCGGATACCGGGCACGTCCTTGATGCCCCCAACGCGGTAGAGCGCCACGCCGGCCGGCCCGATGATGGACCTACCGGGTTCGATGACCAAAGTCGGCAGCTCCATGCCCAGGTCCTGACACGTCTCAGTCATGGTCGAGACGATAGCCTCCGCGTAGTCAGACACGGGAGGCGGCTCATCGTCGCGTGTGTAACTGATGGCGAAGCCGCCGCCGGGGCTGAACCGTTGCATCTCAAGGCCCTCTTCCCGGAACTCGGCGGCGAACCGCAGCACCAGGTCCGTGGCCACACGGTAGGGTTCCAACTCGAAGATAGGTGAGCCCAGGTGGAAGTGCAGGCCGCGCAGGTTCAGGTTCTTGGCCGCCAGTCCCATGCGGACCGCCTCGGCGGCATGGCCGGTCTGGACCGAGAAGCCGAACTTTGAGTCCAAAGTGCCGGTGGTGGTGTACACATGGGTGTGAGGGTCGACGCCGGGGGAGACGCGGACCAGGATGTCTTGGGTCTTGCCTGCTTCTCCGGCCAGACGGTCCAAGAGCTGAATCTCATGGAAGCTGTCCACAACCACCCAACCGATGGAGTGCTCCAAAGCCTCCGTCAGCTCTTGAGGGGTTTTGTTATTGCCGTGGAAGTAGACTTCGTCCATGGGGACCCCGGCGCTGACGGCCGTGGCCAACTCGCCCCCGGAGACCACGTCGAACCCCATGCCCTCTTCTTGGAATATCTTGGCCAAGGCCGGGTTGATGTAGGCCTTGCAGGCGTAGCTGACATTGGTAGCCGGGTGGAGCTTCCGAAACTCATCGATGAAGCTACGGCAGCGGGCGCGTAGCGTGGTTTCATCCAGCACATATACAGGGGTGCCGTACTCGTTGGCCAGGTCGGTGGCCCGGATGCCTCCAAGCACCAATTGTCCCTGGGAGTCGACCTCTGCGGTATCGGGAAAAACGCTCTGTGGGAACATCGTTATCCTAGTTGATAGCCCTTTGGTTACAAGCCTGTGGGAGCCGGGTCCCGGCATCCAGTACGCTATCAAAATGATAGTGGCAGCCTGAAGTTTGCGCAACCAAGACTATCTCACCGGGGCCGTTGACGGCGTTTCTGACCGAGTATATACTCTGGGCACCTCGGCCCCCTGAGGCTAATTCACGCCTGGCGATCCACATCCACTACGCGAGGGAACCATCTTGAATATTCAAGTAACCGTGAACGGTAAAGCCCACGAAAAGGAAGTGGAGCCACGTCTGCTCCTGGTCCATTTTCTTAGAGACGATCTGGGACTGACGGGCACCAAGATTGGATGCGACACCAGTCAATGCGGGGCGTGTGTGGTGAAGATGGACGGCAAAACGGTGAAGTCGTGCACCTGCCTGGCGGTCCAAGCCGACGGCAGCGAGATCACCACCAGTGACGGCGTGGCGCAGGACGGCGAATTGGACCCGGTACAGGAGGCGTTCTGGGAGAAGCATGGCCTTCAATGCGGCTATTGCACCGCCGGGATGATCATCACGGCGATGGAGTTGATCGAAAAGAACCCCGACCCTTCTGAGGACCAAGTACGCCAGGGACTGAAAGGCAACATCTGCCGGTGCACGGGTTACCAAAACATCGTTCGGGCCATTCTGGCAGCTGCCGAAGCCAAGAGGAGTTAGCCATGACCACAAGGATATTCGGCTCAGGCATCCGCCGCCGCGAGGACCCAAGGTTGATTACCGGCGACGCTACCTATACCGATGATGTACAACTTCCCGGGATGGTCCATGCGGCGATATTGCGGAGCCCTCATGCCCATGCCAAGATCATTAGCATCGACATCACCGAGGCTTCCGGAGCGCCGGGCGTGGTGGCCGTATACACCGGCGCCGACACGGATGGTGTGTTGAACCCCATCCCATGCGCTTGGCTCCCTCCGGACTGCGACATCAAGGCGGTTGACCATCCCGCTATCGCCAAGGACGTGGTCCGGTATCAGGGCGACGCCGTGGCGGTCGTGGTGGCCGAGGACCGCTATCAAGCGGAAGACGCGCTCGAACTGATCAACGTGGAATACGAAGTACTTCCCTCGGTGGTCAATCCGGAAGCTGCGATGCAGCCGGGCGCGCCGCAGATTCACGAGGACGCCCCCAACAACCAGGCGTTTCACTGGGTGGCCGCCGGGGGCGACACCGACGCGGCGTTCGCGGACGCCGACGTTATCGTGAAAGACACCATTCTCCAGCAGAGGCTGATTCCCAACGCCATGGAGCCCCGCTCGGCGGTGGCCAATTGGACCCGGTCCATGGGCGAACTGACCTTGTGGAGCACCAGCCAAAACCCACACATCGTCCGGTTCTTAGGGTCGCTGGTTACCGGGATACCCGAGCACAAGATACGAGTCATCGCCACGGAAGTCGGCGGTGGGTTCGGCAGCAAGATTCCCATGTACGCCGACGAGATGATCGCCTCATTTTGCTCGATGCAGTTGAACCGTCCGGTCAAATGGACCGCCACCCGTTCCGAGGGCTTCCTGGCGACCATCCACGGCCGCGATCACGTGGAGCATGTGGAGTTGGCCGCAACCCGTGAAGGAAAGATCACCGGCATCCGGTCGGTGGTATACGCCGGCATGGGCGCCTACCTGTCCACGGCGGGCCCTGGCGTTCCGACCATCCTTCACGGACTGATATATAGCGGACCCTACGACATCGGAGCAACCAGAGCCGACATATACGGCGTGTTTAGCAACACGACGCCGGTGGACGCCTACCGTGGCGCAGGCCGTCCTGAGGCCACCTTCTTGATCGAACGCTTGATCGATCTGCTGGCGGTCGAACTGGGCACCGACCCGGTGGAACTGCGGCGGAAGAACCTGATCCCCAAGTTCGAGGACGGCCACGACGTGGCCAGCGGCATCACCTACGACAGCGGTGACTACGAACCGTTGCTGAACATGGTGCTGGGTCATGTGGACTACCAAGCCCTACGCCAAGAGCAGGCCCGCATGCGGGAACGGGGCGCCTACATGGGCATCGGCGTCACCTGCTATGCCGAGATCTGCGGTCTTGGCCCCTCCCAGGTGGCCGGCGCTGTGGGGTTCGGCGGCGGCTTGTGGGAGAGCGCCATCGTGCGTTTCCACCCCACGGGCAAGGTGAACGTATACATCGGCACCGCGCCTCACGGTCAAGGAGAGGAGACGACCTTCGCTCAGATAATTGCCGACGAACTGGGTGTCGATGTTGATGATGTGGGCGTCATTCACGGTGACACAAGCAACACCCCGATGGGTTGGGGCACCTATGGCAGCCGTACCACCGCGGTGGGAGGCGCTGCCCTCGCGCTGGCAGCCCGAAAGGTGAAAGAGAAGGCCCGACTGCTGGCCGCCCACCTGCTAGAAGCCGCCGAGGCCGATGTTGAGTACGACGACGGCAAGTTCTTCGTAAAGGGCTCGCCGGACCAGAGCAAGACCATCCAGGAGATAGCCACCATGGCCAACGTGGCCTGGAACATGCCGGAGGGCATGGAGCCGGGGCTCGAGGCCTCGGCGTTCTACGACCCGCCCAACTTCGTATACCCGTTCGGCACCCATCTGGCGGTGGTCGAAGTGGATATAGACAACGGAAATATCGTGATCAAACGCTACGTGGCAGGTGACGACTGCGGCCCCCAGATCAACCCGATGATTGTCGAGGGCCAGATCCACGGGGGGGTGGTGCAAGGCTGGGGCCAGGCTTTGTGGGAAGGGGTGGTTTACGACGACAACGGCCAGTTGTTGACCGGTTCGATGACTGACTATGCCCTGCCCCGGGCCCACATGTTCCCAGATATGGAGATTCTCAGCACGGTGACACCGTCGCCCCACAATCCGCTGGGGGTAAAGGGCATTGGCGAGACGGGGGCGATCGCCTCTACAGTCACTGTCTACAACGCGGTTATCGACGCATTACGGCCGCTGGGAGTCACACACTTAGACATGCCGCTGACCCCAGAAAAAGTCTGGAAGGCCATCCGCCAGGGACAGGGGAGTTAATCGATGTTTGCAACAGAGTTCGAATATCAGAAAGTCAGCTCAGTCTCGGAGGCCATCCAGCTTCTGAGTAGCAATGAAGGCGCTAAGATACTGGCCGGCGGCCACAGCCTGATACCCTTGATGAAATTGCGCTTGGCTGAGCCACCGTTGGTCATCGATATCGGCGGCATCTACGAGCTGAGGTGAATTTCCGTGGAGTACGGCACCCTTGGGAGCGGCGCTTTGCCGACTCGCGCCACCAATAGCCGTTCCC
>ERZ813253.788-NODE-788-length-10407-cov-2.275973_pt1 | contig 10407 bp, 13 predicted proteins | sample MGYA00520893_ERZ813253 | MGnify/ENA primary metagenome ERZ813253 (study PRJEB31669, sample SAMD00080414) | marine metagenome | biome: oceanic hadal pelagic zone biome; feature: marine hadalpelagic zone; material: sea water | place: Pacific Ocean:Izu-Bonin Trench...
AGCGCAATCGTGTTGCGGCCAGCCGGCCTACAATTCCGGCGACAACCCGGATACCAAGGCCATCGCCGCCAAGGTTATCAAGACCTTCGAGGCTTTCGATTACGTGGTGGCGCCGTCAGGGTCCTGCGCCGGCATGATCCGCCATCATTATCCCGCGCTTTTTGCCGACGACCCGGACATGGCGGGCCGGGCCAGGACGCTGGCCGGCAAGACCCATGAGCTGGTTTCGTTTCTGGTCGACGTTCTCAAGGTTGACGGCATCCGGGCCGCCTACGACGGCACCGTCACCTACCACGATTCGTGTTCGTCTTTGCGCGAAATGAAGATCAAGGACCAGCCCCGGATGCTGCTTCGCCGAGTCAACGGCCTGAGCCTGAAGGAAAGCGAGGAATGCGAGACCTGCTGCGGCTTCGGCGGCCTTTTCTCAGTCAAATACCCCGACATTTCCGGACGCATGGTCGACACCAAGGTCGACGATATTCTTGCGACTGGCGCCGATACGCTGCTGGCGGGAGACCTGGGCTGTCTGATGAACATAGCCGGACGGCTTCAACGCCGGGGCTCGGGCGTCCGCGTGCGGCACATCGCCGAGGTTCTGGCGGGCATGACCGGGGGCGCGCCCATTGGCGAGCCGGGCGTGGTGGATAAAGAAGAAAAAACGCGGTAACGGGGACGGGCAGCGCAGATGGAATCCACATCCCGCACGTTCAAGGAAAACGCCGGCAAGGCCCTTGCCGATGCCAAACTTCGCGCCGCGCTGGACAAACTGTCCGACGGCTTTCCGGCCAAGAGGCTGGAGGCGAAGGCGCGGTTGCCGGAATTCGATGACCTGCGCGACGCGGCGCGCGACATCAAGCACCACACTCTCGCCAACCTGGATTTCTACCTCGAGGAATTCGAGGCGCGGGTGATCGAAGCGGGCGGCGCCGTTCACTGGTGCCGGACGGCGGCGGAGGCGCGCACGGCGATCCTGAAAATCTGCAAACAAGCCGGCGCCAGGACGGTGACCAAAAGCAAATCCATGATCGGCGAGGAAATCGCCATCAACGAACACCTTGAAGCCCACGAAATCGAGCCGGTGGAAACGGATCTCGGCGAATACATCATCCAGCTTCGCAATGAGCCGCCGAGCCACATCATCGCGCCGGCCATCCACCTTTCCATGGAGCAGGTCGCCGATACCTTCCGTGATAAGCACCGCCACCTCGCTTCTGATCGCGCGCTGGAAGAACCGCGCGCGCTTCTGGAAGAGGCGCGGAGCGAATTGCGGCAGAAATTCATCGCCGCCGACGTCGGCCTGACCGGGGCCAACATGCTGATCGCCGAAACCGGCTCCATCGTGCTGGTCACCAACGAAGGCAACGCCGACCTCACCTATTGCCTGCCGAAAACCCACATCGTCCTCGCCAGCCTGGAAAAGGTCGTGCCGACCCTGGAGGACGCGACCACCATCCTGCGCGTACTGGCACGCTCGGCGACCGGCCAGGACATGTCCGTCTACACCACATTCTGCACCGGGCCGAAACTGGACGGCGACCTGGACGGCCCGGAGAATTTTCACGTCGTCCTGCTCGATAACGGCCGCACCAAAATGTTGGGCTCGGAATTCCACGACATGCTGCGCTGTATCCGCTGCGGCGCGTGTCTCAATTCTTGCCCGGTCTACAAAGCCATCGGCGGCCATGCCTACGGCTGGGTTTATTCCGGCCCCATGGGGGCGGTGTTGATCCCCAATCTGATCGGCCTGGACGAAGCCTCGCACCTGCCCAACGCCTCGACCCTGTGCGGGAAGTGCGAAGACGTCTGCCCGATGCGCATTCCCCTGCCCGGCATGCTTCGAGCCTTGCGCCGGCGGCAGTTCGAACGGGAGAGTACGCCATCCGTCGGCCGCTTTCTGCTCAGGGCCTGGGCTTTCCTGGCCCGGCGGCCGTGGCTTTACCGTATGGCCATAACGCCCGCGGTCAATGTCCTGGCCGCTCTTGGCCGGCGCCGCGGCCGGTTCCGCCGGCTGCCCCTGGCCGGGGGCTGGACAAAGCTCAGGGATCTTCCGGCGCCGGAAGGCGGCACCTTCGTTTCCCGTTGGCATAAAAAGGGGGGGCATAAAGAAAGAAGCCGATGAGCGACGCCAGGGACGATATTCTTTACGCCATCAAGGCGGCGAGGACGGAAGCGCCAGTGGTAGAAACCGGGGACGAAACCGGCGACGAAATCGACAGCGAGACCAAAGGAGAAGCTTAAAGAAAAGCCCGGGGGCGGCTTGGCGATCACAAGGCCAACCTGATTCCGGTCCGGGGGCGTCTGGGCGTCAAGGCCCGGGTCGACCTTTTCATCCGCGAGGCCGAACGCATCGATGCCACCGTGGCCCGCGTTTCCAGCCTGTCGGGGGTGCCCAGGGAAGTGGCCCGGTATCTTGCCAAGAACAACCTGCCGATGATCCTGAAGATCGCCGCGGACGTTTCCGGGCCCGGCATTAAGTGGACGGACCAAACCTTGCTGAGCGTGCAAGAAGGCCGCGCCGACGGCTCGGAACAGGCCAGCGTCAGCCGCGCCTTCGCCGGCGTCGCCGAAACCGGCACCTTGGTTTTGCTGTCGGGGCCGGGCAACCCGACGACGCTCAGCTTCCTGCCGCCGACCCATGTCGCCGTGGTCTCGGCGTCGGACATCGCCGGCGATTACGAACAGGTCTGGGACCGCCTGCGCGATGAAAACACAGGCGAAGAAGGCCGCTTCATGCCGCGTACCGTCAACTGGATCACCGGCCCATCCAGGACCGCCGATATCGAACAGACGCTGTTGCTGGGCGCGCACGGGCCGCAACGCCTTCATATCGTCATCGTCGATGACTAAGCCGACGCCAAAGGACCGCCCGTCTGGACGCGCCCTCGGCAAGGCCGAAACCGAGCTTTGGCGGCAGGTGACAGGCGACGTGGACCCGCTGCCCGAGACCCATGACCTGGTCGATCATCCGGCAATCGATTCCGCCTCTCCCCCTTCGGACAAGCCTTCGGCGGAAAGCAATGACGCCGCCCCGCCGGTTTCCACCCCGCCGCTGCCCCCGTTGCGGCCAGAGGCGGTCCCTGAACCGGCGCTGACCCACGGCAGCGCCCCCGGCCTGGACCGGCGCACCGAGATCAACCTTCGCCGCGGTAAGGTCGGGATCGAGGCCCGCATCGACCTGCACGGCATGACCCAGGAACAGGCGCACCGGGCGTTGGGCGATTTCCTCGCAGACCAGCAAGCCGCCGGGCGCCGGTCGGTGCTGGTCATCACCGGCAAGGGCGCGGGCGGAACCGGCATCTTGCGCGAAGCCGTGCCCAAATGGTTGAACGAGGGCGCAAACAGAGGGATGATCCGGGCGTTTTCCCACGCCCAGCCGAAAGACGGCGGCGAGGGTGCGCTTTATGTCCTGCTGAAGAGGCTGAAATGACGCCGTTCGGATCAAAGGTTCGCGAATTCCGCGCCCGGCGCGGGCTGTCGTTGAAAAAAATGGCCGACGACCTGGGCGTTACCTCGGCCTACTTTTCGGCGCTGGAACACGGACACCGGGGCCAGCCCGGTTCCGGCCTGATCCAGCAGATTTGCGGTTATTTCGAACTTTCCTGGGACGAGGCCGAAGACCTGGAACGCCTGGCCGGGTTGTCCCACCCCCGCGTCGTCGTCGACACCTCGGGCCTCAGCCCGGCGGCGACGGAACTGGCCAATGTTCTCGCCGAGCGCATCGACGGCATGGACGAAGACACCATCGAATGGATCCTGCACGAAATCCGCGGCCGCATCGGCGCCAAGGACCAGGGCGGGCCGACGCATTGAGGGGTGGCGCAAATAAAACAATTCGTTTGATTATAACACAACATTATGTTTGTATTTGGCTATGACAAACAGCATTCGCGCGTTAAGGAAACAAAATGGCTTGAGCCAGCAGGAACTGGCCAAACGGATCGGCACCACCGGGCAGCAGGTCGGCAACCTGGAAAACGGCCGGCGCAAGCTGACCCAGGACTGGATGGAGCGTCTTGCCGCCGGTCTCGGGTGCGGCCCGGCGGACCTTCTCGGCCCCTCCGCCGGCCTGGATGCCAACAGTTCCGCCAACGGTTCCAACGACAGTCCCGCCGGCGCCCCGAAAACAACGCGGCGGCCCCCGGCGAAAAAAATGTCGCAAAAAAAATTGCCAGGAGACTTAAACATGCGTACCGCCACCGTCGAACGCCGCACCAAGGAGACCTACATCCGCGTCACCGTGAATCTCGACGGCGGCGGCGAGTATTCCGTCGACACCGGCATCGGCTTTCTGGATCATATGCTGGAGCAACTGTCGCGCCACAGCCTGATCGACTTGGAGCTCAAGGCCAAGGGCGACCTGCACATCGATTTCCACCACACCACCGAGGATACCGGGATAGCCATCGGCGAGGCGGTTTCCAAGGCGCTCGGCGAGCGCACCGGAATCATTCGTTTCGGCTCCGCCCTGTCGGCCATGGACGAGACCCTGACCCGGGTGGTGGTGGACGCCTCCATGCGCCCCTATTTGATTTGGAAGGTGGACATCAAGAAACCCAAACTCGGGGAGATGGACACCGAACTGTTCAAGGAATGGTTCCAGGCCTTCTCGCAAGCCGCTGGAATCACACTGCACATAGAGACGCTGTACGGAGAGAACAGCCACCACATCGTGGAATCCTGTTACAAGGGCCTGGCCCGGTCCCTGCGCCAAGCCATCGCCATCGATCCCCGGAGGTCCGGCGAGGTCCCCTCCACCAAGGGGGTGCTCGGCGGCTCGCTCTGAGCCGTCCGGCCGGGCAAGGAAAAGTTCAACCCTGGGGTGCCTAAGTATGAAATTCTATGCCGTTCACCTTCGCCGTCACGGCCTCGACCCGGACGGCGACGTGGTCCTGGTCAAGGAAGGGTTTTCCTGGCCGGCGTTCCTGCTTTCGTTCGTGTGGGCGCTGTGGCACCGGCTATGGCTGGCGGCGGTGCTGTTCGGCCTGGCCCAGGCCGCCATCAGCCTCGGCATTTATCTGGTCCACCCCGACCCGGTCTCGCAAACCGTGCTGTCGTTGGGGCTGGCGGCGATCATCGGCTACCTCGCCGCCGATATCAGGCAGCACAAACTGGCCCGGCAGGGTTTCGCCTTCGCCGGCGTCGTCGTCGGCAATGACGTCGATCAGGCCTACCGGCGGTTCCTCGACAGCGAACCGGCGTTGGCCGCCGACCTGAAACCATGAACCCCGCCAAGAGCCGCCTGCCACCAGCCCCCCGCCACCAGCCCCATGAGTAAGGTGAAATGACCGTCGCCATCATCGATTACGGCTCGGGCAACCTGCACTCGGCCGCCAAGGCGTTCGAGCGCGCCGTCGGCGAGGCCGGGCTGGAATTGAACGTCGAAGTCACCGCTGATGCCGCCCGGCTCAAGCACGCGTCCCACATCGTGCTTCCCGGCGTCGGTGCCTTTGCCGACTGCAAACAGGGCCTGGGCGCGCTGCCGGGCATGGAGGACGCGCTCACCGAACAGGTAATCGGCGCCGGCAAGCCCTTCCTCGGCATCTGCGTCGGCATGCAGTTGATGGCCGATATCGGGCGCGAGCGTATCGATACGCCGGGCTTCGGCTGGGTGCCGGGCGAAGTAGTGGAACTGACGCCGTCGGATCCGTCCCTGAAGATGCCCCACATGGGCTGGAACGACCTCCACCTGGAGGTCCCGGAGCACCCCTTGTTCGACGGCATCGACGAAGGCGCGCACGTTTACTTCGTCCACTCATACGGGCTCAAGGCGGCGGACCCGGCCGATGTCCTGGCCAGCGTCGATTACGGCGGCCCGGCGGCGGCGGTGGTCGGGCGCGACAATCTGGCCGGAACCCAGTTCCACCCGGAAAAAAGTCAGGCCGTGGGCCTCCGGCTGATCACCAATTTTCTTAAATGGCGGCCCTGAAACGCCTAAGATTAGAGTTTGGAACGATAACGAAATGATCCTGTTCCCGGCGATTGATTTAAAAGACGGCCAGTGCGTGCGCCTTTTCCAGGGCGACATGGACCAGGTCACCGTGTTCGGCGACGACCCGGCGGCACAGGCGAGGGACTTCGCCGCCGCCGGGGCCAAATGGCTGCACGTGGTCGATCTCAACGGCGCCGTTTCCGGCCGCCCGGTGAACGAAGACGCGGTAAAGGGAATTTTGGATGCCGTCGACATTCCGGTTCAGCTCGGCGGCGGTATCCGCGACAGGGAAACCATCGAATTTTGGCTTGAGCGCGGCGTGCGCCGGGTCATTCTGGGCACCATCGCGGTGCGCGACCCGGCCCTGGTCGAGCAGGCTTCCAGAAAACACCCCGGCCGCGTCGCCGTCGGCATCGACGCCAGGGACGGCATGGTCGCCGTCGAAGGCTGGACCGAAACGTCGGCGACCACGGCACTCGATCTGGCCAAGCGGTTCAGGGATTCCGGCCTTGCCGTCATTATCTATACGGACATTTCCAGGGACGGCGCCATGCAGGGCCCCAACATCGAGGCCACGGTGGAACTGGCCAGGGCAATCTCGGTGCCGGTCATCGCGTCGGGCGGCGTTTCCTCCATGGCCGACCTTGAGGCGCTGAAAAAAGCGGGCCAGGGACTGCTGCAAGGCGTCATTTCCGGGCGCGCGCTTTACGACGGCCGCATCGACCTCGCCGCCGCGATCGGGTTGCTGGAAGAATAATGCTGAAAGTCAGAATCATCCCGTGCCTGGATGTCGACCGGGGCCGCGTCGTCAAGGGGGTCAACTTCGTCGACCTGGTCGACGCCGGCGATCCCGTCGAGCAGGCCAGGATTTACGACCGCGCCGGGGCGGACGAGCTCTGTTTCCTCGACATCACCGCCAGTTCCGAGAACCGCGACACCCTTTTGGGCGTGGTCGCCCGGACGGCGGAACAATGCTTCATGCCGCTGACCGTCGGCGGCGGAGTGAGGAAAATCGAGGACATCCGCAACCTCCTGCTGGCCGGCGCGGATAAGGTCGCCATCAACACGGCGGCGGTCAAAAAACCGGATTTCGTTGCCGAGGCGGCGGAAAAATTCGGCAGCCAGTGCATCGTCGTATCCGTCGACGCCAAATCCACCGGCCCCGAGACGTTCGAGATCTTCACCCACGGCGGGCGCGAAGGCACCGGCATCGAGGCCATCGGCTGGAGCCGCCGCATGGTGGAACTGGGCGCCGGCGAGATTCTTCTCACCTCCATGGACCGGGACGGCACCAAGGAGGGCTTCAACATCGAACTGACCCGCGCCGTCGCCGACGCCGTGACCGTGCCGGTGATCGCGTCCGGCGGCGTCGGCACGCTCGATCATTTGGTCGAAGGCGTCACCGAAGGCCATGCGTCGGCGGTGCTGGCGGCCTCGATCTTTCACTTCGGCACCTATACCATTGCCGAAGCCAAGGCCCACATGAAAGCCCAGGGCGTCGCCGTCAGGGACGATGCGCCCGTTGACTGAGGAGGCCCTTGCCATGAACGACAAGCAGACGAAAACCCACTTTCTCGACGAACTCTATGAGGTTATCGAAAGCCGGAAAGGCGCCGACCCGGAAACGTCCTATACGGCCAGACTTTTTGAGGGCGGCCTCGGAAAAATGGCCGGTAAAATCGGCGAAGAGGCGACCGAGGTGATCGTCGCGGCGCTGCGCGAAACGCCTGCCCACGTGGTTTCCGAAAGCGCCGATCTTCTCTATCACCTTATGATCTTGTGGGCGGAACAGGGGATCAGGCCGGAAGAGGTTTTCGCCGAACTGGAAAGCCGCGCCGGCACCTCCGGGATCGAGGAAAAGGAAGCAAGGGAATAGCGATGGCTTATGATCCGGAAAACATTTTCGCCAAAATCCTGCGAGGCGATATTCCCTGCGACAAGGTCTACGATGACGATACCGTACTCGCCTTCAAGGACATCAATCCCCAGGCCCCCGTCCATGTGCTGGTCATTCCCAAAGGGTCCTACGTGTCCATGGATGATTTCTCCCAAAACGCCACGGACGCGGAGGTTTCGGGTTTTTTCCGCGCCGTCGGCGCCATCGCCAGGGACCTCGGCGTGGTTGAGGGCGGTTACCGCTTCCTTTCCAACAACGGCCCCGACGCGCATCAAGAGGTGCCCCACTTCCATGTTCATATCTTTGCCGGGCGGAACCTGGGTGGCATGATCAAGCGGGCCTGAACGAAGCCCGGCGGGGCGGGTCTCCGCCGATTCGCCCGTTTTCATAAGAAACGACCCCTCAGGCCCGGGAGGAGCGGATAATTCCGGGCCGATTAGTGCAACGATTATAAGCCGTTGCGCCGGATCAGCCGGAAGGGATTCACGCGCCATTTCGGGTCCTGTAGAATCAGGGGGAAGGCCCGATTCCAACCCCTTTTCGAGCATGTTGGCCCCCTCGTGAGCAGAACAGGCAACCTCTTATTTCCCGAAGACGACGACTGGGTCGCGTCGATCATCAAGGCGCTGCCGGAAAAAGAGCCTGAAAAAAAACCGCCCTCCGGCGCCTCGGATTCCGATGTCATAGAAGACCCGGTGGCTATCGAGGCCGAGGCCGCCTTCGCCGAGGTCGCGGCCAAGACGGCCGTCAGCGAAGCCATTGACGCCGCCGGGTGGTCGGCGACCGCGTTCAAGGCACCCGCCGAGGCGACGCCCGAATTCGGCACGGCGGAAGAGGAATGGCGGGCCGCCGAAGCCCTTGACGACCTTGATGCGGCGATCGCGCGCGCCGCCGGGGATCCGGCCTTCGCCGACGTCGACGACCCAGTGCGCGATGCCGCCAACGCCGCCTTCGCCGAAACCGACGCCGACACCGCCACCCGGGACGCCATCGACGCCGCCGGCTGGGCCGCCGCCGAACCGGCGACGGAACCCGTCGAAAACGGGTTTTCACCGGAGGCCCTGGCGGCGCTGGATTCGGTGATTGCCAGGGAAGGTATAGGGGGAAGGTATAGGGGAAGGTATAAGGGAGAGTGTAGGGGAAGGTATAAGGGAAAGTGTAGGGGAAGGCGCCGACCCCGTCGCCATTGAGGCCGAGGCCGCGTTCGCCGAGACTGCGGCCGAAGTCGCCGCCGAGGACGCCGTTTTCGCCGCCGGCTGGTCGGCCATGGCGTACAAATCGAGCGATATCGGCGGGGTCGAGAAGCTTTCCGCCGCCGAGTTGAAGGCGCTCAATCTGGCGATGGCCAAGGATGCTCGGGGCCCGGGCCCCCTGGCCGATATCGACGATCCGGTCAGGCTGGCCGGAGACGCCAGGTTTACCGAAGTCGCCGCCGATGTGGCGACCCGCGACGCCATCCGTATGGCGACCCCAGTGGCCAGGGACGTGGCCAGGGACATCCCCGGGGACGTGCCCCGGGATGTACTCGACGCCCTCGATCCCCTGTCGATTTCGGAGCAACGGGCGCTGGATGCGGCCATCGCCGAACAGACGATTTCGCGCATGGATCCCGGTGCCCACGGCGACCCGGTCGCGCTTGAGGCCGATTCCGTCTTTTCCGATATCGCCGCCGAGCTGGCCATCGCCGATGCGCTTTTGGCGGCGCGGCGGACCCCGCCGTCCGAAGCGGCGGTTGTCGCGGGCGCCCCGCGCCAGGCCCCGGCGGGTCCGGGGTTGTGGGAGATCGAGGACCTTGTCCGCGCCGAGGCTGAAATTGCTTTCGAGGACGCCGCCTATGATCTCGCCTACAGCACCGTTGACAGCCTGGTCACCGGCGAAGCCGCGGCCCTCGCCGCCTTCGATCAGGCCATCGCCTCGGGCGCCGATCCGGAGGAAGCGCTGGCGCTGGCCATCGCCGCGGCCGAGGAGCTCGACCCCCGGTCTTTCGGCATGACCCTCGCCGCGGTCCAGTCGGTGGGCCCGGATGACTTCCTGTTTCAGGCCCCCGGCCCCGGCGAAGAAGGCCCCGACCGGACCGCCCCAGCCGACGAGGCGGCCCAGCCGGACCAGCCCGAAGACGCGCCGGAAGACCTCATCGTCTTCGCCCGGGTCGGCGACAACTTCGAAACCCTGCCGGCCGAGGAGCAAATCTTAGGCGGCCTTGGGGGCGGGCCCGGGGCGGACACGCTGGGCGGGCTGGCCGAGGGGTTTGAATTTTTCCTCGACCTGGAATTCGTTTCCGGGGCGGGGTCGCACTTCCGCGCCGTCGAGCGCGACGACGAACTGATTACCGGCACCGTTGCCGCGGCCAGCAAAATTGAAGGCACGGCGGGCGACGACACGCTGACCGGCACTTCGGCCGCCGACAACATTTTCGGTTACGCCGGCGACGATATCCTCATTGGCGGGCGCGGCGCGGATACGCTGACCGGCGGGACCGGCGCCGACAAATTCGTTTTCGAGAGCGGTTCGGGGGCGGACGCCCTGGCCCGGGCGACGTCCTTGGGCACCGACCGGATCACCGATTATTCTGCCGCCGACG